>Ga0075304_1000273_pt1 | contig 12180 bp, 13 predicted proteins | sample Joice_CattailNLA_FD_120067 | JGI IMG/M metagenome (GOLD analysis project Ga0075304, IMG submission 120067) | Natural and restored wetland microbial communities from the San Francisco Bay, California, USA, that impact long-term carbon... | ecosystem: Environmental > Terrestrial > Soil > Wetlands ... | reverse complement strand
GTCGTCGTCGGCGACGAAGTGATCGAGGCGCTCGCGCGGGAACACCAGGCCGAAGAGCTGGCCGCGCTCGAATGATCCGCGCCGCCGACGCGATCGCCGCGCTGCGCGAGCGACTCGCCGGCGCCTCCCCCACCGCCGCGCTGGACGCGGAGCTGCTGGTCGCGCGCGTGCTCGGAACCGGCCGGGCCGCGCTCGCCGCCGATCCAGGCAGGACGCTCGCTCCCGAGGAACTGCTCGCCCTCGAATCGTTCGCGCGCCGGCGCCTGGCCGGCGAACCCGTCGCCTACCTGACCGGGCGGCGCGAGTTCTGGTCGCTGGACCTGGAGGTGACGCCCGACGTGCTCGTGCCGAGGCCCGAGACGGAACTGCTGGTCGAGCGCACGCTCGCAGCGATCACCGACCTCGTGCGGCCTGCCGTGCTCGATCTCGGCACCGGCTGCGGCGCGATCGCGCTCGCGGTCGCGTCCGAGCGGCCGGATGCGGCCGTGACGGCGGCAGACCGGTCGGCTGCGGCACTGTCGGTCGCGCGGCGAAACGCTGCCCGCCTCGGGTCCACGAACGTCAGGTTCGTCGAGGGCGACTGGTTCGCGCCGCTCGCCGGCTCGCGCTTCGACGCGATCGTCGCCAACCCGCCCTATGTCGCCGCAGGCGACCCGGCACTCGCGTCGCTGGCGCACGAGCCGCGTGCCGCGCTGGTCGCGGGTGCGGACGGCCTCGAGTCGCTCGCAGTCATCGCGGCCGGCGCCGGCGCGCACCTCGCACCCGGAGGCCGGCTCCTCCTCGAGCACGGCGCGGACCAGGGCGACGCGGTCCGGGGAATGATGCGGGCGGCCGGTTTCGCGGGCGTCGAGACCCGCCGGGATATCTCCGGCCGCCAGCGCGCGAGCGAAGGCACGCAGCCGCGCGAGGCGGTAGAATCGGCGCTTCCAATGGAGAGAACGCGATGATCAGGTTCGAGACTTCCCACGGCAACTTCACGGTCGAGGTCGACGAGAGGTCCGCGCCGATCTCGGCGAAGAATTTCCTGCGCTACGTCGACGAGGGCTTCTACGACGGCACTATCTTCCATCGCGTGATTCCCGGCTTCATGATCCAGGGCGGCGGATTCACGGCCGACATGGAGCACAAGGACGGGCATGCGCCGATCAGGAACGAGGCGGCCAACGGCCTCAGGAACCAGCGCGGCACGCTCGCGATGGCGCGCACCAACGACCTGCACAGTGCCACGTCGCAGTTCTTCATCAATCTCGTGGACAACGACTTCCTGGACCACAAGACGGGAAACTTCGGCTACGCGGTATTCGGCCGCGTGGTCGAGGGCTTCGACGTGATCGACAGGATCGCGAAGGTCAAGACCGGCCGCAGCCACGGGCACGACGACGTGCCTGCGGAGTCCGTGACCGTCACGTCCGCCCGGCGCAGCGGCGCCGCCTGACGCCGCCCTCGCGATGCAGCGTCGCTCGCTGGCGGCGCGAATCCTGCGCACCGCCGCGGTCGCGGTACTGGCCGCCGCCGCCGCGAGCATCGTCGCGGTCGCGGCATTGCGCTTCCTGCCGGTTCCCGTGACGGCATTCATGGTCGGCGAGCGCCTCGCAGCGCGCGCCGCCGGCGAGCCGCTCGATCAGCGGCAGGACTGGGTGCCCTGGGACCGCATCGCGTCCCATGCCGCCGTCGCCGTGATCGCCGCGGAAGACCAGAAGTTCCTCGCCCACGACGGATTCGACTTCGAGGCGATCGGGCAGGCGATGGAAGACGCCGGGCGCGGCGGGCGGTTGCGCGGCGCGAGCACCATCAGCCAGCAGGTCGCGAAGAATCTCTTCCTCTGGGGCGGCCAGAACTGGTTCCGCAAGGGACTGGAAGCGTGGTTCACGGTATGGATCGAGGTCATGTGGCCGAAGCGGCGCATCCTCGAGGTGTACCTGAACGTCGCGCAGTTCGGGCGCGGCACCTGGGGCGTGGAGGCCGCAAGCCGGCGCTTTTTCGGCAAGCCGGCCGCGAAACTCACGCGCCACGAGGCGGCGCTGCTCGCCGCGGTGCTGCCGAGCCCCACGCGCTATCGCGTCGTGAATCCCGGGCCCTACGTCCGCCGGCGCCAGCAGTGGATCCTGGGGCAGATGAGCCGGATCAAGCTCGACGGCCTGTAGCGGCCGCCAGCTGCTGCCGCATCGGCAGGTTCCGGATGCGCACCCCCGTCGCGGCGAATATCGCGTTCGCGAGCGCGGGGGCCGCAGTGGGGATGCCCATCTCGCCGCAGCCCGCCGGGTCCGCCGACGATTCGACCACGTGCACTTCGACGTCGCGCGGCATCTGGGCCATCGGCGCGAGCGGGTAGTCGTTGAAGTTGGACTGCACGACGCGGCCGCCGGCGATCGAGATCTCGAGGTTCATCGCCGTGGACAGCCCGTCGATCGTGCCGCCCTGCATCTGCGCCGCGATGCCGAGCGGGTTGATGGGGCGGCCGACGTCCACGGCGCACACGACCCGCTCGAAGGCGATCGCGCCCTGCGGCGAGACCGACACCTCGATCGCGTGCGCGGCGTAGCCGCCGAAGGTGAAGTGCGCGGCGAGCCCGATGCCGCGCCCGCGCGGCAGCTCGCGCCCCCAGCCGATGTCACTGGCGACGCGCTCGAGCACCGCGCGCAGCCGGCCGGTGCTGAACTTCGGCCCGCCGTGCTGCGCGTAATCGAACTCGCGGTCGGGACCGAGCATCGCGAGTCGCAGCGCCAGCGCGTCCTGCCCCGTCGCGTGCGCGATCTCGTCGAGGAAACTCTGCACCGCGAAGGCGTTGGCCGTGTGCGCCGGCGCGCGCCAGGAGCCGCGCGGTATGCCGCTTGTCACGGCGAGCCACTCGAGGCGGTAGTTCGGCACGAGGCGCGCCGGGAAATCGTCCGGATACAGTTCCGGGCCCCACATTTCCTCGGGTTTCACGCCGGCCCGGCGGTAGTACTTGGACGCGCTGGCAAGCCGGTGCGTCCAGCCGGTCACCCGCCTGCCCGCATCGAGGGTCGCGACCAGTTCATGGTGGCCGAATGGCCGGAAGAAATCGTGCTGCAGGTCGTCCTCTCGCGTCCACATCAGCTTGACCGGCCAGCCGGTGGCCTTCGAGACGTAGGCCGCCTCGGCGACGAAGTCGTTGGTGAGCCGCCGGCCGAAGCCGCCGCCGGCCCGTGTCATCTCGACGCTGATCGCTGCGCGCGGGATGCCCGTGACCGCGTGTACCGCCCGCGAGGCGCCGCCTGGCTGCTGCAGCGCCGCGACGACTCGCGCCCGGTCCGCCAACACGTGCACGAAGGCGCAGGGCGCCTCGAGCGGTGCGTGGCTCACGAAGGGAATGCGGTAGCGCGCCCTGACAGTCTCGGCGGCATCGCGCTTCGCCGCGTCGAAATCGCCGTCATCGTGCACCACCTGCCCGGTCCCGGCGAGCAACGTCGTCGCCTGCGCGTCGAGCGTCGCGCTCGACTCCGCGGCGAACGGGCCGCGCGCCCACTCGACCTTGAGCGCATTGCGGCCCTTGAGCGCCGACCACGTGTCGTCGGCGACCACGGCGATCCCGGTCGCGAGGTTGGCCGTTATAGGCTCGCCGGGCTTCGGGCCCGGCACGACGACGACCGCGCGCACGCCCGGCACGGCGCGCGCGGCGGCATCGTCGAGGCTCGCGATGTCGCCGTCAAAATAGGGGCAGCGCAGCATCACCGCCGTGTAGGCTCCCGGCTCGCGGACGTCGATGCCGTAGCGCGCGCTGCCGGTGACGATGTCCCCGGCATCCACGACCCGCCGGGGCTGGCCGATGATGCGGTACTCCGCGGGCGACTTGAGCGGCACCGCTTCCGCAGGCAGCGCGAGCTTCGCCGCCGCCGCAACCAGCGCGCCGTATGCGAGCCGGCGGCCATCGGGATGCAGCGCGTGGCCCGCCTCGGTCTTCACGTCGGCAACGGGGATGCCCCACTGCACGGCTGCCGCCTCGCGCATTAGCCATCGGCCCTGGGCACCGAACTGGCGAAGCTCCGCCCAGCCGTCGGGAATGCTCGTGCTGCCGCCCGCGCCCTGGGCGCCCCAGCGCCAGCGCGGCTGGTCCCCGCCGAAATCGATCATCAGCGGCATCTGCTCCACGGAAACCTGCGACCAGTCCGCGTCCAGTTCCTCGGCGAGGATCATGGGCAGCGAGGTCTTGACGCCCTGTCCGATCTCGGCGCCCGTCGCGCCGATCACGATGCGGTTGTCCGGCTCGATCCGGATCAGGACGCCGAGCGGGTTCTCGGGCGGCGCGGGCGGCGCATCCTGCGCCCGTGTGCACGCGGGCGCGAGCACCAGTGCGCCGGTGGCCGACAGGGAAACCTGCAGGAAGGCGCGGCGCGAGACGACCGACGCCAGCGCGTTCACTTCGCGTCCTTCATTTCGCGCGCGGCGCGCGCGATGGCGCGGCGGATGCGCACGTAGGTGCCGCAGCGGCACAGGTTCGTGATCGTGTCGACGTCCGCGGCCGTGGGATCCGGGCTGCGCTCGAGCAGGGCCACGGCGGCCAGCACCTGGCCCGCCTGGCAGTAGCCGCACTGAGCGACGTCCTCCTCGATCCAGGCTTTCTGCACCGCGTGCAGGCCGGATGCCCCGAGGCCTTCGATGGTCGTGATGCGCCGTCCCGCGAGCGTCGCCACGGGCAGGAGGCAGGAACGCTGGGCCGCGCCGTCGATGAGCACGGTGCAGGCGCCGCAGAAGCCGCCGCCGCAGCCGAACTTGGTTCCGGTCAGGCCGGCGTGGTCGCGCAGGTACCACAGGAGCGGCATCTCGCCGTCGCCCGCGAATTCCCTCGCGGCTCCGTTGACTGTGAAACGGATGCTCACGACCGGGAATGTTAACCCCAAAAACGGATTTTCGCGCGCCCGTCCCGCCTCGCCGGAAGCTCGGCTCGCCGCGGTTTCTCTTACACTAGGGCACGTATCGGGAGAATGAGTCCATGCTCGAGAAGCCCCTCGAACGCCTGTTGTTCGCCTGCCGCTGGCTGCTGGCGCCGCTCTACCTCGGCCTGTCGCTGGCGCTCATCGTGCTCGGCATCAAGTTCTTCCAGGAGGCGTTCCACGTATTCTCCGAGGTGACGAGGCTCGCCGAGGCCGACCTCGTGCTGACGGTGCTCGCGATGATCGACCTGGCGCTGGTCGGCAGCCTGATCGTGATGGTGATGTTCTCGGGCTACGAGAACTTCGTCTCGCGCATCGACCACGACGCCGGCACGGACGCCCCGGCCTGGCTCTCGAAGCTGGATTCCGGGACGCTGAAGCTCAAGGTCGCGGCCTCGATCGTCGCGATTTCCTCGATCCACCTGCTGCGGGTGTTCATGGACGCGATGCAGATCCCGAACGACAAGATCATGTGGTACGTGATCCTGCACCTGACCTTCGTGATCTCCGCCGTGCTGCTCGGCGTGCTCGACAAGCTTTCGTTCGCCTCGCACCGGAAGGACCCGGTCTGATCGGCAGCTAGTGCAGCCCCGGCGGCGCCGGCTGCGTCGAACCGGGAGAGAAGAGGCTCGCGACGTCCACGGCGTCGAAGCGCCAGGCGCGGTTGCAGAACTCGCAGCGCACTTCGACGTCGCCCCGCTCCTCGAGCAATGCGTGCACCTCGGCGCCGCCGAGTGCCTGCAGGATCCCGGCCACGCGCTCGCGCGAGCAGGTGCACTGGAAATAGACCGGCGTGCCCTCGAACAGGCGGATGTCGTCCTCCGGGAACAGGCGCCGCAGCAGTTCCCGGCACGGCAGGTCGGCGAGCTCCTTCGCCGAGACTGTCGCCAAGAGCAGCCCCAGCCGCCGCCAGGCGTCGTCGGCCGCGGCGCGCTCCGACTCGCTGCCCGCCTCGCCCACCGCCACGCGCTGCAGCAGGAGTCCCGACGCGCGGTCGGGGCCGGCCGCGAGCACGAGGCGCGAGGGCAGCTGCTCCGAGCGCTCGAAGTACTGCTCCAGGCAGTCGGCCAGCCGCGCGTTGACGAGCGGCACCACCCCCTGGTAACGCTCGCCGCCCTCCTCCTGTTCGATCGTGACGGCGAGCTGGCCGTCGCCGAAGAGGCCCGTTTCCGGTACCTCGCCGGGCGGCAGCCCGTCGTGGCGCGCGACCCCGCGGATCGCGTGCCGGTGCGTGCACTGCGCGAGCATCAGGCGCACGGGCCCGGGGCCCTCGAACTGCAGCGACAGCCGTCCCTCGAACTTGAGCGCGCCGGCCATCAATGCGCTTGCTGCCATCGCTTCGCCGAGTGCCGCGGCGACCGCGCGTGGGTAGTCGTGGTGCTCGATCGCCGCGCGCCAGCTCGCGTCGAGGCGCACCAGGTGGCCCCGGACCGGGAGATTTTCGAACAGGAACCGGTGCAGAAGGTCGCCCGGGGTGGTCATGGTCCCGCGAGCAGCTTCTTCAGGAGCTCGTTCACCTGCGCGGGATTCGCCTTGCCCGCGGTCGCCTTCATCACCTGGCCGACGAAGAAGCCGAACAGCTTCTCCTTGCCGGCGCGGTAGTCGGCGAGCTGGCCGGGGCTCGCCGACATCACCTCGCGGATCGTCTTCTCGATCGCGCCCGTGTCGGTGATCTGCTTGAGGCCCTTCGCCTCGATGATCGCGTCGGCGTCCCTGCGCTCGTTCCACATCGCCTCGAACACTTCCTTCGCGAGCTTGCCCGAGATCGTGCCGTCCACGATGCGCTTCAGCATGCCGGCGAGCGCGGCCGACGTGACCGGCGAGTCGCCGATGTCGAGGCCGTCGCGGTTCAGGAAGCCCGAGACCTCTCCCATGACCCAGTTCGCGGCGAGCTTCGGCTCGCCCGCGCCGGCGGCGACCGCCTCGTAGTAGGCCGCGATCTCGCGGCTCGCCGTCAGCACGCCCGCGTCGTAGGCGGACAGGCCGTGTTCGCGCGCGAAGCGCGCGGCCTTGGCATCCGGCAGCTCCGGCAGCCCGGCCCGCACCTCCTCCACGAAGGCCTCGTCGATCACGAGCGGCAGCAGGTCCGGGTCCGGGAAGTAGCGGTAGTCGTTCGCCTCTTCCTTCGAGCGCATCGGGCGGGTCTCGTTGCGGTCCGGGTCGAACAGGCGCGTTTCCTGCACGACCTTGCCGCCGCCCTCGATCAGCTCGACCTGGCGCTCGACCTCGTGGTTGATCGCGCGCTCGACGAACCGGAAGGAATTGAGGTTCTTGATCTCGCAGCGCGTGCCGAACGCCGTCTCGCCGCGCCGGCGCACCGACACGTTCGCATCGCAGCGGAACGAGCCCTCCTGCATGTTCCCGTCGCAGATTTCCAGGTAGCGCACCAGCGTGTGGATCTTCTTCATGTACGCCACGGCCTCGCGTGCCGAGCGCATGTCGGGCTCCGACACGATCTCGAGCAGGGGCGTGCCGGCGCGGTTCAGGTCGATGCCGCTAGCGCGGCCGAGGCCCTCGTGCAGGGACTTGCCCGCGTCCTCCTCGAGGTGGGCACGCGTCACGCCGACGGCCTTGCGCACGCCGTCCTCGAGCACGATCTCGACCTCGCCGCGCTGCACGACCGGAAGCTCGTACTGGCTGATCTGGTAGCCCTTCGGCAGGTCCGGGTAGAAGTAGTTCTTGCGCGCGAACACCGAGCGGCGCGCGACCGCGGCGCCGATCGCCAGGCCGAACCGGACGGCCATGCGCACCGCCTCGCCGTTCAGCACCGGCAACGTCCCCGGGTAGCCGAGGTCCACGAGGCTCGCCTGCGCGTTCGGCGGCGCGCCGTAGGCGGTCGCGGAACCCGAGAAGATCTTGGACCGCGTCGCGAGCTGCGCGTGGATTTCGAGGCCGATCACGGTCTCCCAGTCGTTTGCCATGGCGCTCACGCGAAGCCCGGCGGGAGGCGGCGGTGCCAGTCGGTCGCGCGCTGCCAGGCGTGCGCGACGGCGAGCAGGCGCTGCTCCGAGAAGTGCGGGCCGATGACCTGCAGGCCGACCGGCAGCCCGTCCACCAGGCCGCAGGGCACCGACACGGCGGGCAGCCCCGCGAGGTTCGCGCCGATCGTGTAGATGTCGTTCAGGTACATCAGGATCGGGTCGTCGGTCTTCGCGCCGATCCCGAAGGCGGGCGTCGGAGTGGTCGGGCCCATCAGCACGTCCACTCGTTCGAACGCGCGGCGGAAATCCGCATTGATGAGGCTGCGCACCTTCTGCGCCTTCAGGTAGTAGGCATCGTAGTAGCCGGCCGACAGCACGTAGGTGCCGGTCATGATGCGGCGCTTCACCTCCGCGCCGAAGCCTTCGCCGCGCGAGCGCCTGTAGAGGTCCAGGAGGTCCTTCGGGTCCCTGCAGCGGTACCCGAAGCGCACGCCGTCGAAACGCGACAGGTTCGAGGAGCACTCCGCCGGCGCCACCACGTAGTAGGTCGGCACCGAGAGTGGCAGGTTCGGCAGCGACAGTTCCTCGACGGTTGCGCCCTCCTTGCGGAGGGCCTCGATCGCCGCGCGCACCGCCGTGCCCGTGCCGGCCTCGAGGCCGTCGCCGAAGAACTCGCGGATGATGCCGATTTTCAGGCCTTTCACGGGCTTCTCGAGACCCGACGCGTAGTCCGGCACCGGCGCGTCGACGCTGGTCGAGTCGCGTGCGTCGTGGCCGGCCATCGCGCCGAGCACGAGCGCGGCATCTTCGGCCGACTGCGCGAGCACGCCCGCCTGGTCGAGGCTGGAAGCGAAGGCGATCATGCCGTAGCGCGAGACGCGCCCGTAGGTCGGCTTGAACCCGGTGAGCCCGGTCAGCGCGCCGGGCTGGCGGATCGAGCCCCCGGTGTCGGTGCCGGTCGCGACCGGCGCGATGCGGGCCGCGACGGCAGCCGCGGAGCCGCCCGACGATCCGCCCGGCACCTTCGCCGTGTCCCAGGGATTCCTCACCGGGCCGTAGAAGCTGGTCTCGTTCGACGAGCCCATCGCGAACTCGTCCATGTTGGTCTTGCCGAGCAGGACCATTCCGGCGGCGTCGAGGCGCTCGACCACGGTCGCGTCGTACGGCGCGACGAAGTTGGCGAGCATGCGCGAGCCGCAGCTCGTGAGGATGCCGGACGTGCAGAAGATGTCCTTGTGCGCGAGCGGCACGCCGGTGAGCGGGCCGCCCTCGCCGCGCGCGAGCCTGAGGTCGGCACGCTTCGCATCCTCCAGCGCACGCTCCGCCGTGACCGTCACGAACGCGTTGAGCGCCGGGTTGGCACGCTCGATCCGCTCGAGGAAATGGCGCGTGACCTCGACGCTCGAGTACTGGCGCGAGGCGAGGCCCCTGCCGATCTCGGCGGCGGTCGCCGCATGCAGGCTCACTCGATCACCTTCGGCACGAGATAGAGGCCGGCCTCGACGGCCGGCGCATTGGCCTGGAAGGCCTCGCGCCGGTCCGATTCCGTGACGCAGTCCTCACGCAATGGCTGTACCTGCCCCTCGAGCGGGTGCGCCATCGGCACGACGTCCCCCGTCGGCGCGGCCGCGAGCTGCTCCACGAAAGCGAGGATCGCCGAAAGGCTGCCGACGTAGACCGGCAGCTCCGCCTCGGTGATCTCGAGCCGGGCGAGAAGCGCGATGTTTTCGACGTCGCGGCGGGTCAGCGTCACGAGCGCACCACTGCAGAAAAAATGGGAAAAACGCGACGGAAATCATACACCTCGGCTTGTGGAAAGTCGCGCCCGCGGATAGACTCGCGGCGCTCCATTCACAGAGCGTCCAGGTCCCGCCCAGCCATGTTCAAGAACCTCCGGGGTTACTTCTCGAGCGACATTTCGATCGACCTCGGAACGGCGAACACCCTGATTTACGTGCGCGGCCAGGGCATCGTCCTGAACGAACCCTCGGTGGTCGCTGTCCAGGACGAGCCGGGACGCGGCGGCAAGATCATCCTGGCCGTCGGCGCCGAGGCCAAGGGCATGCTAGGCCGCACGCCCGGGCACATCACGGCGGTCCGCCCGATGAAAGACGGCGTCATCGCCGACTTCACCTACACCGAGCGGATGCTCCAGTACTTCATTACCAAGGTGCACGGCAACCGGTGGCTGCGGCCCTCGCCGCGCGTGCTGATCTGCGTGCCCTTCGGCTCGACCCAGGTCGAGAAGCGCGCGATCCAGGAATCCGCCGAGGGTGCCGGGGCGAGGCGCGTCGACGTCATCCCCGAGCCCATGGCGGCCGCGGTAGGCGCGGGCCTGCCGGTCAACGAGGCGCGCGGCTCGATGGTGCTCGACATCGGCGGCGGCACTTCCGAGGTCGCCGTCATCTCGCTGAACGGGATCGTTTACGCGGAGTCGGTCCGCATCGGCGGCGACCGCTTCGACGAGGCGATCACCAACTACGTGCGCCGCAACTACGGCATCCTTATCGGCGAGGCGACTGCCGAGCGCATCAAGATGGAGATCGGCTCGGCCTATCCCGGCCAGCAGGTCCGCGAGATGTCGGTCAAGGGCCGCAATCTCTCCGAGGGCGTGCCGCGCAGCTTCACGCTCAACTCCAACGAGATCCTCGAGGCCATGCAGGAGCCGCTCCAGGGCATCGTCCAGGCGGTCAAGAAGGCGCTCGAGCAGACGCCGCCCGAGCTCGGCGCCGACGTCGCCGAGCGCGGCATCGTGCTGACCGGCGGCGGCGCCCTCCTCAAGGACATCGACAAGCTGCTGATGGAAGAGACGGGGCTTCCGGTCATCATCGCCGACGACCCGCTCACCTGCGTCGCCCGGGGCGGCGGCCGCATTCTCGAGCTGTCCGAAGAGCACCCGGGGCTGTTCGGCCTCGGCTAGAGGCCCCGTTGAGTTCGCACGATTCCGATCCCCGGCCCCTGCTGCTCGGCGGCCCTGCGCTCGGCCTGCGGCTGCTCGTATTCGCCGCCATGGCTGCGGGCCTCATGGTCGCCGACCACCGCGACCATCACCTGTCCGCGATCCGCGACGGCATCGCGACACTCGCCTACCCGGTCCAGTGGGCCGTCCAGGCGCCCGTCCAGGCGTGGAGCGCGGTGCGCGAATCCTTCGCGACCAGGACCCGCGTCGAAGCCGAGAACGTCCGGCTCGCCTCCGACAACCTGGTGCTGCGGCTGAAGCTGCTGCGCTACGAGTCGCTCGAGCAGGAAAACCAGCGGCTCCGGGCCGTGCGCGAGAGCTCGCCGCGCGCCGTGCAGCGTTCGCTGGTCGCGGAGATCCTGCGCGTCGACCTCGACCCCTACCGTCAGCGCGTGCTGGTCAACAAGGGCACGCTCGCGGGCGTTTTCCGCGGCCAGGCGGCGATCGACGCGGACGGGATCTACGGTCAGGTCACGCGCGCCGGTCCGCTCTCGGGCGAGGTCATCCTCATCACCGACCCCGAGCACGCGATCCCGGTGCAGGTGAATCGCACGGGCGTGCGCAGCATCGCGCTCGGCACCGGCCGCGCGGGCCTGCTGTCGCTGCCCTACCTGCCGCAGAACACCGACGTGATCGTCGGCGACCTGCTCGTCAGTTCCGGGCTCGGCGGCGTCTACCCACCGGGTTACCCGGTCGCGAAGGTCACCGCTGTCGTACGCGATCCGGGACAGCCGCTGCTCGCCGTCGAGGCCGCGCCGCTCGCCGGCCTCGACCGCGACCCGGAAGTGCTCCTCGTCTGGTTCGACAACGCGATCGTCGAGCCGGAACCGGAAGCAGTCGCCGAAGCGCCTGCCCAGGCGCCTGCCCAGCCCGGACCGCAGCCGGCAGACGCCGTTGCGACGCCTGCGCCGGGTGAAACGCCATGATGCTCGGCACGCGGGTCAACTTCGGCTGGGGCCGCGTCGTGGTGATCACCGTGCTCGCGCTGGCAGCGACGGTCGTGCCGCTGCCGGAGCCGGTCGAGCCGTTCCGGCCGAACTTCGTCGCGCTGACGGTGCTCTGGTTCTGCCTGCTCTCGCCGCGCCTGCTTGGCCTCAGCTACGCCTGGATCGCCGGACTCGCGCTCGACGGATTCGCCGGAGTACTGCTCGGCCAGCACGCGCTGACGCTGACCGTCATCGCCTACGTCGCCTGCAAGCTCAGGCTGCAGATCCGCGCCTTCCCGCCCCTGCAGCAGTCGGCCGTGATCCTGGCGCTGCTATGGCTCAACGAGTTCCTCCTGTTCTGGATCGACGGCATCGCCGGGCACGCGATCACCGACTGGAGGCGCTGGATCCCGGTGCCCGTCAGCGCGGCCCTCTGGCCGCTGGTCACGGTCTTGTACGCGCGCTTCGCCCCGCGCCGCTAG
>Ga0075304_1000269_pt1 | contig 12311 bp, 12 predicted proteins | sample Joice_CattailNLA_FD_120067 | JGI IMG/M metagenome (GOLD analysis project Ga0075304, IMG submission 120067) | Natural and restored wetland microbial communities from the San Francisco Bay, California, USA, that impact long-term carbon... | ecosystem: Environmental > Terrestrial > Soil > Wetlands ... | reverse complement strand
CCCCAGCGGAGCGTTTCCGCTCCCTTGGGCAATCGAATCGGTGACGAGGCGCGCTCGGTCATCGGGCATCCTGCAGGCAATAAACCCCGTTCCGGGCGAACCCGGCGGGGTATTGCGAGCAGGATACCGCTGCCCGGGCGGCTCTGCTCAGCCGGCGGGAGCGGTTCTCACGAGCACCGCGTGCAACACGCGGTCATGCTCGAAGTACACGGAGAACTGCGGGTAGTCCCAACGGGTGATCGGGGGGTTGCCGACCGTGGCGTGGCGCTGCGTCGGCTCGCCGAAACGGCCCTGCACCGCAGCCATCGTGCTGCCCCGGTTCGGCTGGCCGCCGGTCGCGGCCGGATTTCCGGTATCGGTGCTGAGTGTTTCCGCGAGTGCGGGCGTGGCTGCGCTCACCGCAAGCAACATCAAAATGCGTAGGATAGGCATCGCGATACCTCCACTTTCGAGTGTAGCACCGGGTGGGAGTCTGTCGAGATTACCTCGATAATTCCTTGATAGGCATCCTGAATCCTGTGAACCATTGCTCATGTTGACACCGTTGCCCCTGGGGCTCGGGCTGCGCTACGTCCGGGCCCGCCAGCACCAGTACTTCGTCTCGTTCATCAGCTGGGTTTCCCTCGCCGGGATCTGTCTCGGGGTGGCGGCGCTGATCGCCGTCCTGTCGGTCATGAACGGCTTCGAAGGCGAGCTCCGGACCCGCCTGCTGGCGCTTTCCGCGCACGCGACGTTGCCTGCGCCGGCGGAGCCGGAAGCGCTGCGCGCGCTGGCCGCCCGCGCGGGGGGCGAGGCACATGTCGCCAGGGCCGAGCCATTTGTCGAGGTCCAGGGGCTCCTGTCCTACGGGACGACGCTCGCGGGCGTGGTGCTGCGCGGCATCGACCCCGCCGACCATGGGGCGGACTCGCCGCTCGCACGCGCCATGCTGAGCGGCAGCCTGGCGGAGCTCGTGCCCGGCAGCCGGCGCGTCGCGCTGGGTCGCGTGCTGGCGTTCCAGCTGCAGGCCGCGCCCGAGGGGCCGCTCACCATGCTGCTGCTGCAGAGTGACGCGGACGGGGCGCTGGCGCCGCGCATCAGCGCCCTCGAATTCGCGGGCGAGTTCGAAGTGGGGCTGGCCGACCACGATGCGACGCTGGCCTTCGCCGCGCTCGAGGACGTCGTGGCACTCGCAGGACCCGCGGCGACCGCGGGCGTGCACGTCTTCTATGACGACCCGTTCGTGGCGCCGCACAGGACGCCCGCGCTCGCGGCCGCGCTCGGCACCGGCGCAGGCCGCGACTGGACCATCGAGCACGAGGCCTACTTCCGCGCGATCCGGCTCGAGAAGGCGATGATGACGGTGATCCTGCTCCTGATCGTGGCCGTGGCCGCCTTCAACATCATCGCAAGCCTGGTCATGGTGGTGTCCGAGAAGCGCAATGACATCGCGATCCTGCGCACCATGGGCTTCCCGCGCGGCGGAGTCGTGGCCACGTTCGTCGTGCAGGGCACGCTGATCGGGTGGATCGGCGCGATCGCCGGTATCGGGCTCGGCATCCTGCTCGCCCTGCACGCGGGCGATATCGCCGCGACGCTGGAACGCTGGTTCGGCTTCACGATCTTCGATCCCGCCGTCTACTACATCAGCCGGATCCCGTCGGAACTCCGGGCTTCGGACGTCGCGCTCGTATCGATCACCGCCTTCGTCCTCACGCTGCTGGCGACCATCTACCCGGCGCGGCGGGCCGCGGCTACCGAACCCGCCGAGGCGCTGCGCTATGAATGACGCCGGGAGCCGCCAGCGCCGGACCCAGGCCGGTCTGCCGGCCCCATGGACCGGCTGGATCGGGCTTCGCTACCTCCGCGCGCGCAGCAAGAACCGCTTCGTCGGTTTCATATCGGGCATCGCCATGACCGGCATCGCGCTCGGGGTCGCGACCCTGGTCGCGGTGCTGTCGGTCATGAACGGATTCGAGCGCGAGCTTGGGCGCCGCATCCTCGACATCGTCGCGCATGCGACGCTCGAGGGTGACGGCGGCCGGCTGGTCGCGTGGCGGGAGATCGCCGCCGACAGCGCAGGTGGCCCGGGCGTCGTCGCGGTCGCACCATTCGTCGAGGGCCGCGGGATGCTGGTGGCCGGCGAGCGCTCCTCGGCGGTGGAATTGCGCGCCGTGCTGCCTGAAGCGGAGCGCCGCGTCTCGGCGCTGGAACGCCACCTCGGCGGCCGCGGTTTCGACGAGCTCGAAGCCGGGCAGTGGCGCGTCCTGCTGGGCAGGGGCCTTGCCGAAAAACTCGGCGTGGGCCCGGGCGATGCGGTGCTGGCGGTGATCGCCCAGGGCAACGTGACACCGGCCGGGGTCACGCCGCGCATGCGGCGGCTGCACGTCGCTGGCCTGATCGACGCCGGCATGTACGAATTCGACCAGGGCCTGGCCCTGATGCACCTGGACGATGCCCGCAAGCTGTTCCGGCTCGGCGACGCCGTGACCGGCCTGCGCTACGCCTTCGACGACCCGGCCACCGCGCCGCAGCGCATACGGGCGATCGCCGAAGAACTGGAAGGCCGCTACTACATCAGCGACTGGAGCCGCCGCCAGGGGAACTTCTTCCGCTCGATCCAGGTGACCAAGTCGATCATGTTCTTCGTCCTCCTGATGGTGGTCGCGGTCGCCGCCTTCAATATCATCTCGACGCTCGTGATGGTGGTGAAGGAGAAGCGTGCCGACATCGCGATCCTGCGCACGCTGGGCGCCTCGCCGCGCGACATGATCGGCATCTTCATGACCCAGGGCTCCGTGATCGGGATCGCCGGCACCGTCGCCGGTGTCGCGCTCGGCGTGCTGATCGCGGACAATGTGACGGCGATCGCCGGCGGCCTCGAGCGGCTGACGGGCGCGACCCTGGTCGACCCGCGCGTCTACTTCATCTCCGAACTCCCGGCCGACATCCGCGCCGGGGAAGTCCTGGTGATCGGCGTCGTCGCGCTCGTGCTCGGCGTGCTCGCGACCCTGTACCCTGCCTGGCGCGCCGCGAAGACGCTGCCGGCCGAAGCACTGCGCCACGAGGTGTGAGCACAAGACCATGAGCGATGCCGTCGTACTGGCCTGCGAGGGCCTGGTCAAGGAATTTCGCCAGGGGCCGGCACTCGTGCGCGTGCTTACCGGCGTGGACACCGCCGTCCGTCGCGGCGAACGCGTGGCGGTGGTCGGCGCCTCCGGGTCAGGGAAGACCACGCTCCTGCAGCTGCTCGGGGGCCTGGACCTGCCGACGTCCGGGCGCGTGCTGATCGACGGGCGCGAAATGTCGGCGCTCGATGACGGCGAGCGGGGGCGGCTGCGCAATTCCGCGATGGGCTTCGTCTACCAGTTCCACCACCTGCTGCCGGAATTCAGCGCGCTCGAGAACGTCGCGATGCCGCTGCTGATCCGGCGCCTGCCGCGCAAGGAGGCGGAGCGGGAAGCGACCGCGCTGCTCGGGCGCGTCGGCCTCGCCGGGCGGCTCTCGCACCGGCCCTCGCAGCTCTCCGGCGGGGAACGGCAGCGGGCGGCCGTGGCGCGCGCGCTGGTCACGCGCCCGCGCATCGTGCTGGCGGACGAACCGACCGGCAACCTCGACGGCCGCCACGCCCAGCAGGTGCTCGAACTCATGATGGAGCTCAACCGCGAGCTCGGAACCAGCCTGGTCATCGTCACTCACGATCACGGCCTCGCCGCGCGCATGGATCGCGTCCTGGTGCTCGAAGACGGGATTCTGCGCGAAGCCACCGCCTGAACGAGCCACCGTCGCGGCGCCCGGCCGGCATGCTGGCCGCGGTGCGACTGCAGGCGGTGCGACGTGGCTATGGCGATTCCCTTCCTGGTGGGTGCGGCAAGCCTGCACGCGCTGCCTGCCCTCGGGCCCGCAGCCCTGTCGGTCGTGCCGGCCTTCGTTGCGTTGCTGGCACTGCGACGTTGGCCCGCGCTGGCGGCAGCCTGCGCCGGGTTTGCCTGGGCGCACGTGCTGGCGACGGCCTGGATGGCGACGGGCTGGCCCTGTACGCGCGACCGCGAAGACGCGATTGTGGAGGGACAGGTCGCCGGTCCGGCTCTGGTGCGCCCGGGCCGGACTGACTTCGACCTCGAAGTGACGCACAGCGAGGCCCCGGGACGCTGGCCGCACCGCGTCCGGGTGTCCTGGTACGAGGCAGACCGGCCGCTGGTGCCCGGCGAGCGCTGGCGCTTCGAGCTGCGCCTGCGCTGCCGGCGAGGACTGGTGAATCCCGGCGCGCCAGACCGCGAACTCGCGTTGCTGCGCGAGCGCATCGACGCGACCGCTTATGTGACCGGCAAGTCCGCGCCGGCGCGCCTCGAAGCGCCCCCCGCGCGCCCGATCGAGCGCCTGCGTGACCGCATCGCCGGTTCCATCGCGTCTGCGTTGCCGCCCGGCCCGTCGGTCGCCGTCCTGCAGGGACTTGCCGTCGGCGTCCGCGGCTCGATTCCCGACCGGTTGTGGGAAGCCTTTTCGCTGACCGGGATCACGCACCTGATCGCGATTTCCGGGCTGCACGTCACCGGCTGTGCGCTGTTCGCGCTGGCGGGGATCCGGCTCCTGGGCAGGATTCCCGCGTTCGCGCCGCTGCCGGCCAGGGTCGCGACCGAGTGTGTCGTCGTGGTCGGGGTATCGGCCCTCTACACCATGCTGTCGGGCGCGTCGCTGCCGGCGCTGCGCACGCTGGTGATGGTCGCGCTGTTCTCCGTCCTGCGCTTTCTGCGCCGCTCTGCGCCACTGGACCGGACACTCGCCCTCGCGGCGGTCGCGCTCGTGGCGGCGGACCCGCTGGCGATCACGTCGACCGGCTTCTGGCTCTCGTTCGTGGCGACCGCCGCGCTCCTGTCGGTGGTGACGCAAGGCGGGAACCTGCGCCGGCTCGTGCTCGGCTTTGCGCGCAGCCAGGTCTCAGTGACCCTGCTGCTCACGCCAGTCCTCGCAATCGCTTTCGGGCGCATCTCGCTCGTGGCGCCATTCGTCAACGTCCTCGCAATCCCGGTGTTCAGCCTGCTGCTGCTGCCCGCCGTCCTGGCGGGTACGGTCACCGCCGCCGCCTGGCCCTCTGCCTGGCCTGGCCTGTGGCGCGCACTCGCGGCGCTGCTGGACGGCGCCTGGCCGTGGCTGGAGTCGATCGCCGCCTGGCCCGGCGCGAGCTGGTCGCCTGCAGAGCAGCCGGCCGCGCTGGCCGTGGCGGTCGCCTTCGCGCTGTTCGGCGCGCTCCTCGTGCCGATTGCAGGCTTGCGCCTCGCCGCTGCGGCGTTGCTCGCGGCACTCTGCTTCGGCCGATCCGAGCGGGTGGCGGAAGGCGCGTTCACGCTGACGGCGATCGACGTCGGGCAGGGACTCTCTGTCGTGGTTGAGACCGCGAGTCACGTGCTGGTGTTCGACACCGGGCCTGCCTGGCCTGGATCCGGCGCCGCTGCCCAGGTGTCGTTGCTCCCTTTCCTGCGCGCACGCGGCATACGTTCCGTCGACAGGCTCGTGGTCAGCCACGACGACAGGGATCATTCGGGCGGGGTCGAGCGCCTGCGATCGTCGCTGCCAGTGCGGCGCATCCAGTCCGGGCCGGGCGAGCGCGCCCTGGGCTTCGACACCTGCCGTTACGGCGACGCCTGGCAATGGGACCGGGTCGCGTTCCGCGTGCTGCATCCGCCCGCCGGCTTCGAGGGCGGCGACAACGACGGCTCGTGCGCGATCCTCGTGTCGGGTCCCGGAGGAAGTGCGCTGCTGCTCGCGGATCCGGAAGCGGTGGCCGAGGAGATGCTGCTGAGGCAGCCCGTCGCCGCCGACCTCGTGCTGCTGCCGCACCACGGAAGCCGGAGTTCCTCGGGGGCGGCGCTGGTCGCGGCGGTTTCCGCGCGCTACGGCATCGCGTCGGCCGGTTTCGGCAATCGCTGGGGAATGCCGGACCGCGGCGTGGTGGCGCGCTGGCGCGCCGCGGGCACGACCGTCTTCGCGACGGCGGAACGGGGCGCGGTGCGCGCGGCGTTCCCGGTCCGGCCCGGTCGAATCGAGATCGAATCGGCACGACGCGACCACCCGCGGTGGTGGCGTTCCGAACCCGCCGGATGACCCCGCGGAGGCACTGGCGGCGCGCGCACGGTATCATGCCGCGCCATGTGGGAAATCATCCTCGCGGGCGGCCCGGTGATGTGGCCGATCATCCTGTGTTCGGTGGTCGCCGCGGCCATCGTCCTCGAGCGCCTGTGGACCCTGCAGCGCAAGCGGGTGATCCCGCGCGAGCTGACGGACCGCATCTGGAAACTGGTCGAATCGCGCAGCCTCAATGACCGGCACATCGACGCGCTGGCCCACAATTCGCCGCTCGGGCGCGTGCTCGCAGCGGGCCTCGCCAACCTCGACCAGGGCCGCGAGATCATGAAGGAGGCCATCGAGGACACGGGCCGTCACGTGGTTCATGAACTCGAGCGCTTCCTGGGCACGCTCGGCACGATTGCCGCCGTGACGCCGCTGCTCGGCCTGCTCGGCACGGTGACCGGCATGATCCAGGCCTTCGAGGCGATCTCGAGCGAGGGGGTCGGGGACCCGAAGGTGCTCTCCGGCGGCATTGGCGCGGCGCTCATCACCACGGCTGCCGGCCTGATCGTCGCGATCCCGTCGCTGTTCGCCTACCGCTATCTGCGCGGCGTCGTCGACCTGCTGGTCGTCGACATGGAAAAGGAGGCGATCAAGCTCGTGCGCGCCTTCGACCTGATGAGCCGGCGCCCGGAGCGCGCGCAGCACCGTCGCGAAGCGGCGTCATGAGGCTGCAAGTCAGGCGGGCGGAGGAGGTCGAGCTCAACCTGATCTCGCTGGTCGACGTCGTCCTGCTGCTGGTCATCTTCTTCATGCTGTCGACGACGTTCGTCCAGGACTCGCACCTGCGCGTTGCGCTGCCGGAAGCGGGTTCCGCGACCGTCGAGCGCACGGCCCACCCGATCGTGATCACCGTCTCCGCCCAGGGCAGCTACCGCGTGAACGATCGCGCACTGGTCAACAACGAGCGAACGACGCTCAGCGCGGCGCTGCGCCAGGTTGCCGGGGAGTCCAGGGACGGGCCGGTCACGATCCGAGCCGACGCACGCTCCACGCACCAGGCGGTGGTCACGGCGATGGATGTCGCCGCACGCCAGGGGTTCACGCAGGTCAACATTGCGACAGTCAGCCAGCCTGCTGAGAAATAAGGCCGGGCGGCCGCCGCTCGACGTCGGGGCGCTCAGGACGTACCTGAGGCTCCTGGCCTACGCGCGCCCGCACTGGCCGATGTTCCTGCTCGGCGTCCTCGGCATGGTGCTGTTCGCATCCGTGGACACGGGCTTTGCGATCCTGGTCAAGAAGTTCCTGGATGGCGCCTTCGTCGAGCGCGACCCGCGCATGCTGTACTACGTGCCGGGCGGAATCATCGCGCTGTTCGTGGTGCGCGGCGTCGGCGACTACCTCTCGGTATTCGCGCCCGGGTCGGTCGGGCGGCAGGTCATCAAGTCGCTCAGGCACGACCTGTTCACGCGCTACCTGCAACTGCCGGTCTCGTATTTCGACAGGAATGGCGTCGGGCAGCTCCTCTCGCGCCTGACCTACAATATCGAGCTCGTCGCGGAGGCCGCGACCAACGCCGTCACCTTCATCATCCGCGACACGCTGACGATCATCGGCCTGCTGTCCTATCTCATCTACCTCAACTGGAAGCTGACCCTGTTTGCGCTGCTGGTGGCCCCGCCGATCGTCGGGCTCATCCGGCTGACGAGCCGCCTGTTCCGCCGCTACAGCGCCCGTATCCAGGCGTCCATGGGCGACGTCACGCGGGTCGCCAAGGAGTCGCTCGAGAGTCAGCGCATGATCAAGGTGTTCAACGCCGAGCCGCAGCAGCTGGAGATCTTCGAGGCCGTGAACGAGCACAACCGGGCGAGCTACATGAAGCTCATCACGGTGAAGGCCGTGTCGAACCCCGTGGTGCAGATGATCGCGGCGGTCGGCCTCGCCGCGGTGATGTACGCGGCGATCCGCGACGTCCTGGCGCACGGCCTTTCCGTGGGAGAGTTCACGTCGTTCCTGGCGGCCCTCCTGCTGGTCACGGCGCCGCTCCGGCGCCTGGTCAGCGTCGTCGGGCCGCTGCAGCAGGGGATTGCGGCCGGACAGAGCGTATTCGAGGTCCTGGATGCGGCCGCCGAGGACCGCGGCGGCGACATCGCGCTCGTGCGCGCGCGCGGCGAGGTCGAGTATCGCGACGTGGGATTCGCCTACGATGCGGACAAAGGCCGCGTGCTCACCGGCATCAGCTTCCGGGCGGCACCGGGCGAGACGATCGCGATCGTCGGTCGCTCTGGCAGCGGCAAGTCCACGCTGGTGAGCCTGCTGCCGCGCTTCCACGACCCGGATGCGGGAATGGTGCTGATCGACGGCATCGACATCCGCAAGTACCGCCTGCCGGACCTGCGCAACCAGCTGGCCATGGTGAGCCAGGACGTCATGCTGGTCGACGACACGATCCGCAACAACATCGCCTTCAGCGCCCCGCATGCGGACGCGGAGGCGGTGCAGCGCGCGGCCCAGGCCGCCCAGGTGCTCGAATTCGCGAACGCGTTGCCGGAGGGCCTGGACACGCCGATCGGCGAGCGCGGCGCGCTGCTCTCCGGGGGCCAGCGCCAGCGGGTGGCCATCGCCCGCGCCATCCTGAAGGACGCGCCGGTCCTGATCCTGGACGAGGCGACCTCCGCGCTCGACGCGGAGTCGGAACGCCTGGTGCAGGCGGCGCTGGGCGAGCTCCTGCGGGGGCGCACGACGCTCGTGATCGCGCACCGGCTCGCGACCATCGAGCGTGCCGACCGGATCCTCGTGATGGACGAGGGCCGCATCGTCGAGACCGGCACGCACGCGGCACTGCTGGCGGCGGGCGGCGTCTATGCCGCGCTGCACCGGATGCAGTTCAACGTCTGAGCGGAGGGCGCAAGCTTCCCCAGCATGGGCAGTCGCCTTCACGACTGGTTTGTCACGACCTGGTACGGGCACACGCGGCGCGGTGCCTGGCTGCTGCCGCTCGCCGCGCTGTTCGCCGCCGCCTCCGCGCTGCGGCGCTGGCTCTATCGACTTGGAATCCTCGGTTCGTACCGGTCGCCGCGGCTCGTCGTGGTGGTCGGTAACCTTACCGTCGGCGGCGCCGGCAAGACGCCGCTCGTGATGTGGCTTGCCGCCGAGCTGGCGCGCCGCGGGCTGCGCGTCGGAATCGCGATGCGGGGTTACCTCGGTGCGCGCGGCCCGGCGCGGCTCATCGAGCCGACCGATCCGGCCGCGGAGGCGGGCGACGAGGCGCTCATGATCCGCCGCCGCCTGGACATGCCCGTCGCCGTCGGCGCTTCGCGGGCCGCGGCCGTGCGGCTGCTGGAGGGGACGTGTGACGCAATCGTCTGTGACGACGGGCTGCAGCACTATGCCCTGGCGCGCGACTTCGAGATCGCCGTCATCGACGGCATGCGCGGCTTCGGAAACGGCTGGCGCCTGCCGGCCGGTCCGCTGCGCGAGCCGGTGACGCGGCTCGACGAGGTGGATGCCGTGGTCGTCAATGGGGCGGGCCAGGAGTGGCGGGGCGCGATTCGCATGACGCTGGAGCCGGCTGGCGTCGTGTCGCTTGCGGACGGATCGCGTCGAGCGCTGTCCGAATACGCGGGCCGTGAGGTCGTCGCGGCCGCGGCCATCGGCAACCCCGAGCGCTTCTTCGCAATGCTGCGCTCGCACGGGCTCCGCGTCGAGCCACGCGCATTGCCGGACCACGCCCGCTTCACGCCCGCGCTCGCCGGCGTGGGCAAGGGCAAGCCCGTACTGCTGACGGAGAAGGATGCCGTAAAATGCGAGGGTGCCGGCTGGGGCGGCGCTGCCTGGGTCGAGGTCGCACCGCACATTGACGGCGCCGGCGCAGCGGCTCTCGTGGACCGCATCGTGCACGGGTTGGCCCGCCGGACGGGAGAACTGGAACGTGACTGAACGCCTGACGGACATCCTCGCCTGCCCGATCTGCAAGGGAACACTGCGCTGGCTCGGGGAAACGCAGGAATACCTGTGCCGGGCAGACCGCCTCGCGTACCCGGTGCGCGACGGCATTCCCGTGATGCTTCCGGACCAGGCGCGCAGGATCGCACCGGACGACGACGTGCTCGCGAGCCGTTGAAGACCGTGTTCCGCGTCGTCATACCCGCAAGGCATGCCTCGACCCGGCTGCCGGGCAAGCCGCTGCTGCTGCTCGCGGGCGAGCCCATGATCCTGCACGTGCACCGGATTGCGTCGCGCTCCGGCGCCGCGGAAGTCATCGTCGCGACCGACGACGAGCGCATCCGGTCCGCCTGCAGCGCCGCAGGTGCCGCGGTCGAGATGACCGCGGGGGGGCATGCATCGGGCACCGACCGCATTGCCGAGGTGGCGTTGCGGCGCGGCTGGGCGCAAGACGACATCGTCGTCAACGTGCAGGGCGACGAGCCGCTGCTGCCCGCTGCGCTGATCCGGCAGGCAGCCGCGCTGCTCGCCGCGTCGCCAGCCGCGTCGATCGCGACGCTCGCAACGCCGATAGCGAGCGAAGCCGAGTACCTCGATCCGAACGTCGTCAAGGTCGTCGCCCGGGACGACGGCATCGCGCTTTACTTCAGTCGTGCGCCGGTGCCCTGGGATCGGGACGGCTTCGCGTCGCGGCCGCCCGGCGCCGGGCGTCACCACGGGGCGCGGCGGCACCTCGGGATCTATGCCTATCGCGTCGCGGCTCTGCGGCGGCTCGCAGGCGCACCGCCGGCGGCGCTCGAGCAGCGCGAGCGGCTCGAGCAGCTGCGTGCGCTGGCCATGGGGCTCTCGATCGCGGTCGCGGATGCCGATGAGGCGCCCGGGCCGGGCGTCGATACGCCGGAGGACCTCGCGCGTGTCGAGGCGCTGCTGCGCGCAGGTGGCCGGGCATGAACCGTGCCGCGGGCCGCGTGGCTCCTTTCTACGCGGTCGAGATAAACCGGCTCGCGAATGCGCGCGAGCGCGCAGGCATGCCGGTGATCCACATGGAGGTCGGGCAGCCATCCGCCGGCGCGCCAGCGGCGGCGATTGCGGCGGGACACCGCGCGCTCGCCGAATGCCCGCAGGGTTACTGGGAAAGCGAAGCACTCGCGGAGCGGATCGACGCCCACTACCGCGTCACCCATGGCCTTGCGCCGGGGCCGTCGCGGATTGTCCTCACCATGGGCGCCTCGGCGGCGCTGGTGCTCTCGATGTCCGTGCTGTTCTCGCCGGGGGCGCGCGTCGCGCTGCCTCGGCCGGGCTATCCGGCGCACCGCAACGCCCTGCTGGCGCTCGGGCTCGAGCCCGTGGAAATGGACTGTGACGCGGCCACCCGTTTCCAGCCGACGGCCGCGATGGTGGCAGCGCTCGACCCGGTACCCGCGGGACTGATCCTCACGAGCCCGTCCAACCCGACCGGGACGATGATCCCGGACGCGGAACTCGCGGCGATCGCCCGCGTCTGCGCGGCACGGGGCATCCGCATCCTGTCCGACGAGACCTACCATGGCATCACCTACGGACAGCACGCGCACACGATCCTCGAGCACGCGCCGGACGCCGTGGTGGTCAATACGTTCTCCAAGTACTGGTGCATGACCGGCTGGCGGCTCGGCTGGGCGGTCGTGCCGGAATCCCTCGCGGAACCGATGCGCCGCTTTGCCGGGAACCTGTTCCTGGTGCCGCCGACGCTGGCGCAGCACGTGGCGCTCGCCGCCATGGACGAGCAGGCCGAGCTCGATGCCCACGTGGCGACCTATGCGCGCAATCGCGGGCTCCTGGCGGATGCCCTGCAGGGACTCGGGGTCGGGCGCATCGCGCCGCCCGACGGCGCGTTCTACCTCTACGCCGACGTCGGCGACATCACGCGGGACTCGCTGCAGTTCTGCCGCGAGCTCCTCGATGCGACCGGCGTCGCGCTGAACACGGGCAAGGACTTCGACGGCGCGCAGGGAGATCGGTTCGTGCGAATTTCTTTCGCCGTGTCGACGGCGGAAACGCTGCGCGCCATCGAGTGCCTGGACGGCTGGCTGCGGCGGAGGAAACGGGCATGACGCGCGTGCTGTTCGTCTGCATGGGCAACATCTGCCGTTCGCCGACGGCGGAGGCAGTCGTGCGGGACTTCGCGCAACGCATGGCCGGCTTCGACCTGGAGGTGGACTCCGCGGGCACCCACGGATATCACGCGGGCGACGCGCCCGACGAGCGGGCGATCATGGCCGCCCGACGCCGGGGCTTCGACCTGGGGAAGCTGCGCGCGCGCGTGGTCGAGCCGGCGGATT
>Ga0075304_1000268_pt1 | contig 12327 bp, 12 predicted proteins | sample Joice_CattailNLA_FD_120067 | JGI IMG/M metagenome (GOLD analysis project Ga0075304, IMG submission 120067) | Natural and restored wetland microbial communities from the San Francisco Bay, California, USA, that impact long-term carbon... | ecosystem: Environmental > Terrestrial > Soil > Wetlands ... | reverse complement strand
TGATCTACCTGATCGCCCGCGACGAGGTCGACGACGTGATGGACGGCTTCGTGTACGGCGCGATCTGCGGGCTGGGCTTCGCGATCGTCGAGGACGTCTTCTACTTCATGGCGGTCTTCGGCGGTGAGCCGTCGGGGGTGGTGCAGGGCTTCTGGCTGCGGGTGGTGGCCAGCGGCCTCTACGGGCACGTGCTGTATACAGGCCTCGTGGGCATGGCGATCGGGGTGGTCGTCTCGCGTCGTGCGACGGAGGCCCTGCGACACCGGCTCTGGGTGGCCGCCGGTCTCTGCGCGCTCGCGGCGTTCGCCCACTTCGTCTGGAACTCGCCGCTCTTGACGCTGTTCCCGGCACAGCCGTGGGCCGGCGCCGACTATCTGCTCGTGGTGGTGGCGACCGCGGTGAAGGGCCTGCCGCTGCTGGTCTTCGTCGCGATCGCGGTGACGCTCGCCCGGCGCCGCGAGCGCCGCTGGCTCCACCAGGCGCTCGCAGGCGAGATCGGGCTCGACGGCATCTCGGCCGCGGAGCTGCATCTGCTCGAGAACCCCCGGCGACGGTGGGCCGCCAGGCGCGCGATGCGTCGGCGGGCCGGTCCTCGTGCGGCGGGCCTGCTCCACCGCCTCCAACGCGAGCAGGTCAACTTGGCGATGGTGGCCTCACGCGTGGGCGACGGTGACGACCCCGCGCTCTCGCGGCAGCGTGCCTACTGCCGCTCGCTGCGCGATGCGCTCCGGGCGATCCCCGCCGCCGCCCCCGCGGGCGACGAGGGCCCCGAGGGCCGCGGGTAGGCTGGCTTCATGGACGTCGACGAGATCGTGCGCGGGGTGCTTGGGGGCGACCGACGTGCCGTCGCCCGAGCGATCAGCGCCGTGGAGGACGGGGACCTCGGCCTCGAGGCCCTCTCCGAGGGCATCTTCTCGAGCACCGGTCGTGCCGCCACGATCGGCCTGACGGGTGCGCCCGGGGTCGGCAAGTCCACGCTCGCGGCCGAGCTCGTGCGCGTGTGCCGGGCTCGCGATCTGCGCGCGGCGGTGCTCGCCGTCGACCCGACCTCCCCGTACACGGGAGGCGCCCTGCTGGGTGACCGCGTCCGCATGCAGGAGCACGCCACCGACCCGAGCGTCTTCATCCGGTCCATGGCCACCCGCGGTCACCTGGGCGGCATGGCCCTCGCGGCACCCGAGGCCGTCCGGATCCTGGACGCGGCCGGGTACGAGCGTGTCGTCGTCGAGACGGTCGGCGTGGGCCAGGCCGAGGTCGACGTCGCCGCCGCCACCGACACCGCGGTCGTGGTGCTCGCCCCGGGGATGGGTGACGCCGTGCAGATGGCGAAGGCGGGCATCCTCGAGGTCGCCGACGTCTTCGTCGTGAACAAGGCCGACCGCGAGGGCGCGCAGGAGGTGGTGCGCGAACTGCGCCAGATGCTGCACCTGGGGGCCGCTCGCGACTGGGATCCTCCGGTGCTGTCGACCTCGGCGATCGATCACGGGGGGGTGGAGGCGCTGTGGGAGGCGATCGAGGCCCATCGCGCGCACCTGGGCGCCAGCGGCGCGCTCGCCGAGCGGCGCCGGGTGCGCCTGCTCCGCGAGGTCGAGTCGCTCGCCGCCGAACGGTTCCGCGTGCAGGTGGCCACGGCGCTCGCGGCCGACCCTGCACTCGCCGGCGACCTCGCCGAGCGGCGCATCGATCCCTATGGTGCCGCCGCTATGCTGGTCGACAGGGCCGCGGGGTAGTCGCGCTCCGAGTGCGAACGCCGGCGGCCCGCCGCGGCTCGGAGGTCCGATGAGCGACGCGAACGACCCGGTGAAACCCCCGCGCCAAGACCGCTCGCACACGTCGCTGTCGGGCGAGTCGGTCCCCGCGCTCGTCGGCCCTGTGCACGACCCTCCTCGCGACGACGACGCCGTGCTCGGGTTGCCGGGATCCCCGCCGTACACGCGCGGCGTCTACCCCTCGATGTACCGGGGCCGAGTCTGGACGATGCGCCAGTTCGCCGGCTTCGGCACCCCCGAGGAAACCAACGCTCGGTACCGCTTCCTGCTCGACCAGGGACAGGGCGGGCTGAGCGTCGCGTTCGACATGCCCACCCTGATGGGGCTGGACTCCGACGACGCGCGCAGCGAGGGCGAGGTCGGGCGGTGCGGCGTGGCCACGGACTCCCTCGACGACTTCGAGGCGCTCTTCGACGGCATCCCGCTCGGCGACATCACGACCTCGATGACGATCAGCGGGCCCGCGCCGATCGCGTTCGCGTTCTTCCTCGCGACGGCAGAGCGGCAGGGAGTGGCGTGGGAACAGCTCGGCGGCACGCTGCAGACCGACATCCTCAAGGAGTACATCGCGCAGAAGGAGTGGCTCTTCCCGCCGCGCCCTCACCTGAGGCTGATCGGTGACCTGATGACGTTCTGCGCCGCGCGCGTGCCGAGGTTCCATCCGATCAGCGTGAGCGGCTACCACATCAGGGAGGCGGGGGCGACCGCGGCGCAGGAGCTCGCCTTCACGTTGGCCGACGGCTTCGCCTACGTCGAGCTCGGCCTGGAGCGCGGCCTCGATCCCACGGTGTTCGTGCCGGGGCTGTCGTTCTTCTTCAACAGCCATATCGACCTGCTGGAGGAGCTCGGCAAGTTCCGGGCCGCCCGCCGCATCTGGGACCGCTGGCTCCGGCAGCGTTACGGGGTCAGGGATGCCGATGCCCGGCGTCTGCGGTTCCACACGCAGACCGCGGGGGTGTCCAACACGGCACAGCAGCCGATGAACAACGTCGTCCGCACGGCTCTGGAGGCGCTCACCGCCGTGCTCGGCGGCACGCAGTCGCTGCACACGAACGCGCTCGACGAGGTGCTGGCGCTGCCCACGGAACATGCCGCACGCCTCGCGCTGCGGACCCAGCAGGTGATCGCATTCGAGAGCGGGATCGCCGACGTCGCCGATCCGCTCGGCGGCTCGTACGTCGTGGAACGCGCGACCGACGAGATCGAGGCGAGCGCCGAGGCGCTGTTCGCACACATCGACGAGATGGGCGAGGGATCGATGCTCGAGGGTGTGCTCGCGGGCATCGAGCGAGGGTGGTTCCAGCGGTTGATCGCCGAGGCCGCGTTCGAGGAGCAGCGCAGGCTCGAGTCCGGCGACCTCGTGAAGATCGGCGTCAACGCGTTCGTGGACGACGCCGCGCCGAGCGTCGACACCCTGGTGATCGGACCCGAGGCCGAGGCGTCACAGCGGTCTGCGGTCGCCGTGACCCGCTCGCAGCGCGACCAGGCCTCGGCCGACGGGGCGCTCGCCGGGCTCGTCTCCGCCGCGGCCACCGACGAGGTCGACCTGATCGAGCCGCTGATCGCGTGCGCTCGCGCGCGGTGTACCGAGGGCGAGATCGTGCGCGCCCTCATCGACGTGTTCGGCGACTACCGAGAGACTCCCCGGTTCTGATCCCACTCCGGCAGCTGTGCACCTGTCCGTCAGCCTTGACGGACACGGCGATCCCTCGGTAGCCTCGAGCTGGCTTCATGCAGCACGTTGCAAGTGCAACATCACGGATGTACGCGTTCATGCAGATGTGAGAGGAGCATCGGTGCACGTTCCTGATGGGTTCCTGAGCGCCGGCGTCTCGGTCGCGACCGGGGTGGCCTCGGCCGGTGGCATCGGCTACTCCTTGATGCGGGCCAAGGAGTCGCTCTCGGATCGCCTCGCGCCGATGGCGGGACTCGTCGCGGCCTTCGTCTTCGCGGTGCAGATGCTGAACTTCCCTGTCGCCGCGGGCACGAGTGGGCACCTGCTGGGCGGAGCGCTTGCGTGCATCATGGTCGGTCCGTGGGCCGGCACGATCGCGGTCGCCATCGTGCTCGTGGTGCAGGCGCTCCTCTTCGCCGACGGGGGCCTGACGGCGCTCGGCACCAACATCCTGCTGATCGCCATCATCCCCGGATGGAGCGGCCTCGCGATCTTCTTCGGCATCAGGAAGTTCCTGCCGGCCGGTCGAGGATCGGTCGTCTCGGCCTCGTTCGTCGCCGCCCTCCTCTCCGTCGTGATCGCCGCGTTCGCGTTCGTGCTCCTGTACGCGATCGGAGGCAGCGGCAACGCGCCCGTGAGCACGGTGCTGGCCGCGATGCTGAGCGTGCACTTCCTCGTGGGTATCGGCGAGGGACTGATCACCGCGATGACGGTCGGCGCGGTCGTCGCCGTCCGGCCCGACCTCGTCTACGGGGCGCTGGACCTGATGCCCGAGCTCCAGCTCGGTTCCGACGTGGCGGTGGGGAGGTCGTGACGATGACGGCGACGCGCAGAGGCCTCGCGGCGATCGTGATCGGGGGGTTGATCGTGGCGCTCGGCCTTGCGTTCCTGGTGAGCCCCCTGGCGAGCTCGAGCCCCGACGGCCTGGAGAGGGTCGCCACCGACGAGGGGTTCATCGACACCGCCGAGGATCACGATCTGGCCGACAGCCCGTTGGCGGACTACGGGGTCGACGGCATGGAGGACGAATCGCTCAGCACCGGTCTTGCCGGCATCGTCGGCGTCGCGATCACGTTCGGTCTCGCCCTCCTGCTCTTCGGGATCTTCCACGCCCGTCGCCCGAAGGCCGACGGCGCACCGCAGACGCGGGCGTCGGCCACGGCCGGCTGAGCTCGAGAAGCTCGTGAGCGGCAGCCACGCGCACGCGCTCTACTTCCACGGCCACAGCGCCGTGCACCGGCTGGCGCCGGAGACGAAGCTCGTCGCGCAGTTCCTCTTCGTGTTGATCGTCGTGGCCACCCCTCGGGAGGCGTTCTGGGCCTTCGGGCTCTATGCGGCCCTGGTGCTCCTCGCCGCAGCCTGGGCGTCGATCCCGGCGACGTTCCTGCTGCGCCGCCTCGCGATCGAGATCCCGTTCGTCGCCTTCGCGTTCTTCCTGCCGTTCGTGGGCCAGGGCGAACGCGTCGACGTGCTCGGCGTCTCGCTCTCGATCGAGGGGCTCTGGGGGGCGTGGAACATCCTCGCGAAGGCCACGATCGGGGTGCTCGCGAGCTCGTTGCTGGCGGCGACCACGACGATGGCGGAGTTCCTCACCGGGTTCGACCGGCTGCGCGTACCGAGGGCGTTCACGTCGATCGCCTCCTTCATGGTGCGCTACATGGACGTGATCGCCGACGACATGCGCCGCATGCGGATCGCCCGTCAATCGCGAGGGTTCGAAGGTCGGTGGATCTGGCAGACGAAGGCGATCGGGCAGAGCGCAGGGGCGCTCTTCATCCGGGCGTACGAGCGCGGCGAGCGGGTCCACCTCGCGATGCTCTCGCGCGGGTACTCGGGCTCGATGCCGGAGATGGGCGCGGTACACGCCACGACCCGGCAGTGGCTCACGGCGTCGGTCCTGCCGATCGCGGCGCTGCCGGTCTGCGCGATCGCCTGGGTGCAGCAGGCATGACCGAGACGAGGGAACCAGTGACCGGACCCGCCCTGGAGGTCAGGGACCTGGCGTTCGCCTATCCGGGCGGGACTCAGGCGCTGTTCGGTGTGGATCTCGCGATCGGGACCGGTGAGCGGGTGGCCCTGCTCGGCCCCAACGGGGCCGGGAAGACCACGCTCGTGCTGCACCTGAACGGGGTGCACGCGGCGCAGGCCGGATCGGTGCGCGTGGGGGGGCTGCCGGTCGTGAAGGAACACCTCCAGGAGGTGCGCCGCCGGGTGGGCATCGTGTTCCAGGATCCCGACGATCAACTCTTCATGCCCACGGTCCGCGACGACGTCGCGTTCGGGCCCGCGAACCTCGGCCTCCGCGGCGACGAGCTCGAGGAGCGGGTCGTGCAGGCGCTCACGGCGGTCGGCATGGAGGCCTTCGCCGATCGCGCGCCCCATCACCTCAGCTTCGGGCAGCGCCGCCGCGTCTCCGTGGCGACGGTGCTCGCGATGCGCCCCCAGATCCTCGTGCTCGACGAGCCCTCGTCGAACCTCGACCCTGCGAGCCGCCGCGAGCTCGCCGATATCCTGCGCTCGCTCGACATCACGATGCTGATGGTGACCCACGACCTGCCGTACGCCCTCGAGCTCTGCCCTCGGTCGCTCGTGATGAACGGCGGGCGGATCGTGGCCGACGGTCCCACGGCCCAGATCCTCGCCGACGAGGCACTGATGGCGGCGAACCGTCTCGAGCTGCCGTTCGGGTTCTTCCCGGCGCAGGCGGAAGCGGAGCGCGCCGGCCGCGACGCGCGTCGGCCCTAGCCGGCCTTCGTGGCACAGGCCTCGCAGCGCCCCGTGATGGCGAAGTGGGTGAGGTCGGCCTCGAACCCGTGGTGGCGGCGGATCAGATCCTGCAGCGCATGCGCCTCGTCGAGCGAGAGCGGGTCGTCCTTGCCGCATCGCCCGCACGTCAGGTGCACATGCTCCGATTCCTCGGTCTTGTGGTACTCCGCCCCTGTCTCGAGATGGGAATGCGAGAGCACGCCCACCTCTTCGAGCAGGGTGAGGGTGCGATAGACGGTCGAGGCGTTCACGCCTGGCATCTCGCCCTGCACCGTGCGGGCGATCACGCTCGGGGAGATGTGGCCCTGCGTGCGCATCACCTCGGTCACGATCGCACGTCGCTGGGGGGTCATCCGCAGACCCCTCGAGCGCAGCTGGTCCATCACGTCGGCGTAATCGTGTCCCGTCCGTTCCACGCGCTGATGGTAGCAGGGCGTTGCAGGTGCAACGACCGTTGCAGGTGCCTGGGGTGGCTACTCGGTAGCATCGCGCCATGACGGTCATGGTCACCGGCGCCTCGGGGCCGGTCGGGCACGCCCTCGTGCCGTTGCTCGCGCGCAGGGACGAGGTGCGGGCCGCGATCCGCGACCCAGCGGCCGCGGAACCGCTCCGTGCGCTCGGGGCGAAGGTCACGCTCGGCCGGCTCGACGAGGCCGAGGACCTCGCTGAGGTGCTGCGGGGGGTGTTCACGCTCGTCCACCTGGTCGGGGGGCCGGACCAGCCCGATGACCACGCTCTGTTCGATGCGAACCACGGGTCGACCGTGCGAGCCGTTGCCGCGGCTCGCGAGGCCGGAGTGAAGCGGATCGTGCTCGTCTCGGTGCCTGCCGCCTCACCCGAGTCGGCGGTGCCGTTCCTGAGGGCGAAGGGCCTCGCCGAGGAGGTCGTGGCCACATCGGGCCTGCAGTACGCGGTGATCCGCAGCGCTCCGGCCGTCGGCGCCGGGTCGCTCTGGTTCGTCGCCATGGTCGCCGGTGCGCTCCAGGCACCGCCGATCGCGTGGGGGTCAGGCCGACGATCGGTCGCCCCGGTGGCCGTCGGTGACCTGGCCGCGGCGATCGCGGTCGCCGACGACCTCGACGGGGATCTCGCGGGGACGTGGGCCCTCGAAGGCCCGGACATCGTGACGACCGACGACGTGCTTGCCGTGCTCGCCGGTCCCGGCGCTGCCGCCGAGCACCTCGAGGGCGAGGCCGCACGTTCCCGGCTCTCGATCCTGCTCGGGCGCCAAGTGAGCATGCACGTGATCGATGCCCTGACCGCGCCCGGGCGAGCGGATGCGCCCGATGCCGCCGAGCGGTTCGGCCTCTCCTCGACGCCGTTCGGCGAGGCCGTGCGTGCGGCGCTCGCGTCCGTCGCGACAGCAGGCGCACGCCGTGGCCGGTAGCATCGCCGCCACGATGAGCGAGTACGTCAGCCTCGAGGTGGACGAGGGTGTCGGCGTGATCCGCATCGACCGCCCACCGGCGAACGCGATCGATCTGCGGCTCGCCACGGAACTGCTGCAGGCGATCCACGACGCCGCAGGGCGCGACGATGTCGGCTCGCTCGTGCTGTGGGGGGGCGAGCGCATCTTCGCCGCGGGCGCCGACATCAAGGCGATGGTGGAGTGGGGTCCCGACGAGGTGCGTCCGAGCGTCGACGCGCTCGGCGCGGCCTGCGACCTGCTCGAGGAGATCCCTCCGATCTCGATCGCGGCGATCAACGGCTTCGCGCTCGGTGGGGGGCTCGAGCTCGCGCTCGGGGCGGACCTGCGTTTCCTGGCCGACGACGCGACCGTGGGGCAGCCCGAGATCAAGCTCGGAGTGATCCCGGGGGCGGGAGGCACGCAACGACTCACGCATCTGATCGGCCCGGGCAGCGCTCGCGATCTCGTGTACTCGGGGCGTCTCGTGCGAGCCGACGAGGCCCTCCGCCTCGGCATCGCCGATCGCGTGGTCCCGGCGGCCGAGGTGCTCCAGACGGCGGTTGAGGCCGCTCGGGGGTTCGCCAGGGGCCCGCGGCAGGCGTTCGCGGCCGCCAAGGCAGCGATCGCCGCGGCCGTCGCCTCGCCCGGTCCGGAAGGCATCGCGCAGGAGCGTCGCCTCTTCCTGGAGCTATTCGGCAGCGCCGACCAGCGCGAAGGCATGCGGGCATTCCTGGACAAGCGCGATCCCGACTTCGGCTCCTGACCCCTGCATCGGTTGGAGGGGCCCGGGGCCCGAACCTATGCAGTCACACGTCGTTCACCTCGTGGAATGAACCGATGCCGTCCGCCGTTCGAAGAACGTGCAAAGCGGGACCGACACCCGAGCCGTCCGCCGGTCCCGTCCGAAAGGATGTGAACGACGTGGCAGAGGAGAGGTACCGGGGAGCATCGGTCCGGACGCTCCCGCGTCCGAACCGGCAGTACGCGGGCGACCGCGTCTGCGCCGAGCGAGGGTGTGAGACGAAGCTCTCGCGCTACAACAAGTGGCAGTTCTGCTGGCAGCACGAACCCGTGCACAGTTACGTTCCTCGCGGCAAGCGCAAGAGCAGGAAGGCCGCCGCCTGACACCCACACCGACGATCCGAACGTTCCACGAGGCCCTCCTTCGGGAGGGCCTCGTTCCGTTGCCGGGTCGGTCGTCGAGGGTCCGTCTGCCCGATTCAAGGTAGGGACGGGGGCTGCCGACACTGGGTGAGACCGCTCCCCCCGAGCGCGACAACCTCTATGACGAACGAGACCGCCGAGCCTCCTGCGATGCGCGAGGGCGCCTGCCCGTACTGCGAGCGAACCGTGCTCGTCTACGAGGAGCCGCCCCGCTGTCCGCTCTGCGCCTGCCCCCTGGACGAGCACGGCGTTCGTCCCTTCCTCTTCCCGGGCGAGAGGGCTCCGGTCGATCCGGAGTAGCCGGCGCGAGCTCGGCGCTCAGTCGACCAACAGCACCTGACGTCGCCCACGGACGTCGCTCATCAACTCGATCGCGTCGGCCCGACGCAGGTCGTCGAGGCCCACCGTTGCCTCGACCAGCCAGCCTTCCTCGAGGGCGACCTCACGGCCCACGCCGGGCAGCAGCCCGGCATCGAGGGGCGGGGTCACCCACCGTCCGTCGAGAAGGACGGCGACGTTGGCGATCGTCGCCTCGGTGATCTCGCCGCGATCGTTCACGAGCAGCACCTCGTCCGCGTTCGGGTGGCGGGCGCGTGCCTGCTCGTAGACGCCGCGCAGGCTGTTCTTGTGGAACATCATCGGGTCGGTGTGGTCCACGGGATGGCCGTGATCGATCGCCAGCCTCACGGGCTCGGGCGACGTGACGAGGGTGGTCGCGCCGACGTCGACCGCCCCCCGGCGATCGACGGCGACCCGGAGTCGAGCCGGCCGATCGGGGAACCGAGCCGCTTCTTCGTGAAGGGCCTGCACGACGGCCTGCTCGTCGAACGCGAACCCGAAGTAGGCGCTCGACTCCCGCAGGCGCCTGAGGTGGCGGTCGAGGTGGCGGAACCCTCCCCCGGGCTCGTGGCGGAGCGTCTCGTATAGCTCGAACCGCGGCCGTCTGGCCGTGAGCACCTGCGCCTTCGCGACGGTCTCGTCGTACTCGCCCTCGGCGCTCGATCCCCACGTGATGCCGCCCCCCACCCCGTACTCGGCGCTCTGGGTCTCGATGTCCAGGAGCACCGTGCGGATCGGCACGCTGAACCGGGCCGCGGGGGCGTCCGACCCGGTCGGGGCGAGGAAACCGACGGCCCCGCAGTACACGCCGCGCGGCGCATCCTCGAGCTCGGCGATGATCTCCATCGTCCGGACCTTGGGCGCCCCCGTGACGGAGCCACAGGGGAAGAGAGCGCGGAAGATGTCGGCCAACGGAGTCGTCGGCTCGAGCTCGGCCGAGACCGTTGACGTCAATTGCCACACGGTCTCGTAGCGCTCGAGGTCGAACACGTCGCTCCACGTCACCGTGCCGGTGCGGGCGATCCTTCCCATGTCGTTGCGGAGCAGGTCGACGATCATCGCGTTCTCGGCCCGATCCTTGACCGATCCGCGCAGGCCGGCGGCCACCTCGTCGTCTTCGGCCGACCACCGGCCCCTGCGTGCGGTCCCCTTCATGGGCCTCGTCGTGATGTGGTCGTCGTCGATCCTGAAGAACAGCTCGGGGGAGGCGGAGAGCACCCGGTACCGGCCGAGGTTGAGGTAGGCGGCGTAGGCGCCTCGCTGCGCGTAGCAGAGGTCTCGGTAGAGGCCTCGCTCGTCGCCTTGCACCCGCGAGTGCAGCCTCAGGGTGTGATTGACCTGGTACGTGTCGCCGGCGGCGATGTACTCCCGGATGCGAGCGATCGCAGAGTCGTACGAGGTTCGATCGATCGAGGGACGCCACGCGTCGGCCGAGCCACGACGGGTGCCCTCCTGTGGTTCCGGCAGCGTGGTCCGCTCCCGGTCCTCGAACAGCGCGAACCACGCCAACGGCAGCCGGGCGAAGGGGTCACCATCCGCTCGCTCCCGCACATACATCGCCGGGTCGAGACCGGGCGCCGCCTCGTACGAGACGAATCCGGCCACCCACATGCCTCGGGCGACGGCGCCCTCCGCGGCAGCGAGCACGCCCTCGACCTCGTCGGTGTGGAGCGCCTCCAGCACACCAGCTGGCCCGATCAGGCGGAACGAGTCCGAGGCCCCGGTCAGGTCGTCGAACCGCGCCTCGATCATGCTCGGAACGATAGCCGGATGGCCATTGACAGATGCGCGAGCCCGGGCGGAAGCTCGCGTCCGGAGGTTTCGACATGCGGATACGGCGGGCGACACGGACAGCGATCGTCGTGGCGGCGTTGGTCGCGTCGGGCACGATCCCGGTCGGGCCGGCCGGCGCCGGCCCCTCGTCGGTCGGTTCATGGTCGCCCCAGGTCCCGCTCGGCATCATCGGGATCCACGCCGCCCTGCTGCCGTCGGGCAAGGTGCTGTTCTACGAGCTCCCCGGCTCGACGCTGGCGAGGGCCCGGGTCTTCGACCCGAAGACGAACACCTCCACGCCGGTCGATCCCACCCTGGACTGGAGCGTGTTCTGCTCGGGCATGTCGTTCATGGCCGACGGACGGCTGTTCGCGACGGGAGGCGAGCCACCCCGTTCGAAGACCGCGCCGGTCGGCACCGGGATCGAGAACGCCGCGTTCTTCGACCCGGTGACGGGCACGTGGACCGGGGCCGCGTCGATGGCGTACCCGCGTTGGTACCCGTCGAACGTCCAGATGCCCGACGGGACGACGCTCGTGATGGGCGGAGAGGCCACACCCACGGGCGCGAACAAGATGATCGGACCGATGGAGTCCTACGACCCGGCTCGCGATCGTTGGACGACCCTGCCCTCATCGGCCAACCGCACCGGGCTCTACCCACGAGCGATGCTCCTGCCGTCGGGCAGGGTCTTCGTGGCCGGGCCCCAGGCGATGACCAGGCGATTCGATCCGGCCACGAACCGGTGGCAGAACGTCGACTCGATGACGGTGGGATCGCGGAAGGCCGGCGGGGTCGTGATGTTGCCGGGATCGACCACGGTGCTGACCTCGGGAGGCAAGCCCGGGAGCAAGCCCGTCACCGCGACGACCGAGACGATCGACCTCACGGCCACGACGCCGCAGTGGCGATACACGGACCCGATGAACCACGCGCGCATGCACCATAACCTGGTGCTCCTGCCGGACGGATCGGTGCTGGCGGTCGGCGGCGGCACCCAAGGGAACTTCGGGGCGCCCGTGAAGATCGCGGAGCGCTACGACCCCGAGACCGGGCTCTGGACCGACATGGCGGCCCAGGCGGGGCAGCGCACCTACCATTCGACGGCGCTGCTCCTGCCCGACGGCCGGGTGATCTCGGCGGGTTCGAACTCGAAGAAGCCTGAGCAGACGACGGTCGAGTTCTTCAGTCCGCCCTACCTGTACCGAGGGGCAAGGCCCGTCGTGTCCTCGGCCCCGAGCGCCGTCGCCCACGGGCAGCGCTTCACGGTCGGCACGCCGGACGCCGACTCGATCGACACGGTGATGCTGATCCGGGCGCCTGCGGTGACGCACGGCTGGAACTTCGACCAGGCGGCCATGAGACTCTCTTTCACGGTCGAGGGCTCGGGCATCAAGGTCACGGCGCCGGCCGACGCCGCGATCGCGCCGGTC
>Ga0075304_1000267_pt1 | contig 12334 bp, 14 predicted proteins | sample Joice_CattailNLA_FD_120067 | JGI IMG/M metagenome (GOLD analysis project Ga0075304, IMG submission 120067) | Natural and restored wetland microbial communities from the San Francisco Bay, California, USA, that impact long-term carbon... | ecosystem: Environmental > Terrestrial > Soil > Wetlands ... | reverse complement strand
GTTGATCGTCGCATCGGCCCAGGCGACGGGCTGCGGGGTGCTGCTGACCTAAGACCTGCAACACGACATGGACTTCGACGGAGTGCGGGTCGTCGATCAGTTCGAGGTGGCCACAGCCGACCTGACATAGGACTCCTCGGCGGGCAGTCCTAGACGGGGCGAGCGCAGTCGCGCCCGAAGCGTTCTCGCTGTACGCCGGCCCACGCCACCGCATCGCGCACGGCGTTCCCGAGCTCGTCGAGGTCGATGTCGGCCGCGCGACGGAACCGGATGCAGTGCTTCCCGTTAAACGTCGTCCCGAGCCGGTCCGCGTAGTGCTGCGCCAGGGTCTCGCCGTCCCTCACCGCGGCTACGTACAGGCTGATGTACCGCTTCTGCGAGGCCATGCCGATCAGCGGCCACACGCCCGACGAGCTCGCGGTCTCCCAGTCCATCTCGCCGTAGCCGAGCATCGTGATGCTGTCCCCCACGAAGAGCCGACGCTCGAGATCGGGCGCGGCTTCTACGATCGCGCGGTCGACCGCCTCCACGTCGGCGCGTCGTGGCTCGGGCAGGGCGTCGAAGAACCCTTCGATCGTCGTCGCATCGATCCGCATCGCCTGCCCACCTCGTGATCGTGCCGGTGGCTCCAGGATGCCTCATCCCATGGGATGACAGTCAAGTCCGGCGGGGAGAGGGCCCCGCATATCGTCGGGCGAGGTCACGGCTCGATGCCACCGAGATCACGCCCGGGAGCGACGACGCTTCCGCGCCGCCACGCCGTCCAGCAGGGCGGCGAGCCCCCACGCGAAGCTCGATCCCGACTCCCCGGACCGCCGTGGCCGCGAGGGGAGCCCGAACGCGCGGTCGGCGACGTCGGGCATCAGCTCCGTCAGGATCGGGAACGCCCCGGGATCCATCTCCTCGAGCTGCCGGCGCATGGCCCTCTGCAACGCCCGATCGGGTGCGTTCTCAGCCGGTTTCGCCTCGATCGCCGAGAAGCCGATCACGTATCCACTCCAGGCGTTGTAGGCGTCGAGGAGCTCGGGATCGTCGAGACCCATCTCCCGCAGCGACGTGAACGCGATCTCCGCGATGCGGATCGTATTGGGGGTGACCCACACGTGCGACGCCAAGATCTCGTGCAGATGGGGGTGGAGCACAAGCACGTCATGCATCGCGGTTGAGAGCTGCTCGAGCCGACCGCGCGGGTCACCGACGTCCGCCGCGGTCGAGGTTTCCACCTCGCCGAAGACGAGGTCCACGATCGCCACGAGCAGCCACTGCTTCGACGGCACCAGCCGGTAGAGCGCGCTGGTGCTGGTCCCGAGGGCGGCGGCCAGCGGGCGCATCGTCAACGACGCCGCCCCGCCCTCGTGCACGAGGATGTGCGCCTGGCTGACGACGGTGTGGGCGTCGAGCCTCCGTCTCGGTTGCTCCCGTTCCAGGAGCCAGTGCGAGCCGTTCATGGGCATCCTCCTCGTCTTCGCGACCGCCTCCGCGCTCACGAACTCCGGGGCGCGCGATCCTCAGACGTTGCCGTCGAGCATCCGCATATGGTAACGATGTGCCCCATCTTGGTGACACTGTGCCCAGACGGGAGGACACCGCATGAAGGCCATCGTGCAACGAGGATACGGATCTCCCGATGAGGTCCTCGCGTTCCGGGACATCGACCCGCCGGCCCTCGGGGACGAACAGGTGCTGGTTCGCAACCGCGCCGCCGCAGCAGATATCGGCGACTGGCTGATGCTCGAGGGTCTCCCGTACTTCGCGCGGCCCGGGTACGGCCTGCTCAAGCCGAAGCACCCTGTTCCCGGGCAGAACGTAGCGGGTTCGGTGGAGGCAGTGGGCCGGCTCGTGTCGCGATTCAGCCCCGGGGACGAGGTCTTCGGTTGGTGCTCCGGCGCCTTCGCGGAGTACGTCGCCGCAGATGTGGGATCCCTCGCGCCGATGCCGCACAACGTCACCCCGGTGCCCGCCGCGGCGACACCGACATCGGGCCTCGCCGCCCTTCAGGCGCTCCGCGACGTGGGTGGGGTCGGCGCCGGTCAGACGGTCCTGATCATCGGGGCGTCGGGTGCGGTGGGGACCTTCGCCGTACAGATCGCCAACGCGCTCGGTGCCGTGGTCACGGGCGTCTGCAGCACCGACAACGTGGAGCTCGTCCGATCGCTCGGTGCCGACGACGTGATCGACTACACGCAGGAGTCGATCACCGAACGGAACCGGCGGTACGACGTGATCGTCGATCTCGCCGGGAACCGGCCTCTGGACGAGCTGCGGGAAGCCCTCGGCCCCACCGGCACCCTCGTCATCGTGGGAGGCTCGGGGGGCAGATGGTTCATGGGATTCGGACGCACGGTCGGTGCCGTGGCTCGATCGCCGTTCACCCGCCAGAAGTTGCGAGCCTTCTTCTCGAAGCGCAACACGGGAGACCTCGCGGCGCTCGCCGAGTTGCTCGAGTCCGGGGAGATCGTGCCCGTGATCGACCGCACCTACCCACTGAGCGCGGCGGCCGACGCCCTCATGCACGTCGCAGCCCGCCGGGCCCGCGGCAAGACCGTCATCGACATCGGAGTGTGAGAGATGGACGTCATACCCGGCATGCGAGGACCGACGGCACGGACCGTCGCGAGGATCGCAGGCGGCGGCTACCTCGTGATCTTCGTGCTGGCTCTCTTCGCGAACTTCTTCGTGCTCGAGGGACTGATCGAGCCCGACGACGCCGCCGCCACCGCGGCCAACATCGCCGATTCCGAGCTCCTCTTCCGGAGCGGACTCGTCAGCTTCATGGTCGTCTTCATCCTCGATGTGGCGATCGCATGGGCCCTCTACGTCCTCTTCCGCCCGCACGACCGCGATCTGTCCCTGCTCACCGCGTGGTTCCGACTCGTCTACACGGTGCTGCTCGGCGTGGCCCTGATCAGCTCCTTCATCGTCCTCGAGCTCATCAGCGGCGCAGACCACCTGTCCTCGCTCGGCGCCGATCAGATCGACGCGCAGCTGATGCTCTTCCTCAACTCGTTCGACTATGCGTGGCTGATCGGCCTGGCCTGCTTCGGGGTTCATCTCATCCTGCTGGGCTACCTCGCTCTTCGTTCGGGCACGGTGCCGCGATGGATCGGGTTCCTGCTGGTGGTCGCCGGCATCGCGTACGTGGTGGACACGCTCGCCAACGCGCTGCTCGCGGACTACGCCGACGTCGAGACCGTGTTCCTCGTGATCGTCGCGGTGCCGTCATTGATCGGGGAGTTCTCGTTCGCTGTGTGGTTGCTCATGCGAGGAGGCAAGGATGAGGGGCCGGCCCTCACGTCAGCGCCGAGCGAGGTGGAGTCCGCGTTGAGCGGGTGACCCTCGGCGAGCGTGCCGCCGGTACCGGGGAACTCGCTCTCACACAGGAGCCCCGACGACCCGGTTGATGCGCCATCGACCGGGCACGCCTTTCAGCTCCCGGTCCCCCAGATCCTCGAACGTGAGACCGGACCCGGCGGTGAGGTCGCGAACCGTCTGCGAGACGAGGACCTCGGACGGGCCTGCGAAGGAGGCGATCCGGGAACCGATCACCACGGCGAGGCCGCCGACCTTCCCTGCGATCGTCTCGACCTCGCCGGTGTGCAGCCCCGCACGAACGTTGATGCCGAGCGACTCCACCGATCGCACGATCGCCGAGGCGCATCGCACCGCGCGTCCGGGCCCGTCGAACGTCGCGTAGAAGCCGTCGCCCGCGGTGTCGACCTCGTTCCCGCGGAAACGTGCGAGCAGCGCCCGCACCTTGGAGTGGTGCTGTTCCACGAGCCGCTTCCACTCGCGGTCACCGAGCGTCGACGCCTGCTCCGTCGACCCGACGATGTCGGTGAACAGCACGGTCGCGAGCACGCGGTCGAAGATCTCGTGTTCCTCCCGGATCGACGACACGAACCGCTCGACCGCCTCGGCGACCTGCGCCACGTTGCCGAGGTACGGGTCTTCCCCCTCGCCCGGCAACGTGACGATCGACGCGCCGGGGATCTGCCGAGCCGTCCAGGCGCTCTCCTCGATCAGCTCCGACGGCCACGCGTCTCGGACGATCACCGCGGCCGGCACCTGGATCGCAGGCAATGCGCTGCGGGCGTCGGTCGACAGCCACACTCGATTGAAGGTCGCGAGGTCTCCGGGCGCGGCGCCGTTGCGTTGCAGCTTCATCAGCCAGCTCACGAACGCCGGGTCTCGACGCAGGCGCTCACCGTCGACCCGGAACGTCATAGCCGTCGACTCCTCGCCACGCCGGGCGTTGCCCCAGAGCTCCTGGCGGGCGCGGAGCCGTTCCTCGAAGTCGTCCTCGCGCATCCCCCATGGGTAGTCGGGAGCCCAGGCGAGTCGGACCGCGCCGCTCCAGAGCAGCAACCCGAGGGAACGTTCTGGGTAGCTCGCCGCGAAGAGAGTGGCCAGCGCTCCCCCGTCGCTCACGCCGAACATCAGCGCACGCTCGGAACCGGCGGCATCGAGCACCGCGCGAAGATCGTCCATCCGTGCTTCGAGGGTCGGGAGTGACGACGAGAGTCGGTCCGACAGCCCGACTCCGCGCTTGTCGAACAGGATCACGCGGGCGAACGAGCCGAGGGATCGGATCAATCGCTCGAACGAGGGCAGCTCCCACATCAACTCGACATGGGTGACGAACGCGTGCACGAAGACGATGTCGACCGGCCCGTCGCCGACGATCTGGTAGGCGATGTGCACGCCGTCGTCGGTGACGGCGTACTGCGACTCCGGCATGTCCACGCCGCCAATCCTGGACTCCGGTCCTCTGCGGGGCAAGCCGCTTGACCGGAGCGCCCACAGGAGCCTATATTCAACCCCACGGTTGAATAGCGGAACGGGGCCAGGATGCCGGTCGATCAGCTCAGCGTCACCTTCTCCGCACTTGCGGATCCGACCCGGCGTGCGATCCTCGAGCGCCTCGCCGACGGCGAGGCGAGCGTCGGCGAGCTGGCCGACCCGTTCCCGATCACCCTGCAGGCCGTCTCGAAGCACCTGAAGGTGCTGGAGCGGGCGGGCCTGATCACGCGGACACACTCGGCGCAGTGGCGTCCCTGCCGTGTGCGGCCCGAACCGCTCGGGCAGGTCATCGACTGGGTGCGCGATCACCGCTTCTGGGAGGAGAGCTTCGACCGCCTCGATGAGCACCTGCGGAGGGCCCGCGACACAAGCCAAGGACCAAGAAGGAGCACGAGATGACTGAACCGACCCCTGCCGAAGGCGTGGTCTCGGCGAGGAGCGACGCCGACGGCATCGTGATCGTCCGCGTGTTCGACGCCCCACGTGAGCTGGTCTTCAAGGCCTGGACCGAGCCGGAGCGGTTCGCAACCTGGTTCGGGGAACACGGATCGTCGATACCGCTCGAGACCGCCTCGATGGATCCACGGCCGGGCGGCGCCTGGAGCGCCGTGATGCTCCACGGCCCCGAGCGCATGGAGATCCCGTTCTCCGGCACGTTCCGCGAGGTCGTCGAACCCGCGGTCGTCGAGTTGGTGCTCGAGGTCGCGGGCGAGGCCCTTCAGGGACCCCCCGAGGTGATGCGGGCCGAGTTCCGCGACCTCGATGACGGCCGCACCGAGATGACGTTCACGCAGCGGGGAAGCCTGCCTGCCGACGAGTACTCGCGGGCGATGCGCGGCTCGCTGATCTTCTTCGACCGCCTCGCCGACCACCTGACCGAGGAGCTCAAGGCGCGGCACGACGGCGACTGAACCGACACGACCGCTACACCGTGATCACGATCTTGCCCGCGGCGTGCCCTTCCTCGAGGTAGCGGATCGCGTCGGGGGCCTCGATCAGCGGGTAGGTGCGGTCGATGACCGGTGTGACCTTCCCGGCCTCGATGAGCTCGGCGAGTGCCTCGAGATCTTCGTGGCCCTCCGTCGAGACGACCCCTCGGAGCTTCTGGCCGACGACGAGGGAGAGCACGGGCGCCCGAAGCATCTGGCGGAAGAACCCGCCGGTCCACTGCCCGCCGCCCTCGCCGCCCACGATCACGAGGGTTCCCTTCGGCGTGAGTGCGTGCCGCAGGTCAGAGAGTGAGCGGCGACCCGACGTCTCGACGATCACATCCCACGTCCGCGACCCATCGGCGAAGTCCTCGCGGGTGTGGTCGATCACGTCGTCCGCGCCGATCGAACGGACCAGATCGATCTTCGACGTGCTGCAGACGCCGGTCACCACCGCGCCGTACGCCTTGGCGATCTGCACCGCCAGCGACCCGACGCCTCCGGCGGCGCCGACGATCAACACCTGCTGCCCGGGCTGCACCTCGGCCTCGTCGCGGAGAGCCTGGAGCGCGGTGAGTCCGGAGATCGACGCCGCGGCCGCCTGCTCGAACGAGACGTTCGGCGGCTTCGGGACGAGCTTGGACGCGTCGGCGACGGCGAGCTCGGCGAAGGACCCCTCGGCGATGCCCATGACCTCGTCGCCGGGGCGCAGGCTCGTCACCGCCGAGCCGACCGCCTCGACGCGTCCGGCGACGTCGCGGCCTCGCACCCCCGCCCTCATCTTGTGGAACCCGGGCATCAGCCGCACCATCTTCGGCAGGCCGGTCATCAGGTGCCACACGTCGGGGCCGCAGCCCGCCGCGTGCACGCGCACGAGCACCTCGTCGTCGCCGATCACGGGTTCCTCGATGTCTCTGAACTCCAGCACGTCCGCCGAGCCGTACCGATCCTGCACGATCGCCTTCATCCCGCTTCTCCCTCTTGTCTGGTAGCGCGTTGAGTGTGTACGCCGTACACTGACGAGGTGGAGCGTACGTGTACGGCGTACACTTGTCAACCTCCACGCCTTCGAGAGGGGAGCGGATGAGCGCCGAGATCGAGGCCAGCGCACAGCCCAGGGTGCCGCTGACCAGGGAACGGGTTCTGCAGACGGCCGTGGACCTGGCCGATAGGGGCGGCGTCGAGGCGTTGAGCATGCGCAAGCTCGCACACGCCCTCGACGTCGTGCCGATGGCGCTCTACCGGCACGTCGCGAACAAGGACGAGCTCCTGGGGGGCATGATCGACGTCGTCGTCGGAGAGATCGACCCGCCGCTCGAAGGCGCCGACTGGAAGACGGCGATGCGGGAGCGCATCCTCTCCGCCCGCCGCGCCCTCATGCGCCATCCGTGGGCCTCGAGCGTGATGGAGTCGCGCGCCACGCCCACGCCGGTCGTGCTCGCCTACATGGACTCGATGATCGGCATGCTCCGCACCGGGGGGTTCTCGCTCGACCTGACCCATCACGTGCTGCACGCGATGGGCAGCCGGATCTTCGGGTTCACGCAGGAGCTGTTCAACGACACCACCGACGCCGACCCGTCCGCCGAAGCGGCGATGTGGGAGGCCCTGGCCGGGACATACCCGTACATCTACGAGATCTTCACGACGATCTCCCACGACGAGCGGTCGGTCGTCGGCGCGGGGTGCGACGATCAGTTCGAGTTCGAGTTCGCGCTGGATCTTATGCTCGACGGCATCGAGCGACTCAAGGAGCGACCATGACGTACATCGATCAGGAACCCTGGCCCGAACCTCCTCTCGCCGCCGACGAGGCCACCGCGATCGTGGCGGCGCTCGAGCGACAGCGCGCGACCCTCGCCTGGAAGACGGGGGGCCTCGACGCCGAAGGTCTGCGCACCACCGCCGCCGCGTCGGCGATCACGCTCGGCGGGCTGCTCAAGCACCTTGCCCTGGTCGAGGACGACAAGTTCACCTGGAAGATCGCGAGACACGAGATGCCGTCGCCGTGGAGAGATGTCGACTGGGACGCCGACCCCGACTGGGACTGGCATTCGGCCGCCGACGACGCTCCCGAGGAGCTCTACGCGCTCTATCGGGATGCCGTCAACCGCTCGCGCGCCGCGCTCACCGACGTGTTGGCCCGGGGGGGGCTCGACCAGCCGGTGACGAGCATGACGGACGAGGAGGGTCGTTCGCCGAACCTGCGGCGGGTGCTGCTCGACATGCTGGAGGAGTACGCGCGGCATTCGGGCCACGCCGACATCATCAGGGAATCGATCGACGGGGTGGTCGGCGAAGACCGGCCCGACTGACGGCCGCTGGACGGTCGTCGGTGGCGAGACCTAGGGTCGAAGCATGCCGAACTCACCGATCATCCTGGTTCCCGGCTTCTGGCTCGGCTCCTGGGCGTGGGACGAGGTCGCCGAGCTGATGCGGGCAGACGGCCACGACGTCACCGCGCTGACGCTGCCCGGTCTCGAGTCCGTCGACAGCGACCGATCGTCGATCACGCTCGACGATCACGTCGAGGCGATCTGCGACGCGGTGCGGGCCGCCGGCGAGCCCGTCGTGCTCGCCGTCCATAGCGGCGCGGCCATCTCAGGCTACGCCGCGAGCGACCGGGTCCCCGAGCTGATCGCGCACATGGTCTACGTCGACACCGGCCCGGCGACCGCGGCGATGGATCCCGACGTCGAGGGCGACGAGTACCCCATGCCCTCGCCGGAGCAGCTCGCCCAGAACGAGAACCTCGACGGACTCAGCGACGAGCAGCTCGAGACGTTCCATCGACGTGCGGTGCCCGAGCCGGCGGGTGCGGTGCGCGACGCTCCCCAGCTCACGAACGACGCCCGGCTCGACGTGCCGAGCACGCTGATCGCGACCGCCTACACCTCGCAGGACTACCGTGACGCCGCTGCGGAAGGTCAGACGTGGCTCGGGGGGCTCATGGAGCTCCGCGAAGTGACGTACCTCGACCTGCCGACGAGCCACTGGCCGATGTGGTCGCGGCCGAAGGAGCTCGCCGACATCATCGGCGGCATCGCGAGAGGAGAAGGCTCGGCGTGACGGCCCGACGGGGCATCACGCGACCGAGCCGACACGTCGCCCGGACAGCGCTTCCCAGTCCCGTCGCATCCCGTCGACCAGCACGTCGAGGTCCGGGAAGCCGGCCGCGTCGGCGGTGACGACCAGAGAGAGCCGGCCCGCGTAGGAGAAGGCGCAGAGCACCAGGCCGACGTTGCCGACGAGCTCGACGATCGGCAGGATCTCCACCACGCGAGCGCCGAACATGTACATGGGTACCGGCGGCCCCGGCACGTTCGTGACGAGCACGTTGTTCGTGTGCTGATGCGTGGTGAACGGACGCGCCAGGGGGGTCGCGGCGAGTGCAGCCATGAAGCCGGCGATCGCGGCAGGCTGCTGGGTCGCCTTCACCACTCGAGTCCTCCTGGCGATCTCGCCGAGACGGCTGCTCGGGTCCGGTTCCGAGGTCGGCAGCGCGAACGCGACCCATCCGGAGCGATTGTCGACGGCCCCGGATCCCGCATCGGCGCGCAGCGACACCGGCAGGCTGGTGATCAGCTCGATGTCCGTGGTCTCGCCGCGCGAGGCCAGCAGGCGCCGAAGCCCTCCCGACCACAGATCGAGCACCACGTCGTTGACCGTGGCGTCGTGTGCGTGCGCCGCACCCTTCACGGCGGAGAGATCCAACCGGACGACCCCGATCCGCCGACCTGCACCGACCACCCGGTTGAGCGAGGTGGGCGGTGCCTGCAGCTCCGGGTTCGCGCCGGCGTACGAGCGCGCGATGCGCGCGACCCTGCCGATCGACGCCGCCATCCGAGCGCCTGCGCCCGGCCGCGTCGCGTCGGCGACGAGCCCGCGCACGGTCTCGATCTTCGCCTCGAGGTTGTCGGCGCGCAGGGCCCGTTCCGACGGGAGCCGTTCGGGCACCCACGGGGCGGGGGCGGGATCGGGGACCGCGGGATCGAGGTCGAACAGCGACGCCATGATCGTCACGGCCGCCATGCCGTCGGCGACCGAGTGGTGCAGCTTCAGCATCGCGGCGACGCGATCTTCCTCGAGGCCCGTGAAGAACCACAGCTCCCAGAGGGGGCGGCGGCGATCCAGAGAGCGCATGGCGACCTGCGCGGCCGTCTCCAGGAGCTCGCTGTCGCCTCCGGGCGTCGGAACGGGCGTCTGGTGCACGTGTCGCTCGATCGCGAACCGGGGATCGTCGACCCACAGCGGCCGCCCACCGAGCGGTCCGGGCACGTGCAGGCGCCGCCGCAGCTCGGGGACGAGCGGCAGGCGACGTTCGAGCCGTGCGGTGATGTTCCGGATACGCAACCGGCCCTCGTCGTCCAGCAACGCCTCGCCTTCCAGGACCGTGAGACCGCCGAAGTGGCACGGCCACTCGGGCGTCTCGAGCCGCAGGAACATCAGGTCGAAGGAGCTCAACCTCCGGAACCGGCCCACCCTCGTCATCGCCTCGCCCACCCGCGCAGGACTCGGGGCCACGGTCGCTTGACGAGCGTCAGCGGCATGACCTCGAGGTGCAGGCGCGACACCTTCCCCGCGTCGCGACCGAACACGACCCGCATCGACCCGAGCCCGACCTGTTCGAGATCGAGCCGGAACACGAGCGGGTCCTCGGGATCGTCCGGGTGCAGTGGGAAGCCTCGGTACAACGTCGGGATCGGGGTCAGCGCACGGATCGTCAGCTGACCTCGCCGCACGAAGATCTCGGCGCCGGCGCCGAACATCCCGCGCATGCGCACGTCGGTGAGCGGCCCATCGAGCGCGTACCAGCCGCACAGCTCGCCCCACGTCTCGGGTCGGTTCGGCACGTCGGTCCGGATCGGGTCCTCGGGGAGGCCGACGATCTGCCTGAGGAGGCTCGAGGTCTCGAAAGGAAGCCAGAAGTCCGGGCGCCACGAGCCGTTCGTGAACGCCATCACGGCCACGCCGTCGTCGTGGGCGAGGAAGACCTGCGAGTGGAAGCCGGGCAGCGTCCCCTGGTGCTCGACGGCCAAGTGGCCATCGCCGAGGTCGGCACGCCAGAACGCGAGCCCGATGCCCGGGATGCGGGGGTCGGGCCGATACTGCGGCTCGAACATCATCGTGACCGTCTCCGGCTCGAGCATCGAGCCGTGGTCGTTCGCACCACCGCCGAGCAGCGCCGCCAGGTAGCGAGCCATGTCGCCCGGCGTGGAGTAGACAGACGCGGCACCCGCGGTCACGGCCTCCCGTACAGAGACGGCCTTCGGGCCGGCGTGTCCCATCTCGTATCCGGTCGCGAGCCATGGCGTGACCCGCTCGGAGCGAAGCAGGTCGGTGTGGTCCATGCCGAGTGGGTCGAAGACGTGCCGGCGGAAGTAACGGTCGAGCGGTTCCCCGCTCACGTCCTCGATGATCTGGCCGAGCGTGGCGAACCCGTGGTTGCCGTACCGGAACCTGGTCCCGGGCTCGGCCACGAGGCGCAGCCGGCCACGGTAGTGCTCCGCGAGCGAGGGCAGACGCTCCCCCAGCGCCACGCTCTCGCCGAAGTCGGGCCGCAACGCGCCCCGGGCGGGCACCACCTCGGGGATGCCGGCCGTGTGCGTCAGCAGGTGCCGCAGCGTCGCGGGCCTCCAGCCCGGGTCGGCGGGAACCAGGCGATACGCGCGCAGGTACTCGTTCGCGGGTGCGTCGAGGTCGACCAGGCCCCGCTCCCACAGTTGCAGCACCGAGACCGCCGTGACGGTCTTGGTGATCGACGCGATCCGGAAGACCGTGTCCTCGGTGATCGGTGTGCGCTCGGCGATGTCGACGACGCCGTGCGCGGAGAACGAGGCGAGCGACCCGTCACTCACCACGCCGACGGCCAGACCGACGGCCGACCACCGGTGGAGGATGCGCGCGACGCGCCGGTCGAGCTCAGCGTCCCCGGAGCGCGCAGGCCCGATCGTGGAACGAGTGCGTGAGGAGACCATCGTGCCCTCCTTCCGTTCGCCGGTCCCGGGACCAGCGGATGCCCGGCAGCCATCTCCACCCTGGCAAGGCTGGACGGGGGTGGAAGGAGCGACGGACCCCGTCCCCGCGGGACCATCGCCGTCGTTCTCACGCGACCCCGGCGGAGGTGCGACGATGACGCCGATGAAGAAGGTCGACACCCCGCCCGACGAGTTCCTCGGGTCCTTGCCCGACGAGATCCGGGGCCCGATGACGGAGCTCGACACGATCATCACCTCGTGCCTGCCCGGCAGGACCCGGGAGCTCTGGGAAGGGCCGTTCTGGGGCGGCAGCGATCAGCGGATCATCGGGTACGGCGACATCGCGCAGCCGCGCCCGCGCGGCGAGCCCGTCGAGTGGTTCCTCGTGGGTCTCGCCAGGCAGCAGCGGTACTTCAGCCTGTACATCAACGCCGTTCTCGACGGCGCGTACCTACTCGCCCACTACGCGGATCGGCTGGGCACGGTGTGGACGGGATCGGCGAGCCTCAGCTTCTCGAGCCTCGACGACGTCGACCTCGATCAGCTGAAGGCGCTCCTCACGCAGGCCCACGACGTGACACCTGAGGACGTGTGACGCACGCTCTTGCCGGGCGCTATCGCTACGAG
>Ga0075304_1000266_pt1 | contig 12366 bp, 12 predicted proteins | sample Joice_CattailNLA_FD_120067 | JGI IMG/M metagenome (GOLD analysis project Ga0075304, IMG submission 120067) | Natural and restored wetland microbial communities from the San Francisco Bay, California, USA, that impact long-term carbon... | ecosystem: Environmental > Terrestrial > Soil > Wetlands ... | reverse complement strand
CGTGTCGTACCGCATGTCGATCTCGGCCTGACCGGCGGTGCCGACCTCGTGGTGGTGCACCTCGATCGTGAGGCCGACCTTCTCGAGGTTCAGCACCATGTCGGTGCGCAGGTCCTGGTACTTGTCCATCGGCGGGAGCGCGAAGTACCCGCCCTTGTAGCGAGGCTTGTATCCGAGGTTGCCGCCTTCCTCGATGCGGCCGGTCTGCCAGGCGCCGGCCACCGAGTCGACGTGGTAGTAGCCCTCGAACTCGTTCTGGTCGTAACGGATCGAGTCGAAGATGTAGAACTCGGCCTCGGGACCCCAGTACGAGCGGTCGGCGATGCCGGTCTGCTTCAGGTACAGCTCGGCCTTCTTCGCGATGTTGCGCGGGTCGCGCGAGTAGTCCTCGCCGGTCACCGGGTCCTTCACGAAGCAGGTGATGTTCAACGTCGGGTGCTTCGTGAACGGGTCCATGTAGGCGGAGTCGGGGTCGGGCATCAGGAGCATGTCCGACTCCTGGATCTCCTGGAACCCGCGGATCGACGAGCCGTCGAACGGCTGTCCGTCGGTGAGCTTGGTCTCCGTCAGCTCGTGCGCCGGCACCGAGAGGTGCTGTACCTGACCCGGCAGGTCGGTGAATCGGAAGTCGACGATCTCGGCTCCCTGCTCCTTGGCCATCGCGATGACGTCTTTCGGCGTTGCCACGCGCGCTTCCCCCTTGTCGCTCGGCACTCGGTCCCACCGAGCCTAGAGGCGGCTCCGGGCAGCGCTGTTACCTGGCCGTTAACTCTGCGTTACGTGCCGCGCGTCGCCGGCTGGGCGGACCTCGCTCGAAGGTGTTCTTGTTGCGTGACGACGCAACGATGATCGCCTGAGAACCCACCCCTGAGGCCGGTAGTATCGCGGGGTGCAGGGACGGGGACTCGCAGATCTCGCGAACGCGCTCTTCATCGCCGCCGGCTTGGGGTTGGCGTTCGCCTGCGCCTACCTCGTACGCAGGCCGGCCCCCCGAACGCCTCGGGTCTGGGTGGGCGCGATGCTCGTTGCGGTGCCAGGGCTGCTGATCGGCCTGGTGGCGTCGGATTCCGATCTCGGCGTGCGCGCCGCCTACCGTAACCTGACCGAGGTCCTGCAGGACCCGCTCGTGATCGAGGCGGAGATCGTGGTCGTCCCGCGGCCCGCCGTCGGCGATGCCGATCCGCCGGTCGTCGGAGGCTCCGAGGGCACGCCGAGTCCGGCGCCCAGCGTCGATCCGGGTGACGCGGAGTCCGCGGAGACGGCGGAGGACGGGGTGCAGCCGGAGCCGGTCCCCTCACCCGCGCCGACGACCGACGCGGAGACGCCGCCCCCGAGCCCGTCGGAGACGCCGCCCCCGAGCCCGTCGGAGACACCGCCCCCCAGCCCGACAGACACGCCTCCTCCCACCCCGTCGGAGACCCCGCCCCCGCCGCCACCCCCACCGCCGCCACCCCCGACCCCGAGTGCGGCTCCCGGCCTCTAGGGTCGGTCGGTCCGCGACGGCTCAGACGCCGGTCTCCGCGGCCAGGGCTCCCTCGTCCACGGCGGCGACGAGCGCCGCGTGGTCGCGTTCGACCTGATCGGCATACGCTCTCGCGAACGTGACCATGGCTCGATCGATCCCGTCGTTCGTGCCGCAGTAGCTCGCGATCACGGCGGGGTAGCCGGTGCGTGCGTGGGCCTTGGCGAGGATCGCCCCGCACAGCTCCGCGTAGTCGACGAGCGTCCGGCCCTGCAGCTGCTCGGGGTGCACGCCCCCCTTCATGTCGCGGAGCTGACGCACGTAGTAGGGCCTCGCGCCCACGTTCGTCCAGCCCAGGAACGGATCGCTCACCGATTGGATGCGCCGCTGGCCGTCGACGACGTGCTGGCCGTGATGGTCGTGGGACGAGAGCGCGGGGTCGCGCACGATCGAGGGCAGCGCCTCCTTGACCTGCAGGAAGAGGTGGTCGCCCTCGTGGTTCCCCTGCAGCAGCACGATGTAGTCGCGGGTGCCGACGCTCCCGACGCCCACCACCTTGTGCGCGATGTCGAGCACCCCGTAGTCCTTCAACAGCTCCTGGATGTCGGGGGAGACCGTCGTGAGGTAGGTCTCGAGCGCGCTCAGCACCGAGGCGCGGACCCGGCTGTTCGCCGCCGTCAGGACCGGGGGATCGTGATGGAATCGTCCACCGCCCTCGTCGGTCAGGCGCAGACCGAGCTGCTCGTGTGTGCGCCGGTGCGCGCGCTTGCGCTCGCGCTCGATGAGCTTCACGGTCGCGGGGCTCCAGTGATCGGGCGTGCCGTCGCCCTCGCCGAACGCCAGGTAGTGCACGTCGAGCCGGGGGAGGGGTCCGGTCCTAGCGAGCAGCGTGCGGTAGGCGCGGGTCGCGCTCGCGACCGCCTCAGTCCGGAGGTCCTCGTCGAGCCCGTTGTCCCGTCCGCAGAGCTCGACACTGGCGACCAGTCGCTTCAGATCCCACTCCCACCGCCCGCGTGCGGTCTCGTCGAAGTCGTTGATGTCCATCATGAGTCGGCGCTCGGGGGAGGCATAGAGGCCGAAGTTGGACAGGTGGGCGTCGCCGCAGAGCTGCACGACGAGTCCGGTCGTCGGCCATGGCCTGAGATCGATCGCCATCAGGTCGGCCGAGCCCCGGTAGAACGCGAACGGCGATGCGATCATGCGCCCGATGCGGATCGGCACGAGCCGTTGCTGACGTCCGCGATTGCCGGCCCGGATCACGTCCACCGGATCCGGCCGGTCCGGCGCCGCACGCCAACGCCCGTGAACCGAGCGCGGCACGCGCCGGCGCAGCTCCTTGCCCATCGCCTCACGCTCGGCGCGCGGCGGGATCGTCCGGCGGATGTCGCCGGCACCGTCGATCGGGATGAGGGAGGGATCGTTCATCGTCAGCTCGGGTGAGGAAGGGAACCGCCTCGGTCAGCGGTCGGGTGTTGTAGCACGGAACCGCCCGCAGCGGCCAGACGGGCATGAGCGAGGTCCCGACCGCGAGGGGAGCGGACGGGACCTGGGTGGACGGGGGGGAAGCCGGCTCGCGTCGGCGCGGGCGCCCGAAGGTGCCGCGGCGGTCGCCGACGCGAGCCGGGGAACGGCGGCGGAGGCCGCGTGACCGAGGGGAGTTCGCCCGGGGGGACGAGTGGCGCGGCTCCCATGTCGCCGTTCACACCGAGGTCATCGGCGCTACAGCAGCGCTCGGCGCAGAGCCCATGTGAGTCATTTGCCGATGGCCCGACTTGGGTAGTCCATCTCGACTGGGTTCGGCCGGATCAGCCCAGGTGCGCCGAGACCTTGTCCGCAACGACCGAGGCGTCATCGCCGATCCCGTACAGCAGCGACGACTTGCGCGAACGCAGGAAGTGCACCCCCGCGAAGAACACACCCGGCGCCACACCGCTGACGCCGTCGCGCTGCACCGGGAACCCCATCTCGTCGACGACGCCGGGCACGTCGATCCACCCGTAGTCGGGCCGGAACCCGCCGGTGAAGATCACGCCGCCCAGTGCGTCCACATCGAATGCATCCGGCGACTCGGCATCGAACGGCTCGGGGTCGGGGAGATCGGGCACGTCCAGGCCGCGGTCCTCGCAGAGCGCCAAGACATCCTCACGGAACTCGAGGTATCGCTCGTCGGCCCACGCGACGGACTCGGCGAGGTCATCGGCGAACCGCACGCGGCCCCCATCGCAGCTCATGAAACGCCCGACCAGCACGGCGCCCTTAGCTCGCAGGGCGCGTGCATCGAGGTCGTGGCCGCCGTTGGCGCCGCTCGCGGTGACGTTCGCCGTGAACCTGGCTGCTGGCGAGGGGAGGGAGTCGATCGTGCCGTCGAGGAACCCAGTCTCGACCGCCCACCACATCAGGTCGTGGCCGGCGACCCTGCGCGGTGCCCTTGGCGCTCTGCCGCAGGCCACCACGACCTCTCGCCCGGCCTCGCACAGTTCCTCCGCGATCTGACAGCCCGACTGCCCGCTGCCCACTACCAGCACGACCCCGTCGGGGACGGAGTCGGGGGTCCGATAGGAGCGCGGGTCCAGGGCGATCAAGCCTGGAGGAAGCTCGTCGGCGCCGGGCGGCCGGACGGACCGCTGGTAGGCACCGGTGCAGACCACAGCCGCTCGTGCCGTCATCGGGCCCTCGTTCGTCTCCAGCCGGACCTCACCTGCCTTCGGCACGAGCGACGTGACGTCGATCCCGGTGCGCAGCGGCGCGTCGCTCGCCGCCACGTAGCGTTCGAGGTGCCCCACGATCTCGCGGCGCGACATGAAGCCGTCCGGGTCGTCGCCGTCGTACGGCATGCCCGGGAGCTTGACGCTCCAGTTCGGGGTGTTGAGGTGGAAGCTCTCCCACAGCGTCGCCCACGAGGATCCGACGCGGGCTCGCTCGAGCACAGAGTGATCCACCTGGCGTCGGCCGAGCTCGCGGCTAACCGCCAGTCCCGCCTGGCCGCCACCGATCACCACCACGTCGTGTCGTGTCATGCCGGACCGCGGCACGTCATGGTGTGGCCGATCGGTAGCCGACGCCCCGCACGGTCTCGATCAGGTGCTCGTGCTCGGGCCCGAGCTTGGCGCGCAGGCGTCGCACGTGCACGTCGACGGTGCGTGTGCCGCCGTAGAAGTCGTATCCCCAGACCTCGCGCAGCAGGGCGGGGCGGGTGTAGACGCGCCCCGGGTTCGACGCGAGGAACCGCAGCAGCTCGAACTCCTTGTAGGTGAGATCGAGGGGACGTCCGCTCGCCGTCGCCCGGTACGTGTCGACGTCGAGCGCGAGCGGGCCGAGCCTCGTGATGGAGCCGTCGCCGCTCCCCGCCCTTCGTCGGAGCATCGCGAGCCGCACGCGCACCTCGGGCCCCGGAGCCCCCGGATAGAGGAACTCGTCGGCGACCTCGTGCCAGGGATAGCGCTCGATCGTGGCGCGTTCCACGACGAGGATCGCCGGTACCCGAGGATCGCGTTCGCGCAGCGCCTGCATCACGGTCCACGCCTGCGCCGGATGCTCGGCCGCATCGACCAGCACCGCCTCGGGCTCGAGGGCGAGCACGTGGCCGATCGAGACCACCGACAGCGGTTCCACCTTCAGGTCGGGGAGTACCTCGGTGAGGGCCGGCAGGGCCACCTGCGGCGAGCGGTCCGAGAGCAGGGCGAGGCGTCTCATGGCTGTGCTCACGATATCGGGTGCTCCTTCAGCGGGGAATGCGACGGCGAACCCGGTCGTCGGCCGTTCGACCTGGGCTGTCGGGGGGCCGAAGGTCCCACCGCCGGTGGGAGACGTCCCGAGCAGGTGGTGCCGTCCGCCTGCGGTCGTGGCCTCCTCAGAGGTGCACGCTGAACCGAGATGTAGGTATCAGAAGGGGGTACGGCATGAACAGGAAGACATGGGACCAGCTGATCAGCACCGCCGGCGTGGTGCTCGCCGTCGCGTTGATCGTGCTCGGAGCGCTCGCTGTGTACGGCGGGAACTTCGCGCAGTCCAACGTGACCGATCGACTCGAGCCGCAGAACATCGTGTTCCCGCCATACGACGCGATGACTCCTGAAGAGCAGGCAGAGCTTGGGGACTACGCCGAGCAGCAGGTCGTCAACGGGGATCAGGCCGAGGCGTACTCGCGCTATATCCAGGGCCACCTCGCTGAGATCAACGAGGGAGCCACGTACTCGGAGACGAGCGCTGCTGCCCGTGAGGAGGGCCTCGACCCAGACACGGCGGCCGAGCTTCAGGGCAAGGCAGACACTCTGTTCAAGGGTGAGACGCTCAGGGCGATCCTGCTGAACGCGTACGGGTGGTGGACCGCAGCCACGATCGCGGTGTACGCGGGGTACCTGATGATCGTGGCGGGGATCCTCTTCGCGGTGCTCGCGTTCCTCGGGTTCCGCCACGCGAAGCGCGTCGCAGAGGTCCAGTCCGCGCCGTTGGTCAAGGAAACGGCCGCGGTCTAGGAGCCGCTTCACCACGAGCCGCCGGGGTCTATGGCCCTGGCGGCTCCGTGCATCATGGGTACGCTGGCTCACGATGACGAGGTATCGGGGATCGCTCGAACGGCGATGACGACCTTCCAGGGCATCACGTCGCATCACTGGCGCGTGCCGGCTGAGCCGTTCGTCGTGACGACCGAAGACGGTGTGCACATCCACGGCTCGCGCCTCGGCGAGGCGGAACCCGGTCGCCCGGCTCTGCTGCTCGCCCACGGCATGATCGGATGGCACCGCAAGCCGCGGTTCGCCGTCTTCGGCGAGCAGTTGACCCCCTCGTTCACGGTCTACGCGCTGGACATGCGCGGGCACGGTCACAGCGACGGTGTCTGCGACTTCGGAGGCGACGAGATCTACGATCTGGAGGCGGTCCATCGGCTCGCGCGCGACGAGGGGCACGCGACGGTGATCTCCTGCGGGACATCGATGGGGGCGATCGCCTCGATCCGCCACGGCGCGTTGCTCGGTGGCACCGACGCGGTGGTCGGCATCTCCTCGCTCGCGTACTGGGATTGGCACGACGATGCGCACCCTCGAGCCCGACGCAACATGCACGCGAGCATCGGCACGCCGGCCGGGCGTGCCGCCCTGCGGGCGTTCGGCGTGCGCATGCCCGACCGCTGGGACCCGCCCGAGTCTCCCGAGGACGTGATCGGCAAGATCGCGCCGACCCCGGTGGTGATCGTGCACGGGGCCGACGACCGGCTGTTCCCGCCGTCGCACGCCCATCGGCTCTACGAGGCCGCCGGCGAGCCGAAGCGTCTGCTGATCGGGGAGGGGTTCGGTCACGCGGAGGACGGGCTGACGCCCGCGTTCGCACACAAGCTCGTCGACGTCCTGGGCGAGATGGTGGACCTCACGTGAACGTACGTCTGTTCGCCGCGCTCCGCGAGATCGCCGGCGACTCGCACGTCGAGGCGACGGGTCACACGGTGGGTGACGTGGTCGACGACCTCTCGGCGCGCTACGGGGGGCGGTTCTCGCAGATCGCCGAGGTGGGGTCGTTCGTCGTGAACGGGGAGCGAGCCTCCCGTGACACGCCGATCGCCGATGGCGACGAGGTGGCGTTGCTGCCGCCGGTCAGCGGCGGCTCCTCAGCGGAGCCACGCAGCGCCGGCAGTTAGCTCCAGAGTGCCGGCTTCCACACCATCAACACGACGATCACGAGGGTGAGCACGGTGACGATCACGCCCCAAGTGGTCGCCTTCGATGCGGCGGCGGCGTAGGCGGACTCGTCGGCGCCGCCCTCGGCGCCTCCCTCTGCGATGGCTTCCGCGATCTCGCGCTGCTTCCGGAACGACGGCGCGTAGACCGTGATCGCGAGCACCGTGAGCAGCACGTAGATGCCGAGGGACAGCTCCAGCCACGCCTGCCGGAGCGGGTCCCAGTCAATGGTCGCGACCAGCAGGAGTCCCGTGATCAGCTGCGCGATGAAGGCCGGCGTCGTGATGCGTCGGTCGATCCACGACACGGTGCGCAGCGCGAAGGCCCGACCCTGCGGGCCGTCGGCCTCACCGCGACGCACCCACAACCCGTAGCTGAGCGAGAACCCGAGGGCGACCACCGCACCGAGCACGTGCAGGACGAGGAGGAGGATCCGCACGACCGCAGGCTAGCGGCCGACGCGCTCTCGTGCTCTCCCTGCGATACTGGCCGCACGCATGCGATTCCAACGAGTCCTCCTCATCGTCAACCCCGTGGCCCGCACGGTGTCCCAGCCGACGCTCGCCGTGATCGAGAAGGCGATGTCGGCAGACTTCCGCCTCGAGGTCACCGAGACGAAGGAACGAGGCCATGCGAGCGAGATCGCCACCCAGGCCGTCGACGAGGGCGTCGACCTCGTCGTGGTCTTCTCCGGCGACGGCACGATCAACGAGGTCGTGAACTCGCTGGCCGGGACCGAGACGGCGTTGGGGGTGCTGCCCGGTGGAGCGACCAACATCCTGGTGCGCGCGCTGGGACTGCCGACCGAGCCGGTCGATGCCACCGGCGTGCTGATCGGCAAGGCGCTCGACGACGAGTCGTTCAAGCTGCACCTCGGCCGGGCGGACGGCCGGTACTTCGCGGTGAACTGCGGGGCGGGCGTCGATGCCGCGGCGATGGCCCGCATGGACGCGAAGTTCCCCAAGACGAAGGCGAAATTCGACCGGGTCGCGTTCCGCAGCGTCGCGTGGGAGCTGATGGTGGGCTATGCGGGCAAGCTCCCCGATCTCGAGGTGTCGATCGACGGGGGGGCGGTGGAACCGTCGCTCTCGGTGATGGTGGGGCGCACCGATCCGTACACGTACTACAAGGATCGTGGCTTGCGCATGACGCCGCAGGCATCGCTCGAGACCGGTCTCGACGTGTTGAGCATGCGCAAGCTCGCCCGCCGCAACGTGCCGCGCATCGCCGCGCAGGTGTTCGGCTCGGCGCGCCACGTGCAGAGCCGCGACATCGACTACCGCCACGATGCGTCCCACGTCGTGGTCACGTCCGACCGGCCGTTCCCGGTGCAGGTCGACGGTGATTCGCTCGGCGAGCACCAGCGGCTCCAGATCGAGCTCGCCCGCGAGGCCCTCTGGGTCGTCGCTTAGGGATCCTGCGGCCAGTCGCCCATCGTCAGGAGCTGGTCGGGCCCCACCGGACTCAAGGGCTGTCCCTGTCCGCCGCCGTTCATGACCACCAACTCGATCGCGCCGTCCCGGTCGAAGTCGAGGGTCGCTGCCACGTCGCCACATCCCGGCACATCACCGGGCGTGGAGTGCTGTTGCCAGATCCCGGCGGTCCCGTCATTCAGAAGCACGAGATCATCGATGTTGACGCCGTCGACGCACCCCTGCACGACCAGGAGGTCCGCCCCTGCGCGACCGTCGATGTCGGCGATCTCGACGGCGTGGCCCATCTCGAGCGGGAGTCGAAGGGACGGACGGTCGAACCGGCCGGGCCCCAGGCGCAGCCGAACCGTGAGTCGCCGCTCGGTGATCGCAACGAGATCGAGCGCACCGTCACGATCGAGGTCGTGCGATCGCGCCCATACGACGGCTCGCTCCGGTATCCCGAAGGCCCGAGTCGCATCGACGAATCCGCCCTGGCGTCGGAGGTAGAGCTTCAGCCCCCGCTTCTCGCAGACCAAGAGATCGTCATTCCCGTCGCCGTCGAAGTCGTCGACGTCGAGGCAGGACGCGCCGGCCTCCCGAGTCAACCCCATGTCAGCACGCCGGAAGCGCTCGCCCTGCACGTTCAGGAACGTCCTGTTGGGCGTAGGGCGGCCGTCTCGCCGAGGGAATGCGTTTCCCACGAAGAGGTCCGGGAAGGCGTCGCCGTTCAGATCGAGGAACTCTGTCCGTCGTCCCCGCCCCCATCGATCCACGACGCGGAACGCGCCCGCGCGATCGACGAAGGTGCCGTCGGGTTGCTGCATCCAGAGCTCGTTGTGCTTCTCGGCGGTTCCGACCCTCGCACCCTTCACGCAGTACAGATCGAGTCGGCCGTCGAGATCCACGTCTCCCCACGCGCAGTCGTGGCGGTCGTTCTCACCGTGGATCTCGTCGACGAAGGTCGTCTGGAGCTCGAAGCCCGACGATGTGCTCCTGAAGAGCTCCGTGGGCCCGGTGTGGTGAACGAACAGGAGATCCCTACGGCCGTCGCCGTCGACGTCGCGAGCACGGACAGCGTAGCTTCGCTGTTCGATCCGCAGCCCTGACTGCACGCCGATGTCGCGGATCGGCTCGCGAGCGGGCGCCGCGGCCGTGCCGTGAGCCCCAGCGGCCAGTGCTCCCAGGAGGCTCGCCAGCGCGGCTCCACGCTCGGCTCGTCGCCAGATGCTCGACCTCGGGTCCAGACGACGTAGCATCGGTTGGATGCTACGCAAGGCAACGTTCGACGCAAGCACGTGGCCTCGTCATCGCGCGGCTCTACCCCCTGTGGCAGCTGCCGTGCTTGCGCAGATCGTGATGGTCGTCGTGGTGATCGGTTCGCCTCGAGCCGTCGCGGCCCAAAGAGCAGATCCGCTCGACATCGTCGTGGTGATCACCGACGACCAGCGAGCGCGCACCCTGACGCACATGCCGCAGCTCCAGAAGCGGATCGCCGCCCGGGGCGTTCGGTTCCGATCCGCGTTCGTTCCCAATCCCTCGTGCTGTCCGAGTCGGGCGAGCTTCCTCACCGGCACGTACTCCCACACGAACGGGGTGTGGAAGAACAGCGGTGAGTTCGGGGGCTTCGCGGCGTTCGACCCTAGCTCGACGATCGCCACCTGGCTCGACGACGCCGGGTATCGCACCGGCCTGTTCGGCAAGTACCTCAACGGCTACAGCGACGCCTCGATCGTGCCGCCGGGGTGGGACGAGTGGTTCGGGTTCTTATCAGGAGACGGGCGTTCGTACTACGGGTTCAACGCCAGCGTGAACGGCGAGCTGGTCGACTTCCCCGATGACGAATACTCCACGACCGCGACGTACGAGGAGGTGTCGCGGTTCATCCGCTCGACCCCGGCCGACCGGCCGCTGTTCGCGCTCTGGACGCCGGTCGCTCCGCACAGCCCGGCACTGCCCGAATCGGCCTATGCCGACGTGCCGCTCGATCTGGCACCGTGGCGACCGCCGAACTTCAACGAGCGGGACGTTTCCGACAAGTCGGGCTGGCTCCGACGCACCGATCGCCTCGATGCCGCCCAGCGTCGAGCGATCGACGCGCGGCGCCTGGATCAGTACCGCACCCTGCTGTCGGTCGACGACGGCATCGCCGACATCGTGAAGTCGCTGCGCCAGTCGGGGCGTCTGTCGAACACGTTGATCGTGTTCGCCTCCGACAACGGCGTGATGTGGGGGGAGCACAGGCTCATCCGCAAGGCCGCCCCGTTCGACGGCGCCTCTCACGTGCCCATGCTGGTGCGCTATGACCCGCTCACGGCGCCGGGGCGAGGTGCGTCGTCACGATCGCTCGTGCTGAACCTGGACGTCGCTCCCACGATCGCCGAGCTCGTCGGGCTGGCGCCCCCGACGGTGGTCGACGGGCGGAGCCTCGTGCCGCTGCTTGACGGGTCGGCCGTTCGCGTGCGGAAGCGGTTCGTCGTGGAGCACGCCGAAGGCGGTGTTCCCGCCTACTGCGGGGCGCGCACCCGCGAGGAGCTGTTCGTGCACTACGTCGGCGGCGACGAGGAGTATTACCGGCTCGCCGACGATCCGTACAGCCTCAAGAACGTCATCGACGACCGCAAGTGGCGCCGGGAGATCGCGGCGCTCCGGCGCTACGCACAGCGACGGTGCGACCCGGCGCCGCCGGGCTTCTCGTGGTGAACGTCGCGGGCCGGTCAGGCCTCGGCCGAGGCTTCCTTCTCGTGGATGCCGCACTCCCACTTCGAGAGCCCGGCCCAGCGTCCCGCGCGCTCGGGCTCACCCGCGAACCGCAGGCGTGTGCAGGGCGCGCAACCGATCGACGCGTAGCCGAGGTCGTACAGGGGGTTGTGCGGCAGGTCGTGCTCCTTCAGGTAGGCCCACGTGTCGCGGCGCGTCCACGCCGCCACGGGGTTGACCTTCACGATCGTGTGTCCCGGTTCCAGCTCGTACTGCTCCACGAACGGCGCGGCGGCCCGCGTTGGTGACGAGTCGCGCCGGAACGCGGTGACCCACCCGTCGAGCCCGCGCAGCGCCTCGAACATCGGCCGCACCTTGTTGAGGTCGCAGCATCGCTCCGGGTCTCGCTCGTAGAGCCGGTCGCCGTACTTCGCGGCCTGCTGCTCGACCGTCAGGTCTCCGTACAGATCGATCACATTCAGCCCGAGCCGGTCGGCGAGCTGTTCCTTGAACGCGAGCGTCTCCGCGAACTGGAACCCGGTCTCGAGGAAGAGCACCGGCACGTCGGCACGGATCTCCGACGCCATGTGCATGATCGCCGTGCCCTCGGCCTGGAACGCCGACGCGATCGCGATCGTGCGCAGCCCCGATGCCTCGAGAGCCCACGCGAGGATTTCGCGCGGGTGCGCGTCCTCGAAGGTGATGTTCAGATCGACGAGCTCGTCGTCGGGAAGCAGGGTTCGCATGCGGTCGGACCCCTCTCGGGTTCGCGGAGCATACCGCGTATGCTGTGCCCGGTCGTTCGCCCCCCCGGCGGCCGAGACGCCATCCATCGAAGGAGCCTGCACAGATGTCCGACACGTATCCCATCGCGCCCCACGGCGGCGCCCTCGTCGACCTGCTGGTCGGCGCCGACGCCGTCGCCACGCTCGTCACCGAGGCCGCCAACCTGCCCAAGCTCGTGCCGAACGAGCGCGAGCTCTCCGACCTCGAGATGCTCGCGGTCGGCGCGCTCAGCCCGCTGACCGGGTTCCAGAGCGAGGCCGACTACCACTCGGTGCTCGACTCGATGCACCTTACGAACGGCCTCGCCTGGGCGATCCCGGTGGTGCTCGGGGTG
>Ga0075304_1000265_pt1 | contig 12372 bp, 10 predicted proteins | sample Joice_CattailNLA_FD_120067 | JGI IMG/M metagenome (GOLD analysis project Ga0075304, IMG submission 120067) | Natural and restored wetland microbial communities from the San Francisco Bay, California, USA, that impact long-term carbon... | ecosystem: Environmental > Terrestrial > Soil > Wetlands ... | reverse complement strand
GTCTGGAAACCTTTCGGTTGTGCAACCTGGGGCAGATTACCCACAAAGATATCGAAGATTTCTTCGTTGTTGCGAAGGAGGCTTTCAAGGAGATGGGCTACACGCTGCCGATAAAGTAAATTCCAGGCTGTAAGCATCGGTTTTAATGCAACTCCAATACGAATTGACAAACACAAAGAATTAAAAAGCAACCCAATTTAATTATCTATAAATTATGGAGGACAAAGACATTATGGAAGACAATATTCAGGAAATGTATGCCAGGGCCAGAAAGGCCTTTCGTGAAATCGAATTCTGGCCCCAGGAAAAAGTCGACGAGATGGTTCAGGCTGTGGCCTGGGAGCTTTTGCGGGAAGATGTCCGCCATAAGCTGGGCCATTTGGCGGTGGATGAATCCGGTATCGGCAACGCCGCAGATAAAGTGAATAAAATCAAGAATAAGACCCTGGGCACGCTCTATGATATGCGCGATGCCAAAACCTGCGGCATGATCGAAGAAAATAAAGCCCTGGGCATCCGCAAGTTTGCCAAACCGATCGGGGTAATTGCCAATGTCGTGCCCTGCACCAACCCGGAATCGACGATCTGCTGCCTGGCCCTGAGTACGTTGAAGACCAGAAACGCCCAGATCGTATCGCCCCATCCGCGGACCCAAAAAACATCCTACGAAACAGTCCAGCACGTGCGCCGGGCCCTTGAAAAAATCGGAGCACCGGTGGACCTGGTACAGTGCATTGAGAAGACCAGCCATGCCAAAACCTCTGAATTGATGGCCCACTGCGACTATGCCGTTGCCACCGGCGGGGCGGCTCTGGTCAAGGTCGTCTATGCCTCCGGCAAGCCGGCCCAGACGGTGGGCGCCGGCAATGTGGTCTCGATAGTGGACGAAACAGCTGATTTACCGGCGGCTGCCCACAAAATCAGGCTGTCAAAGGTTGCCAACAATTCGGCATCCTGTTCGTCTGAAAACGCGGTAGCGCTGTATGAGAGCATATACGATGATATGATCGAAGCCCTGAAGTCAGAGGGCGGGTATATGTGTAATACCGATGAGCGTGAAAAACTGCGCCAATACATGTGGCCGGACGGGGTCCATCTGAACCGGGAAATTGTGGCCAAGCCGGTGGCCTTTATTGCTGAAAATGCGGGTTTGACGGTTCCTGCAGGCACCCGCTTTCTGATGGTTGTTGGCGAAAAGATAGGCCCCGAGGACCGTTTTTCGGGTGAAAAAATATCACTTGTGCTCACCGTCTGGAAGTGGACCGACTTTGATGAAATGCTGGATCGCCTGGAGAAAATTCTTAAATTCTCCGGCGAAGGCCATTCGGCCTCCATCCACACCGAAAATGATGAGCAGCGGGTTAAACTCGCCCTGCGGGCCAATGTGGGGCGGATTGTCTGCAATATGCCCCACGCCCATGCCAACAGCGGGGGGTGGAACACCGGTCTGCCCACAACCGATACCCTGGGTTGCGGCTCCTGGGCCGGCAATATTTTCAGCGGCAACATCAACTGGGAGAATTTTCTCAACTATACCCTGCTGTCAATTCCCAAGGAGGAATTCATCCCCACAGCGGAAGATCTATGCGCACAGTATCTGCAAAGATGGGGCCGAGACTAAACCAAAACCTGGAATAATGGAGTGATGGAGTGCTGGAGTTCTGCAGAAAGACTGCAATTCAGCATCCATTACTCCAGTATCCTTAAATAAAACCAACTTTTTTCTATATTGACCATAAATGTTTTATTTATCGGCAACAGCCATACTTATTTAAACTATATGCCTCAGATGCTCTTGATGCTTGTAGATGCCGAGGATCGTGGTTTTGAGCTGATCGTGGATCAATGCACCGGAGAAGGGGCCAGCCTCGAGTGGCACTGGAAAAATCCGGCAAGCCGGGATGCAATCAAAGGGAAGCATTGGGACTATGTGGTTTTGCAGGACCGCAGCGGCGGGCCATTGGAGGAGCCGGATTCTTTTGCGCGCCATGCCGGATTGCTGGATGCAGAAATTCGAAAACAGGATGCCAGGACAATCTTTTATATGACCTGGGCCAACCGCACACGGCCCGATACCCAGGCGGTTCTGGCAGATGCCTACGAAAAGATGGCGCGAGGACCCGGCGCAATCCTGGCGCCGGTCGGCATTGTCTGGGAATCCGTCCATCGGATTGAACCCGCTCTGGAGCTGTATCACCCTGACGGCCGCCACGCCAATCCGGTCGGGTCCTACCTGACGGCCTGTGTGTTTTATTCCGTGCTGTTCAACACCAGTCCCGAAGGATTGCCGGGGACCTTTAGCTTTAAAGGTAAGAAACGGGTAGATCTGAAAAAGGATCAGGCATTATTATTGCAGAAAGTGGCGTGGGAAACGGTCACCTCGATTTCGGATTGATGAAAGGAATGTTATCGATTTTATTTTTGACGGTCAATTAGCACGGAATGTTCCTTAACGCGGAACGCGCACTGCGCAACCCGTAACCCGAAACGTGCAACCCGCAACCCGCAACACGAGGCACCATGATAAAAGCAGTCATTTTCGATTTTGGTCAAACACTGGTCGATTCGGCCAACGGTTTCCGTATGGCCGAAAAAGAGGCCCAGAACAAACTGTTTATTAATTTAGGGTTGACAGTGAAAGAAGACTTTTTGGCGATCTACCGGCGGCTTCGCAAAGAATTTCATGATCGATCCAACTTTTCCCGAAATTCTTTGTGGCAGGAGGTATTTTATTACTACTGTGTTGCTGTCGACAGTGCTTTGCTGGTCTGTTGGGAAACTGAGTACTGGGAAACCGTAAAAAATCTTACCACTTTATTCCCCGAAGCAACCGGGGTGCTTGACTCCCTTCGTGCCCATTATGAAATTGCTCTTATCACCAATACCCAGGGACAAAAGGCAACCGGAACCCACCGCATCAGCCTTTATCCGGAGCTGGAAAATTACTTCAGCGTTATTATCGTGGCCGGCGAAGGCGGGACACCACCCAAACCAGATCCGCAGCCGTTTCACCAGTGTTTGGAGAAATTGGAGATTTTACCATCTGAGGCGGTCTACATCGGCGATGATTGGCGCATCGACATTTGTGGCGCGCGAAATGCCGGAATGCACGCCATTTGGCTCAAGCACCATGCTGTTCAGCGTAATTGGCCTGAAATAGAGAATCCGGGACCGGTAATTACCAAACTGGGTGAACTGCTCGATCTTGAGAGGCTATTAATACGATAGGCCAACTACTGACTTTAACTCAATAAAAAAAATGGGTTTGTGGGAGCGGCTTTCCAGCCGCGATAATTTTCAAAGAGCGCATCACGGCTGGAAAGCCGCTTCCACAGAAGGCGGGCATGTTACTAGAAGACACCTCGGGATATGGTGCTCACCACGTGCCCGGTGCGAAAAGAATAGCGAGCCACAGGCCCAAACCATTTTTTGTAAGCTCCTATCGAGTCGCTTGCCGCCAGATCTGATTTCAACTCGTCGCTGCCATCGGTTTCAATATGGGTTTTCAAGTTCAAAAGTGAGTCACAAAACTGGATCCACCTGATGGCTTCGATTGAATTCATTCCACTGCGGATGGCATTGACCTGCTGGTTGGATTTGGTGCTTTTTGATTTTAAAGGACGAAGCCCTTCTACGAATTCCCAAAAAGTCTTCTTTTTAGTCGTTTGCAGCGTTCTGAATACTTCGGCCGCCATTCCGGCATACCCTACAAGAATGCCGAGCAGTATCTGTACCGCAACATATTCCGGGTTACCATCGGCAGCGCCAGTGAAGGTCTTGACCTCGACCTCAGACAGGGGCGCCCGCATCAGTCGGTAGATGTTGACCATCCGTTTAGCAGAGCGCGGGGTTGAAATCAGGGGTCGCATCATTCCGAGAAGCTCTTTCTCGGGATCACTCAGGGTAAGCCCTTCGGGCGTCAAATCGGGGGGGGATTCATCGTCTTCGGCATCCCGAACATCCTGATTATCTTTGTCGGCACTTTGCTCAGCGTCGTTTTGTTTTGCTTCTTTACCAGTTATAACGCTCTCATCTTTTTCTGGCTGCGATTTATCTTCGCTCTTGTCATCTGCTGCTATTTCTTCGCTGTCCTCTTCGTCTGTGGCGCCACCGGCCTCACCCGCAACGGCTGTCATCGCAGACTCACCTTCTCCATTCCCCTTTGGTTCATCGGCATGGTCATCAGGCTGTTGGGCCCTTTCTACCACAAACGGTTCTGAAGCCGGTTCGGATGTCGGGAGTCGCTTTGCTTTGGTTGGATCAAACAGACTCTCAACCAGTTTACGGTAGCCTGCATCTGTCATCGGTCTGAGCGTGAATGGTATCTGAAATATCTTTTCCAGATAATTATACGGTGTCGATGTCCAGGCCGATTCCTCCTCCCTGGAAATATTGAGCTCATCCGAACCGGAATGAAAAAACTCCTGGTAGTGCCAGCGCAAGGCATTCAACAACCAGCGTGAATCCACAGCGACAACGACTACGAACAATTCGATGGCCAGAAGCAGATGAACCGCCTGGAGCACCTCGACCACGCGCTTTGGTTCGCATCGGTCAAGGTCGTCGATGTAGAGGACCACCCGGTCGATTTTGATCAACTCGCTGTCGATTTCTTTTCCAGGATGATTACGCCTGATCCCCTCTGAAAGTCGATTCGTCAGTGTTTCGAAGTCTTTGCGGACCATCGCAATAATCCCTAATTGCTCGGCATAATCTTTGCTGGCCACACGCTCGTGCAGGAAATCTTCAAGGTATCGTCCGGCTTCAATATCGTCAATCTGGCTCTGGATGCGCTGGGCTTCATGCTTCTTCTGCTCAAGGAGTTCCTTGGACTGATTGAAAATCATCTCCTTTTGCGTCAGATCTGCCCTGAGCACGCCTTCGCGGCGCAGCACCGCTTTATCTGCAAACCGTTTGGTCGTCTCAGCCATTGTTAAAAATCGGTTCACCCGCCTCAAGTGGGGTGACAGCGCGGCTAACAGGCCTCCAATCATGGTTGCCGCGCCCGTGACATATGCCCCGGTGCCCCTGACCCATTCGCCCAAAACGTTGCGGAGCGCCTGGGGCATCAGCAACAGAAAAAGCAGCAAAGCGAGGGTGACGACAGCTATCCATCGACTCAATTTGCTTTCGCGGGCCCACTGCCACAGCTTTTTGGTTCTGCTCCAGGCTGTTTGGGTTTCGCCGATAAATTCCTGCACCTGATCGAAGGCGGCTTCAGCGGCGTCCACTTGCAGTTCTGCGGCCACCCGTTTCAGATCGGCTTTGAGCTCGGTATCTTGCTCGATAAGCTTTTTCCAGTCCCCGGGTGTCATTTGACGCAGGGCCTCGATTGCCTGGCGCGTCTCGCTCAGTTCTTCCTTCTGTGCATCGTAATCCTTCTGGGCCTCATTTTTGGCCTGCTCCAGAATTGAGCTTTCGCGTTTGGCTTCCTGAATCTGCTTGTTGGTGGATTCCAGATCCTCAAACAATTTCTGGCGGGCTTGCGCGTAGGGATCCTCACGGCTGGCCAGGGGCTTGCCGAAAATATCCTCCGAAAGTTTTTCGAAGATCCGCGTAACCAGGCTGGCCCAGAGATTGGTGTCGACGTAATGCCAGGCATTGAAATCAACCTGTGCCATATAGGGCACATACTTTGTGTCTTCTTCGCGTGTGACTTTTTGAGAATACTTGGCCAGGAGCTTGATTTGATCTTTCATTTTGTCCATAAAAAAGCTCTTGCCGATGCCCCAGTCGCCAAAAAGGCCCACTGACAACGGTGGTGTCCAGTCCTTGGCCATGATGACCGAACACAGGGTATTGACATCGCGTTTGATATTTAAATGGTCCTTATCTCTGCGGTCGTCAGCACTGTAACCGACGATGGATGCTGTCCAGAAATCTTCAATTGCCGTCGGTGAGGTTTCGCCGGGTTCAGGCTCCTCTGCAATAGCATAGACATCCAACCAGGCAGCCGCATCCTCGGTCGGATGCTTCTTGCGGATACGGTCACAGAGGGCGGTCTGCAGCTCTCCCCGATTTTCAAAAAGCCCCAAAAGCCTTTCGGCTTGACTGATTTGAAAATCCGGCTCCGGAGGCGCTAACAGGGCGCTGACCAAATGCCGTGAATGGATCATTGCATTGCCCGCCGTGCGGCGGGCAATCGAAACCGCACGCTGGATGGCATTCCACCCATCTTCGTCAAAATCGTGTGCCGCGGGAAGTCCATCGATGTCCGTCCGGCGCGCAATATCGGTTAATCCAAACAAAGATTCCGGCGTTGGCTTGCTTTTAGAAGTTGCCGTATGACGTTGGAGCAGCTGTGACCATAGAAAGCTTGCCGAAGTATCCTTGTCCGACTCGCCGGCCTGTATCAAACAGCCCAGTAAAAGTTCAAACGATGATATTCCCGGGCTTTCCTCCGGAACAATCTGGCGGGAGCGGATAAGGTAGCCGGCAACCGTGTCAGAATGATCCGGCATGACCAGCTTTTCCAGCTGGGCGTCGGTCAGATTGGGTGGTGGGGCTTGAAAATCTTTCAGATCGGCTTGTTTCATCTCTGGCGCCTGCTGTGCTGCACTGGACCCCGATTCTCGGGGTTCGACTTCCATACGCCTAATCACATTGGCTGCAACAATATCAGCAAATTTCAACAGTTCCCGATCAACCTGGTCCGGTTCTAATTCAGACAGGGGCCTGCCCTGGGGAGGAAAGAAGTTGATTTTTTGAAGTTCTTCCAACGAAGACCATTCGAATGGCTCGACAGCTATGGGCAGAAGCATGATCTGTCTACGTTCGTGTAGAGCGAGCAGATGCGGCCACTCCTCTTTTTGCATATACTCAGACGCAACGGCGGCCTGAGAAACCAGGAGAATCGCCACACTGGCCTTCTCCCGATTCTCGGCAAGCTCACGGGCCCACTCCTTGCCGGGCTCGATAACCTGGTCAAAAAACAGATCAAACTTTTCCTGATGGGCAACCCCTTTTAAATGCTCAAGGATTAAATCGAGCCATTTCCGGTCATCATGCGCATAGCTGATGTAAACACTGGGCTTCTGTGGTGCAGACATGGACAATTCTCCTCGGCTATGCAAGGCTGATTGCCGACGTTAAGGGGATCTGCAGGGATGTTAAACAATTCTGCGTGTGTAGTTATCTTTGACTTGACGAGCGATAAGCCTTTACCAAAGGCTATCGCTAAAAGGCTCAAAATATCTGGTGTGCTACTTATCAAAAAAAACTTTGAATTCCACCGCCGCTCCGGAGCGGGTGGTTCTGACAACTTCTCCGGTTACCATGATAGGTTTTGGGGATTTGGGAAATCTAAAGGTCATGGCTATCTCTTGTCCGATGGACAATGGTTCGATGGTTTTAATAAAAATTCCGGAACCACTTATGTCCTGAATAGATGCATTGAATTCAGAGCCCGAAGTTTTGCAACTTACGATGATGGGCTGGTCTTCTTCAAATAATTTCCTTGCATCTTTCCTGTTTTTTACTAATTCAGTAGTCATTTGTCGACAGAGTGGCCAAAGGGTACTAAGGTTACCATCATGGTCGCAAAGCTCGCTTGCCAAAAGACGATTTTTCGGTCACTTTTAGATTATCATACGGCCCCGGGGATTGCAATTATCAATTTGCAGCTGCCCGTCTTTATCACTGTGCTTAAGATGCCCCATTTGGCTGGATGATCTTTTTTATAGTCAACTTGTTTTTCCCCCGTTTTCTTTCATAGGAAATTTTATCCATCAGTTTTCTGGTAATATGAATTCCGAGCCCTCCGATTTTGGCGCTCATAACGTCTTCAGGGAATTTTACCGTTTTTCTTTCGAGTGGGTTAAAAGCCACGCCATCGTCTTCAATACTTACACTTAGTATATTGTCATCCACCTGCATCGTGAATTTAATTTGATGCTCCCGGTTGTCCTTGAATCCATATAAGACTGTATTTGTGAACAATTCATCCAGGCAGATATTAATTTCTGATATACCAATATCCGGCAGCCCGATATCGCGGCCAAAAGCAGTTAAATGTTGGTTTAAGGCTTTAAGTTCGGACAGTTTGCTGTTGAGTTCAAATGAATAATTTTGCGTTTCCACTTTAATCAATTATGTCCTAATTTTCTTCCCAGCTTAAAATGACTTTGCCGGATTTCCCCGAGCACATGATTTCAAACGCTTTTTCATATTCCGTATAATGAAAGCGGTGGGTAATAACAGGTTGGATATCCAGACCCGACTGGATCATGACGGTCATTTTATACCAGGTTTCATACATCTCACGTCCATAAATGCCTTTGATGGTCAATCCGTTGAAGACGACCAGGTCCCAGTCAATTGCGGTTTTCGGCGGCAGGATGCCTAAAAGGGCAATTTTGGCGCCATGGCACATATTGGGCAGCATCGAACGCAGGGCGTCGGGGCTACCAGACATTTCCATACCCACATCAAAACCCTCTTTCATGCCCAGTTTCTTCTGAGCATCTTCGATCTTTTGCCGCCGCACGTCCAGCGCAAGGTTGGCACCCATCTTTTTGGCCAGTTTCAGGCGATAGGGATTGACATCGGTTACGACCACGTGGCGTGCACCGGCATGCCGGGCGATGGCGACGGCCATACATCCGATAGGGCCGGCTCCGGTGATCAGAACGTCTTCTCCAAGCAGGTCAAAGGACAGGGCAGTATGGGTGGCATTTCCCAGCGGGTCAAAGCAGCTGAGGATGTCCATGGGAATATCCGGATCGCAATACCAGACGTTGGTCTGTGGTATGCTTAAATACTCGGCAAAGGCACCGGGTCGGTTGACGCCGACACCGCTGGTTTTCATGCACAGATGCCGCCGGCCGGCCAGACAATTGCGGCAATGCCCGCAAACCAGATGGCCTTCACCGGAAACAAGGTTACCGGGTTTAAAATCATGAACATTGTCACCGATTTCAGCCACTGTACCGACAAATTCGTGGCCGACGTGCATGGGAACCGGTATGGTTTTTTTGGCCCAGTCATCCCAGTTGTAGATATGAACGTCGGTGCCGCAGATGGAGGTCTTTAAAATTTTGATCAGAACATCATTGATCCCGATTTTCGGCACCGCTACCTCCTGCAGCCAGATGCCCGGCTCCGGTTTGGCTTTGACCAACGCTTTCATTTTCATATTCAAATCCTCCCGCAAAACGGTCGGTTTTGAAGTGTTTGGTATTTTGTATTTGGTGTTTGGTCTGCTCCTCTCAAAACACTAAACACAAAAAACGAAACACTTCCAGCAAAGCCATCAACATAGTTGGATCAACATCTTGAATTCCTATATTCCCTAATCTATCACTTGCAGCTCTTTGCCGACTTTGATGAATTTTTTCAGGGCAAACTCCAGATCCTCTTTTGAATGCGCCGCTGAAATCTGAACCCGGATGCGTGCCTGGCCCTGGGGTACCACAGGATAGAAGAATCCTATGGCGTAAACACCTTCTTCCAGGAGCCTGGCAGCCATATCCTGGGCCAGTTTGGCATCTCCCAACATGATCGGAACAATGGGATGATTGCCGGGTTTGATGGTAAAGCCTGCCCGGGCGATTTCTTTTCTAAAAAAATTAGTGTTTGATTCCAGCCTTTTTCTGGGAGCCTGGGATTCTTCCAATAAATCGATGGTCTTCAGAGCAGCCGAAACAATGGGGGGCGCCAGGGAGTTGGAAAAAAGATAGGGGCGCGAACGTTGCCGGAGCATTTCGATGATGTCCTTGCGTCCCGTGGTGAATCCGCCGGATGCGCCGCCCAGGGCTTTGCCCAGGGTTGAAGTGATGATGTCGACCCTCTGTTGAACCCCGCAAAGCTCGACCGTGCCGCGTCCTGTAGGGCCCACGAAGCCGGTGGCGTGGCTCTCATCCACCATCACGAGGGCATCATATGTTTCAGCCAAATCACATATATTATCGAGCTTGGCATAGTACCCATCCATGCTGAACACACCGTCGGTGGCGATCATTCTGGTTTTGGCTGATGCAGATTCTCTAAGACATTTTTCCAGGGAAGCCATGTCCCCATGATCGTAACGATAGCGGGTCGCCTTGCACAAACGGACACCGTCTATGATGGATGCATGATTTAAAGCGTCTGAGATGATGGCGTCCTTTTCACCAAGCAGGGTTTCAAACAGGCCGGTATTGGCATCAAAACAGGATGAGTAAAGGATGGTATCATCGGTTCCGAAAAAAACGCTGATTCTTTTTTCAAGCTCATGGTGGATGTCCTGGGTTCCGCAGATAAAGCGCACCGAAGCCATTCCGAACCCACGGTCATCGAGGCCTTTCTTGACCGCTTCGATGATCTCTTTATTATCCGCCAGGCCGAGATAGTTGTTGGCGCACATATTTACGACCTGATTTTCACCGACCCTGATACGGGCTTGCTGGGCAGACGTTATATGACGCTCGGATTTATAAAGACCGGCGGCGGTGATTTCTTCCAGTTCCTTTTGAAGCTCATCCCGGAATTTTCCGTACATGGTTGCCTCCTTCTTCAGATGGCAGACGACAGAGGATAGATGTCAGGTCGGTTTTGTCGCTCTGAAATTTATTTATGGTCTATATCGGTTTAGATTTCTTGATTTTTGATTAATATTATACGAAAAAAGAATATTATCAACCAGCATCTTAGAATATGTCAAAATTTTAATTCCTTATTTGAACAGAGCAAAGAAAGAGAACGAGGGGCATGAAATTAACTGACAAAAAGGCGGTAGTTCATCGTATCCAGAAACATTACCAGGGGCATCTTTTCTCATTTGTGAGTGAAGACGTCACCTTGCCCAACGGTTCCCGGACAGAGATGGCGATGGTGCGCCATCCGGGATCCACTGCCGTCGTGCCCCTTTTAGATGACAACACGGTTGTCATGGAACTTCAATACAGGCATGCGGTGGGCGAATACCTGCTGGAAATTCCCGCCGGCACAATGGAACCCGGTGAGTTGCCGCTGGATTGTGCCAAACGGGAACTGGAAGAAGAGACCGGATTTGCAGCGGCGCGTATGATTGAATTAGGCCCGGTCCACCTCCTGCCGGCCTATTCCGATGAGATCACCCAAGTGTATATTGCCAGGGGTTTGATGCCGGCCCCCCAGAAACTAGACAAGGATGAAATCCTTGAAGTCGTGCACTATCCATTTGAGCAAACCTTAAGGATGATCGCTGATGGACGCATTACCGATGCCCTGACGGTCCTCAGCCTCCAGAAAGCGTGGTTTTACATATTTGGAAGGCCTATCAATAATTAACATGACAATTTTTATGCGCACATTTGCACGAGGAGCCTAAAGGTTAAAGCGCCCGCATATATTCCGCCGACCACTTAAATACCATGTCGATAAAATTCTGAAGGGATCCGGAAAGATATTTGTCTTTGTGGTGGACCATATAGAATTTGCGTGTCATTGACGGATCAGACAGAGGGATCGCAACCAGCCGTTTATCCCGGATTTCTTCATTGGCGACTTTCCTTGATATCAGGGCAATACCGATCCCATCCTCCGCCGCCCGTTTGATGGCGCGGTTGCTGGAAAGCTCCAGATGAACGTCAACCGAGAGGTCATGTTTACGAATATAGTTCTCCAGGGCTCTGCGCGGAGCTGAATCGGTTTCATGCATGATCAGCATCTGGTCTTTAAGATGCCGGGGGGTCAGAGCCGAATGACCGGCCAGGGGATGGTCAGGGGTCGCAATGACAACCAATTGGTCTTCCAGGACTTCCCTGACCAGCAGTTTGTCATGCTCAACAGGGTAAGAAATAAATCCCAGGTCATTATTCAGGGTTGCCGTATGCTCGACCACCTGCTCAGTTGGCAAGATATTCATCGAAATCCGCACCAGGGGATAGGTTTTGCTGAAAGGTATAATGATGTGCGGCAGGTAGTAATCGCCGAAGCTCTCACTTGAAAGAATCCGGATACGTCCTCTTTTGCGTTCCTGAAAATCACGGATGCTTTCTTCGGCCTTGCTTTCCAGTTCAAATATTTTTTCGGCAATCTCATAAAGCACCTCCCCGGCATCTGTCAGGATCAGCTTTTTGCCGATGTGATCGACAAATTTCATTTCGTAATATTCCTGCAAACGCTGAATTCCTTTTGTGACCGCCGGCTGGGTGATGAACAGATCTTCAGCCGCCACGCTCAAATTCTTTCTTTTGGCAGCCAGATAGAATATTTTTAATTGATTAAGATTCATTGGGTATAACTTATTGTAATCGCCTACACAAAAATCATTATCATAATTTATTAACATACTTATGGGGTTATTAAAATAATTAAAATTAGTGTTTTGACTTTAAGAATAAAATTTCTTAATGATCACAAACTCATCACCATTGACCTAGAGCGTTTGTCAAAATAACGTTCCGATATCAG
>Ga0075304_1000264_pt1 | contig 12383 bp, 11 predicted proteins | sample Joice_CattailNLA_FD_120067 | JGI IMG/M metagenome (GOLD analysis project Ga0075304, IMG submission 120067) | Natural and restored wetland microbial communities from the San Francisco Bay, California, USA, that impact long-term carbon... | ecosystem: Environmental > Terrestrial > Soil > Wetlands ... | reverse complement strand
GAGCGTCGTTCGGGAGAGGTGGTATGGGTCACCCTGCCCTTCGGGGCGATAGCCCTCCTGCTCATCCCCCTCGCCGTCGGCACGGATGTTCCGATGTTGCAGCGCATCGGTCCCGGCCTCTTCTGGGTGGTGGTGATGCTCTTCGGTGTCCTGATCTCGATACGGCAGGCGAACGGCGAGACGGGAGCTCAACGGGACCAGTTGGCCCTCAGCGGGGTCGACCCTGCCGCGGTCTTCACGGGGAGGGCCGTGGCGAGCTTCCTGCTCCTCCTCGCGTTCGAAGGGGTGCTCGCCGCCGTCACGTTCGTCCTCTACGACGTGTCCGTCGGCTCGTGGTGGCTCGCTCCGGTCTCGATCGTGCTCGTCGCGGCGGGATTGTCGACGCTCGGCACCCTCGCGTCCGGCATCGTCGCCACGGGTCGCGCAGCGGCAGCCCTCGTGCCCCTCCTCGTCGCCCCGCTGTCGATTCCGCTCCTCATCGGCGCAACCCAGGCGTCGGAGGCCTTGCGGTATGGTCGCAGTAGCCTTACGTGGGTGCTCATGATGATCGTCAGCACCCTGGTGCTGGCGATCGCTGGCGTACTCTCCGCCCGACCCCTCCAGGAGACCGGATGAACACTCGCTCACCGGCGACGACGACATGGCCGTGGATCGTGATGGCCGTCGCCGGCCTCGTGACATTCGTCGCCTCGATGACGGTGTCCCCCGATGCCGTCCAGGGAGAGCTCTCCCGCATCATGTACGTGCACGTCCCCTCCGCATGGCTCGCGTATCTCGCGTTCTTCGTCACGATGGGTGCATCCGCCATGTACCTGTGGAAGCGCGACCTGAGATGGGATCGCCGCGCCGCCGCATCCGCCGAGATCGGCGTCGTGTTCACGGGGATGGCCATCGGACTCGGCATGATCTGGGCGAAGCCGACCTGGGGTGTGTGGTGGACATGGGATGCCAGACTGACCCTCACCGCGATCATGTTCTTCGTCTATCTCGGATACCTCGCCTTGCGTCGAACCTCGGAGGATCTCCACGTGCGGGCGAGGAGGGCGTCGATCCTCGGGGTCCTCGCCGTCGTCCAGGTGCCGCTCGTCCATTTCTCGGTCGTCTGGTGGCGCACCCTGCACCAACCACCGACGCTTCTTCGTCCGGAAGGCCCTGACATGGACACGTCCATGGTCATCACGTTGTTGGTCGCCGTGATCGCCTTCACCGCGTTGTACGCCGCCATGATGGTCAAACGGATCGAGCTCGCCAGGCTCGAGGACTCGGTGCTGATCGCCGAGCAGACCGCGATCCGCCGCGTCGCGGGAGAGGCCGTGACGCGACCGTCGATCGAGCGGGGTACGGCATGAGCTTCTCCGAGCAATGGAACTGGGTGTTGCTCGCCTACGGCTTCACCTACCTCACACTCGTCGTCTTCGCAGCCTCGATCGCGGTGAGGATCTCGCACGCGAGGCACAGCCTGGGTGATGAGGGGTGAGACGCTACGCGAAGTTCGTGATCCCTGCGCTGCTCCTCGCGGCGGTCCTCGTCGTTCTCATGGTGAACCTGAGCTCCGCGCTCGTCTACTTCAACACCCCATCAGAGGTCCTCGCCAGGGATGGAGGCGATGCGCGTTTGCGCCTCGGTGGCCGCGTGGTGCCGGGAACCGTCGACGAGACCGGTGTCGGCGTGACGTTCGAACTCGAGGACTGCGACGTGTCGGTATCGGTGATCCACACCGGTGCGCCTCCACAGCTGTTCAAGGAGGGGATCGGCGTCGTCGTCGAGGGTGTGTGGGACGGCGTTGCCTTCGAGTCGGACACGATGCTCGTCAAGCACGATGAGCAGTACCGCACCGACTACGAGGACTACGACGAGGACAGCCACGCCTGCACGTCGTGATCGCGCTCCTCGGCAACCTCGCGATTCTCACCGCCTTCGGCGCGGCCATCTGGTTGGTGGCTGCCGGCGCCATGGCGTCCCGCGACGGTGTGCGATCGAGGCTCCGCACCCCTGTCATGGTGTTGGTCGTGGCCGCACTCGCCGTCTTCGTCCTTCTCGAGATCGCCATCCTCACCCACGACTTCTCGATCGCCTACGTCGCTGACAACACCGCCACCACCACCCCGTTCATCTTCCTGCTCGCCTCGGGCTGGGCGGCACTCGAGGGCTCGATCGTCCTCTGGGGCGTCGTTCTGGCTGTCTTCACGTTCCTCGTGTGGCGGAGGCTCTTGGCGGTCGACCAGCTCGGTGTCCTGGCACTTGCCGTGATGGGAGGCGTGGCCGTGTTCTGGTTCGGCCTGATGGCCACCGCCGGCAACCCCTTCTCCGTCTGTACGGCTGTCAGCGGCGAGTTCTGCAGCGCGTCGTCCTGGTGGCCCCTCGCTGATGCCGTCACCCCGGTCGTCGGTCGCGGACCGAACCCGCTGCTGCAGAACCACATCCTCATGGCGATCCATCCACCGATGCTGTACATCGGGTACGTCGGATTCACCGTTCCGTTCGCCTTTGCGATCTCGGCACTGATCAGGGGTGACGTCGGGAGGGCGTGGCTCGACCGCACCCACAGATGGTCGATGGTGGCGTGGATCTTCCTCACCTTCGGCATCCTCCTCGGCGGATGGTGGAGCTACGAGGTCCTCGGATGGGGGGGCTACTGGGCATGGGATCCCGTGGAGAATGCCGCCTTCCTCCCATGGCTCACAGCGACCGCATTCATCCACTCCGCCGTCGTCCAGCGCAAGCGGGGCATGCTGCAGTCGTGGAACTTCGTCCTCGTCATCGCCACGTTCTCGCTGACGATCCTCGGGACGTTCCTCACCCGATCCGGGGTGATCGCCTCGGTCCACGCCTTCACCCAATCCGGCGTGGGTCCTGCCCTGCTCATGTTCCTCGGCCTTGTCGTCATCGGATCCCTTGCATTGTTCGGCCTCAGGGCGAGGGATGTCGCCCAGGTGCCGAGGCTCGATTCGCTCGTGTCCCGTGAGGGATTCATCCTCGCCAACAACCTCCTCCTGACCGTCTTCGCCTTCACCGTTCTCTTCGGGACGATGTACCCGCTCATCGTCCAGGCCGTGTCGGGCTCGGATGTCGCCGTCGGTCGGCCGTTCTTCGACAGGGCGGCTGTTCCGCTCGCCCTCCTCCTGCTGTTGGCGCTGGCAGCCGGGGCAACGGCACCGTGGCGGATCGCGACGGGGACCGTGTTGTGGCGGAGGTTGCGAGCGGCGATCGCCGTCGGGCTGGCGGCCGGTGCGGTCACTGTCGCGACGGGCGTGCGCTCGCTCGGCGTCGTGATCACGATCGTGCTCGCGGTGACGATCATCGCCGAGATCGTCGTCCGGTTCACGGGTGTCGTCGCGGCTCGAGGGGAAGGTGTCGTCGCTGCCATCGGCACGGTGATCGGCAACGATCGGGGCTATTGGGGGGGTCAACTGTCACACGTCGGGCTCGCCCTCGTGGCCATCAGCCTCGCCACCACGAACGGGCTTGCGGTCAGGGACGTCGTGACGCTCGCCCCAGGGGACACGGCGGTCGTCGGGGGCTACTGCGTCGAGTATCTCGAACCGTTCACATCGGTCGAACCGAATCGCGAGGTCACGGGTGTTCGCGTCGCGATCCTCGAAGAGTCGTGCGAGGACCAGTTGGACGTGCTCGAGCCGCGGATCAACACCTATGCGGGAGGGACCCAGCCGGTGGGAACGCCAGCCGTGTGGACCGGTATCCGCGATGACGTGTACATCGGGATCGCCGGAGGCACGGCGGCGAGCGTCGACCTCAACGTCTTCGTCTTCCCACTCCAGTGGATGCTGTGGGCCGGTGGTCTCGTCGTCGTCGCCGGTGGCATCCTCGCAGCGGCGAGGAAACCCTCCCGCAGGGTCGGAACGTCAGACGTCGTGTCGGTGGCAGGAGGTGGATCGGGTGATGTCTGAACGTGCCAGATCCGTCGTCGCGATCTCCATCTCGCTGGTGGCGGCGGCCGTGATCCTGGTCGGGCTTGCCGGTGGGGGCTCGCCGACGCCCTCCGAGGAAGCTCGCGTATCCGAACTCGCCGCATCCATCAAGTGCCCATTCTGCAACGGGGAATCCCTCGCCGATTCGGGTTCCGGTGTCGCAGCCGACTACCGCGCCCTCATCGCGGAGCGGGTCGCCTCTGGGGCAACCGATGCCGAGATCCGCCAGGAGTTCGCCGACAATTTCGGGTCGTCGATCATCCTCGACACGTCGACTTCACCGTGGTCGGTGGCACTGTGGGTCGTGCCCGCGGTGGCACTCGTCATCGGTGGAGCCGTGGTGATCACGATGAGGCGGTCGGCCCGGGAACCACACGAGGTGCCTCGATGACCGATGGTGCGACCCGCGATCAGATCGCTCTGATCAGGGAGGAGCTCGACGACCTCGACGACCAGGTCCTCTCCGGCGACCTCGACCCGCATACCGCGGACGCCCTCCGTCAGAAGTACACGGCACAGCTCGAAGCGCTCGACGAGCGAGCGGCGGACGAGGTATCGGACGACGGTCCCCCTGAGGTGCGATCGAATGGGCGACGGCTGTCGGGGCGAGCATTGGTCGGTTGGGCCGTGGTGGGCCTCGCCGTCCTCGGCATCGGGCTCTTCGCCGTCTGGTCGCTGGAGGACCGCTCGCCGAACGGGGTCGAAGGTGTCGCAGGCGACATCGTCGACGGGACGGGAGGCGTCGACCTGTCATCGATCACCGACGAGCAGATGGAGGAGGTCGTTGCCCAGAACCCCGATGTCATCGGGATGCGCCTTGCGCTCGCACGGCGCTACTTCGAGGCAGGCGAGTTCGACAAGGCCCTCGACCACTACTTCGCAATTCTCGATCGCGAGCAGAACGCCGAAGCCCTCGCCAACGTGGGGTGGATGACGTATCTGTCCGGTCGACCGGACATCGCCGTCGGATACCTGGAGGCCGCGCTCCAACGCCGACCCGACTACCTGCCGGCGAAGTGGTTCCTCGCCAACGTCTACGTCACGCTCGGGCGATCCGACGATGCCCGAGCCCTGCTCGTCGAGCTCGCTGCCTCCGACGATGTACCGCAGGAGATCAAGGATGGGGTTGGGCAGCTCCTCACCCAGATCGAGTCCTCCCCGTGACGGCGAATTCGACGGGACGAGGAGGCAGGGTGGTGTGGGTGGTCATCGCCGCAGGGGTCGCCTTCCTCGTCCTCGCGGTCATCTTCGCCGGTCGTTTCGGATCCGATCCGAGCCTCACCGCGTCACCCCTGATCGGGGAGCCCGCACCGACCACGCCCATTTCGCTCGTCGACGAGACGGGGTCGGTGTCGGTCGCCGATCATCTCGGGGATATCGTGATCGTCAACTTCTGGGCGTCGTGGTGCGGAGGTTGTCGCTCCGAGCACGCTGCGCTGACGCAGGCAGCCGACGCATACGCAGGGTTCGACACGACCTTCATCGCTGTGAACTATCAGGACGCACCTGAGCGGGCTGAGGCGTTCCTCGACGAGCTCGGTCGGAGCGACGCGACGACCTATGTCTTCGACAAGGGCTCCGAGACGGCATTCGAATGGGGTGTGCTCGGCCTGCCAGAGACCTTCTTCATCGATCGCGACGGTGTGGTCGTGGCGAAGGTGTCCGGACCCGTGACGTATGGTCTTCTCACCGAGACGATCGATCAGATCATCCTCGGTGAGGTCGTCGGCGAGATCACGACCGGCGAGGTCGAGAACCGTTAGATCCCAGAGGTCAGCGGATCGTGAGGTTCGACATGAGTCGCTCGGTCGCATCGGTGATCTCGGCGACGGCGGCCGCGAAAGCCGCCTCATTGTGCGGCGCGGGCTTCGTGAAGCCCGACACCTTTCGCACGTACTGCAGCGCCGCTTCCTCCATGGCGTGTCGATCGTCGATCTCCCGCCCGTCCCTGAGTCGATGGATGGATCTGCACATGCCGGCAACGCTAGCCACGGTTCCGCCTCGCCCGGTCGGCATGGCAGACAACACGGTGGACAGATCCACGACGTCCTTTAGCCTCTGAGCTCGATCGAGGGCAGCATCGTCGAATCCGTCGAGGGGGAGAAACCATGGCATCCGAGGCCGACTACCGCCTCCCGAGGACGGCGGTCCCTTCGCGGTACCGCATCACGATCGAGCCCGATCTGGTCAACGCTTCGTTCGCAGGTTCGGTGGAGATCGACATCGAGATCCTCGAGCCGCTTCGACAGCTCACCCTGAACGCCGTCGATCTGACTCCCACAGCGGCATCCGTCTCGGTCGGCGGCATGACACATGCCGCATCCGCGGAGCTCGATGCTGATCGCGAACGCATGACGTTGACGGTCGACGAGGAGCTTCGTCCCGGTGTCGGGGTCGTGTCCATCGCCTTCGTCGGAGTTCTCAACGACGACCTCCGCGGCTTCTATCGGTCCACGTACACCGACGAGGACGGGGCGCACAAGACGCTCGCGACGACGCAGTTCGAGTCGACCGACGCCCGAAGGGCCTTCCCATGTTGGGACGAGCCAGACCTCAAGGCCACGTTCGACATCACGCTGGTCGTCGCAGAAGGCCTCATGGCGGTGTCGAATGCTCGCGAGGTCTCGAGGGAACCCGCGTCCGACGGTCGGATCAGGATCAGGTTCGCGGAAACCGCGGTCATGTCCACCTACCTCGTGGCGTTCGTCATCGGCGATCTCGTCGCAACCCCACCGAGGCTCGTCGACGGGATCCCTCTCCGCATCGTCACGCCCCCCGGCAAGCTCCACCTCGCCGACTTCGCCCTCGACGCAGGGGCGTTCGCCCTCGACTACTTCGCCACGTACTACGACGTCCCGTATCCCGGCGACAAGCTCGACATGGTCGCCATTCCCGATTTCGGATTCGGTGCGATGGAGAACCTCGGCTGCATCACCTTTCGCGAAACCGCCCTCCTCGTCGATCGCTCGACCGCGACCCAGACCGAACTCGCCAGGGTCGCCTCCGTCATCGCCCATGAGATCGCCCACATGTGGTTCGGTGATCTCGTGACCATGAAATGGTGGAACGGCGTGTGGCTCAATGAGGCCTTCGCCACGTTCGCGGAGAACAAGTGCACGGCAGCCTTCCGACCGGATTGGAAGTACTGGCTCACCTTTGCGACCGATCGCTCGACCAGCCAGGAGACGGACGCTCTCGCTGCAACCCGTCCGATCGAGTTCCCCGTCGCGTCACCTGCCGAGGCCGACGGAATGTTCGATGTGCTCACCTACGAGAAGGGATCGTCGGTGCTCCGCATGATGGAGCAGTTCCTCTCCGAGGAGACGTTCAGGGCAGGTGTGTCGCTGTACCTCGAGCGTCACTCGTTCGGCAACACCGACAACGAGGATCTGTGGCGGGCGCTCGAGGAGGTCTCTGGTCAGCCCGTCGGTGACATCATGGACACCTGGATCTTCCAGGGCGGATACCCCATCCTCGACGTGAGCCGCGACGGGGATGTGGTGACCCTCCACCAGCGCCCCTTCCGATTCATCGGTGAAGGAGAGGGATCGTGGCAGGTTCCCGTGCTCTACAGGTCCTCCGAGGGTGAGGGTCGAGTCGTCGTTGGACCCGATCCCGTCAGCATCGAGGTCGGGGACGAACTGGTCGTCGACGCGGGCGGGGAGGGCTTCTATCGCGTCGGGTACGATGAGGGCCTCTTCTCCGACGTCATCGATCGGTTCGAGGATCTCGACGCACTCGAGCGCTACTCGGTGCTGTCCGATGCCGTGGCCGAGCTGCTCTCGGGGACGATCCCTGCCAGTACCTACCTCGAACTCATCGACCGTGTGCGCACCGACGAGGACAAGGAGATCTGGTCGATGGCGCTGTCGGGCATCGATGAGCTCGATCGGGTGATCGCGCCCGAGGATCGTCACCTGCTCCAGGCGTTTGTGCGGTCACTGACGACCGATCTCGCCGAAGACCTCGGATGGGATCCGCAGGCGGACGAGTCGGATCGGACGAGGGCCCTCCGAGGCCTGATCCTGAAGGCACGCGGCACCCTCGGTGAGGATGCTGACACGATCGCGACGGCTCGCTCGATCGAGGGCGCGATGGCGGCGGACGAGTCGGGCATCGATGCAGAGGTCGCCGACGCCGCCCTCACGATCACGTCCTCCCACGGTGACATCCATGACTTCGAACGCTTCCTCACATTGTCGAAGGCGGCAAGGACGCCACAGCTCACCGTCAAGTACCTTCGGGCAGCCGCCCAGGTACCGCACCCCGACGTCGTCCCTCGCATACTGGACCTCGTGCTCTCCGGGGACATCCGATCCCAGGATTCCTTCTGGGTCCTGGCGCTCCTCATCGGCGACCGCCAGAACGGCGTACTCGCGTGGGGAGCGATCACGGATCGCTGGGACGAAGTGATGGCGGGGCTCCCACCGGCCCACCGCTACCGAATCCTGGACCTCCTCAAGTACCGATCGGAGCCGGGGTTGGCAGAGACGCTCCCCGCATGGTTCGAGAACCATCCGATCGAAGGTGCGGAGAAATCGATCAGCCAGAAGCTCGAGATGGTGAAGGTACGATCGGCGTTGAGGGCGCGAGAGGCCGGGTCGATCGGGCCTGCCCTTCGGTCTGCATCTCCGAGCCCGCTTCCCTAGCCTGATCGGCATGGAGAACTCCCCACTTCGCGAGCCTGCCGCGGTGGGCCTCTTCCATGGACGAAGGCAGGCGCCATGACCGTCGTCGTCGATGGCTCGCCGCTCACCATCGACCAGGTCGTCGCGGTTGCTGAGGGGATCGACGACGTCGTCTGCGGCAGCGACCTCGAGTCGCGCATGGCACCCGCCAGATCACTCGTGGAGCGGGTCATCGCAGACGATGCCACCGTGTACGGGATCACGACCGGCTTCGGTGCCCTCGCCAACACGCGCATCCCGACGGCGAGGGCGAGCGAGCTCCAGTACGACCTGCTGCGGTCGCATGCCGCCGGTGTCGGACCCTTGCTCGATCGAACGGTGGTGAGGGCGATGCTGCTGTGCAGGGCGAGGACGCTCGCCCAGGGACACTCCGGTGTTCGTCCAGACGTCGTGCGATTCCTCGTCGCGATGATCAGCAACGACATCGTTCCCGCGGTCCCCTCCCAGGGATCGGTCGGGGCCTCGGGGGACCTCGCCCCCTTCGCCCATCTCGCACTGCCCGTCATCGGCGAGGGAATGGTGCTGACGGATGACGGTCCGGTGCCCTCCCTCCCGATCCTCGAGGCTGCTGGGCTCACTCCGCTCGCCCTCGAGCCCAAGGAGGGGCTCAGCCTGCTCAACGGCACCGAGGGCATGCTCGCCCACGGGTGTCTCGCCGTGCACCGCGCGTCGATCCTCGCCGATGCGGCCGATGCCGCATGTGCCCTGAGCGTCGAGGCGCTCGTCGGCTCGTCACGTCCCTTCGAGCCACGGATCCACGCCCTTCGTCCACATCCGGGGCAGATCGCATCGGCCGCCCGGATTCGGCGGCTGCTGGAGGGATCACCGATCGGTGCGTCGCACCACGACGACTTCACCCACAAGGTCCAGGATGCGTACAGCCTGCGCTGTGCACCCCAGGTCCACGGGGCCGTTCGCGACACGATCTCCCATGCGGCCAACGTCTTCGGAACCGAGCTTGGAGCCGTCGTCGACAATCCGATCGTCTTCGCCGAGGACGGTGACGTGGTGTCCGGCGGCAACTTCCACGGGCAGCCCCTGGCTTTCGCGCTCGACTTCCTCGCCATCGCGATGACGGAGCTCGGGTCCATCTCGGAGCGTCGAACCGACCGGCTCCTCGATCCCGAGCGGTCCGCGGGCCTCACACCGTTCCTCGCGACCGAGCCGGGCGTGTCGAGCGGTTACATGCTCACGCAGTACACAGCTGCAGCGCTCGTCGCGGAGAACCGGGTACTCGCGCATCCCGCCAGTGTCGAGTCGATCCCGACGTCGGGACTCCAGGAGGACCACGTGTCCATGGGATGGGGTGCCGCCCGCAAGCTGGACACCGTCATCACCAACACGTCACGGGTGATCGCCGTCGAATTGATGTGCGCGACCCAGGGGGTCGAACAGCGACCGCTCCCGACGGCACCCGGGACCTCCGCCGTCCACGACGCGGTGAGAGGCGTCTGCGCACCGCTCGTTCAGGATCGGCCACCCGGACCCGACATAGAGCGAATCGCTGCGTTGATCGACAGCGGTGTGCTCAGCGAGCTGTAGGAGGATTCGATGGGCGACGACGACAGGACCTGGATCGACAAGGTCGGCGAGGGCATCGAGAGGGCCGTCTCTGCCGTGGGTGGGGCCTGGGACCGAACCGCGACCGCACGCAGGGACGTCTGGGACAGGACGAAGGTCGCCGCATCGGGGGCGGCCGACGTCCTCGATCGGGGTATCGAAGAGGCCACGAAGGTCTACAAGGGGCAGACATCGCAACCAGCGAATGGTGATACGGACAACCCGGCGTTCGCCTACGGAACCGGACCTCGCCTCGTCCGGTCGCCCAGGGGGTCGGGACTGAACACCAAGGGCTGGTTCCAGGAGGCGGCCCTGAGATGCCTCCTCAACAACCTCGACCCCGAGGTCGCCGAGATCCCGCTCGAACTCGTGGTCTACGGGGGGAAGGGAAAGGCGGCGAGGAACTGGGATGCGTTCGATGCGATCGTGCGGAGCCTCCGCGACCTCGAGGGTGATGAGACACTGCTCATCCAGTCGGGGAAGCCGGTCGGCAGATTCCGAACGAGCACGTCTGCGCCGAGGGTCCTGATCGCCAACTCCAACCTCGTACCGGACTGGGCGACCTGGCGACATTTCTGGGACCTCGAAGATGCCGGTTTGATGATGTACGGCCAGATGACCGCCGGATCGTGGATCTACATCGGCACCCAGGGAATCCTCCAGGGCACGTACCAGACCTTCGTCGCCATCGCCGAGAAGCGATTCGGTGGCTCGCTGACCGGGACCATCACCCTCACGGCTGGACTCGGCGGCATGGGAGGCGCCCAGCCCCTCGCGGTGACGATGAACGGAGGTGTGTGCATCGCCGTCGATGTCGATCCCGACCGCATCGCCAAGCGCCTCGCCACCCGCTATGTCGATGAGGTGGCGCCGACGCTCGACGCAGCCATCGAGCGAGCGGTCACTGCCAAGGAGTCGGGTGAGGCGCTGTCCGTCGCCGTCGTGGGGAACGCCGCCGACGTGTTTCCTGCGCTGCTCGAGCGGGGAGCCGCGATCGACATCGTCACAGACCAGACGTCGGCGCATGATCCGCTCAACGGCTACGTCCCACGTGGGATGACCCTCGAGGAGGCTGCGTCGTTGAGAGCCGAGGATCCCGACGACTACATCGCACGGGCTCGTGCATCGATGGCGACCCATTGTGAGGCGATGGTGGGCTGGCAGCGAGCAGGTGCGGAGGTGTTCGATTACGGCAACAACCTGAGGGGTGAGGCGCTCGAAGGCGGATTCACCGATGCCTTCGCCTATCCGGGCTTCGTCCCGGCCTACATCCGGGACTTGTTCTGTGAGGGTCTCGGTCCGTTCCGATGGATCGCCCTCTCGGGCGACCCTGCCGATATCACGGCGACCGACGATGCCCTTCGCTCCCTGTTCCCCGACAATGGGCCCTTGCTGCGGTGGCTCGACATGGCTGAGCAGCGCGTCGAGTTCCAGGGTCTTCCCGCTCGGATCTGCTGGCTCGGCTACGGCGAGCGTCACAGGGCCGGCATCGCCTTCAACGACCTTGTCCGCACGGGGGTCGTTTCGGCGCCGATCGTGATCGGTCGGGATCACCTCGATTCGGGTTCCGTCGCCTCCCCCTATCGCGAAACCGAGGACATGCTCGATGGATCGGACGCCGTCGCGGACTGGCCGATCCTGAACGCCCTCCTCAACACCGCATCGGGTGCTGCTTGGGTCGCCGTACACCACGGTGGGGGTGTCGGCATCGGGAAGTCCATCCACGCCGGCGCCCAGGTGGTCGCCGACGGGAGCCGCGACGCGGCCCTCAGGATCGAGCGCGTGCTGACGAATGATCCGGGTATGGGCGTGATCCGTCACGCAGACGCCGGCTATGCGAGGGCGCTCGATGTCGCAAGGGAACGCGGCGTCGTGATTCCGATGTCCGTCGGAGATGACGTCGACGCAGGCGCAAACGGCGACGCAGCGGATGGCTGAGGCGATCGGCGCTCCGGGGTCACTCCTGGTCAGGAACATCGGCACCCTCGTCACCAACCGACGAGTCGATGCGGACCTCCTCGGCGTCGTCGACGGTGGCGCCGTCGCCATCGTCGAAGGAACGATCGCGTGGGTCGGGGACACCGACCGAGTGCCGGCCGAATACGCCGACCTGCCGACGCTCGACGCCGAAGGACGCGCCGTCGTGCCCGGCTTCGTGGATGCCCACACCCACGCCGTGTTCGCGGGCGATCGCTCCGAGGAGTTC
>Ga0075304_1000262_pt1 | contig 12430 bp, 13 predicted proteins | sample Joice_CattailNLA_FD_120067 | JGI IMG/M metagenome (GOLD analysis project Ga0075304, IMG submission 120067) | Natural and restored wetland microbial communities from the San Francisco Bay, California, USA, that impact long-term carbon... | ecosystem: Environmental > Terrestrial > Soil > Wetlands ... | reverse complement strand
CTCCGCCCCACCGGTTCGTTTGGCGATCTCCGCGTACGTCGAGAGGTCCCGATAGTCGCCAGAGACGTAGCAGAGGTTCTCGGCGAGCCGCAGCCAGACGTCGGTGTCGATCGTGCGCCCGCTGGCGATGAGAGCCGCCAGTACCTCCTCCCTCAGCGTCTCGTCTGTCCAGCCACGTGAGGCGACACCGACGATCGGGATGTCCGCTATGCCTTCTGCGGTGAGGTCATAGAGGGCGGAGAACAACTTGCGCCGCGCGAGATCTCCGGTGATTCCGAACAGGATCAGGGCATCGGCCCGTCCGTTCCCACGGCTGGCATGCATCTCCAGACGCTACCAACGAATGGCGCAGATTCCGACGAAGGAGGGAGCGCGGACGGCGTGCCGCGTCCGCGACAATGGCGTATGACCGAAACACGCGCACTGGACGATCCACGGCTCGGGCTCGTCGCCCACAACGTTGTGAGGCATGGAAGGGTCTCATCGCTCGAGGAAGCGGCCGCTCTACGAGGCGTCGAGCCATCGGCGGTGATCAAGACCATGGTCATCAGGAGGGGTGAGGGTGATTACGTCCTCGTCCTCGTTCCCGGGGATCGCATCATCGACTGGCCGAAGCTGAGGGCAGTACTCGGCGAGCGGCGGCTGTCGATGCCGGACGCCGACGAGGCATTCGCCGTCACCGGCTACGTCAGGGGGACCATCACGCCCTTCGGTGCATCTGGCGCGTTGCCGACCATCGCGGACCAGCGTGTTCGCGGACGTTCCGTGTCGATCGGTGGCGGTGCTCATGGTGTATCGATAACCATCGATGGCGACGCATTGGTGGATGTCATCGGCGCCGAGGTCGCCGACGTCACGACCGATCAGCCATCGAGTGCGTGAGCAACGAAGACGATCCCCCCTTCGACCGATGCACCGGCGGTGACACCCCGAGGTCGCCTCAGTCTGCGTGGCGACGTTCGTCGATCCAATGGACCACCGCCGCGCTCGCGATCACCACGGCGGCCCCGAGCGCCGCGCCTGCGAGGACGTCCGTGAGCCAATGCGCTCTCAGGTACACCCTGCTCAGGGCCATCGTGAAGGCGAATGCTGCGGCGAGGATCTCATAGGCCCTGCGTTTGGGGCCGGCCGGAACGAGGACGATCACCAGGGCGACGGCGATGGCAGCACCGGCGACGGCATGCCCTGAGGGAAACGACCAATTCGATGTGGAGACCAATGAATCGGGCGGCCGGGGGCGTTCGTACAGTGCCTTCATCGGTCCGATGAGGACTTGGGACGTTGCCATCGCGAGAACCCAGAACCAGAAGGCCTCCCACCGCCTCCTGACGAGCAGGTAGACCGCGACGGCGATCATGATGGGTGCCGTCACGGCCGTGCTTCCGAGCAGATCGAGGATCTCGGCGATGGCTGCTGCGACGTCGAACTCGAGCCGCACGACCAATTCCCAAACGGCATCGTCGAGAACCTGGACGATGTCGGCGAGGAATGGGACCGCGAGGAACAGGAAGAGCAGACCACCGAACACCCAAAGGCCGAGCGACACACGAATCGCCGTTGGGCTGCTCGCAAGGATCAGCGGGCGTTCCTGCAGACGCCGAACCTTCGGCGTCTCGTCCGTCACGAGGCCGCCAACGGCCGCTCCGCCACCCGCGTCACGGCGATGGCCGGACGCCGAATGCCGTTGGCACGGGTGAGCATCTCGGAAGGGGAAGGGCGTGCATCGAGGGTGACCATTGGGGACTCCGGACAGTGACGACTACGGCTCCGCCATACTAGGAACTGCCGATCAGCGACCCACCACATCGCGTGGCGGCCAAGGAGCCCGATGCATCCGACGAGGACTGCTGCTGCGCTTGCCACGACCGCATGGTCGGCAGCGACGGCGAGACGAGGCGTGCCGTCGTGGGACGCCGCCCTGTTCAGGGCTCTCAACGGGCTGCCCGACTCCATCGCCCCATGGCTGTGGGCCCCGATGCAAGCGGGCGCGCTCGGCGCACCCCTCTCGGTCGCTGCGGTTCTGCTCACGCGGCGAAGGCCGGCGAGCGCGCTGCGGATCGCCGCCACCGGTTCAGGGGCGTGGGGGCTCGCCAAGGTGTTCAAGTCCCGCATCGCAAGGGAACGACCGGGAGCCCACGTCAGGGAGACGACGCTCCGGATCGGGAGCGCCGACCACGGTCTCGGATACCCGTCGGGCCATGCGGCGGTCGCGGCAACCCTGATGCTGGGGCTCACGACGCGAAGGGCACCTGCCTGGCAGTTCGCCGGTGGCCTGCTCGCCGCCGTCGTCGGGGTCAGTCGCGTGTACGTCGGAGCCCATTATCCACTCGACGTGATCGGCGGCTGGGCCATCGGCGTCGCCATTGCAGATTCGTACGATGCCCTCGAGCGCAGGACGCTCGCCCCTCGGTACCGCAGCAGCGACGGCTGATCAGGGCCAGGAAGTTCCACAAACGTGGAACCGGGCAACCGCCCACGGACGTCCAAACCGACAACGCTCGGAAGGAGCACAGATGCGGTCGATACGGCTGACGGCGGTCCTTGCACTGACGGTGATCGCGGCATCATGTTCTTCCCCTTCCACCGGGCCTTTCGAGGGGTCGACCACCACCGTGTCCAACGTCGGGGGCGAGGCTGAACCTGTCCAGCGACCCTCCGAGGACTACCCACACAACGCGCAGCCCATCGAGGGCACCATCGACCGGCATGCCGACGGCTGCTGGACGATCGACATCGGAGAGGGATCGATCGTCGCCATCTTCCCCTCAGGCACCGAGACGACACAGCTGCCTGCGTCTGTTGTGACCTCGGCGGGGACCGAGATCCCGAGCGGTGAGCGCATCGTCGGCACGGGAGGCACACTGGCCGCCAGCGACCTCCCCGGCGCTCCGGACGGGTTCTGGAGCAACTACCTCGCGTTCTGCGATCCCAGCGCGTCGCGGGTCTTCGTCATCGATGCCCTCTCGCCGGTTCCGGACCTCTCGGACGACGAGCTGGTCGCGATGCTCGCCTCAGCGGTGGTCTCCGAGTCATGGCCGTGTGGGCTCGGATTCACCATGTCCGATGTGGACCAGACGGTCGTCGTCGCGATCTATCCGACCAACGCGGATGCCCCCGTCGCTCCACCCATCGATCTACCCGATCCGACCTGGGAGGCGAGGGTCGTCCTCGGGAGCGATCTCCTCGTCAATCACTGCGACGACGTCGTCGAACCCACCGAACCCGTTCGAGTCGAGCTGGCGAACTGGCCGATCATCGAGGGCACGATCGACTTCGATCCGCCCGAGGAGCGCTGCGGTGGAGCCGCCGAGGTCGTCGCCACCCTGCGTGGCCTCGTCGTCGATGGTCCGTCAGGACCGATAGCGCTTCCCGATCTCGAGGCCGTGAACACGGCGTACGGTTGTTTCGCGGGCTGAACGGAACGATCCGACCTCTTGGCGGATCTCGTCGATGGATACACTGCGGCGATGCTCCAGTTCGACGAGATCCACGGACCTGCCGGCGTCCGTCCCCACTATGAGCAGCTCATGGAGCGCCTCTCGAGCCTGAGCGCCACCGATCTCGCCGACCGCTTCTCGATGCTCGAGTCCATCTTCCGGACCCTCGGGATCACCTTCGCGGTGACTGGCCATGAGGAGGGACTCGAGCGCACGTGGCCGATGGACCTCGTCCCCCGGATCATTCCGTCCCAGGAGTGGAGGGACATCGAAGCTGGGCTCATACAGCGCGTCGGTGTCCTGAACCGATTCCTCGACGACCTCTACGTCGGTGAGCAGTCCGCCGTCAGGGACGGCATCATCCCGCGGTGGGTCGTCGAAACGGCCGACGGCTACATCAGGGATGCGCACGGCATCACGGTCCCGAACGGAGCGCGATGCGTCGTCTCTGGCGTCGACATCGTGAGGGACGGCGAGGGAACCTATCGCGTCCTCGAGGACAACCTGCGGGTGCCGAGCGGGATCTCGTACGTGCTCGAGAATCGGGTCGCCATGACGAGGGTGCTTCCGGTCGCCTTCGCACGACATGCCATACGACCGGTCGACCACTACGGGTCGTCGCTCCTGCGTGCTCTGCGAGCTTCGGCGCCCCCGTCGGCCGCATCGGATCCCACAGTGGTCGTCCTCACTCCAGGGGTCGCGAACAGCGCATACTTCGAGCATGCGTTCCTCGCGAGGCAGATGGGCGTGGAGCTCGTGGAGGGTCGCGACCTTCTCGTCGACGACCACTATGTCTACCTGCGAACGACGCGCGGGCTCCAACGGGTCGACGTCGTGTATCGCAGGCTCAACGACGAGTACCTGGACCCCCTGATCTTCCGTCAGGACAGCCTGCTCGGGGTTCCCGGCCTCGTCGGAGCAGCAAGGGCCGGCAACGTGACGATCGCCAATGCGATCGGCAACGGGGCGGCGGACGACAAGGGCGTGTACCCGTTCGTTCCCGACCTCATCCGCTACTACACGGGTGAAGAGCCCATCCTCGACAACGTGACGACGTACGTGTGCTGGGAACCCGACCAGCTGGAAGTGATCCTCGAACGAATCGGCGAACTCGTGATCAAGCCGGTCGCAGAGGCAGGCGGCTATGGCATCGTGATCGGCCCGAAGGCGACAGACGAGACCCTCTCGACCACCGCGGAGGCCATCAAGGCGAACCCCCGGAACTACGTGGCCCAGGAGGTCGTGCAGTTGTCCACCCATCCGACGTTCATCAACGGTTCGCTTGCCCCTCGCCACATCGACCTTCGCCCATTCGTCATCAGCAGTGACACGATCGAGGTGGTTCCGGGCGGACTGACCAGGGTCGCGCTTCGCGAGGGCTCACTCATCGTGAACTCGTCCCAAGGGGGCGGGTCCAAGGACACCTGGGTCATCGACCAGGAGGTGGACGATGTTGTCCAGGCACGCTGAGGACCTCTTCTGGCTCGGTCGATACGTCGAACGAGCAGAGGACACCGCACGTATGCTCGATGTGACGTTCCACCACGTCCTCGAATCCCCTCCCGCGTTCGAATCAACGGCTTGGGGTGAGCTCCTCGAGGTCCTGTACCTCGACGAGATCTACGAGGGGCCGATCGACGGTCGATCGGTGAGTACCTATCTGGTCACCGATACCGACAATCCCGGATCGATCGTCTCGGCGATCGGGCGCACGCGCGACAATGCCCGTGGCCTGAGGGACCGCATCTCGACCGAGCTGTGGGAGGCGATCAACGTCTTCTTCCTCGAACTGTCGGAGGCCGATCTCAACGTCGGTGTCGAGACGCGGGCGTATGAGCTCCTGGGAAGGATCAAGAGCCGATGCCAGCTGATCAACGGGGTCGCAGCCCAGACGATGCCTCGCGACGAGGGGTATCGCTTCATCGTCCTCGGGCTCATGCTCGAACGCGCGGAGATGACGTGCAGACTCCTCTCGATCCGGTACGCCCGGTTGGTCGGAAGCGGTGAGCCCTTGGGATTCCACACCTGGGTGTCGGTGCTCAAGTCGGTTTCCGCCTATGAGGCGTATCTCAAGTCACACGACGCCTCCCTCGACCCGTCGAGTGTCCTCGAGTTCCTGCTGCTCGACCCGGAGTTCCCGAGGAGCGTGCTCTACTGCCTGAGGCAGGTCGAACGACAACTCCAGATCCTCACGGGCGAGGGACAACAGACGGGCGTCGAGCGGGCGATCGGGAGGGTCCGTGCCCGCGCCGAGTATTGCGACATCGCCACGATCGTCGGCGCCGGCCTCGACCCCTTCCTCGAGGACCTGCAAGCCGAGATCTACGACGTCGCTGAGGCGGTCGACGTGCACTTCTTCCGATCGGGCACCGACCTGCAACTCCACGCCTTCCAGTCGGCCTGATGCGACTCGAGATCCGCTACCTCAACGAGTTCCGATACGAGGAACCGGCGCGCGAGTCACACAACCTCCTCAGAGCGTGCCCGATTGACGACGATCACCAACGGCTCATCACGTATGAGGTCGACATCGAACCTGTCTCGAGGGTCGTGTCCTACGTCGACTACTGGGGCACCAGGGTCGACGAGTTCGGGATCCGCGAGCCGCACACGGTGCTCCGAGTGCGTGCCGAGTCCGTCGTCGAGACCGGCGTGCGACCGGAACCGACCGTCTCGCCTCCCCTCGACTCCTACGTACCCCTGAGGGCGGACCTCGTGGCGTTCCTCACGCCCTCACCCCATGTCCGCTGGAACGGCGACATCGAGGACCTCGCTCGAACCGTCCTTGCGGGCTCGCCCGACGCCGTCACCGGTGTGAAGGGGATATCCGATGCGGTCAACGGGACCCTGGAGTATCGCCCCGGTTCGACCGAGGTCGGGGTCGACGTTGGGGACATCCTCGCCCAGCGGCAGGGGGTGTGCCAGGACTTCGCCCACCTGGCCATCGCCATGTATCGCTGCGTCGGTATCCCCGCCAGGTACGTCTCGGGCTATCTGTACGCATCGCAACAGAACGACGCCGTGACCCCCGATGTCGCAGAGCTCGACGTGCAGACCCACGCCTGGGTCGAGGTTCTGATACCCGGGCACGGTTGGTGGCAGCTCGATCCCACGAACGCCCAACCGATCGGCGAACTGCATGTCAAGATCGGGCATGGGCGGGACTACGACGACGTCATGCCGCTCCGAGGGGTGTACCACGGAGGATCCGCCCACGACCTCGGTGTCCAGGTCACCATCACCCGCGAGCAGTTGCGTCAGAGCCAGTCGGCCGAGCAATGACCCGCCGACGTGATCAGCTGAAGATCCTTCGGTAGTAGCGGACCCCCAGCGGGGCCGCGACCAGGAAGATCCCGACGATCCACGCGATCGAGAGCATCACCATTCCCTCGATCGACTTCCCGCTCGGGAGGGCCTCCACCCCGAGGGCGAGGCCTCGAACGGTGGTGGCGATCACCGACACCGGCTGGTTCTCTGCGAACACCTGGAGCCAGCTCGGCATCGACTGGACGGGAACGAAGACGGAGCTTGCGAAGACGAACGGGAAGACGACGAGGAAGCTGGCGGACTGGGCCGCTTCCGGAGTTCTGCCCACGAGTCCCATCACGGCGAACACCCACGACATCGAGTACCCGAAGACGAGGGCGAGCAGGAGACCGGCGAGGAGGCCACCGATGCTGGCGGGCCTGAAGCCGATGAGGTACCCGACGAAGATCATCAAGGTGTTGACGGCGCTGCTCCTGACGAAGTCCGCCAGCGTTCGACCCGCGAGCACGGCGGACCGAGCCATCGGAAGCGAGCGGAAGCGGTCGATGACGCCGGCGGCGAGGTCCTCGGTGAGACCGGTCGCCGTGTTGGTGGCACCGAAGATGACCGTGTTCACCAGGATTCCCGGGATCAAGTAGTCGATGTAGTTGTCGAACGGCCCTGCGATTGCTCCACCGAAGACATAGGTGAACAGGAGCAGGAACATCACTGGCTGCACTGTGGCGAACAGCAACAACTGTGGCATCCTGACGATGCGCATGAGATTGCGCTTCGTCAGGATCAGCATGTCCTTGATCGCCTGCTGCGGACTGATCCGGGCATGGGTTGGCCGCACGGGTGTCGCGGTCATGAATCCACCTCGCTCCCCAGTTCGTCGGTTCGGCTGCTGCGCTCCGCCACGTGACCTGTGAGGGACAGGAACACGTCATCGAGGGTGGGCTTGTGCAGCTGGATGTCGAGGATCGGAATGCCTGCGGTGTCCATCGTGCGGACCACCTCGATCAACGACTGTGATCCATCGGTTGCTGGGACGACCAGCAGGTCGTGCTCATCGTCGTACATCGGCTCGGAACCGGTGAGTCCCCTGAGGGCCACCATCGACCGATCATGGTCGTCACGACGGACCCTCAGCTCGATCACGACCCCCCCGATGCGCTCCTTGAGCTCATCTGCCGTCCCCTCGGCGATCAGCAGGCCGTGGTCGATGACCCCGATCATGTCTGCCAGGTAGTCGGCCTCCTCGAGGTACTGCGTTGTCAGCAGGAGCGTCGTCCCTCCGCTGACCAAGTCCTCGATGAGATCCCAGATGTCGACCCTGGAGGCCGGATCGATGCCGGTGGTGGGTTCATCCAGGAAGAGGACGTCCGGCTTCCCCACGAGCGAGGCCGCCAGATCGAGCCGCCGCCTCATACCACCCGAATACGTCCGAACGGGACGATCGGCAGCATCGACGAGGTTGATCCGCTCCAGCACCTCGTCGGCCCTGGACCTCGCCTCAGCCACCGAGAGGTTGTAGAGACGACCGACCTGGACGACATTCTCCCTTCCGGTGAGGAACTCGTCCACCGCGGCGTATTGGCCACCGAGCCCGATCTTGGTTCGCACGCCGATCGGATCGGCGAGCACATCGATTCCCTCGACCGTCGCCCGACCAGAGTCCGGCTTGAGGAGGGTGGCGAGCACGCGAATCAGCGTGGTCTTGCCTGCGCCGTTTGGCCCGAGTAGTCCGTAGACCTTCCCGCGTTCGATGGAAATCGACACACCGCCGAGCGCAGGGACGTCGGAGCCCTTGTAGGTCTTGGTGATGCTGTCGGCGACGACGGCGAACGACATCGAGCCTCCCTCGTAGACGACCGTCGGCGTGACCCGCCACCGGCTGAGGAGGAAAGGCTAGGTCATCGGCGAATCGCTGCACACGCGCCGAAACCGGTGACGCGATGTTCGCACACCGCGGCACCGGCCTCGTCGTGCTCAGCCGAGGTCACACCTCGCCGGTGATGTCCCGACCATGGACGGTCAGCGCCCAGATCACGAAGACGTTCGCCGTGATGATGATCACGGCCCAGATCGGATACCACGGGAGCCATGCGAACATGGTGAACGTGCTGACGACGGCCATCAGCACCCCGATCGTCCGCGCCCAAACGGCTCCGCCGAAGAGGGCGAACCCGGCGATGATCACCAGGATGCCCCAGATCAGGTGGATCCAACCCCACGTCGTGGCATCGAACTGGAGGATGTACTCCGGAGTGACCGCGTAGAACGTGTCCTCGAGGATCCCCACCAGACCCGCAAATGCCTGGAAGAACCCGATCATCATCATCATGATCGCCGCGTACGCGGTCCAACCGATCGCCCAACCGCTGACTTCTCGCTGTGACGTCATCGTCGGCTCCTAACTCTCGACGGTCGACCACTGATGGTTCGACCCGTGCCGACGGCCATGCGTTTCATCTGGTACCAACGAGTGTCCACCGTTCACGGACTCGCCGCCGAACCCTCATCGTCCGTGGGAACGCCACAGTCGCGAAGGACCCCCTCCTCGACTCCACCCCCGTAGGTGATCCTCTCGAACGCCACCACACGGGCGATCTCATCCGCCGACAGTGAAGCCTCGTGGGACGGCATCCCGCCGTTCACCGGCTTGTTCGTCGCCCCATAGGTTTCGCCATGCGTTTCCTGCCACCGCTTCGACCCGAGGGTCACCCACTCGATCTGGTCGGCACACGATGGAAACGTCCCGAGCACGTCGTGGAGGGACGGCCCCGTTCCGCCGTCTCCTCGACTGCCGTGGCAGGCCGAACACACGTTGCCGTAGATCGACCGACCCTGGTCGAGGGGTGACCGAGGAGCTGAGGTCCCGCCGCACGCCGCGAGGAGCGCGGCGACCAGCATGGCAACCAGGAGGGCGCGAGGCATGCGCGGATGCTAGGCGCGACCGCGCTTTTGCTCGGCACCGCCGGCACTTGCCGTGTAACGTCGCGAGCGGCTCGTGATCAGAGGGAAGGATGACCCATGAGTGTTCGCAGTCGCTCCGCGCTGTGGCCCGCCGTCGCACCACTGTTCGTCGTAGCGATGGTCCTGTTCGTGTTCACGATCGTCGTCGGGATCCTGAATGGCACCGACGTGTACCTGCCGGACCACGACACCCTGATGACCCACGTCCATGCCGGCACCCTCGGCTTCATCACGATGTCCGTTGCCGCCACGGCGATGCTGGTATTCACCGAGGGCCGGGAGCTGGGTGACTCGGACACGCGGAGGGCACGGATCCTTGCATACTCGCTCTCTACCGCGATCGTCCTCTATGTGATCGCATTCGGACTTGGCAACCACATCCCTGGCGACCGCATCCAACGTCCCATCTTCGGGACGCTGCTCTTCGTGGTGGTCCTCTGGTTCGGATGGTGGTTGTACACCCAGAACAGAGCGAGCGGCCGCTCGAACGTGGTTCGGCTCGGCATCGGGCTCGCATGGGTGTCCCTGATCATCGGGTCGACCCTCGGGATCCTTCTCGGCATCTTCAGCGCCCGCGGGGAGATCCCCGGTCTCGGGGACAAGGCAGCGGCGTCGCTCGCCGACGCACATCCTCCATCGATGGTGATCGGCTTCCTCATTCTCGCAGCGGTGTCGATCACCGAGTGGCTCATACGAGAGCCGCGCCCGTACCGAGACGATCGCTGGGGCGTCGCACAGATGCTGATCATCTTCGTCGCAGGGATCCTGGTGATCATCTCGCTCGTGGGTGACATCCAACCGCTGATCGGACTCGCGAACGTGATGGAGATCTTCGCCGTGGGTGTGGTGGTCGCTCGCCTCCGCCATGAGCTCGCCCCGTCGGGCTGGCGAGGGGCAGGGGTGGGGGTCTACGGGAGGGTGAGCATCGGCTTCCTGATCGTGAACCTCGCCGTCCTCACCTACCTCGTGACACAGATCATCTCGGAGGCGATGGACTTCGATGCGTTGACCGAGGCCCAGGAGGGTCTCCTCCTGACGCTCGACCACCTGATGTTCGTCGGCGTGATGGCTCTCGCCCTCTTCGGGGTGATGGCGAAGGGGGTGCATCCCGACGGCCGCACGTTCGTCGACTCCGTGGTTCTGTGGGGTGTCGGTATCGGCATTTCGGGGTTTGCGATCGGGTTGATCACCGTGACGCCCGCCATCAAGCGTGCTGCAACCCCCGTGCTCGGAATCGCCCTCCTGATCGGCATCGGCGCCTATGTGCTCGAGATCGCACGGAGCGTGCGGTCGACCTGAGTCGGAACGATCACAGGTCTCCGCGACGCTGCAACCTCACGAGTGCCAGCCAACCGGGGAGGATCGGGAGCCAGAACGTCACGAGCCTGAAGAGCAGGACGGATGCGAAGGCCGTGGTCGGGTCCAAACCGACTGCGGTGTAGCCGGCGACGAGGGCAGCCTCCGTTGCCCCGATACCACCCGGCGTCGGAGCTGCAGACGAGACGGCCGCACCCGCAAGGTAGACGAATGCCGCGGTCACGATGGCGATGTCGGCACCGAAGGCGAGGAGCGACGCCAACATCGCAACGGTGTAGCTGAGGGTGACGACCGCCGAACCCACGAACAACGCGATCAGCTTGGTTGGTGTCCTGGCCACGGCGACGACGCCCTTGGCACCCGCCTTCAGTGCAGGCACGAGGTACTTCGTGAGCAGGTGACGCCCCTGTGGCAGCAGCATGAGCAGACCAGACGCCAGAACGAGGACGACCACCACGATTGCCGCCAGCTGCGGGCTCGGCGTCGGCACATCGACGGCCTGCGACGCGATCGCACCGAACAGGACCATCAGGGAGATGTGGACGACGGTGCCGGCCACGGTGTTCAGTCCAACCGCCGAAGCAGCAACCGCGAGGGGGATGTCCTGCTTCTGGAGGAACCTCACGTTGGTCGCCATGCCACCGACCTTCGCCGGGGTGACCCTGTTCGAGAAGGAGGAGGCGACCTGGGCCTCCACCATGGGCCAGAAAGGGAGCCGCATCGGTACGGCACCGACCATGCCGAGGCCGGCACCGACGTAGGTCATCGCAGAGGCAACGATCGTCACGCCGACCCAGGTGAGGTCGGCGTCGCGGATCTCATCGAAGAATCCAGTGGCGGCCGTGAGCTGTGGGACCAGCACATACAGAGCGATCGCCATCGACCCGAGGATCAGCAGGGTCCCAGGCTTGACCCTTTCGATCTTCTCGTATTTCACATCCTCCGCACCCACGGCATCTGCCGTCACCGCTCGCAGACGCGTGTAGGCAGCCGACTTCCCGAGCTGGGTCCTGGTCGCCGAACTCAGCGCGAGGGGCTGGATCCACGGGAGTGCATCCGTGATCGAGTCCATCCCCATCGCATCGATGGCGATGGCGACCGCTCGTTCCGGACCAACGACGACCGATGTCGACGCGAGCAGCTCTGCGCGATCCCGAGCGAGAAGATCCTCGTCCGCGGCCAGCTCGGCGAAGCCGAAGTCGATGATCCACGGCTGGCCGTCGTCATCGACGAAGATGTTGGCGAGACGGAGGTCCCTGTGGGCGATGGCGGCGGATTGCATCGTCGCCGTGAGACGCCAGACACCCATGAGGAGTTCGTCGGTCACCTCGTCCGGTGTCGCGCGGTCGAGCGAACGCCCCGAGATCCGCTCATAGGCGAGCAGCATGCCGTCGCTGCCCACATCCGACACGGTCAGGAGTTGGGGTGTCTTGACGCCACGACTGTCGGCT
>Ga0075304_1000261_pt1 | contig 12501 bp, 8 predicted proteins | sample Joice_CattailNLA_FD_120067 | JGI IMG/M metagenome (GOLD analysis project Ga0075304, IMG submission 120067) | Natural and restored wetland microbial communities from the San Francisco Bay, California, USA, that impact long-term carbon... | ecosystem: Environmental > Terrestrial > Soil > Wetlands ... | reverse complement strand
CGTCGAGAGTGGGCGCCTCTCCCTCACGGATGATGAAGGTGAGGAGCCCCGACATCACGAGCGGCGCGACGAAGAGCAGCGCCAGCGAGGCGCGGTCGCGGACGATCTCCAAGGTGACGCGTCGGAACAGGGCGACGACACGGTGACCGTTCAGCGCGTCACCTCCACTTCGCCTGCGAAGGAGAGGAAAGCCTGCTCCAGATCGCCCGTCCCGGCGCGCTGTCGAAGCTCATCGCCGGTGCCACGAGCGATGAGCGCTCCGGAGCGCATGAAGAGCAACTCGTCGCAGCGGTCGGCCTCGTCCATGACGTGGCTGGAGACGACGATCGTCGTGCCTTCGTCGGCGAAGGCTCGGAAGTGCCTCCAGAATTGGGCTCGCAGCTGCGGGTCGACACCGACTGTGGGCTCATCGAGGAAGAGCATCCTGGGTTTGTGCGCCAGGGCACAGGCCAGCGAGAGACGTCGACGCTGACCGCCCGAAAGGTTCATGGCCGCGGCCTTGGCCCGGTCCGCAAGTTCGACCATGGCCAGCGCCTCCATCACCGCGGCCTTGTCGCGAACACCGAAGAGGGCCGCGAAGAAGCGCACGTTGTCGAGGACGGTGAGCGTCGGATAGACGCCGTCGCTCTGGGTCATGTAGCCGATGTGCTCGAGGTTCTCCCGTGAGGGCATGGCCAGGCCCAGGACCTCAGCCCGGCCGTGGGTCGCCTTGGCGAGGCCCGTGAGCAGCCGGATGAGCGTGGTCTTGCCCGAGCCATTGGGGCCAAGCAACCCGTAGATGCGTCCAGGCGGCAACTCGAAGGAGACGCCGTCGACAGCACGGATGTCGCCGAATACCTTGACCAGGTCGATGGCACGCACGGCGGGAGCCACGTTGCCGGGATTCATCGAGTCGCGACGTCCACGCTGGTCGAGCAACCTCCATTCGACCGACCCGCACGCCCGACTCGTGCGCTGCGAGCGCGCAGCAACGCGGGCGCGGGCGACTGGCAGACTGGGCAGATGGCCAGCTTCCGATATGACCCGGCCATCGTCGAACGATACCCGAGCGTGGTGGGTGGGGTCATCCATGCGAGCGGCGTGAGCAACGGAGCGACACCGCCCGAGCTGGCGGTCGCGTTCGCGGCCGAGCAGCGCGCGGTCCTCAGGCGCATCGGCACCGGGCAGCTGAGCGAGCTGCCCAGCCTTGCTGCCTGGCGCCGGGTCTTCCGGGGCTTCGGCGTGGACCCCACGCAGTACCGCTCTGCTGCCGAAGCACTCTTGCGCCGCCTCACCAAGCAGGGTGAGCTGCCTTCCATCGGTGCCCTCGTGGACATCGCCAACCTGGTGAGCATCCGCTATGCGCTGCCCGTGGCGGTCTTCGACCAGGGTGCGGTTGACGGCGAGACCAGGGTCTGCTTCGCGGGAGGCTACGAGTCCTGGGCCGATCTGGGCGCCAGCGAGGCAGGGCATCCCGAAGCCGGCGAGGTCATCTTCGCGGACGATTCGGACGCCGTCAGCGCTCGTCGCTGGTGCTGGCGCCAATCACGCGCCAGCGCAGCGCACGAGGGCACGACAGAGATCCTCGTGACCGTCGAGGGTCACCACGAGGGTGCGGCCGACGACATCGACCGGGCACTCCGTGACCTGCAGGCCTTGCTCGGTTCGTTCGCCATGCCGGTATCCACGCGCAGCGACGTGCTGGATGCCTCTCGTCTCGAGTTCGCCTCCGGGGGTGCCACCTGAGGTACGCCTGCATCGACTGTGACGCGGGCGGTCCGTCGCAGTGGAGGATCCCGAGGCCCGTCTGTCCTCGTTCTCCTACGCACCTCCCGCGCCCGCCACGGGCGTCTTCATCCACTTGGCCGACCCGAGCCGATCGACCGCCGTGAGGCTGGGAACCGTCGTCGGCCCGGTGGCGTCGTAGCGCCCGAAACCCGCAACCGAGGTCGCGTCATGCGTTCCATTCCCAGGATCCTCGTCACCGCGCTGTCCGCGGTGCTGCTCATACCAGCGGCGAGCAGCGCCCAGGACGTCATCGAGCCCCCCATCCGTTGCCTCGATTGCTGGTGGCCGGTCGGCAGCGTCGCCCAGCTTGATGCCATCGAAGCTGACATCGAGGTCAGCGACGCGAAGGCCGTAGCTCGCTACCGCTTCGACCTCAGCAACCCCGACCGCGACGGCATCCGGCACGGCGGTCCCGCCGCTGAGGGTCGCATCGTCTTTCCCGTACCGGCCGGCAGCTCGGTCACGGACCTCGTCCTCTCAGGGGGCCCTGAGACGCTCGAAGGGCGGCTCCTCGACGCGGAGGACGCCACGCGACTCTATGAGGACATCGTGCGCCGCCTCATCGACCCCGCCTTGCTGCGGTCTCTCGAGGGCGACCTCTACGAGGTGCGCGCATTCCCCGTGCCACCGGGTGAGGAGCGCCAGGTGAGCTTCACTGTGACCACGCCGCTTCTGGCTGAGGGCGAGCAGGCCATGCTTGAGGTGCCCTGGTCGCGCATGTCACCACGCCCCGCCGAGGGCCAGGTCAGCGTCGATGTGGACGTGCCCTGGGAGGTCCGCTCCGCCCTGGCGCCCGGCTTCGAGCTGGACGAGGAGCGCCTCGGCAGTGGCCGTCTCGAGCTGGGCTGGGAATCGTCAGCGGGCTGGACGCCGGACGCAAACTTCCGGCTCTACTTGTCCGGCGGCGAGGGCATCGTGGACACGCGCCTGCTGGCCTACCGCGAGCCTCGCGAGGACGGCTACTTCAGCCTCCTCTTCGCGCCCGTCGTGGAGCTCGACGAGTCGGTTGCCCGGGACATCGTGCTGGTCATCGATCGCTCCGGTTCCATGGAGGGCGAGAAGATGGAGCAGGCCATCGACGCGGCCGATTACGTCCTCGAGAACCTCGGGGCCGACGACCGCTTCGCGGTGGTCGACTTCTCCCGCTACATCCGCTCCTTCGATGGAGAGCTCCGTCCCGCCTCGGATGCCCCAGCCGGAGTCGACTATGTGAACGGTATCGGGGCTGGCGGCAACACCAACATCGCCGGCGCCTTGGAGCGGGCCATGGAGTTCCTCGACGGTGAGCGACCCGGCACGGTCATCTTCCTGACCGACGGCCTGCCCACGGTCGGCATCGAGTCCGCCGATGGCATCCTCGAGGTGGCCGAGCGTGCCGCGCCCCCCCGCACGCAGCTCTTCGCCTTCGGAGTCGGCTATGACGTCGATACGGTCCTGCTCGATGCCCTGGCCACGACCTTCGTGGGCAGCAGCCACTACGTCAGCCCCGAGGAGCGCATCGACACAGAGGTGGCCAGGCTCTACGAGAAGGTCTCCACGCCGGTGCTCTCCGACGTGCGCATCGAGATCGACGGCGTGGACACCTGGGACCTTGCCCCGGCCGAGGTGCCTGGCATCTTCGCCGGCAACCAGGTCTTGCTCACGGGCCGCTACGACGGCTCCGGCGAGGCAGCTGTCAAGGTCAACGGCACCTCGGCCTTCGGCCCCGAGGAGTTCGTCTACGATGTCGTCTTCCCCGAGCGCGAGAGCAGCGACCCGGCGGTCGCCCAGCTGTGGGCCCAGCGCCGCGTCGCCGACCTGCTCACCGAGCTACGCATCGAGGGCGCCCGCGACTCGTTGATCGAAGAGATCGTGGAGGTCGCCAGCCAATTCGGCATCGTGACCCCCTACACGGCCTACCTCGCCGAAGAGCCCGACCTGGCCTTCCGCAACGAGGATGCCTTCGACGCCGTGGCCGAGCGATCCGCGGCGCTGGCGGCTGAGCCGGCGGCCGGCCAGGAAGCCGTGGAGCGAGCCAAGGCTCTCGGGGACCTGCGCGAAGGCGAGGTCGGCCAGGGTCGCCGTGACTCGGGTTCCCAGGTGCTGGGTGCCCACACCTGGTACCTGGTCGACGACACCTGGACGCGCGACGACTTCGAGCCTGGCACGGCTGCGCCCGAGATCGAGGTCGGTTCGGCCGAGTTCGTCGAGCTGGTCGCTGCGGCCCCCGAGGTCGCGGAGGTGGCAGCGCTCGGCGAGCGAGTCATCACGCTCGGTCCCGACGGCTGGATCACCCTCGTCTGGGCCGACGCTGAGGCCGCCTCGGAGTAGGCGAGGGCTGCCCTCGACCAGGGCGGCCGCTCACCTCACCGAAGAGTGGATCGCCGGGGCCCCGAGGCCCCGGCGATCCGGCTGTCCGGGGCGCCTCTCACCGGAGGCATGGGTCAGGCTGGCAGGGCGGGACGGACTTCCTCCGCGAAGCGCTGTAGCGTCTCCTCGTCGTAGGGCGGCACGGCGTGGAAGAGGACATGGCGGAAGCCGTGCTCGACATACGGTGCCACGCTGTCGACGATCTGGACCACCGAGCCCGTCAGGACGGCGCGCTGCATGCCCGGGTTGGCATCGTGGAAGCGTGCGATGGTGGCCCTGGCATCGGCATCGTCGTCGCGGATGACCATGGGGCCGAGGCTGACGGTGCGTTCGATCTGCGACGGATCGCGGCCTACCTCGTCGCACCAGCGGCGTAGCACGGCGTCCTTGCGGGCAGCCTCCTCGGGGCTGACCATGGCCACGTTCCAGGCGTCTGCGAAGCGTGCCACCGTGCGCAGGGTCTTGCGCTCACCGGAACCGCCGATGAGGATGGGTAGGTGCGCCCGCAGCGGTGGCGGGTCGTTGCGCACGTCGCGTGCCGCGTAATGGTCGCCGCGAGCGCTGGCCGAGGGACCATGGAGCATCCCGCGCATGAGCTCGACTGACTCGTCGAGCCAATCGAGTCGCTGGCCCACGCTGCGACCGAACTCGATGCCGAAGGCCCGGTGTTCAGTCTCGAACCAGGCCGCTCCGATACCCAACACGGCCCGTCCCCCGGAGAGGTGATCGAGCGTGGTGACCATCTTGACGACCAGCGCCGGGTTGCGGAACGTGTTGGCGCCGACCATGAGTCCCAGCGTCGGACGCGCCGTGACCTGGCTCCAGCCGGCCAGCACCATATAGCCTTCCAGGAAGGGTCCCTGCGGGTCGCCGATGATGGGGTAGAGGTGATCCCATGTCCACAGCGAGTCGTAGCCCAGATCGTCGACGCGCCGGGCGATGTCGCGCATAGCCGGCCAGTCGGTGTACTGGTTCCAGACCAGCACGCCGGTCCGGATGGGATGGCCTTCGTCAGTCATGTCGACCTCGTATGCAAACTGCGCTCGACTGCATCTCTAGTACGGCTCTGGGATGAAGTTCTGCTCGTCGATGGGTGGCCGCACGTAACCCTTGTCTGACTCGCGTGGCGGCAGCTCGATGGGTTCGGGAGTCAGGTCTTGGTAGGGGATGAGGCTGAGCAGATGGCTGATGACGTTCAGCCGTGCTCGCCGCTTGTCATCAGCATCGACCACGTACCAGGGTGCCTGCTTGATGTCAGTGTGACGGAACATCTCGTCCTTGGCCTGCGAGTACTCCACCCAGCGGGCACGTGATTGCAGGTCCATCGGACTGAGCTTCCAGCGCTTGGTGGGATCCTCGATGCGGTCACGGAAGCGACGCTCCTGCACTTCGTCGCCGACCGAGAACCAGTACTTGATGAGGATGATCCCGGAGCGCACGAGCATGCGCTCGAACTCCGGGCAGGACCGGAAGAACTCCTCCACCTCGGCCTCGCTGGCGAAGCCCATGACGCGGTCGACGCCGGCCCGGTTGTACCAGCTGCGGTCGAACAGCACCATCTCGCCGGCGGCCGGCAAATGGGGCACGTAGCGCTGGAAGTACCACTGCGTGCGCTCGCGTTCGGTGGGCGCGGTCAAGGCAACGACGCGGGCCACGCGCGGGTTCAGGCTCAAGGTGATGCGCTTGATGGCGCCGCCCTTGCCGGCCGCATCGCGGCCCTCGAAGAGGATGACGACCTTGAGGCCGCGGACTCGGATCCACTCCTGAAGCTTGACGAGTTCGACCTGCAGCCGCTCGAGCTCTCGCTCGTAGACCTTGCTCGAGATGCGCGGGCGCGCGCTGGGCCCGCTGGCCACGCCCGAACCGCGACCAGCGACCTGCTTGACTCGCGGGCCGTGCGTCTTGCCTGCCATCAGGCTCCCTCCTCTCGCTCATCCGTGCACGGGACGCGACGGATGCTCGACTCTACACCCGGCCAGCGGGGCAAGCCTCGCTGCCGAGACCCGTTCCCACTGCCGCCCTGACCGAGACGGCCGCCCGTCCGGCGACGGAGAATGGTGGCCGCAGGTGCCAGCGCCGGATACGAAGGAGACCGCCATCACGAGACGCGTTCCACCTCCGGTCAGAGCACAGCCCCGCATCGCTGTCACGCTGGTCCTCGTCGTCACGGCGCTCGCGCTGTCTTCGTCCGGCACCCAGGCCGCCGTGGCGACCGCGGTCACGCGCGGCCCTGCCTCCACACGAGCCGTCGCCCTAACGTTCGACGACGGCTACGACCGCCGCGCGTGTGCCAGCATCGCGCGCACCCTGCGAGCCCGACACGCCACGGGCACGTTCTTCATCAACGGCCGCAATCTGAAGCGGGCGCCGACGACCTGGCGGCGCATCCTGCGCGGACAGCGGGTGGGCAACCATACCCAGTCCCACCCCGACCTGACGCGCCGCTCCGACGCTGCCGTGGGCCGGCAGATCGCCCGCAACGAGGCCGTCCATGAGCGCATCCTGGGTCGACCCATGCTCAAGGTGTTGCGTCCACCCTACGGCGCGCATGATGCGCGCGTGCGCGCCATCGCTGGGGCCTTGGGCTACCGCCGCACCGTGCTCTGGAACGTGGATACGCGGGACTGGCAGCCCACGGCTACGGTCGACTCGGTGGTGGCCCGCGCCATCGGAGCGCCGCCTGGGTCGATCATCCTCATGCACTGCGGCCCCGACGTGACGCCCCGGGCCCTGCCCGCCATCATCCGCCACTATCAGGCCCGCGGCATCCGCGTCGCCGGACTGGACGTCGTGCTGGGGCTGTGACCCCCCTGGTCAGGCCGAAGCGGCCAGGGCCTGCTCAAGGTCGGCAAGGATGTCGTCGATGTGCTCGATGCCGACGCAGAGGCGGATGGTGTCCGGGCTGACGTCGGCCGAGGCCTGCTCTGCCTCGGTCATCTGGCGGTGCGTCGTGGACGCCGGATGGGCCGCCAGCGAGCGGACATCGCCGATGTTGACGAGGCGCTTGAAGAGCTTGAGCGCATCGTAGAAGCGCACGCCGGGATCGTAACCACCCTTGAGGCCGAAGCTGAGCAGACCCGAGGGCCGGCCCCTCGTGTACTTCTGCGCGAGCTCGTAGTACGGCGAATCGGGCAGTCCAGCGTAGTGCACCCAGGCCACCCGGTCGTGGCCCTTGAGGTACTTCGCCACGGCCATGGCGTTCTCGACGTGGCGCTCCATGCGCAGGGCAAGCGTCTCGATGCCCTGCAGGATGAGGAAGGCATTGAGCGGGCTGATGGCGGAGCCGGTGTTGCGCAGGGGCACCGTGCGCGCACGCGCGATGTAGGCAGCCGGGCCGAAGGCCTCCGTGTAGACGACACCGTGGTAGGCGGGCTCAGGCTCGGTGAGCATGGGATAGCGGTCGGCGTGGTCAGTCCAGGGGAAGGTGCCGCTATCCACGATCATGCCGCCCAGCGAGTTGCCATGGCCCCCGATGTACTTGGTCATCGAATGGACCACGATATCCACGCCGTGCTCGATGGGCTTCAGGAGCACCGGCGTGGGCACGGTGGAGTCAGCGATGACCGGCACGCCACGCCCGTGGGCCATGGTCGTGATGGCCTCGATGTCAGGGATATTGCCGGCCGGGTTGCCGATGGTCTCGATGAAGACCGCAGCGGTGCGCTCGTCGATGAGCCGCTCGAGCGCGGCCGCGCTGTCGTCGTCGGCGAAGCGCACCTCGATGCCGAGGCCCGGGAGCATGTGGGCGAAAAGGGTGTAGGTGCCGCCGTAGAGCTGAGGCACCGAGACGATGTTGCTGCCGGCTTTGGCCAGCGTGAGGACGGCGTAGTTGATGGCCGCCGAGCCGGCCGAGAGTGCCAGGCCGGCAACGCCACCCTCCAGCTCCGCCACGCGCTTCTCGAGCACGTCCGCGGTGGGGTTCATGATGCGCGTGTAGATGTTGCCGGCGACCTCGAGGTTGAAGAGGTCCGCGCCGTGCTTGGCGTCGTCGAACTCGTAGGCGACGGTCTGGTAGATGGGCACGGCGACCGACTTGGTCGTCGGCTCTGTCTGGTAGCCGGCATGGACGACGATGGTCTCGTCCTTCATGGGGACCTCCTGGCTCGCAACGGTGGGGCAGAGGCGTGCTCAGCGATGTGGTCCGCGAGCATACCCCACGATGCCCAGTGGATCGGCGGCATCGATGCCGGGCATGAAGGGCTCGTCGCGCTCGAGGCCGGTAAGCTGGTAGACTAGGCCGAGCCAGTTGTTGAAGAGCGCCCGGCCCGTGTCGCCCCAGGTGTTCTCGAGGTAGGGCTCGAAGGTGGCCTCCGGGAACGGGGGATCGGCTTGGCCGTGGGCCCGGGCGGTCAGGGCGTCGCGCAGGTATGTCTGTGCTACATCGTCGGCCTCGTGGGTGAGGTATTGCTCGGGGTAGGGCGGTGGCGTCTCGAGCTCTGCATCCAGGAATCGGCCGACCTCGCGCTTGTATTCCTTGAGCAGGCTGTTGCGGTCGTACTCCGGGTGGCCCTGGAAGTAGATGATGCGGAAGCCGTCCGGGCTGGTGGCCAGGTGCACGCCGGCCTTCTCGCTCTCGGCGAGCACTCGCAAGCCGGCCGCGTCCCAGCTGGCCCGGGGGATGTCGTTCCAGCGTGAGTGCGGGGCGTCGAAGCGGGTGTTGACGTCCTGGGTGAGCGGGTGGGAACGGTCGCAGACCCGATGCTGGTAGACGCCCCAGAGCTTGTGCGGGAGCGGCTGCCGCTCGATGGCGTAGAGGTGCTTGACGAGGGCGTGGGTGGCCAGGCATGAACAGAGGATGGAGGTCACGTGGTCGGCCGCCCAGGTGATGACCTCCGCGAGTGGGTCCCAGAAGGGTTCCAAGTCCAGAGCCGGGTTGGTGACGTTGGCGCCTGAGATGACGAGCGCGTCCAGGCCCGTCGTCGCCAGATCCTCGAAGTCGGCGTAGTAGGCGGCGATGTGCGCCAGCGCCTCAGGACTGCGCGCCAGGCCGGGCACGCTGAAGGGGTATACGTAGATCTGAGCGATGCGGTTGCAGGCGCCGATGAGGCGCATGTATTGCTTCTCGGTCACCAGCAGCGCGGCGTCCGGCATCATGTTAAGCAGGCCCACGTGGAGCTCGCGGATGTCCTGGTGCTGGGCGCGCTCGACGCTCAGCACGTCCTCGCCCTCGGCGCGCAGGCGCTCGAACGTGGGCAGCGCGTTGTGGGCGACTAGTGGCATCAGCGGCCCCTTTCTCCCGCCCCTCGAATGGGCCAGACCCCGGGATGGTAGCGAGAGTCGCGCCGGCAGGGATCGTCCTCGTGTGGTCCCCGCGTTCGTTGACACCTCGGCCATGGCACACGGCACCCCTGGGTCGGTGGGCCACGCTGTTCCTGTCAGCCAGTCATCTCCGGACTGGTAGGCGGGTGCGGGACGCGCAGATGGGTGGAACCGAGCGTTCGTGACGCCCTGATCATGGCAAGGGCACGCTCGCGGCACGGTCCGGCACCCGTCCCTCGCAGTCGCACCGCCCCTTGCGCGCTGCACAACAGTCCCTGGATGACTGCGTGACAGGGAGCAGGGCCCGAAGCGGAGCCTGGGAGTCCAGCCGAGGACCCGAGCTGAGGAGTCCAGCCGAGGACCCGAGCTGAGGAGTCCAGCCGAGGACCCGAGCTGAGGAGCAGAGCCGATGACGCCCCGGTCTCGCCGGATGACGCTCGGCCGCCGGTGGCTCGGGATCGTCGCTCAGAGGCGCTCGGCGAGGACCTCGGCCAGGTGGCGGGCGCGGCGGCCCGTGAGTGCCTCGATCTGGGTGCGGCAGCTGAAGCCGTCGGCCAGCAGCGGGGCCTTCGGGTCGGCCGTCAGCGCTGGCAGCAGGGCCAGCTCCGCTACGGCCCGGGAGATGGCCTCGTGGCCGCGCTCCGCGCCGAAGTTGCCGGCCAGCCCGCAGCAGCCCTCCAGCTCGTGGCCCACGGCGATGCCGTTGCGCTCTAGCACGCGTCGATCGGCGCCAAGCCCGAGTACGGCCTGTTGGTGGCAGTGCGGCTGGGCGATGGCGGGCGACGCGGCGGCCCCTGACGCGTCGGAAGCCACCGCGCCGGGGGCCACGAAGGCGACCTCGTCGAGCAACTCGGCGAGGGTGCTGATGCGACGAGCCAGGGAGGCTGCGCGCGGGTCGTCCGGAAGCAGCTCGATCAGGTCCTCCCGGAGCATCGTGGCGCAGGATGGCTCGAGGACCACGACCCGCTCGGAGCCTTGCAGCTCGGGGGCCGCCAGCGAGCGCCGCAACACCCGCCTGGCCATGCCCAGCTGGCCGGTGGTGTGCCAGGTCAGGCCGCAGCACACCGCGCGCCCGGGCACGCTGACCTCGAAGCCGGCTGCCTCGATCACCCGGACCGCCGCATGTGCGACCTCCGGGCTCAGGTAGTCGTTGAAGGTGTCCGGCCAGAGCACCACGCGGCCCTGCGTCGCTGAAGTGGCAGGCCCGCGGACCCGGCCGCGCGTGAACGGCCGTGTTGCCAGCGGCGGGATGGAGCGATCGGCGGCGATGCCCGCGGCGATCGTGAAGATCCGCCGCGTCAGCCGTGAGCTTGTGACGAAGTTCACGAGCCAGGGGACGCGGAGCGCGGCCGCCATCCTCAGCCACGTCGGCAGCCAGCCCAGCGAGTAGTGCGAGCGAGGCCGCAGGCGGCGCCGGTAATGCTGGTGCAGGAACTCGGCCTTGTAGGCCGCCATGTCCACGCTGGTGGGGCATTGCGAGACGCAGCCGCGGCAGGCCAGGCAAAGATCCAGCGCCTCCTTGACCGCGGGCGACCTCCAGCCTTCCTGGGCGAGGCTGCCGGCCACCATCTCCTGGAGCAGGCGAGCCCGACCGCGGGTCGAATGCTCCTCCTCGCGGGTGGCCCGGAAGCTCGGGCACATCAGCTCAGAGCCCTGCGTGGAGACACAGCGGCCGATGCCGATGCAGCGCTCGACCGCGGCCCGGAAGTCACCCCCGTCCTTGGCGTAGGCCTGGGCCGGCCGCGCATCGATGGCCTGCCTGGCGGAGGCGCGCAGGTCCGTCTTGACGGGTGCCGGGGAGACGACCACGCCGGGGTTGAGGATGCCCAGCGGGTCCCAGGTCGCCTTGAAACCCGCGAAGGCGGCCAGGAGCGCGGGTCCGAACTGGCGTTCCAGGAACGCGCCACGGGCGCGGCCATCGCCATGCTCGCCAGAGAGCGTGCCGCCGTGGCTCACGACGAGGCCCGCGGCCGCGCTCACGAAGCGCTCGAGACGCTCGGCTCCGCCGGGCCGCTCCAGCCCGAAGCCGACGCGCAGGTGGACGCAGCCCTCGCCGTAGTGACCGTACGAGATGGCCGCCAGGTCGTGCTCGCGCAGCAGCAGGCGCAGGTCGCGCAGGTAGCCGCCCAGGTGCTCGGGCGGCACGGCCGAATCCTCGAAGCCCGGCCACGCCTTCGTGCCGTCCATGAAACGCGCCGAATGCCCGGCGCCGTCCTCGCGGATCCTCCACAGCGCGGCCTGGCCCGGCTCATCGGCGATGAGGCGGACGTCCCGGTCGTCGAGGCTACGGCTGATGGCCGATACGAGCCGCTGGGCATGCTCCTGCACCCCGCCTGGATCCTCGGCGCGGGCCTCCACGAGCAGCCAGGCGCCACCCTCTGGGAGGTCGACGTCGCGGCGCGAGGTATGGGCCAAGTCGAGCAACTCCGCGGAGAGGGACTCGACGGTGAAGGGCGCTGCTGTCAGCAAGGCCGGCACGGCCTCTGCCCCAGCGATGTCGTCGGCGAAGCCGAGGACGAGCAGGTGGCGTACCTTCGGCGGCTCCACCAGGCCGATCGTCGCCCGCGCCAGGACGGCGCAGCTTCCCTCCGTGCCCACCAGTGCCCGGGCCATGTCTGCCCCGCGCTCCGGGAGCAGCCAGTCGAGAGCGTAGCCCGAGACGCGTCGAGGCCAGGGCGGCAGCGTGGATCGGATAAGGTCCTCGTGTGCCGCGCGGAATGACTCCAGATCGGCCGCCAGGGCGCCGCCGAGCTCAGGCCAGTCCGGGTCGATCGCCGGGCGCATCACCTCAGGGCTGCTGAGTCGGACGCGCGAGCCGTCGCTGCGGATGACATCGAGGCCCAGCACATTCTGGGCCGTGGTGCCCCACGCCACTGAGTGCGAGCCACAGGCGTTGTTGGCGATCATGCCGCCGATCGTGCAGCGACTGTGCGTAGAGGGATCAGGCCCGACGCGCAAACCGTAGCGGGCAGTGGCCGCGTTGAGGTCGTCGAGGACCACGCCCGGCTCCACGACCGCTGTCCGGGCCTCGGGGTCGAGGGCAACGATGCGGTCCAGCCGCCGCGTTGAGACCACGATGCCAGGACCGATGGCATTGCCAGCGATGCTCGTGCCGGCGCCCCGCAT
>Ga0075304_1000259_pt1 | contig 12583 bp, 11 predicted proteins | sample Joice_CattailNLA_FD_120067 | JGI IMG/M metagenome (GOLD analysis project Ga0075304, IMG submission 120067) | Natural and restored wetland microbial communities from the San Francisco Bay, California, USA, that impact long-term carbon... | ecosystem: Environmental > Terrestrial > Soil > Wetlands ... | reverse complement strand
TACCGGTTCAGGATCCCTCGCCGCTACACCGAGCGGTGACCGTCCGGTCGCTCGGGCGGGACCACGGCGGCGCTCGCCGGGTTCGTCGCGTCGTCCCGCCATCGTCGTCGTCGCCACGCTCGCCGCACGCCCCAGGCCAGCATGCCGAAGAGGAACAGCACCATCAGGAACCCCACCACCGGCACGATCACCGCGCTGAACGACAGCAGGGTCGAGACCGTGTCCTCACCGAGCGAGAGCATCGGATTCCCGGCGCCGCCCGTGAACGCCGTCGAGGCAGGACGCACCATCGAGCGGGCACCGTGGGTCGCGCCCGCCGCGGCGACACCCAGCACGACCGCGAACGCGGGATCGACGGCGTCATCGCCGGTCGCGGCGAGCGCGACCAAGGCTCCCGCGACCGGCGCCACCACCACTCCGATCGCGTGCAGGACCGAATCGATCGCGGGCACCTTGTCGCCGATGAAGTCGATCGCGGCGATCACGGCGATCGCGATCATCACCGCCGGGTCCGAGAGCGTGTCGTATGGAGCTTCGAGCGAGATCAGGTCGGTCCAGCGAGCGAGCCCGCCGAGGATCAGCAACGGCAGATAGGCGTTGAGCCCGGTCGCCGTGGAGAGACCGAGAGCGGTCATCGTCCCGATGACGGCGTCGGTCATGCTCGGTGCCTGGTCCGTTCGATCACTCCAGACCTCTCGCTCGCGGGTCGCGATGCCGGGGGGCGTGGTAGTCGGGGTCCGCCCGCAGCACCAGATACTCAACGGCCGCCCAGATCGTCTTGGAGCGCGGGTAGAACGCCAAGGGCACGAGCACGAGCACGAGCACGCTGACGATCGTGAGTGGGAGCACCGGCACGTCGGGCACCGTGAGCACGAGGCCGACCACGAGCACCACGATCCACAGACCGATGCCCACGACGTAGTTCAGCACCATCGCTCCGAGGTAGCCACCCTGTTCCTTCTCGAACCGCCACTCGCACCGAGGGCACGCGGTTCGCATCACGAACCACGTCGCGAACGTGTCGCGGTCCCCGCATCGCGGACACCGCTTCCGTCCTCCTCGCAGGAGCGTCCTCAGCGTGCCGGCCTCCGGGTACAGGGGAGGAGGGAGCGGCGCCGCTCCCGCGACGTCGGGGTCGGCAACCCCGGCGCCGTCGGTGCCGCGCTCCGGATCGAGCGAACCGTAGGGGTTATCCGTCGTAGATCACCCAGAACTTCACGATGCGCTCGCGGACCACCCACGTGCCGGCCGATCCCTTCGGGGTGACCAGCACATCGCCGGGGCCGATCGTGAGGGTGCGCCCATCGTCGGTCACGATGTCGGCGTCGCCCTCGAGGATCAGCGCGACCTCGTCGTAAGGACGCTCGAACGACCAGGTGTCGGGCTCGCGTTCCCAGAACCCGGTCGTGACGGCGCCGCCGGCGGTCGAGAAGACGTCGGCCTCGCGACCGCCCGACGGAATCGCGCCGGGTGGGTCAACCAGCTGACGCCACGCGCCCCGATCGCCCGACCGCTCGACCCTGATCGTCGCTTCCTGCGTCACGCTCATCCGCTGACCACCTCTCAAGAAGGCCCCTCGGGCCCACGACGCAAGGCTACCGGGACGAGACTTCCGGCGGGTCCGCCGTGACGTGAGCCGGGGGTATGCTTTCGCGACCATGCCGAAGCAGCAGGGGAACCGGCCGCGACGAACGCCGCTGGGCCGCAACAATCGGGCCGAGCTCGGTGTGATCGACTTCACGCTCGCCAAGCGCGCGCTGCTGCGTGATGCGCAGGTGGGGGTGCTCGGGTTGACCGACATCTGCGACGCCCACCCCGAGCTGCTGCGGGCCGCACGGCACGTCGGCGAGCCGACCAAGCACGACTGCCCGGTGTGCGGCAAGGTGAAGCTCGTGCTGCTCGCATACGTCTACGGCGAAGGGCTGCGCGACCAGAACGGGCGGGTGTGGTCGATCGACACCGGCCTGCGCATGACGGCTGCGCACCCCGGCGCGAGCTGCTACGTCGTCGAGGTGTGCACGAACTGCCAGTGGAACCACCTGCGCGAGGCGTTCACCGCGCGGCGCAGCGCCACCGGGTAGCGGCCGGCGACGAGCCGCGCTCCCTGCGGCGCAACCGTATCTCCATCGGTCCGCCACACCTGTGGTCCCATGCGGCGCCCACCCGGTCGATACAATCGGAGGTCGTGTCGACCACAACCCCCACCAGGCCCGAAGGGGCCAAGCACGTTCCCAAACACGCCCCCAGCACGCGGAAGAGGGGGTTCTTCCGTCGGTTCTGGTGGGTGTTCGTCCTCGTGCCCTTGCTGGTCGTCGCCGCGATCGGTGGATCGCTCTACATGGCCTACGGGCGCATCGCGCTGCCCCAGACCCTGCCGCCGATCCGCACGAGCTACCTGTACGACCGCAACGGTGAGGTGCTCACCCCATTGCACGGCACAGTGGACCGCCGGATCGTCGGGCTGAAGCAGATCTCCGACAACCTCGAGCATGCCGTGCTCGCGACCGAGGACGCCGGGTTCTACGACCACCCGGGCATCGACGTGCGAGGCATCGTCAGTGCCGCGTGGACCGACCTCGTGAAGCGCGAGACCGTGGTGGGCGCCTCGACGATCACGCAGCAGCTCGTGAAGAACGTGTACGCCGGCGAGTACATCGAGCACCCGAACGGCGCCCAGGAGTACATCGTTCCGCCACGCACGATCAAGGAGAAGATCAGGGAGGCCCTGCTCGCGATCAAGGTCGAGCAGCAGCTCACCAAGGACCAGATCCTCGCGAAGTACCTCAACACGGTGTACTTCGGCCACGGCGCCTACGGCGCCGAGGCCGCTGCTCTCACGTACTTCGACAAGCACGCGTCAGAGCTCACCGTGAACGAGGCAGCCGTGCTCGCGGCGGTGCTGCACGCCCCGAGCTTGTACGACCCGATCAAGAGCAAGTACGACAACAAGTTCCGCCGTGACTACACGCTCGATCAGATGGCGAAGTACGGCTACATCCCGCAGGGTGAGGCGACCAGGCTGAAGTCGTTGCCGTGTTGCGGCATCCCGAGGTCACAGAAGGACGAGGACGCGCGCATCTCGAGCCCCGCCGGCTCCGAGTACTTCGTCGAGTGGACCCGGTCCGAGCTGTTCCGGCGCTACGGCAGCGCCCGTGTGTACGGCGGGGGGTTGCAGATCACCACGTCCCTTGATCTGAGGCTGCAGCGCATGGCCGAGGACGCGGTCGAGGCGAACCTGCCGGACACCGACTACAACCCCGACGCCGCCCTCGTGTCGATCGACAACGAGACGGGCGAGGTGCTCGCGATGGTCGGGGGCCGAGACTGGAAGGCGTCCAAGCTGAACCTGGCGACCCTTCCGTGTGAGGGGTGCGGGCGCCAGGCAGGATCGGCGTTCAAGCCGTTCACCCTGGCTGCCGCGCTCGATCAAGGGTTCGCGCTGCGGGGACAGTACTGGTCGGGTCCGTCGACGATGACGATCGCCGACCCGCGGTGCTCGGGCCCCGATGGTGCCTGGACCCCGACGAACGCGGGCGACAGCTCCGCCGGCACGGTCGACCTCTACGGGGCCACGGTGAACTCCGTGAACACCGTGTACGCACAGCTCGTGACGGCGCTCGCCGGTGGGCCGGCCGACGTGGTCGACATGGCGCACGACCTGGGCATCCAGTCCGAGCTCCCCGCCGTGTGCTCGATCACGCTGGGCAGCGTTCAGATCAACCCGCTCGAGATGACCAACGCCTACGCGACCCTCGCGGCGGACGGCGTGTACCACCGCGCCAATCCGTTGCTGGCGGTCGACCGTCCGAACGGCCAGCCGGCCGATCGCAGGGTCGCGTCGCGTCCGAAGGATCCATTCAAGGGTGACACCGATGTGCCACGGGCGGTCACCTCGGCGCTGCAGGGCGTCGTCCAGGGGGGCACCGGCTCAGCGGCATCGATCTACCCGTGGCCCGCCGCCGGCAAGACGGGGAGCGCGCAGGACAACGTCGACGCGTGGTTCTGCGGCTACACCGTCCAGCTCTCGACGTGCGTCTGGGTCGGCTATCCCGAGGAGCAGCGCCCGTTGATCAACGTCGCCGGCGTGTCGACCGTGTACGGGGGCACGATCCCCGCGGCCATCTGGCACGACTACATGCTCGAGGCGATGGCCTACGGGTCTGAGGAGTGGGGCTGGGAGCCGACGCCGTTCTCGACGGACTTCTCCCTGACGGGCACCTTGGGTGCCCCCACGCCGATCGCGTCCCCCACGCCGTCGGCGTCTCCGTCGCCCGAACCCAGCGAGACGCCGGAGCCGACCGTCGAACCCAGCGAGACGCCGCCACCCAGCGAGACTCCGCCACCCAGCGAGACTCCGCCACCCAGCGAGGCCCCGCCACCCGACGACGAGTAGCGCTACGACGCCTCGTGCAGGGTGGTGCCGCGGCGCGAGGGCGCCAGCTCGTCGAGCGGCAGGGTGGCGACGATCGAGGTGCCGCGCCCGGGTGAGGATCGGACCACGAACGATCCACTCGCGAGCTCGACGCGTTCGCGCATCGAGGCGAGCCCGACCCGCCCCTCGCGCAGGAAGTCGCGCGCGAGCCCGGCGTCGAACCCCTGGCCGTCGTCTTCCACCTCGACCCGCAGCTGCGAGTCGTTGGCCTGCACCATGACCATGACTTGCGTCGCGCCCGCATGCTTCGCGGCGTTGGACAACGCCTCCTGCACCACCCGATAGGCGAGCGTCTCGAGGTCCTCGGGCAGCGGCTCGTCGACGCGCCCTGCGAACTCGGTGTCGACCCCTTGGTCCGCGCCGAACCGAACGAGCGTCTCGCGCAGCGCCGGCAGGAGCCCCCGCTCCTCGAGTACCGGTGGCCGCAAGCCCGACATCAGGCCGCGGAGCGCGTCGGCCTCGCCGGCGAGCTCTTCGCGGATCTTCGTGAGCACCTCGACGCCCTGATCGACGTCGCCCGCCTGGATCATCAGCAACGCGGCTTCGAGCGAGAGCGACGCCGCCGAGACCCCCTGCACCGGCCCGTCGTGCAGGTCACGCGCGATGCGATTGCGCTCGGCTTCGATCGCGGCGTTCGTTCGGCGCATCAGCCGGCTCCGGTCCTCGTCGCGGTCCTGCAGGAACTGGAACAGCGACCGGATCGTCTGATCGGCGACCCTGGCCGCGGTGACGTCGCGGACGAGCAAGAGGGTGCGGGGCGGAGTCGTCGGCACGGCGGACGTGCGCGACTCGAGGTGCAACACCTGCCCGCCCGGGCGCGTGATCTGCGACTGTCCACCCGTTCGGAGGGCCGCGAACGCGTCGTCCGCCCCGACGACCACCGAGGCCAGGGCCGTCCACGGCTGGTCCTCGATCGACTCGCGCGGCAGCGCGATCATCTCGGCGAACGCTTCGTTCGCCCGCAACACGACGCCCCGCTCGTCGAGCTCGACGATCCCGTCCTCGGCGGTCTCGAAGACCAACCGGAGGTGCTCCTCGGATTGGCGGAGCGTCTCGTTGGCTTCGCGGACGCGCTCGAGCGCCTGGTCCGTCTCGGCGAGCGCGCGTTCCCGCTCCTCGAGCGCCTCGGTGGTCTGTCGGTGCGCGATCGTGCTCGCCGTCTGGTTCGACAGGATGCGAGCCGCGATGCCGAGGCCGAGCAGCAGGATGATCGCGGTCGACTGGGCCCCGTCGATGCCGCTCTCTTCGTCGAAGATCGCCACCACGGCGAGCGCCGCGCAGGCTGTGACGACCGAGAGGCTGGTGAGCACCGGTCGAGCCCAGCGTCGAGGCGGGGCCGTCGATCCCGTCGCCGGATCGGGGATGCCGGTGAAGAGGGTCCATGCCGCGAACGCCAGCGGGCACAGCATGAACGGCAGCACGATCGAGGCGATCGTGCTGTCGAAGGAGCCACGGGTCCAATGCCACCCGAACGTCGCGGCCGCGGCGGCCGTCACGGCGAAGACGCCGAAGAGCACGAGGTGCCGTCGCGAGGGTGCCCACAAGGCGAGGGCACCGAAGGCCGCGACCTGGAACGCGGCGACCGCACTGAAGACCGCGGCGGTGATCGATGCCTGGAGCGACGCGTCGGACGGGCGTACGACGACGTACATCAGCGCCGTGACCGACGCCGTGATGAGGAAGACGTCCGTGCCGATCTCGATGCCGTCTCGCTCGTCGAAGTGGTCGTGGAACTCCGCGCGCGCGAGCTGCACCAGCGGCACGAGGAACAGCACGAACGCCAGATCGGTGACCCGCGGCTCGTAGGTACCGCCATCGTTCAGGTCGACGACGAGGAACACGACGTTGACGGCCCCGAGCATGAACAGGGCGTAGGCGAGATGCACCGTGCCACGCCACGCCTCGCCCTTCCCGACCGCTCGCAAGATGAGGCCGCCCGACAGCAGGCAGGACCCCGCCACCATGACCTGAGCAGCCAGACCCTGCTCCCTGGAGCCGCTGGGGAACGCCAGGTAGGTCACCACGGCGGCCACCGCGGCGGCGCCGAGGAACAGGCCCGTGGCTGTGCGTGCACGCGGGCGGACGACGACGTCGCTCATGTGACGACCATGATGCCTGGTGGGGGCACCCGACTCCATCACCCGACCGGGGGTCGTTGCCGACCGGAGGGACTAGCCCGTCGAGGGGACGGACGGCCCCCCCTACGCGTGCCCGGTTCCTACTCGATCAGGCGCCGACGCAGCGCTTCGGCGACCGCTGCCGTGCGGTCGGAGGCACCGAGCTTCTCGAAGATGTGCTCCAGGTGGGTCTTGACCGTGTCGGGCGAGATGTAGAGACGTTCCGCGATGTCGCGGTTCGTGTGCCCGAACGCGAGGAGCTGCAGCACCTCGATCTCGCGGGCGGTGAGGGTCTCGGCCTTGCGGTCGCGTTCCTTGGCGGTGGAGAGCTCTTCGGCGAGCGCGACGACCAGTTGCGGGTCGATCACCATGTTGCCGCCCGCGACCAGGCGCACGGTCTGGATCAGGTGCTCCGCGTCGCGTGCCTTCAACACGTAGCCACGGGCACCCGAGCGGACGGCCTCCACGACGAACTGGCGGTCGTCGTACGCCGTCAGCATGATCACGCCGATCTCAGGCCAACGGTCGCGGATCTCACGAGCTGCCTCGAGGCCGTCCATCTCGGGCATCCGGATGTCGATCAACGCGATGTCGGGGGTATCGGTGCCGATCAGGTCGAGCAGTTCCTTCCCGTCGGCGGCCTCGCCGACCACCTCGATGCCGTCGGCCATGTCGAGGTACCGACGCAGGCCCTGGCGCACTAGCGAGTGGTCGTCCGCGATCGCAACCTTGATCGTCACGTTGCCTCCTGAGGCCCCCCGAGTTCGGACCATCCTAGTCGTTCGGGCGGTGCATCGATGCGAACCGCATCATCGTCGCCCGCCGGCGCCCAGCCGGCGCCTCGGCCGGCGCGTCAGAACACGTCCCACCACGTCACGAACAGCCCACCCAGGATCGCGTATCCGCCGGCGAACGACGCCACGATCGCGGGGTGCGGGATGCGCCCCCTCTCCGAGGCGCGGGCCAGCACCCAGAACGCCGGGAAGATCACGGCGACGAACCGTGGCATCGACAGCAGCGGGCGTGTCGGCCAGGCGTACACGAGCGGCAGCGCCAGGCTCGCGATCGCGTAGACCGAGTAGGTGGGACGCAGCCACCGCAGTCCGGCGATCACGGCCAGCAGTATCACGCCGACGACGAGCGCATCGACGAGCCAGTAGCCGCCGAGGCGCCACGCGTCCCCGACGCCCTCGGCCAGGGTCGTCCAGGGCCAGCGAGCCTCGCGGGACCAGTTGCGCTGGGCCGTCCACGGCACGGTCGCGTCGCCGTGTTGCACGCGCCACCAGGCCAGGTAGAGGAGGGGGCCCACGCCTACCGCCAGAGCGGCCGCGACCCGCGGACCGAGTGTCCGACCGAGACGCCGGTGCTGCAGCGCGGCCTCGACGCAGAGCGCGAGCGCGATGAGCACCCCGACGCTGCGGGTGCCCGCGGCGAGCGCACCCGCGAGCGCCGCCAGCCACCACCGGTCGCGACGGGCGAACCAGAACGCCGAGATCGACGCCAACAGGAAGGGTCCTTCCGTGTAGGGCGCCAGGAAGAAGAACCCCGTCGGGAAGATCGCGAGGAGCAACACGGTCAGCCGCGCTGTCTCTCGGGACATGCCTTCGAGCCGGGTGAGTCCGTGCAGCATCACGAGCGCCCCGGCGAAGCAGAGGTTCGAGACGATCAGGGCGGCGCCGAGCGGGCCGATGCCCGGCAGCCCCGCGACGAGCCGGATCGAGAGCGGATACAGGGGGAAGAACGCGGCGCTCCCGTCGGCGACGTCGTACCCGCGCGTCGCGATCGTGAGGAACCACGCGGCGTCCTGTCGTTCCGCCGCCGTGAAGAGCACCTCCCATCCGTAGGTCACGGGGGCGATGGGCCATCCCGCGACGGCCGGGGGGCCCTGTCGCGGGGCGATCAGTCCCACGGCCACGAGGCCGAGCACCGAGAACCCGATCCGCACTCCGAGATACACGAGCAGCGAGTCGCGCAGCCCGTCACGCAGTCGCACGGCTTCCCCGTCACTGCTGGTCGTGTTCCGGGTGGCCGGCGCGAAGGCGTCCGGCGACGGCTCCGTCATGACCGAACCATCTCGGTCTCGAGGATCCCAGGGGTGGCTCGCCCTCGTCGCTCGATCTCGATCGGCTCGTGCTCGCTGCGGATCCACGACACGACGCACCACATCAGCACGGCAGCCCTCAAGAGCACCATGACCTCGAACAGCGCTTGGGACGAGCCCGGCGCGCCTTGGAGCCGTCCGAACCATGAGAAGCGCGTCACGAACACCGCGACGTCGGTGAGTGAGAACGCGAGGAACGGCCACAACCGTGGGAGCGCCAGCGCGAACCAGGGCAGCAGCCAGAGTCCGTACTGGGGTGAGTACACCTTGTTCGACAGCAGGAACGCCACGAGCAGCGGCAGGCCAAGGGTCCATCGAGGGAAGTCGGGGTGCCGCCGGACCTTGATCGCCCACACCGCCGCGATCGAGACGAGGAAGAGCGCGAACGACCCGAGGTTGATGGCCCGGGTGGAGGGGCAGAGCTCCAGGTGCCGGCAGGCCATGTACCAGAGGCTGTCGAAGTCGGCGCCGCGCTCTCCGTTGAACCGGAAGAACGTCAGCCATGCCGTCGGCGCGGCCGCCGCGAACGGGAGGTTCACCAGGAGCCAGGCTCCCGCGGTCGTCCACGCGAGCACGATCGCGCCGTCGGGACGCCGTTCCCGGAGCCGTTGCGCGATGAGCGGCACCGCGAGCAGGGTGGGATAGAGCTTCGTGGCGGCGCCGAGCCCGAGAGCGACGCCGGCGGCACGATCTCGCCGCCGGAAGAAGGCGAGCAGGCCGGCCGTCGCGAGCGCGACCGCGACGAGATCCCAGTTCACGGTCCCGTACACGAGCAGGGTGGGCGCCAGGGCGAAGTAGAGCGCGCGAGAACCGTTCGCGACGTAGAGCATCACGGCGGTCACGACGGCGAAGCCGGTCAACAGCAGGGCGTTGACCCAGTAGAACGGGGCGTAGTCGTCCCCGGAGATCCATGACGCGAGTCGCATCACGTACATCGTGAGGACCGGGTACTCGTCGCAGTTGCGCCCCTCGACCGGCTCGCACGCGTCGAGGAAGGGCAGGCGCGACCCGCGGAGCTGCTCGGTGTCGAGGAGCGGCACGACGTCGGTGTAGCAGAGCAGCCGATACTGGCGTAGGTCGCCCCACTGTCCCGACGCGCACGGGGCCTTGGTCGCGGCGCCCAGCGCCATCGTGCCGACCGCGCAGGCAAGCACCACGCCGAGGCTGATCGTCGCGCGCGCGTGGCTCATCGCGCCGCATCGTAGCCCGACCGCGCGGGATGACCGTCTGAGTGCTGACTCGTAGAGTGTCCGGTCATGAGGTACCGCGTGGAGCAGCTGGCCTCGACCTGCGACGTGTCGGTCGACACGGTGCGCTACTACCAATCGCGCGGGCTGCTCGCCGCTCCAGAGAGGGAGGGTCGCGTGGGCTGGTACGGACCCGAGCACGTCGAGCGCATCGCACAGATCCGTTCGCTCCAAGGCAAGGGGCTCACGCTCGCAGCGATCCGGCGCGTGGTCTCCGGCGAGTTGGGCCCCGCCGACGCCGACCTCGCGGCCGCCGTCTCGGCCGCCCGGGGGGACGTTGGCCGTGATCCTGCCGCCGCGGCAGATGGTTCGCTCACCCTCGAGGAGTTCTCCGCCTCGAGCGGCGTGCCGGCGTCGTTGATCCAGGCGGTCGAACGGGAGGGCATCCGGCTCGGCCGCCGTGTCGACGGAGAGGATCGGTACACCGCGGCCGACATCGAGTTCGTGCGCACGGCGCTGCGCCTGCTCGAGTTCGGGCTACCGCTGCCGGACCTGCTGGGCCTCGCCCGCGACGCCGACACCGCGATGCGAGGCCTGGCGGTCCGCGCGGTCGAGCTGTTCGATGAGCACGTCCGCAAGCCGATCCGCGACACCGCCGGCGACGACGAGCGGGCCGCGGAGCAGATGGTCGACGCCTTCCGGGAGCTGCTGCCGGCGGTGACGACGCTCGTGTCGCACCACTTCCGGCGGGTATTGCTCGAGACCGCCGAGGCTCAGATCGAGGAACCGGCCGAGGAACCGGCCGAGGAACCGGCGGGCATCGAGGGCATCTCGTGAGCGACCCGCTTCCGCAGGGGGAGGAGAAGCGCCGCGCGGTGCGGCGGTTGTTCGACTCGATCTCGCCCAGATACGACCTCGTGAACAGGGTGATGACGTTCGGTATGGACGTCGGGTGGCGTCGTTCGGCCGTCGCGTCGCTGCGGCTTCCCGGTCGATCGTTCGTGGCGGATCTCGCCTGCGGCACCGGCGACTTCTGTCGTGAGCTGGAACGACGTGGATACCGGGCGGTCGGATTCGACTTCTCCCACGGCATGCTCGTGAACGCGAGGACCGACGTCCCGCTCGTCGAGGCCGACGTGCTCCAGTTGCCGATCGCCGATCGCGGGGTCGACGGCGTCACCTGCGGGTTCGCGTTGCGCAACGTGGTGTCGCTCGGGGGGTTCTTCCGTGAGGTGGGGCGCATCGTGCGCCCCGGCGGGCGGATCGCGCTGCTCGACGCGAGCGAGCCCGACAACCGCCTCGTGCGCGCCGGGCACGGTCTCTACTTCAACCGGGTCGTGCCGATGATCGGCGGCACCTTGTCGAATAAGACGGCGTACTCCTACCTGCCGAAGTCGATGGCGTACCTTCCGCCGCCGCCGGAGATGCTTTCGATGCTGCGCGAGGCCGGCTTCCACGATGCGGAACGCCGTCAGCTTTCAGGCGGGATCACGCAGCTGTTCATGGGTACCCGGTCGTGAGCGTGTCGGTTCGGTCGACGTCGCTGGGTGCCGCGTTCGACCTGCTGGCCGCATACGCGCCACCCGACGGCTTCTTCTTCGAGAAGGATGGTCTCGGTGTCTCGACGGGCTCGCTCGGTGATGCGCTGCAGGTCGGCCCGGTGTCGGACCTCTCGGCCTTGTCCCGAGCCGCCGAGGTGGCCCTTCGGGAGATCGCCGACGGCGGCGATGCCACGCCCCTCGCGGTCGGAGCGCTGCCGTTCGCGACTGCGCCGGTGTCCGTGTGGGTGCCCCGGCGCACGGTTGTCCGCGCCGAGGACGGGGAGACGTGGCTGCTCGACCTCGCGGGCGACGGGGAGGCGGTCCCCGCCTTCCAGCCGGATCGGGTGGTCGGCGAGCTTCCTCACGAGGCGTTCCGCCCGGTGCAGCTGACCGAGGTGCCGTCGGCTCCGGTCTACGCCGAGGGCGTGCGGGCCGCCGTGAACCTGATCCAGGCGGGGGAGGTCGAGAAGGTGGTGCTCGCGCGGACCCTGTGTGTCGACGCCGGGCGGGAGCTCGACGCTCGGCGGTTGCTGCATCGTCTTCGCGCGGTCGAGCCGCACTGCTACGCGTTCGCCGCGCCGACTCGGCACGGACCTCCGTCTTCGGTCGCTGGTGAGAACACGGAGGTCCCTGCCCAGTCGCGCGAACCCACCCGAGGTGGCGCTCGCATCCGTCCTCTCGTCGGGGCAAGCCCGGAGTTGCTCGTCTCGCGCCGAGGCGACCGTGTGCGCTCCATGCCGTTGGCCGGCACCGCTCCCCGCTCGGGCGACCCCGACGCGGACCTCGCGAACGCCGAGGCGCTCGCGGCATCGGGGAAGGACCGCGAAGAGCACGCGATCGTCGTCGCCGCCGTCGCCGACGTGCTCGGGGGCTTCTGTGATGATCTCACCTTCGACGCCGAGCCCGTGCTCGAGCCGACCGCTAACGTGTGGCACCTCGCGACGCGGTTCGAAGGGACGCTCCGTGACCGGTCGGTGACCGCGCTCGACCTCGTCGCCGAGCTGCATCCGACCCCCGCCGTGTGTGGCACGCCCGAGATGGCCGCGCGCTCATGCATCACACGGTCGGAAGGCTTCGACCGGGGGGCGTACGCGGGCCCGGTGGGGTGGGTCGACGCCCGCGGCGACGGCGACTGGGCCATCGCGCTGCGCTGCGCCGAGCTCGACGGCACGAGAGCCACGCTCTACGCCGGCGCCGGCATCGTC
>Ga0075304_1000256_pt1 | contig 12732 bp, 13 predicted proteins | sample Joice_CattailNLA_FD_120067 | JGI IMG/M metagenome (GOLD analysis project Ga0075304, IMG submission 120067) | Natural and restored wetland microbial communities from the San Francisco Bay, California, USA, that impact long-term carbon... | ecosystem: Environmental > Terrestrial > Soil > Wetlands ... | reverse complement strand
GCGAGCCGCGGCAGGCGCACGGTGCCGCCTGCCCCGGGCAGCAGGCCGAGGTTCACTTCCGGGAAACCGAGCTGCAGGTCGCCTGCGGCGCAGCGATAGTGGCTGGCGAGGGCGGTCTCGGCGCCGCCACCAAGCGTCGCACCGGAGAGCGCCGCGACCACCGGCTTGCCGCAGGCTTCCAGCCGCGTGAGCACGGCCGGCAGCAGGGGCTCGGCCGGCGGCCGGTCGAACTCGCGGATGTCCGCGCCGGCGACGAAATTGCGGCCCGCGCCGATCAGCACGACCGCACGCACGCCCGGGTCGTCGTCCTGCGCCTCGATGGCGGCCAGCAGCGCCGCGCGCACCGGCTGCGCGAGCGCGTTGACCGGCGGGTTGTCGAAAGTGATGACCGCGACCTCGCCGTCGCGCGCGACGGCAACCGGCGCGTTCACGACACCCGCTCGATCGCGAGCGCGATGCCCTGCCCCACGCCGATGCACATGGCGCACAGTGCCCGCCTGCCGCCGCTGCGCTCGAGTTCGAGAGCCGCGGTCGTCGCAAGCCGCGCGCCGCTCATGCCGAGCGGGTGGCCGAGCGCGATCGCGCCGCCATTCGGATTGACCTGCCGCGCGTCGTCGGGCAGCCCGAGCCGGCGCAGCACCGCGAGCGCCTGCGAGGCAAAAGCCTCGTTGATCTCGATGACGTCGAAGTCCCCGATCGCGAGCCCGAGCCGCGCCATCAGCTTCTCGGCGGCGGGTGCCGGACCCATGCCCATGATGCGCGGCGGCAAGCCCGCGACGGCGGCACCGAGGACGCGGGCCCTGGGCCGCAGGCCATGACGCGCGGCGGCGCGCTCGCTCGCGACGATGAGCGCGCAGGCGCCATCATTGACGCCCGAGGCATTCCCCGCCGTGACCGTGCCGCCCGCGCGAAACGGCGTGCCGAGCTTCGCCAGCGCCTCGAGACTGGTCTCGCGCGGGTGCTCGTCCCGGCCGACCACCGTCGGCTCGCCCTTTTTCGCGGGCAGCGTGACCGCGATGATCTCGGCCGCGAGGCGACCGCTCGCCTGCGCGGCCAGCGCACGCTGCTGGCTGCGCAGCGCGAATGCATCCTGGTCCGCGCGCGATACCTTGAATTCGGCCGCCACGTTCTCGCCGGTCTCGGGCATCGAGTCGATGCCGTACTGCTGCTTCATGAGCGGATTCACGAAGCGCCAGCCGATCGTGGTGTCGAAGAGCTGCTGCGTCCGGGTGAACGCTGCATCCGGCTTGGACAGCACGTAGGGCGCGCGGCTCATGCTCTCGGCGCCGCCCGCGACCAGGAACCCGGCCTCGCCGGAGCGCACCTGCCGTGCCGCGATCGCGAGCGCATCGAGCCCGGAGCCGCAGAGCCGGTTCACCGTGACGCCCGGCACCTCGACCGGCAGGCCCGCGAGCAGCGCCGCCATGCGGGCCAGGTTCCGGTTGTCCTCGCCCGCCTGGTTCGCGCAGCCGAACACGACGTCGTCAACTGCCTGCCAGTCCGCCGCTGCATTGCGCCGCATCAGCGCCGCGATCGGGATTGCGGCGAGGTCGTCGGTGCGGACGCCCGACAGCACGCCGCCGTACCGCCCGATCGGCGTACGGACGGCGTCGCAGATGAAGGCTTCAGTCATCGATCAGTCTCCCCGCTATCTGGTGGCTGCGTCCGCGGAACAGCGCGACGAGTTCGCCCCGCTGGTTGCGGACCTCGATCTCGTAGATGCCCGCGCGCCCCGCGCGCCAGCGTTCCACGGCGGTGGCATGCAGCACGTCGCCCTCGCGCCCCGGGGCGAGGAACTCGATCGCCGCGCCGGCCGCAACGGTATTGTCCCCGTAGGAATTGCAGGCGAAGGCGAAGGCGCTGTCGGCGAGCGCGAAGACGAGGCCGCCATGGCAGATCCCGTGCCCGTTCACCATGTCCGGGCGGATGCGCATCGAGACGGCAGCGCGGCCCGGACTGCAGGAATCGACAGTCATGCCGAGCTGCCGCGAGGCCGCGTCGCCCTTCCACAACGCGAGCGCCGCGCGGTCGGCCGTGCGCTGCCGCACTTCGTCCTCCCGGTCCGGCTGCGTCCCGCCCATGCGCGCGCCTACTGCCCGGTGAAGCGCGGCGCGCGCTTCGCGGCAAATGCGGCGACACCCTCGGCATAGTCCGCGGTATTGCCGAGCTCGCGCTGGAAGTCGCGCTCGAGATCGAGCTGGCCCGAGAGCGTCTGCACGGCGGAAGCCAGCATCGCCTCGCGCGTGCGCACCAGGCCGCGGGTCGGCGCGGCGGCGAGCTCGTCCGCGAGCCGCGCGACGTACCCCGGAAAATCCGCGTCTTCGACGCAACGCCAGATCAGCCCCCAGGCCGCGGCCTGCTCGGCCGGCAGCCGCTCGCCCAGCATCGCGAGCCCGAGCGCGCGGGCGCGACCGACCAGGCGCGGCAACTGCCAGGTCGCGCCGGCGTCCGGCACGAGGCCGAGCCTGCTGAAGGACTGGATGAAAGCAGCGGACTTCGCGGCGACGACGAGGTCGCAGGCGAGCGCGATGCTCGCGCCGGCGCCCGCGGCGACGCCATTGACCGCCGCAATCGTCGGCACCGGCAGCGCCGCCAGCGTCAGCACCAGCGGCTTGTAGTTGCGCTCGATGGACTCGCCGAGGTCGGCCCGCGCGCCGTCCGGCGCGGCCTGCCGCTCGCCGAGGTCCTGGCCGGCGCAGAAACCGCGGCCTTCCCCGGTCAGCACCAGCACGCGCGCACCGCCCCCGGGCACGCGGCCCAGCGCATCGCGCACCTCGGCGTGCATCGCGGCATTGAAGCTGTTGAGCCGTTCGGGCCTGTTCAGCGTCAGGCGCGCGACCTGGCCCGCAACGTCATAGAGGATGGTCTGGTAGCCCATCGGGAAAGTCACTCGTCGTAGCTGATTTCGAGCGCTGCGCTCGTCGGACGCGCCTGGCAGCAGAGAATATAGCCCGCATCGACCTCCCAATCCTCGAGCGCGACATTGTGCTCCATCTCCGCGCTGCCGGAGACGAGCCGGGCGCGGCACGTCGAACAGACGCCGGCGCGGCAGGAGAAAGGCAGGTCGAGCCCGGCGCGTCCGGCTGCATCGAGGATCACGTCGCCGCCGCGCGCCATCGTGAACTGCCGGCGCCGGCCGTCCATCACGACCGTCACTTCCGCGCTCGCGCCGTCGGCCACCGCCCGCCCGCGATCCGGCGGCGGCCGCGCAGGCTCGGGCTCCGCGACCGCCGCGACCGGCGCGAAGTACTCGACGTGGATGCGACCCCTCGCGCCGAGTTCGGCGAGCACCGCGGGAACGACCTCCCCCATCGTGCCGGGCCCGCAGACGAAGAACTCGTCGATGCCGGGCACGTCGAGGTCGTGGCGCGCGAACTTCCTGACCTTGTCGGCGTCGATGCGCCCGTTCAGCCAGTCGACGTCCTGCGGCTCGCGGCTCATGACGAAGGCGACGGAGAAGCGCGCCAGGTTCCGGTCCTTGAGCGCCATGACGTCCTCGAGGAACATCGTGCGCGCGGAGCCGGTATTGCCGTACCAGAGCTGGAAGCGGCTGCCGGAATCGCGCGCGAGCGCGCTCGCGGCGATCGAGAGCACCGGCGTGATGCCGCTGCCCGCCGCAAAGGCCGCATAACGGCGCGGCCCCGGCCGGTCCTCGGCGTGGAAGCTGCCGTTTGGCGTCATCACGTCAAACGTCGCACCCGGCTGCGCGTGGCGCGCGAGGTGCTCCGACATCCGCCCGCCCTCCTGCAGGCGCACGCCGATCGTGATCGACTCCGACCCCTCCGCATTGACGATCGAATACGTCCGGCGTTCCTCGCGGCCGTCGATACTGCAGCGGATCGCGACGTGCTGCCCCGCCTTGAACCGGAACTCGCCGGCAAGCGCCGCGGGAACGGCGAACGTGAGGGCGACCGCATCGTCGGCAGCCGGTGCGCGTTCCTTGACGGCAAGCGGATGGAATCTCAGCATGCCCGCAACGCTAGAGGCACTTGAAATAGTCGAAAGGCTCGAGACACGCCTCGCAGCGGTAGAGCGCCTTGCAGGGCGTCGAGCCGAACTCGCTGATCCGGGTCGTGCGCTGCGACCGGCAGCGCGGGCACGCGGCAGGAGCGTCACCCTGGCCAGCACCGGACGCGCGTCCTGCCGGCGGCGCAATGCCGAAAGCCTCGAGCTTGCGCCGACCTTCGGCGCTCAACCAGTCGCTCGACCAGGGCGGAGCGAGGACTTCGGTGGCTACCGCCTCGAACCCGGCGGCGGCGAGCGCGCGCAGCACGTCCTCCTTGATGACAGCGTTCGCCGGGCAGCCCGAGTAGGTCGGTGCGATGCCGACTTCGAGTCGGCCGTCACCGAGCAAGCGAATATGCCGGACGATGCCGAGGTCGAGCACCGAGAGCACCGGGATCTCCGGATCGGCGACCTGCGCGAGGATGCCACGCAGTCTCGCCAGCAACTCCGGCGACGGCGTCGACGGGACCCGTGCCTGTGCGCCCATCATCCGCTACCAGGCCGCCCCGGGGTGCGCGCGGTGCAGGGACTGCATCTCGGCGAGCAGGTAGCCGAGGTGCTCGCTGTGCCGTCCTTGCTTGCCATACCAGCCAAACCGGGCGGGCGCAGGACGCTTGAGCGTGGCACGCGCGAGCGTCTCGTCCATCCGGGCGGACCAGGCGGGCAGCAGCGAGGACGGCAGCGCGCCGGTCCCGTCGGCCGCGACCGCGTGGTCGGTCTCGTCGTCGTCGAAGAGCTCGTTCGTGAACGGCCAGAGTTCGCGCAGCGAGCGTTCGACGCGTGCATGGCTCTCCGGCGTGCCGTCACCGAGGCGCACCAGCCAGCCGCCGCTGTAGCGCAGGTGATAGGCGGCTTCCTTGATCCCCTTGGCCGCGATCGCGGCGAGCGTGGAGTCCTTCGAGCGCGCGAGCGCCTCGTACAGGCCGAACTGCCAGGCGTCGAACAGGTACTGTCGCGCCACGGTGTCGCCGAAGTCGCCGTTTGGCTGTTCGACCAGGGTGAGGTTGAAATACTCCGATTCCTCGCGCAGGTACGCGAGCTCGTCCTCGCCCCGCCCCGCTCCCTCGAGCCTGCCGGCATGTGCGAGCAGCAGGCGGGCCTGGCCGAGGAGGTCGAGCGCGATGTTTGCGATCCCGAGGTCCTCCTCGAGCGCGGGCGCGTGTCCCACCCACTCGCCGAGGCGCTGCGCGAGCACGAGATTCGTGTCGGCGAGCCGCAGGACATAGTGGAACCGGGGCGTCACAGGGTCTTCACTTCGTCCGGGATGTCATAGAAGGTCGGGTGCCGATAGACCTTGTCGCGGGCCGGTTCGAAGAACGCGTCGGACTCAGCCGGGTCGGAGGCGACGATGTCGGTGGAGCGCACGGCCCAGATGCTGACGCCCTCCTGGCGGCGCGTGTAGAGGTCCCGCGCGTGCTCGAGCGCCATCCGCGCATCGGTCGCGTGCAGGCTGCCGACGTGCTTGTGGTCGAGGCCGGACTTCGCGCGAATGAAGATCTCGTACAACGGCCAGTCTTTCTGCGACTCGCTCATCGGGTTCTCCCGGCGCCTCAGGCTGCGCAGCCCGGGGCCGCGGCTTCCTGCTTCGCCGCCCAGGCGGCGGCCGCCTCCCGCACCCAGCGTCCTTCGTCGTGCGCGCGCCTGCGCGCCTCGAGTCGCTCGCGGTTGCAGGGACCATGACCGGCGAGCACCTGCTCGAACTCGCTCCAGTCGATCGCGCCGAAGCGGAAGTGCCGGGTGGCCTCGTCCCAGGCGAGCGCCGGGTCGGGTACCTTGAGGCCGAGAAAGTCGGCCTGCGGCACCGTCGTATCGACGAATTTCTGGCGCAGCTCGTCGTTCGAGAAGCGCTTGATCTTCCAGCGCATGGACTGCGCGCTGTGCTTCGAATCGCTGTCGGACGGGCCGAACATCATGAGCGAGGGCCACCACCAGCGGTCGAGGGCGGCCTGCGCCATGGCGCGCTGCCGCCCGGTCCCGCGCGCGAGAAAGAGCATGATCTCGTAGCCCTGGCGCTGGTGGAAACTCTCCTCCCTGCAGATGCGGACCATCGCGCGCGCGTACGGCCCGTAGGAACACCGGCACAGCGGGATCTGGTTCATGATCGCGGCGCCGTCCACCAGCCAGCCGATCGCCCCGACGTCCGCCCAGGTCGGCGTCGGGTAGTTGAAGATGCTCGAGTACTTGGCCTTGCCCGCCAGCAACTGGCCGACCAGCTCGGCGCGCGACACGCCGAGCGTCTCGGCCGCGCTGTAGAGGTAGGCGCCGTGCCCGCCCTCGTCCTGCACCTTGGCGATCAGGATCGCCTTGCGCTTCAGGGAGGGCGCGCGCGTGATCCAGTTGCCTTCGGGCAGCATGCCGACGATCTCGGAATGCGCGTGCTGCGAGATCTGGCGGATCAGCGTGCGGCGGTAGGCCTCGGGCATCCAGTCCTTGGGCTCGATCTTCTCTTCGGCGTCCACGCGCGCCTGGAACCGCGATTCCAGGGCGGCACCGTCCTTCGCTTCGTCGCGCAGGCAGTCTTTTCCCAGAGAATCAAGGCCTTGCGTGTACATGCTCCAGCCTCCAACTAGATCAGGCGCCGCTCTTCACTTTGACATACGCGAGGCCGGTTTGGCACGGCCCGCCCGAGGAATTCGGCTCAGTTCCAGTGCTCCAGCCGGCCCACGAGCGTGGCCATGAACTGGTTCGCCTGGTGACCATCGAGGACGCGATGGTCGATCGTGAGCGTCACGTAGCAGCAGGGCCGGATCACGACCCGGTCCTCGCCGCCTTCGCTTGCGACGACTGCGCGCTTCTCGAGCTTGCCGACGCCGAGGATCGCCGATTGCGGCTGGTTGATCACGATCGGCGCGGCAACCAGGCTGCCACTGACGCCGTGATTCGAGATCGTGAAGGTACCGCCCTGCAGGTCCGCGGGTGTCAGGCCGTCGTCGCGCGCCTTCCGCACCAGTTCGCCCAGCGCGGCGGCGATGCCCGCGAGGTCCATGCCGCCCGCGTCGCGGATCACCGGCACGACGAGGCCGCGGCCCGGCAATGCCGTGCCGACGCCGATGTCAATGCGTTCGTGCACGAGAATTGCATCCTCTGACCAGCGCGCATTCGCTTCCGGCACTGCGCGGATGGCCTCTACGCAGGCGGCGACGAAATAGGCCGTCAAGGTGAGCGAGTGGCCACGTTGCTCGAACTCGGCCTTGCGCGCCGCGCGGTCAGCCAGCACCGCGGTCATGTCGGCCTGGAACACGGTCGTGACGTGCGGCGCCGTGCGCAGCAGGCTCTCCACCATGTGTGCGGCGATGCGGCGCCGCATCGGCGTGTGGGGCAGGCGTCGCACGCCTTCCGCGAGCGGCGTGGGCGCGGCGGCAGGTGCAGCGGGTTCTGCGCCGCCGGGCGCGGCCGCGAGGACGTCCTCGACCGTGATGCGCCCGCCCTCGCCGCTTCCCCGGATCGATTCCGCGCCAAGGCCGCGCTCGGCAAGCAGCCGGCGCACCGCCGGGCTCAACCGCCCCGTCGCGGCCGGCGCCGCGCCGGCCGCGACGGGTTTCGGAACGCCAGTCGCAGCAGCGCCGGCCGGCGCGCGTGTCGCCGCTGCAGGGCTCGCCGGCGCCGCCGCGCCGGCCTGCATCCGCGCGAGCAGCGCGCCCGGCGCGACGTCAGTTCCCTCGGGCGCGACGATCTCGACCAGCACGCCGTCCGCCGGCGCCGGGACTTCGACTGTCACCTTGTCGGTCTCGATCTCCACCAGCGGTTCGTCGCGCCTCGCGGCCTGGCCGACGGCGACCAGCCAGCGCTGGACCTGCGAACGGGTCCCCTCGACCTGGTCGGCAGGCAGGACGACGTCGATGACCTGGCTCATCGCTCAGAGGCTCGCAATGCGGCGCATGGCTGCCACGATATCACCGACACCCGGCACGACCGCGTCGAGCAGGCGGGGCGAGTGCGGGCTGGGCACGTCCGGCATGGCCAGCCGCTCCACCGGCGCATCGAGGTCGAAGAAGGCGTGCGCGGCGAGCGTCGCCGCGATCTCGGCGCCGAAGCCCGCCGTGATCGTGTCCTCGTGCACGATCAGGCAGCGCCGGGTCTTCGTGACCGAGGCGAGCACAGCCTGCCGGTCCCAGGGCGCGAGCGTGCGCAGGTCGAGGAGCTCGACGTCGATCGCCGATTCCGCGGCCGCCTGCTCGCAGCGTTCGATCATTGCGCCCCAGCTCACGACGGTGAGTTCGGATCCCTCGCGCAGGCGTTTCGCCTGCCCGAACGGCAGCATGAACTCGTCGCCCGGCCAGGGCCGGCGACCCGCGGCGCCGTCGAGCAGGTAGCGGTGCTCGAAAAAGATCACCGGCTCGTTGCCGCGCAGTGCCGTGCGCAGGAGCCCGACCGCGTCCTCCGCGTTCGACGGGAACGCGAGCTGCCAGCCGATCGCGTGCAGGAACTGGACCTCGTTGCACTGGCTGTGCCACGGGTCGCCGCACTTGAGGAAACCGCCCGGCATGCGCACTACCATCGGGGCGGCGAAACGATTGTTCGTGCGCCAGCGGATGGTGCCGCAGTCGTGCAGCTGCTCGGCGGCAGGCTCGGCATACTTGCGGAACTGGATCTCGGGCACGGGGACGAGGCCCGCCAGGGCCATGCCGACTGCGCGGCCGATGATGCCCTCCTCGGACAGACTCGTGTCGAACACCCGGTCCTCGCCGAAGCGTTCCTGCAAGCCCAGAGTGGCCGCGTGCACGCCGCCCTTCTTGCCGACGTCCTCGCCGAAGACCAGCACGCGTGGGTTGGTTGCAAGCTCGTGCTCGAGCGTGCGGCGGATCGCCGTCAGCATGTTGATGCGCGCGCCTGCCGGTCGCGGCGACGGGTCGCCCGCGGGTGGATCCACGCCCGCTGCACGCTGACCGCCCTGGGCCTGGAGCTCGAGGCTGCCGTCCGCCCGACGTTCCGAGAACACGTAGCGCGCAACAGCCGAGGCGTCGATCGGCGCGCGCGCCTCGATGCGCGCAAGCGCCGCCATCACCTCCGCTTCGGCGTCCGCTTCGAGCGCCTGCCATTCCCCATCGGTCAATTCCGACGGCACCAGCAGCCGGCGCAGGGCCCGCAGGGGGTCCCGGTCGCGCTCGGCCGAGATTTCGGCGGCGCTCTTGTATACCTGCGTGTCCTGGCCCGAGTGCCCGGACAGGCGCGGGACGCGCAGGTGCAACAGGACGGGGCCGACGCCCGCGCGCACGGCCGTGACGGCCTGCTCGATCAGCGCGGCCGCCGTGACCGGGTCCTGGCTGTCGCCCGACAGGATCTTTAGGTTGCCGAAGGCCGCGAGGTTCGCGGCGATGTTGCCGCCGGGCGTCTGGCGTGCGGCGGGCACCGAGATGCCGTAACCGTTGTCCTCGATGTAATACAGCAGCGGCAGGCGCTCGGTGGTCGCGACGTTGAGCGACGCCCAGAAGCCGTTGGTGGACGTCGAGGCCTCGCCGCCGTGCGCGACGGCAATGGAACCGGCGACGGTTTCGTCGTTCAGCACGCGCGCACGATAGACGAGCGACTGCGCCCAACCCGTTGCGGGCGTGTACTGCGTGCCGACGCCGCCGCAGGCCGGCAGCAGGCTCGGCCCGTCGCGATTGGGGCGGTTGATCACGACGCCGACGTCCCGGCCACCCGACATGCCCTCGGCGCGCATCATCGTCGACGCGAGCGCTTCCTCGGCCGTCAGCCCGAGCGTGAGCGCGAGCGGACGTGACCGGTAGTAAGGAGAAACGGCGTCACGCCGGCCGGTGAGATGCTGGCCCAGCAGGGCCTGGGTCACGTCGTGGCCACGGGCGCAGAACTGGTACAGCACCTTCCGGTCGGGGACCAGGCGAGACTCCTCGAGGGCATCGAGCGCGCGCGACACGAAAACGGTTCGCAGAACGCGCCGCCAGTCGACTGATGGTCTCGAGCCGGTATTCGTCGCCATGGGACTGCCGGCATCCTACGCGGTGCCGCTCGCCGTTTTTTGGCGAAAATATTGGCTTGCATTGCAATTAATAGTGATAATCGCCAAATCGACTGGTAGAAATGGCAAATCGTGGCGAAACTGCGGCTCGACCGGACGGACCTGCGCATCCTGGGCCTGCTGCAGTCCGACGGTCGCATGAGTCACGTTGATGTGGCGGCCAGAGTCGGCCTGTCGCCGTCGCCCTGCGCCCGCCGCATCCGCCGGCTCGAGCAGACCGGCGTGGTCGGGAAGTACGCGGCGCTCGTGGATCCCAGGCACGTCGGTCAGCACGTTCAGGCATTCGTTCAGATCAAGCTCGAACGCCATACGGACGAGATCGTCGGGCAGTTCCGCCGGATGCTGGCCGAAAGGCCTGAGGTCATCTCGGCCCATGCCATGACCGGGGAGATGGACTTCCTGCTGCGCGTCGTAGTGCCGGATCTCGATGCACTGGGCATCCTGACGCTGCACCAGCTGCTCAAGTTTCCCGGCGTTCGCGACGTCCGTTCCAGCCTGGTCCTGGAGACGCTCAAGGCCGACTCGGCCATTCCGCTCACGGCGGCCCGGACTTGAGCCGCCCCTCCCTGTTCCGCGCCGCTTCTGCGCTAGAATTCCCGCCGTCCTGAACCCGGGCAGTCTCGCGCTGTCCATTGATGACCAGTTTGCCGGGGGAGACCATCGCAATGATCCGTCTGACGCTTGTCCTGACCCTGCTTGCAGCCGCCGGAGCGGCAGAGGCGACCTGCATCTATCCGCGCGCACCCGAGCGGGTTCCCGACGGGTCGACGGCGACCTATGAGGACATGGCCGCCGCGCAAAAGGCAGTGCGGCAGTTCAACGACGACATCGACGCGTACAACTCCTGCCTCGATCTCGAGATGGCCACGCTCGAGAAGTCCGGCAACTACGACGAGAACCGGCTTGCGGAATTGCGCGCCATGCAGGCGAAGAAGAACAACGCGGCGGTGGACGAGGTCCAGGCGCTTGCGGACCGCTTCAACGAACAGCTGCGGATCTTCAAGGCCCGCGACAAGCAGGACTGACGCCGGGAGCGCCCTTGCTGACACCCGCCGAGGCCGATGCGGCGATCGCCGCCGCCCTGGCGCCGCTGTCGCAGGAAATGGCGCCGCTGGCGGCCTGCGCAGGCCGCATCCTCCGAATGGCGCTGCGCGCGGAGCGCGACGCGCCACCCTTCGACCGGGTCGCCATGGATGGCATCGCGTTCCAGTTCGGCAGCGGCAGCCGGAGGCGATTCCGCGTTGCCGGCATCCAGGCAGCGGGCAGTCCCGCGCTCACGCTCGAGTCCGACGACGACTGCTTCGAGGTCATGACGGGCGCGATCCTGCCGGGAGGATGCGACACGGTGGTGCCGGTGGAAGACCTGCGGCTCGCCGAGGGTCACGCCGAACTTGCCGGGGGAGTCCAGCCCGCGCCCGGCAGGCACGTGCATCGACGCGGTTCCGACGCGCGGGCGGGCGAGGTCCTGCTCGAGGCCGGCGTGCGGCTCGCGGCGCCGGAGCTTGCCGTCGCCGCATCGACTGGCCTCGCCGATCTGCCGGTTTCGCGCGTACCGCGCATCGCAGTGATCTCGACCGGCGACGAGCTCATTGAGCCGGGCGCGCCGATCCTCGATCACCAGGTGCGCCGCTCGAATGCCTATGGCCTTGCGGGGGCGTTGACGCTGGCCGGCTATCCTCCCGTCACCGACCTGCATTTGCCCGATCGCGAGGACGTCATCCGGACGGCGCTCGATGCCGCGCTCGGCCAGCATGACGTGCTCGTGCTCTCCGGCGGCGTCTCTGCGGGACGCTACGACCACGTGCCCGGGGTCCTGGCCTCGCTCGACGTTCGTCCGCACTTCCACGGGGTCACGCAGCGGCCGGGCCGGCCACTGTGGTTCGGCACGAGCGCGGCGGGCAAGGCCGTATTTGCGTTGCCCGGCAATCCGGTGTCCGTGCTCGTGTGCCTGTCGCGATATGTAATCCCGGCGCTCGGGCGCCTGGTCGGCGCGACTGCACGACCGCCCCGGACTGCCGTCCTGGCCCGGGATTACCGCTTCGACAGGGCCCTGACCTGTTTCCTGCCGGTCCTGCTCGGTTACGATCGGCAGGGCCGGGTGCTTGCCGATCCCCGCCCGACCCACGGCTCGGGCGACTTCATCGCACTCGCGGGCACCGACGGTTTCGTCGAGCTGCCGCCGGGACCCGCGACGCATGCGGCCGGGCTCGTTGTTCCGTTCCATCGCTGGTAGGCCATGACTTCAGGAAGCAAAGGAAAACTGGTGGCAATCACCGCGCCGGGAGCCGTCGCCGACACCCTCGGCCGGCCGCTGCTGGACCTGCGCATTTCGGTCATGGACCGCTGCAACTTCCGCTGTCCCTACTGCATGCCGCGCGAGACGTACGGCGAGGGCTACCGGTTCCTGCCCGCCTCCGAGCGCCTGTCGTTCGAGGAGATCTCGCGACTCGCCCGGCTGTTTGCGGCCGAAGGCGTGCGCAAGATCCGCCTGACCGGCGGTGAACCCCTGCTGCGCACCGGCCTGGCCGACCTGGTGGGCGAACTGTCTGCGATCCCCGGCATCGAGGACCTCGCGCTCACGACCAACGGCGTACTGCTCGCCCAGCATGCCGCCGAGTTGCGGGCGCAGGGGCTGTCGCGAGTGACAGTGAGCCTCGACTCCGTCGATCCGGGCACCTTTCGCCGCATGAGCGGCGGCTTCGACGGTCTCGACCGCGTGCTGGACGGTATCCGCGCGGCGCTCGAGGCCG
>Ga0075304_1000254_pt1 | contig 12737 bp, 9 predicted proteins | sample Joice_CattailNLA_FD_120067 | JGI IMG/M metagenome (GOLD analysis project Ga0075304, IMG submission 120067) | Natural and restored wetland microbial communities from the San Francisco Bay, California, USA, that impact long-term carbon... | ecosystem: Environmental > Terrestrial > Soil > Wetlands ... | reverse complement strand
GTCCGAATTCGTCATGCCGGACTTGATCCGGCATCCAGAACGTATTGAAATCACTGGATTCCGGCTTTCGCCGGAATGACGTAAATGAACTGAAGATGACTTTTTACGATTTCATCAATCTTGTAAGTGCCAGAAAATAAGACTCGATCATTTCTGCTATGAGCTATCAACTATCAGCTATGAGCTCAATTTTTCAGTGAATCGCTGCGTCACAGATCCGACACGTTTTGCGGGTGGCCATGTTGCGTATCTTGCAGCGCGGGCATTCGTTCTCAATTTTATCACGGATCCAGGGCAGCAAACCCTCGGGCATATACAGCAGAATTATTAAAATGACGAAGGCGAACAGCAGCAGACGGATTTCCGGCCAGAAGCGGAAGAACTCCAGCAGGGGAAACAGGATAAAGACCGCTCCCACCGGTCCCCAGATCGTCACCACGCCTCCGAAAACCGCCCAGATAACGACCTGAAACGACATGCCGACCTCCAGGGTCGACGGACCGGTGATTCGCATAAAGTGGGCATATAGCCCTCCGGCAATGCCCGCAAAAAAGCCGCTGAGACAAAACGCCAGCAGCTTGTAGCGGGTCGTATTGATCCCGGAGGCTCTGACCGCCACCTCGTCTTCCCGGATGGCGTGAAAAATAATACCGGTTTTGGAATCGGTTATCTTCCACATGATGCCGACCAGCGTAATCATGACGACCACGCAGATGTAGTAGGACAGGACGCGGGATTTCGCCAGGCGTTCCAGGCCCGAAAGCCCCAATTCCCCGCCGGTGAGATCCGGCAAGGCAAAAACAATTCCCATCAGGATAATGGGAAAGGCCAGGGTCGTCAGTGCCAGATAGGTGCCGCGCAACCGCAAACAGGGAATTCCGATGACCAGTCCGGCCAGAACGGCTGCCAGGCCTCCCAGCGGAATTGTGCCCCAGGGCGGAATTTTAAAATGCAGGTTCAACAGCGCCGCCGTGTAAGCGCTGACGACGAAAAAAAGGGCATGCCCGAAATTCATCTGGCCGGTGAACCCTGACAACAGGTCCCAGCTGGCGGCAAATATGGCAAAGATACTGGCCAGACTAAGAATCCGGATGAGATAGGGATCGTCGATGAGGACCGGAAAGGCGATCAGCGTCACAAAAAAAAGAACCACGACCACCCGGCTGGGAAGCACCAGCACCTCGCCCTTGACAACCGCAAATAATCTGCGCAGATAAAATGTCAGCAGCCCCATATTTATCTCTCTTCCTCAAATACAATACCGAAAAGACCCTCCGGCCGCATCAGCAGCACCAGAATCATGATGGACAGGGCAACCGATTCCCTTAAAAACGCCCCTTTGGGGATCAAAAAAACGATCAACGCCTCTGAAAAGGCCAGAATGAAAGCCCCTGCAAAACTCCCCTTCAGGCTGCCCAGACCTCCCAGAACAACCACCGCCATCATCATGATCAAGGGTTGCATCCACATGTGGGGATTTAAAACAGTCAGCGGCAACACTACGGCCCCGGTGAGCGCCGCGATGGCGACGGACACCGCCAGCGTCAGCATGGCCACCCGGGCTTCGTTCATGCCCATCAGGTTGGCAACCTCCCGGTCCTGGGCCGTTGAACGTATGGCTAGGCCCAGGCGGGTTTTGATCAAAAAAGCCCACACGCCGGCCAGAATAATCAAAGCCGCAGCGATGGTCAGCAGCTGTTGATATCCAACCTTGACACCGGCAAGGTTCATATAGCCGGAAACCAGCGGCGGTACGGTGCGAAAATCACCTTTGAATATCAGCAGCATGACTTCCTGAAAAATCATCGCCAGCGCAATGGTGGCGATCAGTACAGCGGCTTCGTGCTCCCGGATGGGTTCAATGAACAATTTGTAACAAATCAGGCCCAGCAAAACGATCACAATCACCGCCATCAGCATGGCCGTTACCGGGTTCACACCGAGTCGGTGGGTTGCGAAAAAAATGCAATAGGCCGCCACCATATAAAATGCAGTGTGGGCAATATTGACGATGCGGGCGACGCCGAAAATCAGAGAGAATCCGATGGCCAGCAGTGCATAGGTGCTGCCGTTGATCAGGGTCGTAAGAATAATGTCGGATAGCATATGACCTCACCGGCTGGAAAAACGGTCCTGCCCCTGGGATTTAAATCTACGACAGGGGCAGGACATCATACCCTGTTATTTTTTATAGGCTTCGATGACCCAGGGGGGCAGTTTATAGTCAACAATCCCTTTATAGGTAATTTCCGGTGCATTCTCCGCCGCCTTCCATTTGTTCGGCCAGACACCGACCAGTTTGCCGTCCTGCCACTGAACACCGAGGCTCGTCAGATACCCCGGTCCCCAGACCGGATCGTGATTTTTATCAAACTTAAATCTACCTGCTGTTCCCTCTTCATCCGTTTTTTCAAGTTCGGCTACAATTTTGTCTGGATCCAGACTTCCGGCCCGTTGGATAGCTTCGGACAGCAATAAAATCGCTTCATGGGTATCGGCCGTATAGGTCGGAACCTCACCAAACCTTTTGATGTACCCATCTACAAACGGTTTGGTTAGCTCGTTGTACTCGACATCCCGGGCATAGGTATTCATGGTCATGACATAGTTGCCCATACCCCCGGTGGCTTCCCAGAAACCTTCCTTCTGGGCCTCGACATTGATACCGACCTGCACTACGGGCAGCTTGAGCTCTCCGACCTGCTTGGCGAAAGTCACACCGACCGATGCCGAAAAAATGGTGAAGACAATTTGCGCGCCGGATCTTTGGATTGCCGATAGCTCAGCTGTTACGTCGGTGGCGGTTTGAGACGGCCTCCAGACTCCGACAACTTCCATTCCCATCTTGGGGATGTTGGCTTCGGCGGCTGTGATCATAGCTTCAACCCAGGCCTGTTTCTCACCCACGATAGCAACCTTGGGGGTCTGAATGCCAAGGGTTTTGCGCATGATCCCGGCAACCATTGCCAGGTGGATAAAATTGCCCCTGGCCAGAAAGATGTTGTTAAATGGTGTGATCCGGAACCAGTATTTGTAGCGATCATAATTTTCACCCACCCGGTCACAAATTGATTTGGTGGCTGCCCCGCATCCCAGGAAGATGGTTTTATAATCCATGGCAATATCCTGCATGGCCAGGACGGCTTCGGTGCGGAATCCCCCGACAACAAAATTGACCTTCTCCCGGGTAAGGAGCAGCTCCATGGCATTGGTGGCATCGGTCATGCTTATAAACTCGTTGGAGTCGGCCTTGACCAGCTCTATTTTCATTTTCTTTGGGCCGACCTGAACTCCGCCGGCAGCGTTGATTTCGTCCTGGGCCATGAGTGCCCCGTTCCAATGTCCTTTGCCCTGACTGAAATTCATGGGACCGATTACACCGATCTTGATCGTATCCGCACTCCAGGCCGGCATAGCGACGGTTGCAACGAGAAAAAACGCCAGGAAAATGACCAGCAATAATTTTAGATTCTTCATTTCAGCCCTCCTTTGTGGTTTAGGTAAAAAAACCTACCGTAAAAATTGAGCAGTTGACCGGTTTAATTTTCACGATGCCAAGTTTTATTTATCTCCTGCTTGCAAGGGAACCTTTATTGTTTTTTCAGAATCGATTGATAAGGTGAGAATAAGACGAAAGCGCAATAATCTAACAACATCGTCATAGTCCAATCATTTAAATTTTGTCAAGCAGAAATTTATTTTTTTATTGTTGACAAATATTTGTAATATTATAAGCGTTATTTATGTGTGATACATTGCACGTTTTACGTGTATTCAATTGCACGTGGTATTTTTTTTTGAACAAACCGATCTAAGGTTCCTATGAATTAAAATTCGAAATGATAATCAGTAGTTGCATGTTAAAAAAAAAATGAAAAATTCGTAAGCCCTGAATGCTATTCGGGTTAAAATTTGAAAGCACCAATTCTGGTGACCGATTTGCTTGAAGCAGGACTAAACATTTTATAAAAACAGAGAATTAGAGAGGAACTGATGGAGAATGTAATGATTGTCGGTGCGGGCTTTATGGGCTCAGGTATCGCCCAGGTATGCGCCCAAACAGGATACACGGTCTATCTTATGGATGTAGACCAAGAAGCTCTCAACAAGGCGCTTGCCGGAATCATATGGTCCCTGGAAAAATTTTCATCAAAGGGTTTGTTAAAGGAATCCCCCCAAAAGGTTCTAGAAAGAATCACCATTGTAGGTGATTTGAGCAAAGCCACTGATGTCGCCTGGGTCATTGAAGCCGCCTTTGAAGAACAGGCGCTGAAAGAACAGCTGTTTGAGGAGCTTGACCGTCTGGTTTCAGCGAACACACCCCTGGCCACCAATACCTCTTCCATTCCGATTACCCGACTGGCCAGGGCAACCAAACGGCCTGAAAAAATTCTGGGCCTGCATTTTTTCGGTCCGGTCCCGTTCATGGGCCTGGTAGAGGTTATCAGAGGAGAAAAGACATCTGACAACGTATTCAACCAGGGGGTTGAATTCGTCAAATCACTTGGCAAAACACCCGTAAAAGTTCACAAAGACATTCCCGGATTTGTCATGAACCGGATATTTGGCGCTGCTTTCCGGGAATGTGTCGACCTTGTGGCCGACGGCATTGCCAGTCCCGAGGACATCGATATCGGGATGAGACTGGGATACGGCTGGAATATCGGACCTTTTGAAATCGCCGACAACGCCGGTCTGGATACTTTTGCCCGGGTTGGCGAATCCATGCTGGCTTTGGGCGAAGACCACCTGGTAACCAAATCCGATTTGATAGTGAAAATGGTTAAGGAAGGTCGCCTGGGGAAAAAAGTGGGCGAAGGGTTTTACCGCTACACCAAAGAAGGCAAAAAAATAAAATAACGTACAATGGATCTTTACTTCGCGGCTGGAAAGCCGCTCCCACCACACCATTTGTTTGCATCAAGTGGGAGCGGCTTTCCAGCCGCGATAAACCAGTGTTATGACCAGGCAAGGAATATGACTCAAACTTCTTGCGGAGGGAAACAAGGTGCCATTTGACAAGGAATTAGAGGAACTCAAGCAACGTCACGCTAAAGCCCTAAAAATGGGCGGCGCCGAAAAAATTAAAAAACAGCATGACCGAGGAAAGCTAACTGCCCGGGAAAGAATCGATCAGCTTTTAGACCCTGACTCCTTTCTGGAAGTCGGCATGTTCAATCATTCCGACGTTCCCGGAATGGAGAACAAAACCCCGGCCGACAGCAAGATTGCCGGTTACGGTAAAATCGATGGCCGCCCGGTGGCCGTGGTTTCAAACGATTTTACCGTACTGGCCGCCACCTCAAGTAGAATCGCGGGACGCAAGGAAGGCGAAGTTAAACAGCTCGCGGCTCATCGCGGGTATCCGGTAATTTATCTGGGCGAGGCCGGCGGCGCCCGCATGCCGGATATCATGGGATCCGCCGGGCTTGCCTCTTTCGGCGGCGGCGGTTTTGACACCTATTTGCAGATCATGAGCCGGGTGCGCCAAACCCCCATGGTGACTGCCATCCTGGGGGAATGCTACGGCATGCCGACCTGGATGGCGTGCCTGTCGGATTTCGTGGTACAGGTAAAGGGAAGTGCCATGGGTGTATCCGGCCCCCGGGTGGTTGAGCTGGCACTGGGGGAAACCGTCTCCGATGAAGAACTCGGCGGCTGGCAGGTGCATTCGGAAATTACCGGAAATGTGGACCGGGTTGCTGAAAATGAGGAGGAATCCTTTCAGATCATAAGGCGGTATCTGTCTTATATGCCGTCTCACTGTGATGAACGGCCGGCGGTGGCGTCTGTCCCGGATGGATCCGGTGCAGGAATGGACCAGATTCTCGATCATCTCCCGGAAAAGCGCAACCGCGGTTATGACATGCATCGAATCCTGAACTGCATTGTGGATAGAAACAGCCTTTTTCCGTTAAAACCAACCTTTGGCAAATCGGTTATTACATCCCTGGCACGAATCGACGGCAGTGTCGTGGGGATTGTGGCCAACCAGCCCATGTTCAACGCCGGCGCCATGGACACCGATGGCATTGACAAAGTCACCAGTTTTCTGTGCCTCTGCGACTCGTTTAACATACCGTTGCTGTTCTTTCATGATATCCCGGGGTTCCTGGTGGGCAAAGCAGCTGAACGCCAACGGGTGGCGGCCAAGGTTATGAATTACATGAATGCCCTGGGCCTGCTGACCGTTCCCAGGATCTCAATAATCGTGAGAAAAACATACGGTATGGCTTTCTGGAATATGTGCGGCTCGGGATGCGGCACCGACTTTCTGGTGGCATGGCCCTCAGCGGAAATGAGCTTTGTGGATCCTGCCATCGCCGCCAATGTGGTTCACGGCGGCAAACCGTCCGCATCAGACAAGGAATCCGATCAATGGCAGTCCTTGATGAAACAACTGGTGGACGATGCCTCTCCTTACGGTGCCGCCGGCAAACACTATATTCACGATGTGATTGACCCGAAGGAGACACGGGCATATATCATCAAGGCTATGGAGATCAGTTTTAATGCTCGCTGCAAGGGCATCGGCGAGCACAGACTAGCAAACTGGCCTACAAAATTCTAGAACTGATTTAAAACCTTCATCTTTTGGCCGATGGCTGCGTTACAAGACGAATAAAAATGCTCACGTACTAGCGTGTACGCTCCGCTTTTTATCCGTCTTGTGCCTTGCCCTCAACCAAAATCTAAAGGTTTTAAATCAGTTCTACAAGTATATAATACTGAAAAAATCATAGATTTCGGATCAAGCCCGGAATGACAAAGCAGCTGGATGGGGAAAAATCGAACCCAATAACAATTAACAAACAACGATTAACAATTGAGCTGCGGCTCAATTATTGGAGGAGACAATGGCAAAGAAAATATTAAGAACAAAACTGTGCGATATACTGGGGATTGAGTATCCGATTTTGAGTGCCGGGATGGGTCCGACCCTGATCGGTGAGAAGACCGGAGCGCCGGTTGAACTGGTCGTTGCCGTTTCGGAAGCGGGTGGCCTGGGGGTATTGGGCGGAAGCGGTTATACGGTTGACGAACTCAAGGTAGCGATCCGCGAGATCAAAAAGCAAACCGATAAGCCTTATGGTGTCGATCTGCTCCTACCCAAGTACCTGGATCTGAAAGGGGGAATCGGTGGGACCGGTGCCAGCGAACTGCCTTTGAGTATGGTGCTTAAAACCATCCCGCAGGCACATCGCGAATGGATCAATAAAATAAAGCAGGAAATGGGGTTGCCGGATGTGGAGATCATTATTCGCAGGAACACCACCACCATGTTTCCCAAGGAATCAATCCAGGTATGCATTGAAGAAAAGGTGCCGCTTTTTTGTGCCGGTCTCGGGAACCCCGGTTTTATGGTCCCAGAGGCCCATGCAGCGGGGATGAAAGTACTCGGTATCACCGGCAACGCCAAAAACGCTAAACGCATGGCAGACTCCGGCATCGATCTGCTTGTGGCCCAGGGACATGAAGGCGGTGGGCACACCGGTCGAATCGGCACGATGGTGTTGCTGCCGGCCGCCATCGATGCTGCTTATCCGGTACCCGTCCTGGCTGCCGGCGGAATCGGCGACGGGCGTGGACTGGCGGCAGCACTGGCCATGGGTTGTGTGGGGGTCTGGGTCGGAACGCGCTTTCTGGCCACCAATGAAGGCGGTGCATTGGATGTCAACAAACAAAAAATTGTGCAGTCCACTGATGAAGGCACCCGGGTCAGCACGGCCTATACCGGTAAGACGCTACGTGCCAGCTATAACCAGTTTCACGATTTATGGGAAAATTCGGGGCTCGAGCCCCTGCCCTTCCCCACTCAGGTTCTAATTTCTTCCGCCCTTCTGGCAAGCTTCATTCAAGCCAACAAAACTGATTTTGTCGGCGGCCTGGCCGGACAGGTATCCGGAATTATCAAAGAAATAAAACCGGCCGCCCGGGTGCTGGAGGAGATGATTGAGGAAGCAGTCGATATTTTGACCCGGCAACTGCCGGAAAATGTGGTTGCCAAATAAAGGTTTCAGGTGTCAGTATTCAGCAACTGCTATCCTGACACCTGAAACCCGACACCTGAAACCTATTTGTCCGTCAGGGCCGCTACCCCCGGCAGGGTTTTGCCCTCGATAAACTCGAGCGAAGCGCCACCTCCGGTGGATACATGGGATATCCTGTCTGCCACCCCGGCCTTATTTGCGGCTGAAGCCGAATCACCGCCTCCGATCACTGTAGTGGCACCCCTGTCAGTCACATCCGCCAGGATTTTGGCAATGGCATAGGTTCCCCGGGCGGTTTCATCAATTTCAAAAACCCCCATGGGGCCGTTCCAGATAATGGTTTTGGCAGATTCGAGAATGATGCTGAACGCCTGGATGGTTTGGCTGCCAATATCAAGACCCATCCAACCGGCGGGGATGTCATGGGCGTTAACTTCTTTGAGTTCACCGATCTTGCGTGCTTTAAAATCAAATGCATCCGACACCAGGCAATCAACAGGGAGGATGAGCTTGTCGCCACCCTGGATTAATATTTCTTTGGCATAATTAATCTTGTCATCTTCCAGCAGGGAGTTTCCAATTTCCAGGCCCTGGGCTTTGAAGAATGTATAGGCCATTCCTCCGCCGATAATAACCTTGTCCACCTTGGGCAACAGGTTGGATATTACATTGATTTTACCTGATATTTTGGCCCCTCCCAAAATAGCGACAAAGGGTCTTTCAGGATTTTCCATGACCCGGCCCAGATAGTCGAGTTCTTTCATCATGAGATAGCCGGCCGCACATTGATCGAAAAACCGGGTGACGCCTTCGGTGGAAGCATGGGCCCGATGGGCGGTTCCAAAAGCATCGTTGACATAAAGCTCACCAAGCCCGGCAAGTTTTTTGGCAAAATCAGGATCATTGTCCGTCTCTTCGGTGTAGTAGCGAAGATTTTCCAGCAGTAATACATCTCCATCTTCAAGTTTGCTGACGGCTGCCTCAACCGCTTCTCCAATGCAGTCATTAATAAAACCGACTTCCATATTGAGCAAGCGTTCTAAAACCGGGACACAGGGTTCCAACGACATTTCCGGGACCCGCGCCCCCTTGGGTCGGCCCAGATGTGACATGAGAATCAGTCTGCCTCCCCGATCAACGATATTCTGAATCGTCGGCAATGCGGCTCTGATCCGATTATCGTCGACAACTGCACCGCCTTCCAGCGGCACATTGAAATCGACGCGCATGAGAACGCGTTTGCCTTTGGGTTCCAAATCATCAATGGTTAGTTTCGACATGGTCACCTCCCTCTTGTTTTTTGATTTTAATCCGCCTGCGGCGGACGAGTCCTCCTGAGGCGGATAAAGGTCTAATTCCCCGCCCCTTGGGGCGTTTAAAAGTTTCCGTTTGATACCCCATCGCGTGCGGCGGGGTTGTTCATTGCGAAAATCACCTATCGCAGCCATCAGTCTTTCGGCCCGATGCTATTATATGTAAGAGTCAATTGAAATAATTTCAACCCTAAATGATCATACACAAAATAGAAAACACATGATGAATTCGATTTTTTTCGAATTCATCATAATTGACTATCTGCGGAAGGTATGAAATACCATCACTGTATGAAAACCGCCCATAAAACCTATTTTGAAAATTCAAAAACCATGGAGGTTATCCCTTCGGCAAGTGTGCATCTGGTGGTTACCTCCCCGCCCTATCCCATGATCGAAATGTGGGATGCAGTGTTCTCGGGCCAAAACCGTGATATCTCAAAAGCGTTGCGCAAAGCTGATGGTCTGCTGGCCTTTGAATTAATGCACAGGGAACTGGATCCTGTTTGGAAGGAAGCTTTTCGCATTTTAGTAAATGGCGGAATTGCCTGTATCAACATCGGCGATGCGACCCGGACGATTGGCAGCGATTTTAAATTGTATCCCAATCATTCCAGAATCCTGACCGCCATGACCGCTGCCGGTTTCAGCGCCCTGCCTGCGATATTATGGCGAAAACCAACCAATGCACCCAACAAATTCATGGGATCAGGCATGTTGCCGGCCGGAGCCTATGTCACCCTCGAACATGAGTATATCCTGATTTTTCGCAAAGGGTCAAAAAGAGAATTTAAAAAAGATCTCGAGAAACAGATGCGGCGGGAAAGCGCCTTTTTCTGGGAAGAAAGAAATGCCTGGTTTTCGGACGTCTGGCTGGACTTGGTTGGGGCATCACAAAACCGGAGCACTGACAAAAATACCCGGTTGAGGAGTGCGGCCTTCCCGTTTGAACTCCCTTATCGATTGATAAATATGTTTTCAACTAAAAATGATATTGTGGTCGATCCGTTTCTGGGGACCGGGACGACCATGGCTTCGGCCATGGCAACCGGAAGAAACTGCATTGGTTTTGAAATTGACTCCGGTTTTCAGGATCAAATCTTATCAATTGCAGATACGATTATTGAAACATCCAACAACCGAATCAATCGGAGGATCATTAATCATATCGACTTTATTGACCGGCGATCAAAAGAGAATTACAAATTCAAGCACGTTAACCCACATTATAAATTTGCGGTCATGACCAGCCAGGAAGTCGATCTTTTCTTCAATCCGCTGAAAAACGTCGAACAAATTGATGAGCATACAATGGAGGTAACCTACACGATTGCTCCCGCAAACGATTAACTAAGAATTGAGCTTTCTGTGCTCAATAAGAGTGATCTGTCGGCGCACCCATGCCAACCCAACACGTCCCCAGAGATTGTAAATCCAAAGCCCCAGCGGTAATGTTTTTTCGAGCGCCGGAGTCAGATAACAAATCCGTATCAGGTGCATATACGCATCATGAATGTCGGAGGCATCGAAAATAATCTGATCGCCTTGGCAATCCAAACCCCAACGCCTGGCCATTTTACGAGCAGCAATTGATCCGGTCCGCATTTTCACTATTACCCGCCGGGGGCCTTCGGGTTCATAAGGAGCTGTCCGATTATTCTCAAGGGCTTTGACCGCTGCCTGCTGCAGACCGCATCTCCAGGCTGCCACATCGAATCGCTGTTTTCCGACGGATTTATCGATAGGGTAAACAGATATATTTTTAATGCTGGCTTCTGCCTGCTGGCAGGCCACCGGACACCCTGAAAAAAAGATGGCTTTCAAGCCCCATGGAGCCAATGATGAAGCGAAGAGCTGGATTTCGGGCAGGGGTTCTCCGTTCACCTCTAACAACTCGACACGGGACGTTAACGTGTGCGCTAAAAATCCATCTGTTCCAGAAGCGGCATGCATGCCCAGGAACATAACGGCATCAGCTTGCCCCGGGTCACCAATTCCCGGTACCGGACGTGCTCGGTAACCATGGACAATCTCAGCTCTGGAGTCGATTAAATCCGGAAGAAGGTTATAGCCGGTGCGGTGAAAGTCTTTAATGCGGATATGTTCCACACCGCTGTCAAAAAGTGCCTGCACAACAGCTTGAACATCGCGGGTCATTTCCAGACATGCCCGGGCCCAGTCTTCCGTCATGAAGGAAGAGGCCCGGTAACTCCAGCAACCGGAACTGCCCTCGATATCGGTGATGATCAAAATGCGCTTAAATCGTCCGCTCATTAGCATTCATATAAGTGACGTCATCCAGCACGAATTGCCTTTATTCTTTGCAAAACCGGCGGATGCGAATAATTTAAAAATACATAGAACGGATGGGGTAAAAGGTTGGCCAGGTTGTCAACGGAAAGTTTTTTGAGGGCATCCACCATGGATTGGGGGTCCTGGGTGGTTTCTATCGAAAAATGATCGGCCTCGGTCTCATTTCTGCGCGACAGCCCTTGCATGAATAATCCAATTAAAAAATCCAGGGGTGAATACAGCATGGCAAAGAAGATCAAACCGGCATACACGGACGGCCGGGGCATATAAAAGGCTTCGAAAAGCCCCTGATATGAAATGAATAACGAAAGAAGGTAAAGTGTAAATCCCATCTGCAGTATACCGAGAATCAGGGACTGAATAATGTGCTTTTTTTTGTAATGCCCCATTTCATGCGCCAAAATCGCAACTAATTCTCCGGTGGTGTGCCCATTAACCAGGGTATCAAATAAAACGATGCGCCTGTGTGCGCCGAACCCGGTGAAAAAAGCATTGGATTTTCTGGAACGCCTGGAACCATCCATGACATACACATTTTCGATGGGAAATTTGATGGAGCCGGCATAGGACAGAATCGCAGACTTAAGCTCACCGGTCTCCAGGGGGGTATATTTATTAAAAAGGGGCATGATCCAGGTCGGAGCAATATATTGAACGCCCAGCATGTATAACGTCACGGCAATCCAGCAAAACCACCAGGCGCTGGTACCGGCATATTCAAAAAATGCCAGAATACCGGCTAAAAGCGGTGTTCCCAGCAAAACGGCCAGAAACAGCCCCTTCAACAGATCAAAGACATAAGTTGTCCAGGAAGTTTGATTAAAACCGAAACGTTCTTCGATGACAAAGGTGTGATAAATGCTGAAGGGCAGCGACAGCAGCGCTTTAATTAACATCAAGGCCGCCGTATAAATCAGACCGCAAATGATCGGTCCGAAGTTGAAAGCGCGCACCCAATCATCCAGGAGCGGAAATCCTTGGCCGAACCAGAAAGCCAGTAATACAATTAAATCAAAGGAGGCCGTAACCCAGCCAAAGCGGGTATTGACTTTTAAATATTCCTGGGACTTTCGGTAGCGCTCCGCATCGTATACCCCTTCAAAATCTCGGGGCAGATCGT
>Ga0075304_1000253_pt1 | contig 12772 bp, 13 predicted proteins | sample Joice_CattailNLA_FD_120067 | JGI IMG/M metagenome (GOLD analysis project Ga0075304, IMG submission 120067) | Natural and restored wetland microbial communities from the San Francisco Bay, California, USA, that impact long-term carbon... | ecosystem: Environmental > Terrestrial > Soil > Wetlands ... | reverse complement strand
GAGATCGTGGATCAGGGCGGTGTCCGGAGTGTGTTCGAGGAACTTCGTCTCCCCCTCGACGTAGTCCTTCACGGCGAAGGTGCCGTCGCTGAATCGTTGGAGCCCACGTCCCGGCTCGACCACCGTCCAGAAGTAGTTTTTATCGTGGGCGTGGAACGGTCCCCGTTCTCCGGGCGACAGTTTGATCTCCCATACCCGTATGCGTTCGTTCTCGTATACCAACATCGTTCCGACGTCGTGATTCGTGGCTGCTTCCTCCAACTCCTCTGCAAAATCGGCAACGTCGAAGTTCCCCTGCTCGAGTGGCGTCTCAGTCGGTTCCATCGTTCTCCTCACTCCTCATCGTCGATCATATTGGGGGGCATGCCGGAGAGGCCGTGCCTTTGCCCGATCGGCCGGGCTGGTCATGACACCGACGATCGTACGTCGTCCAACCCGTCGACGATGGCGTGCCTAATCGGCAATATCGATCCCCCTCAGCAGGATCACCCTGACTGCTCCGTCCAGGACGTCCGCACTGGCAGCCCGGTATGCCCGATAGTGCGTCGTGTCCCTGTGTGCGGTCAGCGCCTGCTCATCGGCGTATCGCTCGATCAGGTGGAAGTCGCCGTCGTCGCTCCGGTACAGGTCGTACATCTCGTTGCCGGGCTCAGCCCGTGTAGCGGCGATCATGGGGGTGATCATCTCGACGAAGTCATCGGAGGCACCGTTCCTCGGCGTGAAACTGGCGATGACGGTGACCGATTCCATAGTTCCCTCCTCGCTGCGGATCACGAGGAGTATGTGCGTCGCGGTGGCCCTAGTCTGCGCCCATGTCCTCACCCGTCGATGCCGGCGTGACCGACCGTTCCGAGATCATCGCCCTCGAAGGTGTCACCGTCATCCGCGACGGCCGGGCCCTCCTCGCCGACGTCGATTGGCGGGTCCTCCGACATGAACGATGGATCGTGTTCGGACCGAACGGAGCGGGAAAGACGACCATGCTGCAGGTCGCTTCCACGTATCTCGGTCCAACTCGTGGGACGGTCCGCCTCCTCGGGGAGACCTTCGGAAAGGTGGATGTCCGCGACCTGCACGAGCGGATCGGTTATGCAGGGTCGGCGCCGGCACAGCTCGTGCGAGAGTACCTGCCCGCACTCGAGATCGTCGTGACCGGCAAGTACGCATCATTCGTCGCTGAGCGCTGGAACGATTACTCGACGCAGGATTGGGACTACGCGTCGAGGCAGCTGGAGCGCCTCTCGGCGGGACACCTGGCACACCGTCGATTCGGATCATTGTCGACAGGCGAGCGCCAACGCGTCCTGATCGCGAGGAGCCTCATGACACACCCCGAGGTGCTCTTCCTCGACGAAGCGACCACAGGCCTCGACCTCGGGGCCCGGGAGCGTCTCGTCGCCTCCCTGGGCGAGTTGGCGGCGGATCCCGACAGTCCCGCGGTGGTCCTCGTCACGCACCACGTCGAGGAGATTCCCGATGGCTTCGGTCACATCGTGATCCTGGCTGGGGGTTCGGTCCTCGCGGCTGGTCCGATCGATGAAGTGCTGACGTCGGCGTCGCTCACAGCCTGCTTCGATCAACCACTTCGCCTCGAGCGGCGCGAGGGGCGCTTCCGAGCGTGGATGCCCAGCTGATCCCGCCCTTCCCACCCGGGGCCATCATCAGCCGCTCACCACCGAGCGGCTGACACATCGCCCTCGAACCCATCGACGGCGAGCACGAAATCCTCATCGAGGTCGGCCAGGTCACCGCCGATGATCTCCTCGATCCGGAGACCGCAGACTGCAGGAACACCGACGGCACGCGCCGACTCGAAGAGGTGTGCACCGGCGCTTCCGCCGACGGTGACCACCGCCGACGCATCCCAGAGGAGTGGTGCGAGGTTCGGCACCGGGTGCGTCGAAACGAGGACGTCTCGTGGACGGAACGCCTGCAGGTCGTCCGTGTCGAGTACGGCGCACATCCTGCCGGCTCCGATGCCGGGCCCTGCCGGTCGACCCCGAACGGTCCGTCCCGTTGCCATGACCACTCCGGCGGTGAACGGTTCCCAACGGTCGAACCCGACGCGATCACGCCGAGTCATGCGATCGCCCGCTATCGCACGTGCTAAGTCCCTCGGGTCGATCTGCCAGACCGTGCCGGGGTCGGTAATCAGTCCCCGATCCACGAGCTCGGTCGCAAGGGCGTCGATCAACCCGAGCAGCTTGCTCGCCCGCTCGGGATCCGGCGGGTGAAGGCTTGCAAGGCGCGTGAGGGCCCCTGCGGGTCGTGAGCCCCTCAGCTCGCGAAGGGCGTCGGATGCTCGTCCCATCGCCTCGGCGGCCGACGTCCCCCATACCTCGGCGGTGAGCTGTGCGGCAGCGTCGGTAGCGGCAGCGAGCAAATCGCCGGACTTCGGGCCGCGACCTACAGCATGCTGCCCCACGCCAGGGCCCCCTCCAATGATCCATGGGAGCACCAGAGCCTCCCCGAGTGGTCCCGGATACCGCCGGACGAGAGCGGCGACCCGAACGGCATCGTCACTCGAGAGCTCTCTCGGGAGTCCCATGACCAGGGGCGACCGTTCGGTGACGGATCTCGTGAGCTGGAACACAACGAGACCGGCGGTGGTGGCGCCCCACTCGCAGCCGTTCGCCCCCGTCGTCGTGTTGGCCATGCGCATGAGATGGGCGATCTCGCCGAGAAGCGTTGGCCCCAGCAGCTCGAGAGCGGCGCGACCAGAGATGTCGTCAGCGCGCCCGACCTTCGCTGCTGCGCCAGGACTCCAGCCCTGGACGAGCGGTCCCGGCGGCCCCTCGACCGCCTCGACGTGGACGATGTCGTCGACCAGGCGAGCCGTGCCCCCGAATGTCGGATGGATGGCGGGTTGCACGAGAACAGCGATGCGTGAGGCACCAACATCCACATCGGCGGCGCGGAAGCGTTCGAGCGTGCTCGGTGCGAACACCGAGGCCCAGCACCCGAGGACGCCGACGCCGAGCTCGCCGTGGCGGAGATCCAGATATGACGTGAAGGCACCCGACCACGCCCCGGAGCCCTCCAGAGTGCTCGAGGACCTCGCCACGATGGGTTCGGACCAATCCGCCGTGGCCTCCTCCAGGGCGGCGACAGCAGTCGGGGGTGGCGCGTTGATGATCGCCATACGTGCGGCGCCGCTCCCTGAGGCAAGCGCGTCGAGCCCCAGGCTCACATAGGGGCGGGACGAGTCGGTCGACAGGACGAAGCCGGGAAGGACAGGGAGCCCGGAGCGCCGTCCACGTGCCAGCCATGCAGCCTTTGCCCCCGCGACCTCGATGTCGAGTGCCCGGTCGTCATCGAGCGAGAAGACGACCGAGGCGTCTCCCGTCACCTCATCTGCGGCTTCGCTCAATCGATGACGATGATCTCGTGCGACTTGTAGGTCGACACCATCTCGATACCGGTCTCCGTGACGTACAGCATCTCCTCGAGCCGGACTCCGTGATCGTACGGCTTGCCGTGCTGGGTCTCGAGCGCGAACGTCATCCCGGGTTCGATCAGGACGGGATGGTCGAGCGACCAGATCCGTGAGATGACCGGTGGGTCGTACTGAGCGAGTCCGAGTCCATGTCCCCAGTTGTTGGCTGCGGCCCGATCCTCCTCCTCGTAGCCCCATGCCTCCTTGGCGGATGGCCACTTGGATGCGATGTCTGCGGTGGTCACGCCGGGCTTGGTGGCCGCGATCGAGTCCCACAGCCACTTGTGGGCGAGGTCATAGGTCGCCTGCTGTTCGTCGGTCGGTTTCCCTCCGACGCAGTAGGTGCGGTACACGCAACTCTTGAACCCGTTCCAGGTCAGCGCGGCGAGATCGATGATGACGAGGTCGCCGGGACGGATCATCCGGTCGGAGAAGTTGCGCCAGTTCGGCCACGCGTTGGGGCCGGACGACACGATGACGTCCTCGACGTCCTCCATCCCGGGAATCGAGTAGAGCTTCTCGAACCCGAAGGCGGCAACCTGGTTCTCGGTCATCCCGGGTTTCATGAAGTTGGTGATCTCGTAGTGGACGGTGTCACAGATGGCCCCGACCATCGAGAAGGCCTTGATCTCATCGGGTGACTTGATCGCTCTGGCCTCCATCATCGGCGTCATACCGTCGGTCCATTCGACGTTGCGTCGAGCGAACTCGCGCATGAGGTTGATGTCGATGAAGTCCACACCGATCGGCTTGTCGGTGACGCCGGCTTCCTCGAGGTCGTTCATCAACGCATCGACGAACTTCGTCACCTGCTGTTCGGCTGCCGGCCCGACTGCGCCCTTGATCCAGATGTACGAGTGCCGGATGTTCTCCTTCGGGATCCACGGGTTGTGCACCTCGAGGTGCATGCCGATATCACCCTGCTCATACACGATCGGCGGCCTGTCCTCGGTCATGATCACGTAGCGAAGACCCGGCTTGAGCCGGTTCCAGCCGGGCGTGAGGGTGGACGACACGTACCGCATGTTCTCGTCATAGAACAGGAGCAGGGCGCCGAGTCCGTGCCGCTTCATCGCGGCGTGCGCCCGCTTCAGGCGATAGTCCCTGACATTCGCCCAGTTGATCCCTTCCTTCCAGTCGGTACTTGCGATTCCGAATGCTTCTCTCATGTGTGAGTGCTTCTCCTCGTCCTTGTCAGTCGACACGGTCCGGCATGACACTTCGTACGATCTCGAGGAACTCGTCGCCGTCGAGCAAGCGCTTCTCGGCGAGCGATCGTCCCTTCACCTCTGCCAGGATCGTCTCGATCTCCTTCACATCCGCATCGTCGATTCCGATCCGGCTGAGCCAGATGGCAACAGAGTCGAGCCCCGACCCCTTGCCCATCACGATCTCGGGATTCGCCTGGCCCACCAGCTCGGGACGGTACGGGAAGGGCTCGAGGAGGTCGTCGCCGACGTTGTTCACCCATGTGGCGATGATGCCGGACTCGACGTTGTAGAGCATGTCGCCGGTGATGGGCCGGTTCGCAGGCTGTGTGACACCGGACAGATCGGCGACGAGCCTGGCGATATCGGTGAAGTGGCTCGTGCGTATGCCGGTGTCGACGCCATACATGGTGAGGAGAGCGAGCACCGTCTCCTCGGTGGGTGCATTGCCGGCCCGCTCTCCGATTCCGCTGACGGTCGTATGCATCACGGACGCCCCCTCGGCGACGGCGAGCAGGGTGTTCGCGACACCCATGCCGAAGTCCATGTGGAAGTGCGTCTCGAGCGGCACGGCGAGCCGCTCTCGCACGCGCCGCGTGTAGAACCGGATCGCATGCGGCGACGTGACGCCGAAGGTGTCGACGAGAGCGATGTTGTCGACGTGGCCCTCGGTGGCCACGGTCTCGAGGTCGTCAAGGAGCTCCGTCATCGTCGCCCTGGTCGCGTCGATGGGGAAGAATGTCACCTTCAGGCCGTTCTCATGCGCGTACCTCGTCGCCTCGACCGAGGCCTCTATCGCACGTTCGACCGGCCACCGGTACGCCTTCTCGATGAGGTGATGGCTGGCCGGCACCTCCATGACGACCCCTGACACACCGCAGTCGAGGGCGAGTTCCACATCCGAAACCATGCAGCGGCTGAACGCATAGATCTCGGTTGGGAGACCTTCGGCGACCATGCGCTCGATCGCCTGTTTGTCCGCCGGGGACACCGCGGGCAGGCCGGCCTCGATCCGGTGGATCCCCGCCTCGGCGAGCGCCGTGGCGATCCTGACCTTGTCGTCGGCGGTGAACTCGACGCCCGCCTGTTGCTCCCCATCCCTCAGGGTGACATCGTGCACCTGGACGGTCTCGGGAATCCGGAAACCCTCCGTCACCTCCGGCAGGTAGTTCCACGGGCTCGAGAAGAAGGTGTCGGTCTTCCACGGTGTTGCGTCCATCGTCCTCACTCCTGTCGGGGCGCTCCGGCGATCCTACATCATATAGGATGCCCGACCCGCGCCAAAAACAGGAACGTGAAGGGAGATGTGGGGGACCGGTCCGCCGACGGCCTCGTCACTCGATGCCGAAGACGCGCAAAGCATTTCCTCCGGTGATGGCCCCCCGCTCGTCCGGGGTGAGGCCGCTCGTCGCAGAGACCAGAGCCACGGGATCGGTTTCCCCCATGTCGAACGGATAGTCCGTACCGAGCATGACCCGGTCGGAACCCACGATCTCGACGAGGTGTCTGAGATATAGGGGCTGGAACACCATCGTGTCGTAGTAGAGGCGCTTCATGTAATGGCTCGGTGGGTGATCGGGGATCCGGGCCCTGGTCTCGGGCCGGACCTCCCACGTGTGATCTGCTCGTGAGCAGTAGAAGGGGAGATACCCGCCGCCGTGGAGGAGGACCAACGTGATGCCGGGGTGGTCCTCGAACAGTCCGCTGAAGATCATCCGCGTGGCCGCCACCATCGTCTCGAGGGGGTTACCGATGCAGTTGGTCAGGAAGTAGTCGTCGAATCGCTGGCTCTCCGGGTAACCACTCGGATGGAGGATGACGGGTATCCCCTTGGCCTCGACCGCCGCCCAGAAGGGTCGGAAGCGAGGCTCATCGAGGTTCCGCCCTGCGATGGTCCCGCCGATCTGGAGGCCGGTGAACCCGAGATCGTCGACGACTCGATCCATCTCAGCGATCGCGAGGTCGATGTCCTGGAGGGGCACGGTCGCGCCCATGGCGTTGAAGCGGTCAGGGTGCTCGGCCACGACGGCAGCGATGTTGTCGTTCTGGATTCGTGCCGACTCGGCTGCATCCGGACCGGGTGCCCAGTAGTGGTACTCCGAGACGAAGGTCGCAAGTCCCTGGACGTCGACGCCCATGCGATCCATGTCCTCGATGCGCGCCTCCGGCTCGGTGAGGGCGCGGCTGATCGTCGGGAACATGACCTTGTTCTGGTCCCTGGAAGCCTGCGCCATGAAGTAGTCGTACGGCTCGTACTCGGGCTTCCGGTGCACCTCCACGGGTGCTCGGCTCGAGGGCGTCGCGAGGTGGCAGTGGATGTCGATGGTCGTCATGTCGCTCCGGGGCTCTGGGCTGCAGGTCGCGGCACCCTACCACCGCTTCCGAATGGCGGACCGGGTCGCGAGGGCATCGATCGAGTGGTCGCCGTCGGTGTCCTCGAACGGGCGTGATGCTCACCGCCCTGCGAGTAGGGCCCTGCCGAACACGCCGCCGAAGGCGGCATCGATGTCTGCCGGCGTCACGATCGGTAGGTCGACATGCGGGACGGTGATGCTCGAGATCCCGTCCTCGGAGACTCGGAACCGCATCACCCCCCGGAGGTTCTCCGAGCCGAGGGCGCGAACGAGGTCGCTGTCGAATGCGATGGCACAGACCACGTCCGCCGACGGCGCATCGTCGGTTCCCGTGAGGCGACACCCGAAGACCTCGATCACGGAATGGATGGCCCCGAAGAACTGGATCCCCTCGACGATCGTTTCTCGGGAACTTCGCTGGAACGGCAGCTCGATCCGGTCGACGACGGGTGCCAGCGATGCCTCGACAGCGTATGCCGACCCGTAGTTGAGGGCACTGATGAATCGCTCCACCCGGTCGACGGGGCTCCCGAGCGGATGGAGCAGCGAGGACTCCTCGGCCTGCGCAACCGGATACGCGCGGTCGAGATCATCGGAAGCCGTTTCCCGGTCCGGCGAGGCCACGTACAGCCCGACCACCGCCACGATCATGGCGATGGCCGTCAGGTTGGCAACGACGCCGCGTCGACCACGAGGATGGGAGGTCTCGGCTGATCCACCCTCGGTGAAGCCCGAGTCGTCGATGTCGAGAACCCTGACCTTGGCAGTGTCATCGGTCCGAGCGGGCACGCGCAGAGGCTACCGGCCGCCGATCGTCGGGCTGACGGTCCCCAATGATCAGGTGATCGCGCTCCGCGACGTTTCGAGGTGTTCGGTGATCATGGCGACGGCGGCATCCGCGTCGCGTTTCGCGAGGGCGTCGAGGATGTGCGCATGCTCCGCATTCGCTTGCTGGCGGAGGGATGGATGATGGAGGAGGGACGAACTCACGTACATCATGGATGCGTCCTGGAGATTGCGGATGATCGAGGCGAGCCGTGATGACGCAGCTGTCTCGTACACCGCCATGTGGAACACCCGGTTCCGGTCCACCCAGTCGCCCGAATTCGGTTCCTCGAGCATCTTGTCGTGCATGCGCCTCAGTGTGGCGATCAGCTCATCGGTGATCCTCGGGACGGCCTGACGCATCGCAAGCGGTTCGAGGACGAGGCGGATCTCGTAGATGTCGAGGAGTTCCTGCGTCGACAGCTCGGTGACGATCGCCCCTCGATGTGGGTCGAATTGGACCAAGCCTTCGGTCGCGAGATCGCGGAGTGCCTCACGCACCGGGGTGGTGCTCACATCGAGATTCGCTGCGAGCTCGGTCTGGACGAGCCGACGCCCGATGCCGAGTTCCCCATTGAGGATGGCCCGCCTCAGCACACTCCGCACATACTCGTGCGCGGTGGCACGGGCGGAGATGGTGATGTCCCCAGCCGGGGTCGGGTTGAAGGCCGGTTCGTCCGACATGATGAAGGCGGACACTAGTCGGCGATCACCGGGTCTCCCGCGCGTCCGGCGCCGGCACCCTGTCCTACCATGATCATCCCCTGACCCTGGAGTCACCGTGCGTGCAGCGCGTCTCGTCGAACCCGGCGTCATCGAGGTCGCCGATGTCCCCGATCCCGTCCCCGACGGTTCGGCGCTCCTTCGCGTTGGCTACGTGGGGGTCTGCGGCACCGACAGCAAGATCGTGTCCGGTGCGATCCCCGTGGCCAGTCCGCGCATACTCGGTCATGAAATGGTCGGCGTCATCGTCGAGGCGCCGGCGGGTTCACCCCATCCCGTGGGATCGCGCGTGGTTGTTGACCCCGCGGTGGCGTGCGGGCACTGTGACCTCTGTGTCGGGTCGAGGCCCAATCTGTGCCGCAACGGCGGTCTGCTGGGGAGGGATGTCGACGGGGTGTTCGCGGAGTATGTCGTCGCGCCGATCGAGAGCCTGGTCCCCGTGCCGGAAGGCGTCCCCGATGCGGCGGCGGCTCTCATCCAGGTGCTCGGAACGTGTGTCCACGCCGTAAGAATGGTGAACCCCTTCCCTGGACAGGTCGCAGTTGTCATCGGACTCGGGGTCGCAGGACAGCTGATCACCCAGCTCCTGTCGCTGCGGGGGGTGGATGTCGTCGGCATCACCCGTTCACGCTGGAAGCGAGACCTCGCAGCGGCGTCAGGGGCGGTCGCCGTCGCGCATCCGGACATGACCGCGTCGGTCGTCGCCGACGTGTCGGGTGGCAGGGGGCCCGCGCTCGTGGTCGAGGCCGTGGGAACCGAGCAGACGCTTTCAGAGGCGATCACGATCGCCGGCATCGGTGCGGAGATCGTGGCCTATGGGACGACAACCGGCGGTGGGCAGGGTCTCCCGTACTTCGAGCTGTATCACAAGGAACTGACCATCCACAACCCGAGAGCCGCCCTCATGGTGGACTACCACGATGCCGCAGCCCTGGCCGCCTCCGGGAAACTCGCCCTCGAGCCGATCGTCACCGATGTGCTCGAGCTCGATGCAGCCGCCAGGGCCTTCGACCTCGTCCATGATCCTGCATCGCTGAAGGTGCTCATGCAGGTTGGTCGGATCTGAGGTAGCTCCCTGTGATCCGATGGAGCGTTCCCGCTGATGCATCGTGGAGCTCCCTGGCCGCGGATGCTATAGGATCTGCCAGCGGCCTCGACGCATGGTCTCCACCGGCCGCCCCGCAGAAACCACGATCGGCAGGAGTGTGAATGGCGAAGTACAGGGTTGTCGTGAGCGATCAGGTGTTCCCCTCCGTCGAGCTCGAACGCCGCCTGCTCGGTGAGATCGATGCGGAACTCGTGGTGGCATCCGGCAGCAGGGACGAGGTCCTGGCGATGGCGGCAGGGGCGGATGGGGTCCTCAACACCTACATGCCATGGGACGCCGACGCCATTGCTCGGCTGGATCGGTGCAAGATCATCGCCAGGTACGGCATCGGCTTCGACAATGTGGACCTCGATGCGGCGCGCCGTTCGCACATCGTCGTCACCAACGTACCGGACTACTCGGTCGAAGAGGTGGCGACCCATGCACTCGCCCTGATCCTGACCATCCTCCGCAAGATCGTCGTTGCTGACCGGTCGGTGCGGTCGGGCGTCTGGAGCATCGACAACTTCAGGCCGATCCGCCGACTCTCGACCATGACCGTCGGCCTCGTCGGCTATGGACGGATCGCCCGGCGGATCGGTGCCCCGTTGGAGGCACTCGGCGCGAGGGTCGTCGTGCACGACCCGTACCTCCAACCCGACGATAGGCTTCCCGAACTGCTGGGGCTCGACGAGCTGCTCGCCGAGTCGGACATCGTGTCCTTGCACCTCCCCCTGACGGCTGAGACCCGAGGGATCATCGGCGCCGCCGCCATCGGCCGCATGAAGGAGGGGGCGATACTGATCAACACCTCTCGTGGTCCCTTGGTCGATCTCGACAGCGTCACGAGCGCCCTCACCTCCGGTCACCTCTCTGGGGCCGGCCTCGACGTGTTCGATGTCGAGCCCCTCGACGCGGCCCGCATCGAAGGGATCCCCAATCTCATCGCCACGCCGCACATGGCCTACTACTCCGAGGAGGCGCTCCAGGAATCCCAGCGCAAGGCCGCCACGCAGGTCATCAAGGTGCTCACGGGTCAGCCGCCCGACTATCCGGTGAACTGAGACCCATGGACGTGCATTCTCCTGAGGACATCGCGACCCTCGATGTCGGTGACCGTGCCCCGGCGTTCGTCCTCCGTCGCACCTTCGATGAGTCGCTCGCCCTCGCAGATCTCATCGAAGGAGGTCCCGTCGTTCTGGCCTTCTACGTCTTCGACTTCGGTCACGTCTGAGGGCACGAATTGTCCCAGTTGGGACACCTCAGTGACGAGATCAGGGCGCTCGGAGCACGGATCGCGGCGATCGCCGTGACGGCATCGTTCTCGCAGATGGCGTTCGCCGATGCACTTGGCGTCGACTTCCCCTTGCTGTCGGACTGGGATGGGAGGGTGAGCGCGTCGTACGGCGTCCAGTATCGGGAGTGGAAGGGTCATGCGGGGGTGGCGAAGCGGTCCGTCTTCATCATCGACACCGAGGCGCGGGTTCGGTATCGGTGGGTCACGGATGATGCGCTCGTCGAGCCCGACCTCACCGAGGTCATGGAGGCGTTGGCCACCCTGTCACCCCCCGGCGATTCGGACAGCTCCGGAGGACGAATGTGAGTGTGGACCTGGCGATCAAGGGCGGCACCGTGGTGTCGCCGCGCGGTCGCGCCGTCGCGCATGTCTACGCGTCACAGGGCAGGGTCGCACATGTCGGCGACGAGGATCTCCCGGCGGAGCAGATCGTGGACGCTTCCGGCCTCTATGTGCTGCCCGGCATGGTGGACACGCACGTCCACCTGATGGACCCCGGTTCCACGGATCGCGAGGATTTCCCGACCGGAACGGCCGCTGCAGCCGCCGCGGGCGTCACCACGATCGTCGAACACACGCACGCGACGCCGATCAGGACGGCCGCCGATCTGATCGAGAAGCGTTCGTACCTCGACGGCCGCTCGAACGTCGACTTCGGACTGGCCGCACACGTCTGGCCGCACGAGACGAGCGAACTCGAGGCGTTGTGGAGGAAGGGAATCGCGTACTTCAAACTGTTCACCTGCACGACCCACGGGGTCCCCGGTCTCGATGCGGCATCCCTCGAAGCTGCGTTCCAGGCGATCGCGGCTTTCGGGGGAGCCTGCCTTGTCCATTGTGAGGACGAGTCGCTCACGCTCAGGGCGGAAGCCGATCTTCGCTCCCTCGGCAGGGAGGACGGCGGACTCCTCGCCGAGTGGCGATCGAGACAGGCCGAGGAGGTCGCTGTCGCCACGGTCGGAGTGCTGGCCGCCCGCACCGGCATCAGGGCGACCATCGCCCACGTGAGCTCGCCCTCGGTGGCGGACATCATCGCCTGGGCACGCAGTCGTGGAGCGGACCTGGCCGCCGAGACCTGTCCCCAGTACCTCGTGCTGCGCGAAGGGGATGTGCGGACGGAGGGTTCGCTGCGGAAGTTCACGCCCCCGGCGCGCCTCACGACCGACGAGGAGGAGATCGAGATGTGGGAGCTGCTCCGTTCCGGCGTCCTCACCCACGTCTCGACCGACCATGCCCCGTCCACCCTCCAGCAGAAGGCGGCTGGCATCTGGGACGCTCCCTTCGGCCTCCCCGGCCTCGACACGACATCGGCCGTCCTGCTCGACGGCGTCTTCAACGGGAGGCTGGCGCTCGAGGACGTCGTACGGGTCTACTCGGAGCAACCCGCCAGACGCTACGGCCTCTTCCCGCGAAAAGGGGCGATCGCCGTTGGCTCCGATGCCGACATCACCCTCGTCGATCCGGACATCCGATGGAAGGTGGCGAGTCCCGACATCATCTCGAAGGCGGGATGGTCCCCCTTCGATGGGAGAACCCTCGAGGGTGGTGTGCATTCGACGTACCTGAGGGGCCGTCTCGTGGCCCGAGGGAGGCAGCCTCGGCGTGAGCTCACCGGACGGTTTCTGGCGGGCGCCGGGGCCAGGTGATGGGACGGGCACGGTCTGGGCGGATCGTATAAAGTGCAGATTCGGGGCGCCGGGCGATGTGTCCCCTGGGGAGACGAGGAGATGACGGACACCGTACGGCTCGCGTGTGTCGGTCTCGGCTGGTTCGGCAACGTGCTCGCCGAAGCCGCGGTGGGTGCGGGTGCACGAGTCGTCGGGGGATACGCCCGAAGCGAAG
>Ga0075304_1000252_pt1 | contig 12775 bp, 11 predicted proteins | sample Joice_CattailNLA_FD_120067 | JGI IMG/M metagenome (GOLD analysis project Ga0075304, IMG submission 120067) | Natural and restored wetland microbial communities from the San Francisco Bay, California, USA, that impact long-term carbon... | ecosystem: Environmental > Terrestrial > Soil > Wetlands ... | reverse complement strand
TCACAATGGGTGACTGGAAGAAGCCCAATAACATATCAACTTAAGGAGGTAGACTAGAGTATGGAAACAAAAGCATTAGAATTTTTTATCGCCTGTGTGACAGCGGCCGGTTTCGGAATTGCGATTGCAGCATTTGGTTGTGGTATCGCCCAGGGTATCGGGCTGCGTGCAGCCGTTGAGGGTATCGCCAGAAACCCCGAATCGTCAGGTAAGGTCACCGTTACCATGTTGATCGGTCTTGCTCTGATCGAGTCGCTGTGTATTTATGCGCTCGTCGTTGCTTTGATCCTTATTTTTGCGCATCCCCAGGCAGCCGCGATTGCCGCCCTGTTTTCACATTAATAAACAGAAGATGCGTCAGCTTATCAAAAAGGGCAGTGGCCGCCGGACGGCCGCAGCCCTTTTTTTTGATTTTCAGTCCAAGGTCAGTGATGTTATAGTGGTTGCCAAAAAACCGTTCCGTTATTCAAACGTTTTTTCTTACAGCCACTTATAGCAGCCGGAATGTTTTTATGAAAAGCGGTATAAAAATGCTGTTGTTCTGCTGGGCTTTAATGCGGTGCGTAATGCGATCATTTCGGTTTCGGTTATCAATGCCCTGCCCAAAACATTATTGTTCCAGGATTTTGAAATGATGGATTTCTGGAAGCATTCTCTGGCGGTTGCGGTAACCAGCAAGAATATTGCCCAGAAGGCCGGGGGAGAATCACCTATTGCTTCCCCAGTTTTTTAGCCAGGAATTGACCCGTGTAGGAGTTGCTGATTTTTGTGATTTCTTCAGGCGTTCCGCATCCGATAATATAGCCTCCCCCGTCGCCACCTTCCGGACCCAAATCGATAATATGATCTGCTGTTTTAATCACATCCAGGTTGTGCTCGATGACAATAACGGTATTGCCGGCATCCACCAGTTGATTGAGCACCCCCAGCAGCTTGCGAATGTCCTCGGCATGCAGTCCGGTGGTGGGCTCATCAAGAATGTAAACGGTTTTGCCGGTGCCCTTTTTGCTGAGCTCTCTTGAAAGTTTTACACGCTGGGCTTCGCCGCCGGACAGTGTGGTGGCTGCCTGACCAATCTGGATATATCCCAGGCCCACATCCCTCAGGGTTTCTAATTTAGACCGGATTTTTGTTATCCGCGAGAAAAAACCAAAAGCCTGGTTAACGGTCATGGCCAGGACCTCTTTTATGTTTTTGCCCTTGTATCGAATTTCCAGCGTCTCACGGTTATACCGATGTCCGTGACACACATCACAGGCGACGTACACATCGGGTAAAAAGTGCATTTCAATTTTAATGATGCCGTCTCCCTGGCACGCCTCGCATCTGCCGCCCTTGACATTAAAACTGAAACGGCCCGGTTTGTAGCCCCGCATGCGGGCTTCAGGTGTTCTCGAAAAGAGTTCTCTGATATATGAAAATAAACCGGTATACGTTCCTGGGTTTGATCGTGGTGTTCTCCCGATGGGTGATTGGTCGATATTGACAACTTTGTCTATATGCTCCAGGCCTCTCAAATCACGGTGCCGGCCTGCTGTGATTCTGGCATGGCGAAGCCGTTGAACCAGGGCAGGGTATAGAGTTTCCAGGATCAGGGTGGATTTACCGGAGCCGGATACGCCCGTTACACAGGAAAAACATCCCAGAGGAAATGATGCCTCAATGTCTTTCAGATTGTTCTGGGTGGCGCCTGCAATCACAAGTTGCTGTTTGTTGTTATGACGCCTGCTGGTGGGCAGTTGGATGGTTTTGCGCCCGGACAGGTATTGACCGGTCAGGGAGGTTTCATGCATCAGCAGTTTGTCGGGTGTGCCGGCAAAAACGACCTCACCGCCATTGACACCCGCCGCAGGACCCATGTCCACGACATAATCAGCGGCACGGATGGTTTCTTCATCATGTTCAACCACCAGCACCGTGTTGCCCAGGTCGCGCATTTTTAGAAGCGTGGCCAGCAGTTGTTGATTATCCTTCTGGTGCAGACCGATGCTGGGTTCGTCCAGAACGTAAAGCACGCCGGTTAATTTCGAACCGATTTGAGTTGCCAGACGAATCCGTTGACTTTCCCCGCCGGACAGCGATTGAGCTGATCGGTCAAGGGTCAGGTACGAGAGACCGACACTCCGCAAAAAGCCCAGTCGCTCAACGATTTCTTTCAAAATTCGGCGGGCAATTATTTCTTTTTTACCGTCCAGGCGCAGGTCCAAGAAAAAATTGCGGGATTTGGCTACCGGCAGGGCGGTAATTTCATAAATATTTAGGTCAGCGATCTTTACCGATCGACTGGCCGGGTTTAATTTTGTGCCGCTGCATTCCGAGCAGGTTTTAAAATTCATATATTGGTTGATTTCTTCCCGGATATAATTGGAGTCCGTTTCCCGATAGCGACGTTTTAAATTAGGGATGACACCTTCAAACGGTTTTTGGTAGGTATAGCGGCGGCTGCTGCGCTCAAAATAGAAGTTGATCGAGTCATTGCCAGAACCGTAGAAGATGGTGTGTTGAAATTCCGCCGGCAGATCCTTAAACGGCGTATAAATATCGGTGCCGTATCTCTTGGTCAGCGCCTCCAAAAATTCGATAAAATGCATGCTGTTTCGTTTGGCCCAGACGCTGACAGCTCCCTCCCGCAGGGAGAGTTCCGGATTGGGAATGATCAGCCCGGGATCCAACTCAGTGGTCCAGCCCAGACCGTCGCAGGCCGGACATGCTCCCTGGGGGGAGTTAAAGGAAAAACTGGCCGGGGTGAACTCGGGGTAACTGATTCCACAGGTTGTGCAGGCGGATTTTTCATTGAAGAGGAGGGCTTCCCTGTCCGGTGCATCCACCGTTACCAGCCCCCCCGATTGAGTCAACGCCAGTTCCAGAGAGTCGGCCAGGCGTTTGCGAAAACCGTCTTTGACGATCAGGCGGTCTACGACGACATCAATGTCGTGCTTTTTTGTTTTGCCCAGTTCGGTTACTTCTTCGATATCCAATATTTGGCCGTCAATACGGACCCGGGCAAATCCTTCCTTTTTTAAGCGTTTGAATAGCCCTTGGTGGCTTCCTTTCTGTCCGGTGACCAGAGGGGCCAGAATAATTGCCCGGGAACCCTCGGGCAGCGACATGACGCGATCCACTATCTGGTCAATTGTCTGGGAAGAGATGGGACGTCCACAGCGGTGGCAATGGGGGCTGCCGACCCTTGCGAAAAGCAGCCGCAGGTAGTCATATATTTCAGTAACGGTACCGACTGTGGAGCGCGGGTTGTGGCTGGCCGTTTTTTGTTCAATCGCAATGGCCGGTGAGAGACCTTCGATGAGATCCACATCGGGCTTGTCCATGCGCTCCAAAAACTGCCGGGCGTATGTCGAAAGCGATTCCACATACCTGCGTTGGCCTTCGGCATAGAGGGTGTCAAAGGCAAGGGTCGATTTTCCGGAACCGGACAAACCCGTGATAACCACAAGTTTATTGCGCGGCAGTTCGACATCAATATTTTTCAGGTTATGCTGCCGGGCCCCCTGTATGATTATTTTTTCAGAAGACATGTTTCATATTTCTCTATTTAAATTTTTCATTCTTACATGTTTCAAATAAATATATCAAATAAAATTCCTCTAACCACCTGTTGCGATTGAAGTTTGTTAAGCCAAAAAGTTATGAACAATTTTATTTATTTTTTTTTTAAAAATAGAAGATAATAGAAGATAATAGAAGATTTTAAAAGATGTACCGAATGTTAATAACTAGCGGCAGTTGGTGGATATGCTTAAAATTCTTCAAAAAATTTCTATATATCAAAAGTTCGCAATTAAGGACTGTTTTCAAGAAAATGCCAATTATTTTCAATTAAAACAGTAATATGCAAATTGTTCAAAAACACATTATTACTTACTTCAGATTCCTGTTTTCCGGGTTTGACACTTTCCCGTTGATACCATAAACAGGCACAAGCTTTCTTCATGTGGGTGCATAACCAAACGTAAACCTTCCCAGCCGTTTAACTTCATCAGTTAAAACCAGTTGGAAACTTCATTGAACTTTAACTCTATCTTTTAGTTATTTAAGTTATTTAGAACGTTGGACTTTATGGAAGCAGTCTGGGAAAAAATAAAATCTACGATCAAACAAGGCATTCCCGGCCACAGTTTTAAAATGTGGATCGAACCGTTGAATGTTAGCCAGACCGACAGAAGCCACTGGGTTGTTTATTGCCCGAATTTCTTTTCTAAGAATCGGGTGCAAGGCCTTTACGGAGAGATGATTAAAGGCGCCATCCAGCAATCTATGGGTCAGGATTGCGAGCTGAAGTTTGAAATATCGAGCAAGGTCGGCACGACGAATAATACGAATGGTGGCAATTGTCAGATGCAGTTGCCGACCGAAAATGCACGTCCCAGCAGCGGGCACTTTTTAAGAAGAGAATTTACCTTTGAGCGCTTTGTTGTCGGCGGCAACAATGATTTTGCCTATTCAGCCTCTCTGGCACTGGCCTCTCGCAAGGCGACCCAGCAGAATGCATTGTTTTTGCTGTCCAAGACCGGTATGGGAAAAAGCCATCTGTCCCAGGCCATCGGCAATCATATACTGTCAATTTATCCCCAAGAGCGGGTCTATTATACGACAGCTGAGAATTTCAGCAACGAAATGGTTCAGGCCTACCGGCATGACGACATCGATAAGTTTAAAAGTAAATACCGCAACCAGTGTGACGTCTTGCTTCTGGAAGATGTTCATTATCTCAGCGGTAAAGAGCGGACCCAGATAGAACTTGCACTGGCCCTCGACACGCTTTACGAATCCGGCAAACGCATCATTTTTTCCAGCTGCTATCTGCCGGCCGATATCCCCAAGCTCAATGACAAATTAAGATCGCGTTTATCCTATGGGCTGATTTCATCTATTGACCCGCCTAACTTCCGGACCAGAGTGCGGATCCTGCAAAAAAAGCTGGGAATCAACGGCTGCCGGATGCCTGAAGATGTGATTCATTATCTGGCCGCAGAGTTGACCGACGATGTGCGACAACTTGAAAGCGGGATGAACGGAGTCGCCGCCAAGTCATCGCTGCTGGGAATGCCGATTGATCTCAACCTGGCTGAAAGCGTCGTAAAAAACATTGTTCGCCAGCGCAAACGCATCACCATCGAAGTTATTAAAAAACTTGTATGCAAATACTATAATATCTCCGGAGAAGAAATTATATCACGTTCGCGCAAACAAAACCTCGTACGGCCCAGGCAAATCGCGATTTACCTGTCCCGACACTATACCGATGCACCGTTGCAGAGCATTGGAAAATCTTTTAACCGCTATCATGCCACCGCCCTGCATTCCATAAACTGCATTGAACGCGGTATAAAACAAGACAGTTCGATAAAAAAGCAGGTCGGCTTTTTCCGCACAAAGCTCGAGTCCGGAAAACTTTAGGATTGTCAACTGTCGAATTAAGGATGTCGCTACGCTCTTGCATGAACAATAGATAGACTTCCATAACTCGTTCCACCGCAGGCGGATCAATCGCCATTTGCCATTCCCAAGGTCCTCCCTTAAATTCTCAGCAACTCGATCATCTCCTGATGTATATGCCCGTTGGTGGCCAGAATTTCCATTTGGTCGACGCTATAGGGTTGATGGGAGAAGGTCGACACCAGTCCGCCGGCCTCGGCAGCAATCAGGGCGCCTGCAGCCGTATCCCAGGGTTTTAAATTTTGCTCCCAGAACCCTTCGAAACGGCCACAGGCCACATAGCACAGGTCGAGGGCTGCGGAGCCCAATCTTCGAATCCCCTGCGCAGTTTTGAGGCAGTTGCCGTATCTGGTGATTATCGGATCAAAAATCTCATTGACATTGTAAGGAAACCCGGTGACCAGCAGGCTTTCTGTGACGCTGGCAATTGAAGAGACTTGAATCGGCAGGCCATTGAGTTGAGCACCCTGTCCGCTCATCGCTGAAAAAAGCTCTCCGGATAAAGGGTTGAAAACAATTCCCAGGACGACGGCATCCTTAAAGGATAGTGCTATCGATATACAGAAGATCGAGACTTGATGGGCAAAATTTACCGTGCCGTCCAGCGGATCAACGATCCACCGGTATTCAGACGATCCTGTCGTCAACCCGCATTCTTCACTCAAAATCCCATGCTCAGGAAAGTTGCTGCGGATAACGGCGAGGATTTCTTTTTCGGATTCGGTATCGGCCTCCGTTACGATTTCCTGAGCCACCTTTTTTCGGATCCGCAATATATTGCCAAAGTGCGATTGCAGTGCGCGGGCACCCTTTTCGGCGGCGGCCACCGCCACCTGTCTATGGGGTTCGAAATCCATAATTTGACCTTCGTCAATCGGCATTTGTCATTCCTAACCGACTTTCGGCATTCGACATTCCAAAACCGTTTCCATTTTTTCAATCAGAGGCATCAGGGTTGATTTGGATTTAGCCGATACCGCCGTGCCTTTCAACTGTCGCCCCAATTGTAAGCTGGTTTGCGAATCAACTAGATCGATTTTGTTCAACACCCGCAGGGTAGTCGTGTTTTGCAGATTAAGATCAGCCAGAATTTTTTCCACGGATTTGATTTGCTCTTCAAACCGCGGATTACTGATGTCGATTATATGCAGCAAAAGATCGGCGCTTTCGAGTTCCTCCAGGGTCGCCCGAAAGGCTGCCATGAGATCTTTGGGCAAATCCCTGATAAAACCAACGGTGTCGGTAATAATGACCTCAAAATCTCTGGGAAATCGTAGCCGCCGACTGGAGGGGTCCAGTGTGGCGAAAAGCCGGCTTTCGGCCACCACGTTGCTTTTTGTAAGGGTATTGAGCAGCGTCGATTTACCCGCATTGGTATATCCGATAATGGATATGACCGGCAGTGCTTTTTTGCGTCTCTGCGCCTTTTGCTGGCTTCGCTGCTGCCTGACCGCCAATAGTGCTTTTTCCAGATGGGCGATACGCTCCCGGGCCCTGCGCCGGTTAATTTCCAACTTGGTTTCGCCGGGGCCACGTCCGCCGATACCTCCGGTTAAACGCGACATGGCGGTGTTTTTCATCACCAGCCGTGGCAGCAAATACTTCAGCTGAGCCAACTCCACCTGCAATTTTCCTTCCCGGGTCTGGGCGCGCTGGGCAAATATATCCAGAATCAGCTGGGTGCGATCGATAATCTTAAAGTCTATATGATCTGCAATTGACCTTATCTGGGACGGGTTTAGCTCCTGATCGAAAATGATCATGGTTGCTGCTTCCTGCAAAGCCAATACGGCCAGGTCCTGGAGTTTCCCGGGTCCGATCAACAGCCTTGAATCCGTTTTACTTCTTTGCTGCGTGACGGATCCGACAACATGGATACCGCCTGACAATGCTAATTCCCGTAATTCGGCCATTGACTCTTCGGCCCGGGCTCTGGTTTCAGATGACACGCTGACCAGCAGAGCCCTTTCATCGTCGGAGTTTGCCTGATGCCCCCCGCGGACGCGGGCAAGTTCGTCCTCGAGGGCCAGTATAAGTGCAAGGCAGTCGATGTCGAGGTTGGCGGGATTTAAAGGCGGTAATATTTGATAGGACTTTTGATCCAAATTTTTAGGCATAATATGGGCCAGATGAACTTTTTGCGGCAATCCGTCCGGATTGCTCAAAATCACGGCCATCAGGTCCAGCCTCAGCAAGGCCAAGTCCGTGAGATCATCTGCTGTCAGGGCTTCATGGCTTAGATGGGTATGGATACACCGCAGCCCTTTTAAGCGGCCAGGTGCGGCGCGATATTCGCCGGTGTTGGGGATGACAATTTTTTTGTTGTCACCAACAATTACGAAGACAATTTTACTGCGGCGGTTTACCAGAATACCAATTTGCCGGCGTATTTCACGTGACATTCTGCAAAGGTCGCGTGCCAATTCGTAGGTCAGCAAAAATTCCGGCGGGATGCGACGGCGATAGAAATTTTCCAGCCGTTTCACCTGATTTGCCTTTAAGCCACCTGTATTTCCGTAGAGTTTTTTCAACCTGCCACAACGTCGCCAGAGGCCAAATTTTCAAACCGCGTAAAGGAATTCAGAAATGTCAAATATACATCGCCGGTTGGGCCGTTGCGTTGCTTGGACAGCAGGATTTCGGCAACCCCCCGGCGGGGGTTATCTTCTTCTTTGTTGTATACTTCGTCTCTGTATATGAAGGCCACAACATCCGCATCCTGTTCCAATGCCCCTGATTCCCTCAAATCGGAAAGCCGGGGCCTTTTATCGGTGCGTTGCTCCAGCATCCGGTTAAGCTGTGACAGGGCCAGAACCGGAAGTTGGAGTTCTTTGGCCAGAGATTTCAGGGCTCTGGAGATCTCGGAAATTTCGATATCCCTCCGTTCGGCACTTGCGCGTCCCTGCATGAGCTGTAGATAGTCGATAACAACTAGGCCGATATTCTTGTCCATTTTAAGCCGGCGGGCTTTGGCGCGTATTTCCATGGCCGTAAGGCTTGGAGAATCGTCAATGTAGATGGGGGATTCAGACAAAATGCCGGCGGCGTCGGTTAGCCGATGCCAGTCCTCCATACTGAAAAAGCCGCCTCTTAAGCGCGATGAATCGATGCGTGCTTCGGAACAAAGCATTCGCAGCGACAGTTGCTCTTTTGACATCTCCAATGAGAATAGTGCCACCGGTATGTTGGCATCCACGGCCGCATTGCGGGCAATGTTCAGTGCCAGTGCCGTTTTGCCCATGCTGGGTCGCGCCGCGAGGATGATAAGATCGGAGTTTTGAAGCCCTGAGGTCAGATTGTCCAGTTGGCTGAATCCCGTTGGGACTCCGGTTACGAGGCTGCGGTTTCCCTGATTTTCTTCCAGGGTTTCAATGTTGCCCAGAATAAGCTTACCAATCGGGTAGAATGCTTGCAGGGCTTTTTTTTCTGAAATTTCGAAAACGGCTGTTTCGGCAAAGTCGATGACATCATCGGCGTTTCCCCGTTCTTCGAAACAGCGTTTGACGATGGCATTGGCCTTTTCAATTAACCGCCTTAACGATGCTTTGTCATGGACAATTTTAGCATAATGCGGCGCATTGACCGCCAAAGGAACTGTATCCACCAGACGCGCAAGGTAACTGGCACTCCCGATTTCATCCAGCTGTCCCTTTTCTTTCAGCTTGTTGGCCAAGGTGACAAGATCGATGGGTTCTGTTTTGTCAAACAGGTCGGTAATAGCGGCATAGATTTTCTGGTGGGCGGTGCGGTAAAAATCTTCCGGTGCCAGGATCTCGATAACATCCAATAGGGTGTTGTTATCGATGAGGATGGCACTGATGATGGATTCTTCCGCTTCGATGTTTTGCGGCGGAAGACTATACGGTGCCGAATCTTTTGGTTTTTGCTCCTGGCGTTCGGCCATTGTTCCTCAAGTTTGGGCTAAACCCCTTTTGGCCTCCGGTCCGTTAGACCTGCGCCCCGGAGGGAATGTTGGATGCAAATTTGGGGACATTATTCGGGTACAATTTCAACTGTGATTTCCGGCTCCACTTCTTTATAGACCCGAACAGGGATTTTGAAACTGCCGAGTTCTTTAATGGGCTCTTTCATGAGGACCATTCTTTTTTCAACCACAATATTCTGGCTGGCCAGCGCATTAATGATATCCCTGGTAGTCACCGATCCATAGAGGCGGTCTTCCTCGGCGACCTTGGCTGATATCTTGCACACAACACCTTCGAGTCTCTGGGCCATTTCTTCAGCCAGCTTGCGCTCCTTGGCAATCTGGATTTCAAATTTGGCTTTCTCATGCTCCATTTTGCTTCTATTTTGCGGTGTTGCCAAAACAGCTTTGTTCTGGGGCAGCAAATAGTTGCGCGCATAACCAGCGGCTACGGATACCTCGCTGCCGATGATACCGAGGGAGTCGATGGTCTCCTTTAAAATTAGTTTCATTCTCAAAACCTCCGCAATCATGCCCCAATTGATTTGAAAATCAATTAGGAGTTATCCGTTATTTGTTATCAGTTATTGAGCATTTTTGCTCAATAAGGCTGTCAACCCGCCTGTTTGCCCGATCTTCGAAAATTTACCCACAAGTCAAAAAAACCGAGCCCGATGACTGCCAGCAGTATCAACTGCTGAAGGGCAATCAGCGTGTAAAGAAAAACCCGTACAAACCGTGGAAGCCGCTTTTTGTCAAAATAAAACGAGACAATTGCGATGCCCTGGAAAAAATAGACTGTCATAAAAATGAGCAGGCCATTTAATCCAATGACCTTAATCGCCGTATTTGGCAGAAACAAAGACAGACCGCAGCCGATGACGCCCCATACGAGATACTCCGGGGCCTTCCACAGGTTTAAAGGCCCAAAATCCGGATAATAAAGCGACCGGCTTATCAGCACTGGTCTGGCAAGCAGAATGCTGATCCATGTCACAAACAGGGTTGAGGCCGAAACCAGTGCGGGAATAATAGTCACTAAAACTTGCTGAATTTTGCCCAGTGACTGGGAAATCAGTTGAATATTTTCTTCCGACATCCCCATACTCCGGTACAATACCAGGGTAAGTTCCAGATTTTTCGCGACATAGTCCGAAACGATGGTGAAAACACCCTGCCCGGTCAGCATGCTGGAAATTACCAGGCTGATCAAACCCGACAGCACGGCGCTGCCGGATGCAATCAGCATTGTTTGTTCAATCGAGAGATTTAGCTCGAACAGCTCACCCAGCATAAACCCGATCAGCAAAAGCCCGGCGAAAAATATTACATCAATGGATATAGCGCCGATCAGAACCACCATGATCAGGCTTGCGATCACAGCGATGACCAACCCGTTTGTTCTTCCCAGCTTTAAGCGATAAAAGAGAATCGGCAGGGGGATAAACAACGCAGCTACAAACCCGATGATCGGAATAAATACCGAAATGAGAAATATCAGGCTTGTAATTAAGACACCGGTGACTATATCCTTTACCATTTCTCTTGAAGTGCTGATAAGAGTTTGCAGGAAATCCCCTTAACTGCCGAAAGTCGAATCAGCTATTTTACCGAAGGTCAACGGATCCGACAAATGGCAAAAAGGCAATCGTTCGGGCCTGCTTGATTGCGTGGGTGAGGGTGCGCTGATGCTTGGCGCAACATCCAGACAATCGCCGGGGTATGATTTTGCCGCGTTCGGTGATAAAATATCTCAATGATTTAGGGTCTTTGTACGTAATTACAAGACTTGAATCAGCACAGAAACGGCAAACTTTCCGGCGATGGTATATTTTTCTTTTTTTTCTCGGGTCTTGGCCTCCACTATTGACTCTGGGGCCTCTTGACGGTGCGGCCATGATTTATGCCTCCTCTGGATTTTTCAATGGGGTCGTGTCCGCTGCAGATTCACTCTCATCGGAGGTGGGCGCAACGTCTTTATGGGTAACTTCTTCAACTGTCGCTGTAGCTTCTGCGGGCGCGGTTTCCACTTCCCGGGACGCTTCTTGCGCTGCCTTTTCAATTGCAGCTTTGTTTGCGGCCTCCGCCTTTTCTTCCTTGATTTTTTCAAGGTCGGCGGCTTTGTCCAGCAAAACGGTCATATACTTGAGTACCCGATCATCGATGCGGAAGAAACGCTCAATTTCATCTACAAGTTGTGACAGGCCGCAGTAATCGAAACGCACGTAGTAACCGCGTGTTCTTTTTTTGATATCGTAGGCCAGCTTCCTTTCACCCCATTCATCCGTGAACACCAGAAACCCGTCCATCTGGGTTATTAGTTCTTCAACTCTTTGAAGGACTTGACCCCGTTGGTCCTGAGACAAGTCAGGATCCACAATTACAAATGTTTCGTACCTTCGCATTCATCCTCCTTCCGGCTAATAAAGCCCTGGTGCTATCCAGAGCAAGGATTGGAATTCTTAAGATAGCTTCAGTTAATGGTATTTATTAAAATTTAATCCAATAACATTAAATAAAATCATCTGTCAAGGTGATTTTTTTAATCCGCCTGCGGCGGACGAGTCCTCCTGAGGCGGATAAAGGTCTAATTCCCCGCCCCTTGGGGCGTTTAAAAGTTTCCGTTTGATACCCCGTCGCTTGCGGCGGGGTTGTTCATTGCCCCGGGGTAACGTCAAAGGAGACCCTTGATGACTCAGATAAAAATAAAATGACGTATCCTTATTATGATCCCTGTCGAGGATCGGCGCAATAAAAAGGGCTAGCTTTCCAATTTTCAAGCTAACCCTTCTGATTCTATACGGATCGTATTAAAATACGGTGTCAAATGCCGATGGGGCAAGCGGATCGTCTCATTTTTTAAGACACCCCATGGCCGATGTCAAGGACTATTAAAGCAATCGCCGACTTCTGATGCGTGGTGGGCCGTGATGGAATCGAACCATCAACCTACTGATTAAGAGGCCGCCCAGTAGGGTTTTGCAAGTGTCTGAAATTGCATAACTTATTGATTTTATTAGAACCGAACTTAGAACTATTTTAACGATTTTAGCCAATTTAAATATTATTGGTCACAAAATGGTCACAAAAAATCATCTGACTTTCAATCAGTAGGTTGAAGGTCACGGTAATATTTCGGGCTGATTTTGTCAATAAAATGATTCACGAAAAAAGACTTGACAAAGATAAAAACTATGTTAAAAATTATTTAGCCAAATAATATTTATCACGTTGGAGGTTGTGAAAATGGCCATCTACAGGAAAAAACAAATCATCGAAGCGCTTCAAGGTATTGTCGAGATTTCCGAACCCCAACTTGCCTACTACCTGAAATTGGGAATCGTAACCCCTGACGTGGCAAATCCATCCGGCCGGGCGGAAACCAAATACCACAGC
>Ga0075304_1000250_pt1 | contig 12860 bp, 13 predicted proteins | sample Joice_CattailNLA_FD_120067 | JGI IMG/M metagenome (GOLD analysis project Ga0075304, IMG submission 120067) | Natural and restored wetland microbial communities from the San Francisco Bay, California, USA, that impact long-term carbon... | ecosystem: Environmental > Terrestrial > Soil > Wetlands ... | reverse complement strand
TCCTCGGATCGGATCTCGGAGAGGTTGGTCCTCGCCTCCTGCGCCTTGCCAGAGGCGAACAGCATCTTCTGGAGCCAGCGCGCCTCGTTCTCACGCTGCTTGTCGATCTTGCGCTGCAGCGCCTTCTCCTCTGCCTCCGTCATCTCCGCCATGTCGTCCCTTCTCCCCTCGCCTCACCGAGGAACCATGCGGTCGAACCGTCAACCCTCGGTCGTTCGGCACGGCCCACCTCGTGTCGTGGAGCCATCGGGTTCGTCCATTGCAGCGACTCTAGGCGTTGATGGGAGGGGCTCCCACACGCCCATGCTGCAGCCGTCATCCGGGCACCTTTCGGGTACGGAGCCAGGTGAGCAGTCCGAATGAAGCGGCGAAGAGGAAGCCCGCCGCGACGACGGTCGCACTCCCCACACCCGATCCGATGTCGGGTCGCATCATCGCGAGTGCGACATTGAGGACGATGCCTGCGATGAGGGGACCGACCACGAGCCAGAGGAAGAGGAGCAGACCCCCACTCTCGTTCCCTCCGACGAGCATCCCGACAGGAAAGCGCTGCCGCGCAGAGGCGATCGCCGCCGAGCCCACGACGGCCGCAGCGGCGAAGGGAGCGACGACCACGAAGGGACCGAGTGCCGTCCATGGCGCGAATCCTCCGAGTCCCACGACAGCGAGGCTCGTCCATCCGAGGAGCGTCATGACGACGGTCGGGACCTGGCAGTGCATCACGAGCACCGTGCCCCATGACCATGGCAGCAGGCGATGCGCGTCGGCCTGATCCGCCTCGATGCGAATCGCCTCCACCAACCGGGACGCTGCGACGTACAGGCACAGGAAGGCGACGACACCGAGGAGTGCATGGTCGCGCGCCGCAACCGAGGCAGCCGCCGCACCGACCATGAAGACGACAGAGGTCGCGACGAGCCGCGGGCTCCGTCGGAGGAGGAGCACATCGCGCGACGCGATGGCCAGCGATGGCGAGCTCGATCGCGCCATGCGACTTCGACGTGCCCGGAAGCGACCCCCGGTTCGCTCTCTGCGGGATACGGACGAAAGGGTCCTGATGTCGCCGAAGAACATCGCTGCCGAGGCGACGGAGCGGGCGGCGGCTCTCCGCCACAGTTCCTCCTCAGAGAAGCGACCGGCTCCCGCGACTGCGGACGCAACCGCGGCACACGTCGCCAGGGCGAGGAGCCCCAACTGCAGTGGCCAGCCGGGAACCAACCAACCAGCCCGATCGGCGATGGGTCCGATCGCCCAGCCCCAGGGGCCGGACCACCACACGAAGCCCTCATGGCCGGTCGCCACGGCGGCGGCGAGGATGCAGGCCAGGAGGAGGGCCGCTGGTGCGGCACGGTTGACCAGGGCGCTGGATTTCACAGACCGCTCGACGTGCCACGACAGTGCCGTTGCCAGGAGCGCCACCGCGGCGAATGTCCCTGCCGCAATGAGGAAGATCACGAGCTGCTCCTCACCCAACAGGACGTCGACGACGACGGCGACGATCCCACCTCCGATGATCCCCGCCACGGCCGAGGCGACGAATGCCCTCCGAAGCCGCATCATCACCAGTGCCCTTCGTTCGAGGGGGGCCGCCATCACCCACTGGAGATCCGGCTCGGAGAACACGACAGGCCCCTGCCATGTCGCGAATCGAAGGACCGCCCACATGAATCCGAGGAGGGCGATCGGCAACCACACGAGCGCGTCGATGAACACACCCGGCTCCGGGATCGAGTCGGCATCGACGAATCCCGCCACGACCAGCCCCACATAGAACAGGCCGAACATCCCCATGTAGACGTTGATCAGCCGATCGACCGTGGACCGGCGATCATGCGCCTTCTTCCGCCCCCTCAGGAAGGAGATGACATCGCGTTCGTCCACGACGATCGCGTCCATCGCCGTCATATCAGGCCGAGGTCCCCGACGACGTCACTCGTCGACACGTCGTCGTAGGTGCCTGACGCTGCGACGCGGCCCTCGTGGAGTACCACCACGCGGTCGGCGAGGCCCTCCGCGAACGTCAGCTGGTGCGTGCTGAACAACACGGCCGCGCCCTCGTCCTTCGCTTCGGCGAGGAACGACCAGAGCGTCCTGCGCGAGGGAGGATCCAGGCCGGCCACCGGCTCGTCCAACATGAGTACCGCGAACGGACGGAGCAGCGCGCACGAGAGTTGTGTCTTCTGGCGCATACCACGGGAGAGCTCCCGCGGCAGGAGGTGTCGCCGGGCGGTGAGCCCGAACCGCTCGAGGATCGCAGAGGCTCGCTCCTCCACATCCTCGACACCGTGGGCCATCCCAACGAGGTCGAGATGGTCCGACACCGTGAGATCCGGGTAGAGCGTTGGTGCGTCGGGGGCGAACGAGACCGCTGCTCGAACGGCGATCGAGCCATTGGCCCCGAACACGTCGACCCCTGCGACCTTCACCGATCCGCGGTTCGGCTCCACGCGTCCTGCGATGATCGACATCGCGGTGGTCTTCCCGGAACCGTTGTGACCCACGAGGACCGACACCTGCCCGTGATCCATGACGAGATCGAAGTCATCGAGCGCCGGAACACCCGCATAGTCACGTCCAACGCCTTCGGCCACGACCAGCTGCCGATCATCGGCTGTCTGCTCCGTCACCGGGTCGAGGCTAGGGCGGCAAACGGTGGATCCTGCCGTCCTCCATACGGTGCGGCCACCTCACGCACCGAGTTTCACAAGGGCAGCCCGACGTAGTTCTCGGCGAGCGCGGCCCGTGCAGCGGGTGATCCCTCCAGATATGAGAGCTCTGCCTCCTGGAGCTTGGTTGCGAAGGCGTCGTCGTCGTCGAAGCGGTGGAGGAGCGTCGTCATCCACCAGGAGAAGCGGACGGCCTTCCAGACCCGATCGAGCGCCCGGTCGGAGTACGTCTCGATCCCGGTTCCATCATTGCGCTCGTAGTGGTCGACCAGTGCCTCGGCGAGGTAGGCGACGTCCGAGATGGCGAGGTTGAGACCCTTGGCACCGGTGGGGGGAACGATGTGCGCCGCGTCCCCGGCGATGAAGAGGTTCCCATATCGCAGCGGAGACGCAACGAAGCTGCGGAGGGGAGCGATCGACTTCTCGATCGACGGTCCGGTGACCAGCCGTTCGGCGGCCCATGTCGGGAGGCGCCTTGCCAGCTCCTCCCAGAATCGTTCGTCCGGCCAGTCCTCGACATCCGTGTCGAGCGCGCATTGGACGTAGTAGCGGCTGAGCATCTCGTTTCGCATCGAGCACAGGGCGAAGCCGTACTCACTGCGCGCGTAGATCAGTTCATCGTTCACGGGCGGTGTCTCGGACAGGATGCCGAGCCACCCGAACGGGTAGACCCGCTCCCACATCCGGAGTATGGAGGACGGGATCGTCGGCCTCGACACCCCGTGGTATCCGTCGCAGCCGACGACGAAGTCGCTCTCGACGCGATGTTCATCGCCGTCGACGATGAACGTGACGGCTGGATCATCAGTCGTTGGGTCGTGGATCGCGACGTTCGAGGCCTCGAAGACGATCGTCCCGTCCTCCGCGCCGATGGCCGCATAGAGATCCTTCTGGATCTCCGTCTGCCCGTACACCGTCACGGATGAGCCGGCACCTTCCGCGAAGTCGACCCGGAAGGAACGCCCACCGTACGCGATGTTGATCCCCTCGTGAACGAAGCGCTCGGCCAGCAATCGATCGGCGAGGCCGTATCGGGTGAGCAGATCGACGGATCCGCGCTCGAGGACGCCTGCCCGAATGCGTGACAGGACGTGGTCCGCGGTCTGGCGCTCGACGACGAGGTTGTCGATGCCGTGGAGGGTGAGGATGTGCGAGAGCAGCGAACCGGCCGGGCCGGCACCGATGATGGTGACCTGGGTTCGCGTCGTCATCTCTCCTCCTGCCGTCGGTCGCGGCCGTCGAGCTCCGCGACCAGGGGACCCCCGGCTGGCTCTGTCGTGTGTCGCACTTCTTCGACGAGCCGTCGACCATGCCGCTCATGCATCGTGCCGTTGCGAGGCGGGCGTTCGCCCGGTGCCCTCCACGAGCTAACCTAGCATTGTCGACAAGAATGTGAACAATATGGATCACGATCTGACCACCGCGGGTGTCCCGTGCATGATCATGCGGGGCGGGACGTCGAAGGGGGCATTCTTCCTCCGGCAGGATCTCCCAGAGGACGTCTCGGATCGCGACGAGCTCCTGCTCAGGATCATGGGTACGCCGGACCCGCGACAGATCGACGGGATGGGCGGTGCGCATCCCCTGACCTCGAAGGTCGCGGTCGTCGGCGTCTCGGATGACCCGCGTGCCGAGATCGAGTACCTCTTCCTCCAGCTCGGCGTCGACGACCGGATCGTCACGGACCGCCAGAACTGCGGGAACCTCCTCGCGGCCGTCGGTCCCTTCGCCGTCGAGCGCGGCCTGGTCGCAGTCGACGATGGGGAGGCGACCGTCGCGATCCACATGGTCAACACGGATTCGATCGCACGTTCCACCTTCCGGGTGGCTTCCGGTATGCCGGTCTACTCCGGAGGGACCGGCATCTCCGGCGTCCCGGGTACGGCGGCACCGATTCGCCTCGAATTCGACGACACGGCAGGTGGAACCACCGGAGCCCTCCTGCCAACGGGATCCGCGACGGACGTGGTCGAGGGTGTGCCTTGCACGTTGATCGACAACGGCATGCCTGTGGTCGTGATGCGTGCCTCCGACGTCGGGGTGACCGGCTACGAGTCGTGCGTCGAACTCGAACAGAACGATGCCTTCCGGGGACGACTCGAGGCGGTGCGGCTCGAAGCGGCCCTTCTCATGGGCCTCGGCGATGTCACAGACACGACCATCCCGAAGCTCACCCTCGTGTCGCCTCCGCGCGCAGGGGGCTCGCTGAACACCAGGACGTTCATTCCGCACCGATGTCACGACGCGATCGGCGTGCTCGGGGCTGTGACGGTGGCGACGGCGGCCATGATCCCCGACACCCCGGCGTCCGACGTCCTGGAAGGGGCACCGAATGGGACGATCGTCCTGGAACATCCGACCGGCACGTTCGAAGCGGTCGTCGAGTTGGTGACCGGTCCGGATGGGACACCGAGCGTGAAGCGGGCTGGCATCATCCGCACCGCACGCAAGCTCATGGACGGGACGGTGTTCCCGAGATCGTACGCATGACCGGACCCACGATTCCGGGGCCGAACCCGAATCCCCACCCGCCCAACCGGGTTCGCCTCCCTGAGGGTGCCTGCGACGCACATTGCCATGTCTTCGGACCTGCCGCGCGCTTTCCGTTCTCCGATAGCCGTACCTATACGCCACCGGATGCCGGAATCGATGACTTCGAGGCACTCCAGGAGCGCCTCGGCCTCTCGAGGGCGGTCTTCGTCCAGGCGAGCTGCCATGGGACGGACAATCGGGCCATGGTCGACGCCCTCGAGCGGGGTGAGGGCAGATACGCCGGAGTCGCGATGATCGATGACACGTTCGACGAGCATTCCATCGCGCAACTCCATGACGCCGGAGTTCGCGGAACCCGCTTCAACTTCGTCGCACACCTCGGCGGGGCACCCGACATGGACCGGTTCTGGACGATCGTCGACAGGGTCGTTCCCTTCGGGTGGCACATCGTGCTCCACTTCGACAGCAAGGACATCCCGCGCTACGCATCGATGCTGGACCGCATGCCATGCCCCTACGTGATCGATCACATGGGAAGGGTCGCGACAGACGCCGGAATCGATCAGGAACCGTTCCGGGCACTGCTCGGACTGCTCGACGACGACAGGGCATGGGTGAAGATCTCAGGAGCCGAACGACTGACCTCCGATGGGACTCCTCCCTATGACGATGTGGTCCCGTTTGCCCGCGCCCTCATCGAGGCTGCCCCTGACCGGATCCTGTGGGGAACCGACTGGCCACACCCGAACGTGCGTCACATGCCAGACGACGGTGACCTCGTCGACCTGCTCGCCAGCTACGCACCCGACGCCGACCTGCTTCATCGCATCCTCGTTCGCAATCCGGAGAGCTTGTACGACTTCACATGATCGGGGTCCCTTGGATGGACCAGCGATCACGCGTCGGTTATGGCGCGTGCGAGGTCCTCGAGTCGTCTCGGATCGAGGGGACCCCTCCACGACCAGACGACGATGTCGACACCGGCCGCGAAGTACGGAGCCGCATCGGTGATCATCTCGACCGGGTTCGACTCGGGTGTGAACGGGAGGTGGATCGATCGGTCGATCTCCGCCGAATCGCGACCAACCGCCTCACAATGCCCCTCGAGCACGGCGTTGAGCTCCACCCACTCCTCGGGAGTCTCGGGGAACGTCATGTCCCATTGATCGGCGAACCGAGCGACGGTGCGCAGGGTTCGTCGTCGTCCCTTGCCACCGATGACGATGGGGATGTGCGATTGGAGCGGCTTTGGCTCGCACCACGCCGATTCGAGGTTGAAGAAGTCACCGGAGAAGGTCGTCTCCCGATTCCCCAGGAGCGAGGTGATGACGGCCATCCCCTCCTCGAAGCGATCCGAACGTTCCCTCAGCGTCCCGAGATCGAGCCCGTACGCCGTGGACTCCATCTCGTTCCAGCCCGCTCCCATGCCGAGGTTGAATCGGCCCTCGGCGATGTGGTCGAGTGTCGCGGCCATGTTGGCGGTCACGGCAGGGTGTCGGTGATGCATCCCGTTGACCATGGCCCCAACGCGAATCCGCGACGTCGCCTGGGCCATCGCCCCCAACATGGTCCATGCCTCCAGGTTGGGTCCGTCATACGGTGGTGCGAGGGGATAGAAGTGATCCCAGTTCCAGATGGACTCGAGGGCATCGTCGAGGTCGTCCGCGAGCTTCCAGATGGTCAGGAGCTCCGGCCACGTCGTGTGATGGGGCGGCGTCTTCAATCCATATCGCGGTGCGCCCATGGTCAACCTGCCCCTCGTCGCCACAGTCGCTCATCCTGCTCCGTCATCCGATCCCTCCTCTATCTCCCGTCTGAGGCTCTCCGCCGTCGACGCGGCCATGGTCGAGGCAACGCCGAGGCCATCCAGGAGTGACACGGCCGCCTCCATCTCGTCGAGTCTGCGCCTGGCATGGCGCCTCGTGCCCTCGATCAGCCGCACGAGGAACGCCTCATCCGCCGCTCGCACCTGGTCGACGATCGTCGCCCACGTATCGTCGGCGATGCCCGCAGCGTCTGCAGCGCTCATCGATTCGATCAGGACCGCGGCGAGGCCCTTGACGAAGACGCTTCTGACGAGCTTGTGGGTGGCGGCCGCACCGGCTCGCGCACCGACGACCGTCACCTCCATGCCGAAGGAACGCGCGAACCCGGCAAAGTCCTCGGCAGCGGCACCGGAGGCGACCACGGGAGTTCGGATGCCTCGACCGGCGACCGGAGCCATGAGTGCGGCATCCGTGAACACGAGACCGGCAGCGTTGGCAGTGGTCTCGAGATCCAGCTTCAGGGTCGGATCGGCTGTTGCGAAGTCCGCATAGTGCACCGACCGGGGAAGATCCGCGAGTGCCTGCTCGAGGGCCGTTCGTGCATCGACGGCGGCCGTGATCGACCAGACCATGTCGACCTGCTCAACGGCCGCACGTGGGTCGTCGAATCGTCGGACACCATCCGGGGTGGCGACCGGCGCAGGATCGAACGCCGAAACGGTGGCACCGACACCGACGAGGTCGGAAGCGATGATGGACCCAGCCTCACCGAGACCGAACACGCAGACGCGCTCCATGGGCTACAACGGGTCTTCGGCCGACTCGACGTAGGCGACGCCCAGCTCCTCGAGCTTCTGGCGTAGACCATACATGTCGACGCCCAGCTCTCCGGCCTGCAACCGCTCCCTGGTGGCCACCTCCTTCTCGAGCCGGGCACGGGACCGCTCGAGGCACCACGGTGCATCGTCGTGGCGGACGATCACGACACCGTCGTCATCGGCACACACGACGTCACCCGGATCGATGATGGTTCCGCCGATGACCACGGGAACGTTGACGGAACCAGCGGTCTCCTTGACGGTGCCCTGGCAGGAGATGTGCTGTGTCCACACAGGAAAGCCCATGTCGCGGAGTTCGGCTGTATCGCGCACACCGGCATCGATCACGAGGCCCCTCACGCCCCGACGCTGGAGCGATGTCGCGAGCAGTTCGCCGAACATGCCGTGGGTGGACGGTGCGGTATTGGTGACGACCAGGATGTCACCCTCGCCGCAGACCTCGACGGCGGCATGGATCATCATGTTGTCGCCCGGGTGGCTGAGCACCGTCACGGCGTTCCCTGCGATCCGGGTTCCCTGTTGGATGGGTCGGATGGACGGGCCGACGAATCCGCGACGTCCCGAGGCCTCGTGGACGGTGGCCGTTCCCATCGAGGCGAGCTCGTCGAGCACGGAGGGTGGCGTGCGGGGAATGGACCGGATCACGACGTTGCGAGGTTCACCCGACATGGACGTCCTCGGAAACGATCAGCCTCGGGAACACCCTCCGCGCGTTCAACTCGAACACCCTTCGCCGATCGGTTGTATCGGTGATGGCTGCATCGACGTAGATCTTGGTGTCGTCGTAGTAGTTGCCGGTGTCGGGGTCGATGCCGCGCACCGCACCCACCATCTCGGAACCGAAGAGGATGTTGTCGATCGGCACGACGTCCACGAGTAGGTCGATCCCCCGCTGGTGGTAGACGCACGTATCGAAGTAGATGTGATCGAGGAGGTGGTCGAAGTCCCAGCCCTTGTCCTCGGCCATCCCCTTGAACCGCCCCCAGTGGTACGGGACGGCCCCGCCACCGTGGGGGATGATCCACCGAAGCTCCGGGAAGTCCTTCATGAATCCGGAACTCAGCGCCTGCATGAAGGCGGTCGTATCTGCACCGAGGTAGTGGGATCCCGTCGTGAAGAAGTTCTCGTTGCACGATGCGCTCACGTGGATCATGGCGGGGACCGCGAGTTCGCACATCTTGTCCCATAGGGGAGCCCAGTAACGGTCCCAGAGTGGAGGTCCGGTCCACATGCCACCGGTCGGGTCGGGATTGACGTTGCATCCGACGAACCCCATCTCGGTGACGCACCGTTCGAGCTCGGCGACGGACGAGTCGATGGGGGCCCCGGGTGACTGGGGAAGTTGGCACACCGGGGCGAAGTTGTCGGGATACAGGTCACAGACCCTTCGGATGAGTTCGTTCTGGTGCTGGGACCAGAACCGTGAGGTGTGTTCGTTGCCGATGTGGTGCGCCATCCAGCTTGCGCGGGGAGAGAAGAGTGTCAGGTCTGCCCCGCGCTCTCGCTGGAGCTTCAGCTGTGCGGTCTCGAGGCTCTCCCTGATCTCGTCATCGGTTACATCCACGGAACCCTTCTCGCCCACGTGGCCGGGGTTGGCCGTCACGGCGGCCACCTGCGCATCGCGCCACGCCCCCACCCCGGGTGGCGTCGTGGTGTAGTGCCCGTGGCAATCGATGATCACCGAGCATCTCCCCACTGGCTCAGGACATCGATCACCGAGCTCAGATGAGTCGTCATCGCTGCTGCCGCCGCCTCCTCATCCGCCGCGACCACGGCATCCACGATCGCCGCGTGCTGCTCGAGCGAGACGGCCTGGCGGCCCGGCATGAGCGAGAGTCGGTACTGGTTCTGGACGGCTCTGTTGCGAAGGTTCTCCACCATCTCGTTGGCGACACGGTGTTGACTCATGGTGCGGAGCTTGTGGTGCAGCTGGAGGTTGAGATTCGAGTATCGGACGGCGTCGTCGTTGGCAACCGCGTCGCGCATGTCCGCGACGATCTCCTTCAGTTCGGTCTTGTCATCGTCCGTGGCCCTGCGTGTGGCTCGAGCGGCGATCAGGCTCTCGAGGGCAGAGCGTGCCTCGGTGATCTCGATCGCCTCTGCGATCGAGACACGCCTGACGATCGCTCCGCGATTCGCCTGACGTTCGACGAGGCCCTCGGATTCGAGTTGGACCAATGCCTCGCGCACTGCGGCGCGCCCGCAGTCGTATCGCTCCGACAGCTGGAGTTCGATGAGGCGTTCGCCCGGCATGAAGACCCCACCGAGGATGTCGGATCGAAGCTCCTCGGTGACCGAATCCGCCATCACCACGCGGTCCCTCCCGTCACTCTCCGGCGCCTGGGGGCGATGAGGTTACGACCGCGATGGCGCGCCGATGCCGATCGTCGTGCCATGGCTGCGTTGCGGACAACCGCCGGTTCTGCGGGCTTCATCAGGCTTCCGCCCCCCTCAGTTCGACTTCCAGATCGTGGAGGATCTCATATGCGGGGAGGACGTCGGAGACACTCGAGTTCGGTTGCCTTCCCTCCCGGATCGCGTCGAAGAACTCACGATCCTGGAGTTCGATCCCGTTCGACGACATCGCCACGCCGGACAGATCGATCGGATCGTCGTAGCCGTCCACGAGGTCGTCGTACCTCGCGATGTAGGTGCCTGTGTCACCTATGTACCGGAAGAACGTGCCGAGTGGGCCCTCGTTGTTGAAGGACAATGCGAGCGAACACAGTGCGCCGTTCTCTGCCTTCAACTGGATCGACATGTCCATGGCGATCCCGAGTTCGGGGTGGATCGGCCCTTCGATGGCATGAGCCTCCACCACACGGCTCCCTGTCTGATAGAGGAAGAGGTCGACGGTGTGCGCCGCATGGTGCCAGAGCAGGTTGTCGGTCCAGGACCTCGGTTCGCCACGTGCGTTCGTGTTGGTGCGCCTGAAGAAGAAGGTCTGGACGTCGAGGTGTTGGATCGTGAATTCCGATGCGCCGATGCGCTCGTGGATCCACTGATGGCTCGGATTGAAGCGACGCGTGTGCCCACACATCGCAACGAGACCCGTTTCACGCTGGACCGCGACCACAGCCCTGCCATCGTCGATGCGATCGCACAGCGGGATCTCCACCTGGACGTGCTTGCCGGCCTCGAGCACCTCGATTGCCTGGCGCGCGTGCATCTGGGTGGGGGTCGCGAGGATCACGGCATCCGTATTCGCGTCGCCGAGGACGTCGCCCAGGGATGTCGAGGCACGCTCGATGCCGTATTCCTCCGCGAAGGCCGTGGCTCCGGAGAGTTCGCGGCTCACGACGGCTACGAGCTCGACATCGTCGATCCTGCTGATGGCATCGGCGTGCTTGGCGCCGAAGGCGCCAGCACCGGCGAGCGCAACGCGCATCGTCACATCACGCCTCCAGGATCAGATGTCCTACGGCGGTGTTGCTGGCCGGTACGTGGTAGAACCGATGGCGGACCGTCGGGGCGTCTGCTCCCTCCATGTCCGGCATCGCACCTCGGGCGATCAGCCACATCACGAGTTCGACTCCCTCCGACCCCGCCTCACGCAGGTACTCGACATAGGACATGTGCGAAAGCGTTTCGGGATCGGCGATGAGCTGGTCGAGGAAAGCGTTGTCCCACGGTTGGTTGATGAGACCGGCTCGCGGTCCCTGGAGCTGGTGGCTCATGCCACCGGTTCCCCAGACCTGGACATTCAGGTCCTCGGGGAAGGACCTGATGGCACGGCCGATCGCCTTGCCGAGCGCCAAGGACCGCTCACCTGTGGGGATCGGGTATTGCACGACGTTGACGGCGAAGGGGATCACAGGGCATGGCCACTCGTCCGGCTGCCCGAACATGAGCGTCAGCGGGATAGTGAGCCCGTGGTCGACCTCGAGCTTGTTCACGATCGTGAGATCGAAGCCCTCCGGGATCACTTCCTGCACGATGTGATACGCGAGCTCCGGGTGTCCCTTCACGGGAGGCACGGGTCTCGGCCCCCAACCCTCGTCGGCGATGGGGAAGTCGGGCCCCGTCCCGATGGCGAAGGTCGGGATCAGGTCGAGGCTGAAGGCGTTGGCGTGGTCGTTGTAGATGAGGAAGATCACATCCGGTGTGTTCTCCTTGATCCAGGCCTTCGAGGTCTCGTATCCGGCCATCAACGGATCCCAATATGGTCCCGTCGCCTTGCCCTGGTCGATCGCTGCGCCGATCGCCGGCACATGGGAGGAGTAGACGTTCGCCGTGACCGATGCGCTCATTCGTCGGCCTCCCACTCACTCAGGTATCGATTCCCGTCGGGTGATCGTCCGCCGGAAATCATCATCTCGCGGTATTCCTCCTCGGACATGCCGGTCATGGACGCCGCCATCGCCTGGAAACTCTTCCCATCGGTCGCCCCGATCTTCGCCAGGAAGTAGATGTTTCCCCCGAGCGACAGCATGCGGTTGAGATCCCGGCTCATCACCGCCTGCTTCTGATCCTCGGTCATGTCCCATTCGTCGAGGTAGGCCCGCTCGTCAGCGAGGAATCGCTGCCGGTTCTCCGGCTTCATGAGAGACATGCAGAACTGGTTGAGCCAATAGCCGATACGCGACTGATCGGCATCGAACACCGTGGTTCCCGGGATGTCGAGATATGGCTTGTCCGCACTCATCGTTGTCCTCCAAACCCTTTCCGGGTCGCTGTGGAGACACCCCAACAACCCATGCCGCACGACGAAACCCGACCAGCATCGCCACCCTAGCCATTGTCACCAACATTGTCTACATTTCGGTCCACAATCAGGATGGGGTGAGCAGGATCCCACCGCCGCCGATCAGCGCTCCAGCGTCCCGTCGGCGAGCCAACGCTCGCCATCGGCGTAGAGCCTCTCGACTTCCGGTCCGTCGATGCCGGGCATGTCCGCCTTGACGGGATATCCGATGCCGTGTTGGAGGTATGCGAGGTGGCAATACCCGAGGGGGAATCGCTCGAGGATCGACGGATCGAGCGCGACGGTCGCAGCGGGGTCGACGGGGTCCATGCGATCCTTCTCGTAGATGGGCTGGCGCAGCACCATCTTCCACACCCCGCCGATCCTCTCGAGGAAGTCGTAGAACCGTCCG
>Ga0075304_1000249_pt1 | contig 12886 bp, 9 predicted proteins | sample Joice_CattailNLA_FD_120067 | JGI IMG/M metagenome (GOLD analysis project Ga0075304, IMG submission 120067) | Natural and restored wetland microbial communities from the San Francisco Bay, California, USA, that impact long-term carbon... | ecosystem: Environmental > Terrestrial > Soil > Wetlands ... | reverse complement strand
ATCCGATGCACGCGGGTGATCGCGTCCGCCTCACCGCGGATCCTGCCCGCGGCGGCATATGCGAGCGCATCGCCGCCTCCGAGATAGAGAGCACCGAGGGCGTCGCTGTCGATGGAGACATCGGGATCGCCGTCAATGGCCTCGACGGTGGCGGTCCCAGCGTCGACGGTGATCCTGAATGTGCCGGAGGTCTGCGGTCGGAAGTCGTCGACGAGCTCGAACGAGATCGTGCCGTCCTCCTCGTACCTGCGTGCTTCGAGCGCCGCAACCACATCGAGGATCCGTACCCACAGGGCGTCCGACGGGCCCTTGGATCCGAGGCGTCGCGGCTCTGTCACCATCATCGGAAGGGGATCGTCGACCGGGACATTCCACGATTCGACGTTGGGGCACATGTCGATCCTCGTCAGGAAGGCCCACAGTGATGCCTCTGCCGATGGCGTGGCGGCGATCAGCTCCGACACGATCACTTTGCCGTCGCTGTGCCCATCCTCGCCGCTGTCGGGCTTCTGACGGTAGATCGCGTAGCCGTCCGGACCTTCTGGCCCGTCATGGACCACATAGCGTTTGGTCGTCCTGCCACGCTTCATCCAGTCCTCATCGAGCAGGACCTCATCCCACCATTCGCTCGTTCGCGCATACATGCCGGGCCTCGTCGGGAGCACACGCTCGAAGACCGGCGTGAGGACAGCCTTCGCATCGCCGGAAGGGATACGGCGAACCCGATCGATGGGGAGGCCATCGCGGAACGTGATTCTCGGTCCCTTCATCCTCCACGAGAGACTGTGCGTCGCGAGCCCGTACCCGAAACGACCGTAGATGCCGGACTCCGATGCCCAGAGGCCGGCGATCGCGTATCCCGCGGCGGCGGCCGTCGCGAGGTGAGCGTCCATCATCGACCGGAGGAGTCCCATGCGACGATGTGTTGGGAAGACCGTCACCACCGTCGTTCCCTCCATGCCCACCGACGATCCGCCTGGGACCGTCACCTCGAGGTCGTACCCGCCGAATGTCCCGACGATGTCGTCGCCGTCGAACGCCGCGAGCGTTCGCTCGGGTGGCAGCGTTCGTCTGATGAGATCGGCGAACCCCTCGGAGGGCAGATCGTCTGCGAAGCCCTCCATGAAGGCGAGGACGAACGCCGGATACTCCTCCTCGGTGACCGGTCGGATCGTGATGGAAGCCATGGGGGGAATGGTAGGACGAGCTCCACCCGCCTCACCGGTACTTCGTGTCCGGCGTGTGGTGCTTTGCCCGGTGGGGAGCGCTTCTCGATTGCCCGTCGACAGGCGACGGTGAACGGCGAACTCCCCCGCCGTCAGGCGACCGGCTTCTCGGCGGTATCGTCCCGCCCTCACACACGCCACTGGGGGAGCCCATGTCCGACACTCGCATCGCCGTCCAGATCCAACCCCAGCATGCGGAGTACCGAGACATCCGCAGAGCCGCCGCCGAGGCAGAGGAACTCGGCGTCGACGTCATCTACAACTGGGACCACTTCTTCCCTCTGTTCGACGGTCATCCGGACCAGAACGTCGGCAAGCACTTCGAGTGCTGGACGATGCTCGGCGCCTGGGCGGAAGCGACAGAGCGGGTCAGGATCGGAGCTCTCGTGACCTGCAATTCCTACCGGAACCCCCAGCTCCTCGCCGACATGGCTCGCACCGTCGACGTGATCTCCGGCGGTCGCGTCATCCTCGGCATCGGCTCCGGGTGGTTCGAGAAGGACTACGACGAGTACGGCTACGAGTTCGGCACTGCGGTGGGACGCTTGCGGGCGCTCGACGCTGCGATGCCGGTCATCAAGGGACGGCTGAGGAGGCTCGATCCACAACCCACCGGCCCACTTCCGATCCTGATCGGCGGCGGGGGCGAGAAGGTCACACTGCGCATCGTGGCGGAACATGCAGACATCTGGCACGCGTACGGCAGCGTCCAGACCTTCACGCACAAGTCATCCGTGCTCGACGAATGGTGTGCAGAGGTCGGACGTGATCCGGCGACGATCGAGCGTTCGATCGGCGTCAGCCCCCGCCGCGTCGAGCTCGGTGACGCCTACCGGGCAGCAGGCGCCGTCGAATTCACCATCGCCGTCAACGGACCGTCCTACGACATGGCACCGGTGAGGGACTGGCTCGCTTGGCGCGACGAGGTCAACGCGTCCTAGGGGTCAACGTTCGGTCGTGCCCTGCCTGAATGTCCTGACCGATGCCGGGACCGCGACGCCGGTCTCGAGATCAGGAGCGGGAATCGGATCACCGGCGACCAGCTGGATGGGGATGACACCTGCCCAGATACCCGAGCCGAGGTCGTCATCGTCATCCCCCGGTGGTCCCGTGCGAACCTTCGCCGATGCCTCACGGATCCCGATGGCGAGCAACATGGTCCCCTTGTCCTCTTTGACCGAGGGTCGGCGCGCCTCGTCCCATCGACCGGGGAGGATGTGCTCGGTGATCGCACGAAACGCGCTTCGACGTTCGTCGGGATCCTCGACGACCCTGGGTATACCGAACACCACGACAGATCGGTAGTTGAGGGAGTGGTGGAAGAGCGATCGGGCGGCGACGATGCCGTCGACGATCGTCGCCGTCACGCTCACGGGCTGCGCGATCGTGGCGCGCATCATGCGAGAGGCGTGCGAACCGTGCAGGTAGAGGACGTCACCGTACCTCGCGTGGATGGTGGGTATCGCAACGGGGCCACCGTCGGTCATGAAGGCAACGTGGCAGATCAGGGCCTCGTCGAGGATCGCATGGATGGTCTCGACGTCGTAGCGGCCCCTCTCGGGCAGCCGCTTGACCGTTGATCGCTCGGTCGGTTGCATCCCGGCAGGCTAGGGCCTGTCGTGCTCGCGTGTTCCTGTCGCCGCACCAGACACGAGGCCGCGTTGCCACACCTCGACCAACTCGCGATATTGCGGTGTCTCCCTGGTCAGGTCGTTGTGCGTTCCCGAGGCGATGATCCGGCCGTCTTCGACCATGACGACGCGATCAGCCTGCTCTGCGCTTCGGAGGCGATGGGCGATGACGATCGAGGTTCGTTCCTCCAGGAGCGCGCCGAGAGCCCTCTCGACATTGACCTCGGTCTCGGGATCCAGGTTCGATGTCGCCTCGTCGAGGACGATGACCGCCGGATCAGCCAGGAACGCACGAGCGAGGGCGACGAGCTGTCGCTCGCCCGATGAGAACCGGCTCCCCCGCTCTCGTACCTCGGTATCCAGGCCCTGTGGGAGGGAACGCACCCATTCGGCGATCCCCATGGCAGCGAGGACCTGCCACACCTCGTCGTCCGATGCACCGTGCTTGGCGTAGGTCAGGTTCTCGCGAAGCGTTCCCGAGAACAGGAAGCCGTCCTGGGGGATGAGCGCCAGGGCACCGACCCGTGACGATTCCGTGATGTCGCGAAGGTCGATGCCGTCGATCGCGATGCTTCCCTCGTCCGGGTCGTAGAACCGCATCGCGAGCTTGGCCATCGTCGACTTCCCTGAACCGGTCTCGCCGACGATGGCGAGACGCTCACCCGCCGACACGGTCAGGTCGATGTCACGGAGGACGGGCGTCTCGTCGTATCCGAAACCCACCCCACGGAAGGTCACCTCACCCGCCACCGGTTCCGGGAGATCGAAGGCGCCGGGACGCTCGGTGATCATGACATCCTCATCGATCAGCGTGAAGAGCTTCGCGAGCGCCGAAAGGGCAGACTGGAAGAGGTTGTACACATTCGACAGATTGATGATGGGTTGGAAGAACCAGTCGAGGTACAAGAGGAACGCAACCAGTGTCCCCACGGTCATCGACCCATCGACGACCTGCATGGTGCCGATCGCGAGGGCGGAGGCGACGGCAGTCACCCTGAGGAACGCAACCACGGGGAAGTACCAGGAAATGGCTCGTGATGCGGCCATGTTCGCATCGAAGTGGCGTTCGTTGACTCGCCCGAACGATCGTGCCTGATCCGACTCCTGGGTGAAGGCCTGAACGACCCGAACGCCCGTGATTCCCTCCTGCATGCTTCCGAGGACCTGCCCGATCCGCTCACGGACCATGTCGTAGGCGCGTCGCGCCTGACGCTGGAAGACGATCGTGACGAGCAACAGGACGATGACGACCACGAAGACAGCGAGGGCCATCAACCAGTCGACGAGGACGAGGGCGATCGCGACGCCGAGCACCGTGAGGAGGTTGCTGAGCGCCATCACGGCGCCGTCGGACGCAAACTCCTGGAGCGACTCGATGTCGGCGGTCATCCTCGAGACGAGAACGCCGCTCCTGGATCGGGAGAAGAAGCCGAGGTCGAGCGACAAGAGCCTGCGGAAGACGAAACCCCTGAGTTGGAGGAGGTAACGCTCCCCGACATACGAGATGCCGTACTGCGAAACGGCCGTGATGACGTACTGCAGCGCGAGGAGTCCGAGGTAGATGGCTCCGGCGACCAGGATCGCCCTGGTGTCCGAAGCCGCGATCCCGTCGTCGATGCCGCCGCGGACGACGAGGGGGCCCATCAGGCGTACGACGGTCGCGGCGATGGTGGCGCCAAGCGCCCAGATCAGGGCCGGCCCCAATCCGGTCGCGACCCTCGCAGCCCTCCTGACGAGGTGTCCAGGGCGCTCGACCCTGTGATCACCCGCAGACGCCATGTATTTCATGCGTTCACCGTCGAGTCCGTGGCAGCCAGGACCTCCGCGTATCTGGGCACGTCCCTGAGCAGGTCCTGATGTGCGCCGAAGGCCACAACCCGACCGTCCTCGAGGAACGCGACGTTGTCGACGAGCGACAGCGTCGAGGTTCGATGTGCGACGATGACGGTCGTTCTGCCCGACATCACCTGCCGCAACGAATCCTGGATCTCGGCCTCGACGACCGCATCGACCGACGACGTGGCATCGTCGAGGATGAGGATCCTGGGATCTCGCACGACCCCTCGAGCGAGACTGACGCGTTGACGCTGACCGCCCGACAGCGTGGCTCCCCTCTCGCCGACGACTGTTCGATATCCGTCCGGAAGCCGGCAGATGAACTCGTGGGCCCTCGCCAGCCGCGCAGCGGAACGAATGCGCTCATCCGAGGCGGATTGGTCCCCGACCCTGATGTTGTCCTCGATCGAGGCCGAGAACAGGAAGGTCTCCTGGAAGACCACGGCAACCTCACTGCGGAGTTGATCCAGTGAGATCGACCGGACGTCGACGCCATCGATCATGACCGCTCCGGACGTCACGTCGTAGAAGCGCGGGATCAGATGCGCGAGTGTCGTCTTTCCGGCTCCGGTCGCGCCCACCAGTCCAACGGAGGTTCCCCCTGGCACCACGAGGTCCGCTCCCGAGAGCACCTCGTCGTTCCCCGGGTAGGCGAAGGACACACCCTCGAAGCGGATCTCACCAGGGCCCTCCCTGAGAACGACAGGTCGTCGCGGCTCCTCGATGTCCGGCTCCGTGGAGAGCAGGGTATCGATCCGTGCCGCGGCTGCCGCGGAACGGGGGAGGTTGGCGAAGAACCAACCGGTGATCATCAGGGGGAGAACCATCACGGCCAGGTATTGGGTGAATGACACGAACTCCCCGATCGACAGGTCACCGCCGACCACGCGGATACCGCCGATCACGAGCACGGCCACCGTCCCGAGCGCCGGGATGATCTCGAACAGGGGTCGATGGATGGCGCGCTCGCGCGCCATGTCCATGGCAGCGGAGTAGATGAGGCCAGCCTTGTCCTCCAACTTCGCCTGCTGCTGGTGCTCCTGCCCATAGCTCTTGACCACCTCGATGCCGGTGATGGATTCCTCGACGACATGGGACAGCTCCGACAGGCGCTGCTGGAGGTCGAACGAATAGCCGACGACGCGATTGGCGAACCGTGCCGACGTGAACAGGAGGGCTGGGACCATGAGCGCCGCGACCGCACCGAGGACCGGATCGATCACGATGAGGACGACGGCCACGACGAGGAACATCGCAAGGTTCGCCAGCGTGATCGGCAACATCGCGAGGATCAGCCTGAGCTGATTCAGGTCGGACGAGGCCCTCGCCATCAGCTCGCCCGTCGAGGTGACGTCGTGGAAGGAGAACGCCATGCGCTGTATGTGTGTGAAGAGGCGATTCCGTATGTCGGCCTCGGCCCGATACGAGAGTTTGAATCCGTAGTAGCGCCTGGCCCCGATGCCGATCGCCTGGATGCCGCCTGCGACGATCAAGCCGGCGAGGATCGGCCAGATCATCGCCCACGTCCCGCTCCCGACCGCCTCATCCACCGCCCTCCCGACGAGGTACGGGATGACGACGACCATCCCCATCCACACGAGGGCTCCCCCGATCGAGACGGCCGCGACACGCCAGTAGTGCTTCAGGACCCGCCAGAGGAGTTCGATGCCGCGACGCAGATCGGCAAGTGTCGATGCATCCTGGCTCATCCCGGCGAGCCTAACGACGCGCGAGGTTGGCGATCGCACCGGCGAACGCGGCGAAGACCGTTGGTGCCGCCACGACGACGATGCCGACGTAGTAGAGCCACACCAGGAAGATGCCAATCGAACCGAACATCGCGATGGCGCTCGAGTTCGCAGGGAAGAGGTTGAGGGCGATCAGCGATCCTGCGACGAGGAGACCGGCCACAGCCGCGGCGACCAGCGAGGCCTTCGGCATCGGCCGCGGGGGACCCCACCGATAGATGGCCCACAGCAGCACCCACACCCACACGACCGCAATGGCGAAGAGCAGTACTCGTATCCCGAGGGTCGTTCCGCCGCCGAGGCGACCGGTCAGCTCGCGGAAGAACCGGGATCCGATCGTGAAGAAGGTGTAGGCGACGAGCACGGCCATTGCGGCACCGATCGTCACGACGATCCCCACACCGCGTGACCTCACATAGCCACGGTCCTCGACATCTCCTTCAACTGCCCGAAGTGCCTTCTGGACGGCGTAGACGGCCCGCGACCCCGACCACAGGGCAACGAGGAGCGAGATCACGAGGATGGCGCCGCGCTGGGCCTCGACCCAGGAGGCCGACTGCTCGAGGATGTCCGAGAGGAACGACGACAACTCCGGGGGAAGTGTGCGATCCATGAGCTGATAGATCTCCGTCAGGACGTCCGTGGTTCGATCGAGGAACGTCAGGATCGCTACGAACGCCAGGGCGAGTGGCACCAGGGCGAACAGGGAGTTGTAGGCGATCGCCGCACCCATCAGGAGCGGGTCGGCACGCCGGATGCGGTCGATGCTGAGGTCCCACACATCTCTGCCGAAATCGACCGTCGTCGCGAGGAACGTGTTCACGACCCGGAGCCTACGTGAGTGTCGACAGGGACCTCGATACCTCGAGTATCAGGTGCCCGTTCCTACACTCGCCGGGATGCGCAGGGCCGCACTCCTCCTCGTTTCGATGTCCTTGCTCGCCGGCGCGTGCGTGGCCGGAGGCGAGAACGTCATCGCGGCCGATCCAGGGGGTGAGTCGGTCACCACGCTGCCCCCGGTGACGACGACCACCGAACCGACCGATACGACCGGTTCGACGGCGACGACCTCATCGACCACCACGACACTCGCGCCACAACCCACCGGTCTCGTGACCGCCGACTCCCTGTTCCGGCCTTGGGGTACGGTCGACGGTTTGACGATGTTCAGGGGCAATCCGACTCGAACGTTCTTCGGAACCGGTCCCGTACCGACCGAAGCACCCGAACAGCTGTGGCGCTACCCGAACTCCGCCATGGCAGGACTCTCCCCCGTCGGGAACGAGCAGAAGTGGTGGTACGGGACCGGCTGGACCGGCCAGCCCCTCGTCCATACACGGGACGACGGCGTCACGGAGCTGATCTTCGGCGCCTACGACAAGCAGATCCACTTCCTCGACGCCGCCACGGGTGAACGGCTCAGGCCTGGCTTCGACATGGGGGACATCATCAAGGGGACGGCGACCCTCGACCCCGACGGCTATCCCCTGCTCTACTCGGGATCACGCGACCCGCGGTTCCGGATCCTGGCGCTCGACGGCGACGAGGTGCGGGAGGTGTGGTCGCTCCATGCTCGGTCCGTGGAGGGCATGTGGAACGATGACTGGGACTCGAACCCGGTCGTGATCGACGACATGCTGTACGAAGGTGGCGAGAACTCGTGGTGGTTCGCGATCAAGCTGAATCGCGGATACGACGAGAACGGAATGGTGACCGTGGATCCCGAGGTCGTCTTCGAAATGCCCGCGTGGTCGCCAGAGCTCTATGACCTTCTCGGTCGCCAGCAGTCGATCGAGATGTCGACGGCGATCTTCGAGGACAAGGCCTACTTCGCCACGAGCGCAGGGCGCGTCGTCGGCGTCGACATCTCCGACATCGAGAATGGCAACGCCGAGGTCTTCTTCGACTTCTGGATGGGGGACGACACGGATTCCACGATCACCATCGACAGCGAGGGCTTCATCTACGTGGTTGCCCACGCCGATCACGAGAAGCGAAACAACACGGCAGCCCGAAGGGTCCGAGAGGTCGGACAGCTGGTCAAGCTCGACACCTCGATCCCCGTCGACGACCCCCTCACGTCGCTTGCCCCCGTCGTGTGGAGCGTCGACATTCCCGCCGCCAGGGGACAGGACACCGGCGCATGGGCCACTCCTGCCCTCCATCCCGATGGGATCCTCTACGTCGCCACCGACTCCGGGGATCTCCTCGCGGTCGACACCGACTCCGGTGAGGTCGTCTGGCAGGACGACGTCGGGGTCAACGCCTGGTCATCACCGGTGATCGTCGACGACGCACTCGTCATCGCTGCGGACTGCTTCTCGAGCGAGACCTCCGGCCTGAGGGCCTACGACATCAGTGATCCGAGAAACCCCGTTGAGATGTGGCAGAAGCCGCTTCCGACCTCGGGCTGTATCGAATCGACGCCCGCCGTGTGGAACGGCAACATGTACGTGGGCTCCCGGGACGGGTTCATGTACGCTTTCGGATCGTGACGACACGGACCGGGGTGGGGGCGGGCGCTCGAGCGGTCATCGTCATCGCCACGACGTTCGTCGGAGCTTTCGTCACCCTCGTGACCGCACTGGCGTTCCTCGGATCCACCTGGTGGGTCTTCGACTTCTTCGCGAACTTCCGCTGGCAGTTCATGTGGCTCGCCCTGGCATGTGCGATCATCTACGCCCTCACGGCGAAGGGTCTCGCATCGGTCGTGTTCATCGCCGCCGCGATCGTCAACGGATTCGTCCTGTCACCGCTGTGGTTCGGATCCCAGCCGGCAGGGACCGGTGAGAACGGCGTCACCGTCGTCTCGCTCGACATGGACGGGAGCACGTCGGACGAGGAACGCGTGCTCAATTGGCTGTTCGACACCGACGCCGACCTCATCATCGTCTCCGGGGTCAGCGATGATCGGCTCCAGCCACTGGTCGTTGACGGTTCGCCCTACCAAACGATCGTCATGCCTCCTGAGAACACCACGGGAATCGCGATCATCGGCAAGGGTCCCTTCACCAGCGAGGAACGGCGGACCGGGGCCACGGACGAACCCATCTACCTCATCAACCTCCCGTCTGGCGAGGATGTGATCACGGTGGTGACGGCCTGGGCAGAACTCGCCACCAGCGCCGACGCGGCAGGGGCCGTCGCGGAACGCACGGCCACGATCCACGAGATCGTGCGCACCCGCAGCCATCCTGTCGCCGTCATCGGTCCGCTCGGTGCGACGCGTTTCACGTCCCCGATGCGCGACCTGCTGTCGACGAGCGGGCTTCGGGACGCATCCGAGGGCTCCGGGTACCTCGCGACCACACCCGTCTCAGGGATACCCCTCATCGGCGGCTGGATCGGCATTCCGCTCGACGTCGTATTCATGACTGCCGACATCACTCCCCTCGGACTCGAATCCGGCCCCGACGTCGGTGTCAACCACCTCCCCATCTCGGTCACGATCGGACCGGTGACCCAGGGATGAGTCCCTGCGGTCCGGCGTTACGATCCACGCCATGACCTACGACCTGTCCGTCGCGACCGCCTCCTCCATCGAAACGGCCACGGAGGCGGCGATCGCAATGGCCGAGGCCCTCGTCGAAGCGGCGGTGTCGTCGCGTGAGACGACCTTCGGCTCCCGGATCCTTCCCCTCGACACGGCGCTCGGCATCATCCAGGACGCCAACGGCTACGGACCGTTCCTCTCCAACTTCCACCCCGAGGCGGATGTCAGGAACGCAGGGAACGATGCGGATCAGCGGCTCTCCACATGGCTGTCGGACCTGATGGCGAGGAGGGACGTCTTCGAAGCGGTCCGCGCGGTCGACCCCGAGACGCTCGAGGGTCTCGCTCGTCGATCCCACGATGAATGGATGCGAGACCTTCGCCGCGCCGGACACGAGCTGTCCGACGAGGACCGTGCCCGCGTCCAGGAACTTCGACAACGACTGATCGCGCTCCAGGTCTCGTTCTCGCGCAACATCGCGGAGTACCGCGACCACCTCACCGTCCCTCGCCACGAGCTCTCCGGGTTGCCAGACGGATACATATCGTCGCTCTCACCGTCCGACACCGAGGGCTCGGTCGACGTGACCCTCGATTATCCGGCATACATCCCCTTCATGGAGCAGGTGCCGAATCGCGACCTGCGCCGCCAGTTGCAGTTCAAGTACCTGAACCGGGCGGTCGACGAGAACCGGCCGCTCCTCGAGGAGGCGATCAGGGTCCGCTTCGAGATAGCCGACCTCCTCGGGTACCGGGACTGGGCGGCATACGCCATGGAGGTCAAGATGGCGGACCCCGAGTCGGTCGAAGCCCTCTACACATCGGTGATCCCAGGACTCACGGCACTCGGTGTCGAGGAGAAGGCGTCCCTCGAGGCGATGCTGCAGGAGGACCACCCGGGTGCCACTTTCCAGGCTTGGGATCGCCAGTACTACCACAATGTCCAGCGCCGTCGCGACTACGGGATCGACCAGAACGAGGTCGCAGAGTACTTCCCGCTCGACGCGGTCATCGCCGGAATGCTCGAGATCACCGGTGAGGTGCTCGGGATCACCTACAGCCGCATCGAGGACCACCCCGCGTGGCACGAGGATGTCCTGGCATACCGCATCGACGACACCGCGACGGGTGACCAGGTAGCGATGTTCTATCTCGATCTCCACCCGCGAGACGGGAAGTTCACCCATGCCGCGTGCTGGGACGTGGTCAACCGGAGAAGGGGCTCCGACGGGTCCCTGCGGCTGCCCGTCGCCGCGGTCGCAGCGAACTTCACGAAGCCGACGGCAACGACGCCCTCCCTCCTCAAACACGATGAGGCGGTGACGCTGTGGCACGAATTCGGCCATGTCCTGCATGCGTGCCTCACCGAGGTCGACATGCAACGATTCGCAGGGTTCGACACCGAGTGGGACTTCGTGGAGGCTCCGTCACAGATCATGGAGAACTGGATGTGGCATCCGGAGATCCTGCATCGCTTCGCGCGACACCATGAGACGGGCGAGCCCATCCCGACGGAGATGGTGGAGGGGCTGATCGCGGCCAGGGACCAGAACGTCGGTCTTCTCACCCTCCGTCAGGTGTTCCTGGGCCGATTCGATCTCGCGATGCACACGTCGGGACCGAGCCCCGACCTCGATCGGCTCCAGCGCGAGGCCAACGAATACACCTTGATACCCCTCCATCCGGACACCTTCATGGCAGCGTCATTCGGCCACATGATGGGTGGATACGATGCCGGCTACTACGGCTACCTGTGGTCGATGGTCTATGGGGACGACATGTTCTCGGTGTTCGAACACGAGGGGATCCTGTCACCGGAGGTCGGACGGCGGTACCGAGCGGAAGTCCTCGCCATGGGCAGCTCGCGGGATGCATGGGACCACCTCGAGGCGTTCCTCGGGCGTGAGCCGAATGCGGATGCGTTCCTGGCGAAGTTGGGCATCGCCGACGTCGTGGACTGATCTCCTCCGAGACCGGTACCTACATGATCGAGCGAATCGCCCCGCCATCCACCCGGACGGTCGCACCGGTGATGTAGGAGGCGGCAGGCGATACGAGGAACACAGCCGCTGCCGCGAACTCGTCCGGCGTGCCGTAGCGACCGAGCGGGATCGAAGCCCCGCCGGCCTCCCTGATGTCCTCGATGGTCACCCCCCTGGTTTCAGCAGCACGTCGATCGAGCTCGTCGACGCGCTCTGTGTGGATGCGGCCGGGTATCAGGTGGTTGACCCTGATGCCCGCAGGACCCCAGTCGTCGGCGAGCAGCTTGGCGAGGGCGGCGACCCCGGATCTGAATATCGTCGACATCGACAGGACCGAATTCGGCTCGCGAACGGAGCCGGATGTCATGAAGAGCATGGCGCCCCCCTCGTGGAGATGCGGGCGCGATGCCCGTGCGAACACCAGCGCCGAACGTAGGGTCAGCTGATAGGCGTCGTCCCAGTCGGTGCTTTCGGTCTCATCGAAGGTGCCCGCTCTCGGCCCTCCCGCGTTGGGGATGACGATGTCGAGACCACCGAGCCGTGCAGCAGCCTGGTCGACCCAGTCGGCGATGGCCTCCTCGCTGCGTACGTCCACGGCCGAACCGCGTACGCTCGCACCCGTCTTCGACTCGATGCGGCGTGCCGTCGCTGTGATCCGGTCGGGAGACCGGGAGCTGATCTCGAGGGCACAGCCCTCCGAGGCGAGTCGTTCTGCGATGGCGGCTCCGAGGCCGCCCGATGCCGCGGCAACCAGGGCCTTCCTCCCCGCGAGTCCGAGTTCCATGCGGCCAACCCTACCGAGTACTGAATCCGATTCGAATCGATGGAAGGTCCGGTTTCCCGTTCGGGAGCAGGGGTATCGCATCGGCGATGTCCCATCGACGTGGCAGCTCGAATCGCTCGAGCCGACTCCTCGCTGCCTCCTTGACGGCGTCGATCGACACGTCTGCGACGACGAGAGCACAGATGAT
>Ga0075304_1000247_pt1 | contig 12922 bp, 11 predicted proteins | sample Joice_CattailNLA_FD_120067 | JGI IMG/M metagenome (GOLD analysis project Ga0075304, IMG submission 120067) | Natural and restored wetland microbial communities from the San Francisco Bay, California, USA, that impact long-term carbon... | ecosystem: Environmental > Terrestrial > Soil > Wetlands ... | reverse complement strand
GCGGCTGCCAGGTATCCGGCGACCCTGAGTCGCAGGGGGCGAGGCCGGTTGCGCCGGCCACGGTCAGGGGTGCGGCCGCGAGTACCGCAACCAGGAGCGTGGCGGTCGAGATCCTGCGTGACATGGTTGACTGCCCTCGATAGACGTGACGGGGCCTTCATAGCAGACGCCCGGGGCCGCGTGTAGGACCCGGGGAATCAAAGAGACGTCCATGGCCCGCGCGCGATAGATTCGGACCCGGCGCAGCACCCGGTCGTCGCCGCCCAGGGCATATTTTCGTTTCCAGGGAGGCAGGAGCAGTGAACGGCAAGCCCGACGTCTTTGCGCCCTCGGGCGACGAGCAGGTGTTGCGGCTGGTGCTCGAGCATCCGCTCGCCTGGATCGTGTCGCACGAGGCCGGCGATTTCCACGCGACACCCATGCCGCTGCGGCCGCGTGTCGCCGGTGACGGGCGCATCGAGGCGCTCAAGGGGCACCTGCCGCGCTCCAGCTCGCTTCATGCGGCATTGCGACGCGATGGGCGGGCACTCCTGCTGTTCGCGGGACCGCAGGGATACGTCTCCCCGTCCTGGGTCAGCAACCGGACCTGGGCGCCCACCTGGAACTTCGCCGTCGTGCAATTCGTCGTCGACTTTGCCTTCGACGAGACCCCGGCGCGGCTTGATGCGCATCTGCACGACCTCGTCGACGCGATGGAGCGCGGTCGCCCTGGCGCATGGCGGCTCAAGGAGATGGGCGCCCGCTACGAGACACTGAAGCGGATGATCGTCCCGTTCGATGCGACGGTCCTGGAGCAGCGCGCGCGCTTCAAGCTCGGCCAGGACGAGAAGGACGCCGTGTTCGCGGAGATTACCGCTGCCCTCGACCGGTCGGGGGCGGACACGCTCGCCGCGTGGATGCGGATGCTGAATCCCGGCCGCTGAACGCGGCCCTCAGTGCTGCTGCTCGGGCGGCTTGCCGCCCGGGATCGTCGCGAGATACTGGGTGGGTGCCCTGCCGAATGCGCGGCGGAACATGGCGGTAAAAGCGCTCGGGCTGTTGTAACCGACGTCGTACGCGACCGTCGTGACCGGCTGGCCGACGGCGAGCCGCGACAGCGCTTCCATCAGCCGGACGTTCTGGCGCCAGGTCGCGAAGCTGACTCCAGTCTCGCGCCGGAAGGTGCGCGTGAACGTGCGGCGGCCCATCCCGGCGATGTCCGCCCAGCCATCCAGCGGCTCGTTCTGCCCCGGTTCGCGCAGGATCGCGGTGCAGACCCTGACCAGGCGCGGGTCCTGCGGCATCGGCACGTCGAGCGGCGTCGCCGGCATGGCGATGAGCTCGGTCATGAGCAGGTTCATGACGCGTCCGTCGCGCCCGTCGACGTCGTACTCGACCGGGATGCGGCAGGCCTCGACGATGAGCTCGCGCAGCAGGCAAGACACCTCGATCACGCGGCAGGTCGCGGGCAGGTCCGGGAATGCGGCGGGATCGACGTACAGCGTGCGCAGCGACACGTGGCCGCGCATGTGCGCCTCGTGTTCGACGCCCGCGGGCACCCACACGGCCCGCTGCGGCGGCACCACGAAACTCGCCTGGTCGGTGATGACCACCGTCACGCCAGCGCAGGCATAGATCAGCTGGGCCCGCTTGTGGTGGTGATGCGGATCGTGATGGCCCGGCTGGTACTCGTCGGCAAGCGCGGCGATCGGACGGGGGATGTCCTGGTAGTCGGCGCCACGCGTGCTGCGGCTCATGCAGCCAGCCTAATCTGGCCCGCTCACGATGACAAATGTTCGCCCGGCGACGGCGACCGGTCGCGGTCCGCCGGAGGATTCGCCGATGGATCACTCGCCAGGGCACGAGGCGTCCGCCGGCGGGCGGGACCTGGATCCCGACATCCGGCGCTTCATCCGCGCCATGGCCGAGTCGGTCGCGCGTCACCCGGAATTCGGCACGGCTCCCTTGCCGCAGGTGCGTCGCTGGGCCGAGGAAGTCCGTGCGCCCTGGCGGCAGGGCGGCCCCGCCATGTTCGACACGCGGGAACTGGCGGTGCCCACGCGCCACGGCCCCGTGCGGGTACGCATGCATCGGCCCGGGCAGGGCGTCCTGCCGGGCTTCGTCTACCTGCATGGCGGCGGCTGGACGATCTTCAGCATCGATACGCACGATCGCGTCATGCGCGAGTACGCGGCGCGCACCGGGTGCTGCGTGGTCGGCATCGACTATGCCCTGTCGCCGGAACACCGGTTTCCGGTCGCGCTCGAGCAGGTGGTCGATGTCGTGCGATGGCTCGCGGCCGAGGGAGGCAGGCTCGGCATCGACGCTGGCCGTCTCGCCATCGGCGGCGACTCGGCCGGCGCGAACCTTGGCGTGGCGGCCAGCCTCGTGCTTCGCGACCAGCCTCTCGCGCTGCCGCTCTGCGCCATGGTCCTGAACTACGGCGCGTTCACCACGCGGTGTTCGGTGCAGTCCTGCCGCCGATTCGACGGACCGGAGTACATGCTCGGCTGCGAGGAGATGAACGGCTACTGGCGCAACTACCTGCGCGACGACCGCGACGCCGAGGACCCGCTCGCCTGCCCGCTGCTGGCGACGCTAGGCGGCCTGCCGCCCGCGTTTCTCGCGATCGCGGAGTGTGACATCCTCGCGGAGCAGAACCTCAAAATGGCGCGTCGCTTGCAGGCCTCGGGGGTGCCGACGCACAGCGTCGTCTATGCCGGCGCTTCGCACAGCTTCATCGAGGCCATGTCGATTGCTGCAGTCGGCAGCCAGGCCCTGGCGGACGCCTCCGGGTGGCTCCGGATGGCCTTAACGCGACGGTAAGCGACCCTGCCGCGAGTGCATAGGACGCAGCGAGGTCTAGATTGGATACGAAGGGGGACTTCACCATGGATTCAAGACACAGCCTGATTTTCCTGGTGGGCGCTGCATTGTCCGGGCCCGGACTCGCGCAGGAGCAGGGCACCGCAGCCGCAGACACGCTCGGCCCCGTGGTGGTGACCGCGGAGCGGTATGTGTCCCGGCAGGGGAGCGTCGCCTCCAAATCGGACATCCCGCTGGTGGAAATGCCGCAGTCGGTCAGCGTCGTGTCGCGCGACATGATCGACCTGCTGAACTGGACCAGCCTCAACGAAGCCGTCCGCTACTCGGCCGGCGCGACCGGCGAAGCCTTCGGTCCTGACGAGCGCTACGACTGGCTGCAGGTTCGCGGCTTCGATCCCGTGCAGTTCATCGACGGCGTGCAGGCCCCCATCGGTTCCGTCAACAACACCGGCACGGATCTCTACGGATCGGAGTCGGTGGAAGTCCTGAAAGGCCCGGCATCCGTGCTCTATGGCCAGTCTCCTCCGGGCGGCATCGTGAACATGACCAGCCGCCGCCCGCAGGACGTTATCGGCGGCGAGCTCGAGGTGCAGGGCGGCGAGTACAGCATGTGGCAGGTCGCCGGCGACCTCACCGGTCCGATCTCCGACCGCGTCAGCGGCCGCGTGACCGCGCTCTACCGCGACCGCGAGACGCAGGTCGACTTCCTCACGTCGAAGCGGCTGTTCATCTCGCCGGCCGTCACGTTCGAGCTCGGCGAGGACACCCGCCTCACGCTGCTCGGCAACTACCAGGACGACGACCTCGAAAACCAGACCACGGGATTCCTGCCCGCCTACGGCACGCAGCTGCCCAATCCCAACGGCCGGGTGCCGGTCGGCAGGAACCTGGGCGAGACCGGAGTCAACTTCTTCAAGCGCGAGCAGTGGAGCGCGGGCTACGACTTCTCGCACCGGTTCAACGACAACTTCTCGCTCCAGCAGAACCTCAAGTACTTCGACGTCAAGGTCGACTCGCGTGCGATCTTCGGCACGGGACTCCTTGACGCAGATTTCGACGGGACCCCGGACGACTTCCGCACGGTGACACGCGCCGACTTCCCGTTCAACGAGCGTATCGACTCGTTGTCGGTAGACACCCGCGGTCACCTGACATTCGACACGGGTTCGATCGAGCACTACCTGGTCATGGGCCTGGATTACCGCGACTACGACGGCTATTCCGAGTTCGGTTTTGCCGGTGCGCCGTCCATCGACCTGTTCGACCCGGTCTACGACGCGGTCCTGGCGCCGCCGGGGGCACTGTTCCCGTTCATCGACGAAACGCGCGAGCAGATCGGACTCTACGTCCAGGAGCAGCTGAAGGCGGGCAGGTTCGTGCTCACGCTGAACGGCCGGAGCGACTGGGTGGACCGCAAACCTTCGGCGGGGGATTCGCAGGACGACGAAGAGTTCACCTATCGCGTCGGCGTCAACTACGTGTTCGACAACGGCCTCTCACCTTACATCCAGACGGCGACCTCGTTCCAGCCGGTCAGCGGCGCGACCTTCGGCGGCGTGCCGTTCGAGCCGACCACCGGCGACCAGATCGAGGCGGGCATCAAGTGGGACGACCGCGCGTTCGGGCCGGGCGTGCGGATGTTCGCCTCGCTCGCCGCCTACGAGATCGTCCAGGAGAACGTGCTGACGCCCGATCCGGTCAACCTGTTCTTCAGCGTGCAGGAGGGCGAGGTGGAGGTGAAGGGCATCGAGCTCGAGGTCGCCGCGCGCATCCGCGAGCGCCTGACCTTCAACCTCGCCTTCACCAGCATCGACACCGAGGTCACGAAGACCTCCGATCCCACCGTGCTCGGCAACGAGCTCGTCGCGGTGCCTGAGATGCTGGTGTCCGCGCTCGCCGACTACACGTTCCAGGAAGGGCCGCTGGCCGGGTTCGGGGCCGGACTCGGCTTGCGCTACCGCGGCCAGATGTACGGCGACGGCGCCAACCAGTGGCAGAGCGATTCCGTGACCATGTATGACGCGATCCTGCATTACGATACCCAGAACTGGCGCTTCGCCGTGAACGCCAGCAACTTCACGGACGAGATATTCGTCGATCGATGCAGCAGCGCAGCCAACTGCTTCTACGGGACCCGGCGCCTGGTGACGGGCAGCGTCACGCGCAAGTTCTGACCGCGGCGGCCATGAGGTCGGCGCTGCTGGCCTTGATGCTCGCGCTGGGCGGGCAGGCGCTCGCCCAGCCCGTCGCGCCGCTGCCCTTCGATCGCATCCTGCGCTACGACGAGCTGACCGCGCTGCTGCGCCAGTGGGCGGACCAGCGCCCGGATCTCGTCACCCTCGAAAGCATCGGCACGACCCCCGAAGGCCGGCCGATCTGGTTCCTGACGCTCACCAATCAGGCCACCGGCCCGGCCGGGGACAAGCCCGCGCTGATGGTCGACGGCAACATGCATGCGACCGAGTGGGCGGGGGGCGTCGCGGCGCTGCACTTCGTCCACAAGCTGCTCGCCCAGTACGGCAATGACGAGCAAGTGACGCGCCTGCTCGACACGCGCACGGTCTATGTACTGCCGCGCATGACCCCCGATGGCGTCGATTCGACGCTCGACCAGGGCCGGTTCATCCGTTCCGTGGACCGGCCCTATCCGCACGGTCAACCGCAGCCCGGTATCATCCCGCGCGACGTGGACGGCGACGGCCGCACCGTGTTCATGCGCTTCCGCGATCACAACGGGCCGTGGAAACAGCATGCGGGTGATCCACGCCTGCTCGTGCCGCGCGCCCCGGACGAGACCGGCGGCGACTACTGGCGCGTGATGCAGGAGGGCATGGTCGAGGGCTACGACGGCGCCACGATCGCCGACGAGCCTGAGCACGAGGCGCTCGATTTCGGCGCGAACTTTCCCGGCGACCGCGGCACCTCAGTCAGCCAGACCGACGGCCGGTACTCCACCTCGGAGCCGGAGGTCGCCGCCTACGTCGCCGCCATCTCGCGCCGGCGGAACATCGTGGCGCACGTCACCTGTCACACCTTCGGCGGCCTGATCCTGACTCCGCCGGTGAACCTCGACGAGCAGATGCCCGAGTCGGATCGCCAGACGTACGCGACTCTGGCCGGAAAGGGAGCGGCACTGACCGGCTACACCGCGATGTCGTACCTGGACCTGCGCAGCGTCGATCGCGAGCGCCACATCCCGAGCGCGTTCGGCTGGCTCTACGACCGGCTCGGCTTCTACTCCTTCATCACCGAGTTCTGGAATCCGCTGACGGCGGCCGGCATATCGCTCGAGAACACCACGGCGTCCGCCTGGCTCTGGGGTTTCCATCCAGTCGAGGACGAGGTCAAGCTCCTGCGGTGGAGCGATGAGAAGCTCGCTGGCGAGGGATTCGTCGCCTGGCGGCCCTTCGATCACCCGCAGCTCGGCCCGGTCGAGATCGGCGGATTTGACCTGATCCGCTACTGGTACAACGTTCCCTTCGACCGCCTGGAACGCGAAGTCGCGCCCCACAGCGAGTGGCTGGTCTATCTCGGCCTGGCGACGCAGGAACTGTCGATCCGCTCGTTCGAGGCTGAACAGGTCGGCGACGGTTTGTGGCGCCTCCGGCTCGTAGCCGAGAATTCCGGGTGGCTGCCGACGCATGGATCACAAATGGCACTCGACCGGCAGGAAGTCGGCGGCGTCACGGTGGAGTTGAAACTCCCGGCCGGGGCGCGCCTGGTCGACGGTGAAGCGGTGCAGCAGCTCGGCCAGCTCGCGGGACGCACCGGACAGCGGTCTACGGCGAGCTGGTGGGGATACACGCAGGGCACGCCCGACCGCGCCGTGGCCGATTGGGTCGTGGCGGCTCCCGCGGGGACGGCATTCACCGCCACCGCGAGTCATGAGCGTGCGGGCGTGTCGCGCGCCGGGCTTATCCTGGGTACCCAGGCCGAATGAAGCCGGAGCAGTAGCATGAATAAGCTCACGGGAGTCTGTCTGATCGCGTTGTGCATCGCCGTCGGCGTTCCCGCCTGGGGCGACTCGCAGGACATGGTCGTCGAGATCTACCGCATCGCCCCGGGGAAGCACGAGGAGTTCCTGCGGCAGATCGCGCTCTATGATCAGGCCAACGCCGAGGCGGGATTGCTGCCGCGGCAACTGTTCGTGCATCAGGGCGGCGCGTCCTGGGACTTGTGGAGGCGACCACGGCGGCCGAGTACCTGAAGAAGCTGGACTGACGGCATGCGTACTGCATTGATGATCATGTTGGTCGCGTCGGGCACTGCTGCCCAGGCCGCACCCGACCTCGCGCTCGGCCAGCGCCTGTTCGGGGAAGCCTGCGCGAGCTGCCACGGCGCGGGCGGGCGGCCGGATCCGGCAAGCCCGGTGGTGGCCGCACTCGGCATCGAGCCGGCCGACCTTTCGGATCCGCTCTTCAACAGCCGCGAGCCGGCGCAGGACTGGGAACTGGTCGTCAAGCATGGGGGGCGCGCGCTCGGGCTCTCGGAGCGGATGCCGGCCTGGGGTTCGTCGTTCAGCGACGCCGAAATCGCCGCGATCGTCGCCTACGTCAAGACGCTGGCGCCCGGCTCGGACCGGTATCCGCCGGGCGATCTAAACCTGATGCTGCCGATCCGCACCCAGAAGGCGTTCCCGGAAGACGAGATCGTCTGGAAATCGCGCTACGAGAGCCGCGACGGCGGCGACGTCTGGCGCAACGTGATCGAGTTCGAGAAGCGCATCGGCCGCCGCGGCCAGGCGATCCTGGAAGTGATCGAGGAGGAGGGCGACCTGACCGAGGTCGAGGTCGGCTGGAAGCAGGCGCTGACCTGGAGCCTGGAACGCGGCTACCTGCTGTCGGGTGGCGCCAAGGTCGCGCTCCCGACGCAGGGCGACGGATCCGAGGAGCTGATTCCTTTCCTGGCCTGGGCCCAGGAGCTGTCGCCGCGATCGACGTTCCAGGCGAGCGGGCGCGCGATCCTGCCGTTCGACGACATCGACGACGGCGCACTGGAGCTGGCCGGCATCGTTCACTACACCTGGACCGACCTGCCGCAGAACGTGTTCCCGGCGTTCGAGGCGACGGCTGCAGTGCCTTTCGACCGAGCCCCGGGCGAGGATGCCGTGCAGTTCACGGTCGTGCCGCAGCTGCGCATCGGCCTGACCCGCGGCGGCCACGTCGCGCTCAACCTGGGCGTCGAGGTCCCATTGAGCGACCAGGACTACGACTGGCGCGCCCACCTCACGCTGCTGTGGGATTTCGCCGACGGCGGCTTCTTCAAGGGCTGGGGCCGCTAGGCACGCGCCTGCCTCCAGGCCCCGCCCTCGCCCCAGGAGGCGCCCAACACATTTAATAGGAGTCGGCCTGCGGCGATGCAGGTCAGCCCGTTCGCGAAGTCGTAGGACGGCGCAATCTCGACGATGTCCATGCCGACGATCCGGTTGCGGCGCGCGACTGTGCGCAGCAGCGGGGCGAGCTGGCGGAAGTAGATGCCGCCTGGCGTGGGGGCCATGACAGCCGGCATCTCGGTCGGGTCGAGGCCATCTGCGTCGATGGTGACGTACACAGCCTTTCCTTCCGGGATCGTCGCGAGCACCGGGTCCATGCCCTCGACGTGGATCTGCTCTGCGCTGAATAGATGCGAACCGAAGGCACGAGCGGCCTGCACTTCGCGCGCCCGCGCGCTGCCGATGGCGCGCAGGCCGATCTGCGTCATGCCGGAGACGGCTTTCACCTTGCTCGCCCACTGCAACGGACTCGAGTAGCCGCGGCGCACGCCGCCGACTTCCTCGCGCCAGTCGAGGTGGGCATCGATGTGCAGGATGTGCACGGGTTCGCCGATGGCGTCGAGCGCATCCACGACCGGGATGGTGACGCCGTGGTCGCCGCCCAGCACCAGGAGCTGTGCGCCCTGCTTCCAGACGTGCCGTACGCGCGCGGTGATGTCCGCCGCATAGGCGCCGTAGTCGCCGCCGTCGAAGGCAACATTGCCCATGTCCACGTGCGAGGGCAGGTTCGACGCAAGATCGTCGCCGACGTCGAAGTCCCAGTGGGCCGCGTTGTAGCAGAAGCTGTGCGACATCGCACGGATGGCGTCGGGCGCCTTCGACTGGTCGTTGGGGAACGGGTCATGGCCGTAGGGCTCGCTGTGGCGCACGCCGAGCACCGCGACCGCCGCATTCCAGCCGGACGGATCCGTCGCCACCGGCCAGTCGAGGAACGGGCGCTCGGGCTTGGTCGTCGATGGCAGGTTCGTCACTTCCTTTCTCCGCGTCCCGGGTCGATTGTAAGCCAGAGTAGCGCTGCTACGAGGGACGTGACGACGCCGGTCATGAACACGAGGTCCCACCGGCCCTTGGCCGACAGCGCCGCAACGATGAATGTCCCGATGACCCCGCCGAGGTTCCCGCCCGTGTTCAGTGCGGCCGTCGACGCCATTGAATCACTCGGGGCGAGCCGCATGGCGACGCCCCAGTAATTGCCCTCGTTCAACTCCACGCAGGCGAAGCCGAGGCAGAGCGCGGCGATGGCGGGGTAGGGGTTCTCGATCGAAACCGTGAGGTAGAGAAAGAACGCCGCGAGCGGCAGGGTGACGAGCGGCAGGAGCCGCGGCCCGGCCCGGTCGCCGTAGCGTGCGCGCAACGCGTCCGCGATGCGCCCGCCGGATGCGGCGGCGATACCCGCCACCACGAAGGGCAGCGCGCCCAGCCAGCCGCTCTCGAGCACCGAGAGCTTCCGCTCCTGCACCAGGTACAAGAAGCTCCAGAACGTCACGAGGTAGAACACGTAATTCATGACGAGGTAGGACAGGGTGACCCGCAGGATCTGCGGGTCGCCGAGGACCCGCCACACGCGACGTGCCGTGAGCGGCGCCGCGGCGTCGAACGGGGGGTTGTTGCCGATTTCGGCAAGCTCCACCGCCTTGACGCGGGGGTGCTGGTCCGGAAAGTCGCGCACCACTATCCACCACAACAGGACGAGCAGCAGCGACGGCACGCTGGTCAGCAGGATCGCCGCTTGCCAGCCGTACGCCTGCATGAGCGCCGCGACGAGCGGCGAGGCGATGGCCGCGCCGGTCCACAGGCCGGTCACCATGAGCCCGATCATCGAGGACCAGCGCGTGACCGGATACCAGTGACGGATCGCGCCCGCCGAGACCGGGAACAGGCCCCCGTGCGCGACGCCGAGCAGTGCGCGGGCGACCAGTAGCGTCGTGAACAGGAATGTCCCGGCCGCGATGGCCGGTGCCGCTGCAGTCGCAACGCTCGCAACGACCGAGAGGACGCCAATCAGGCACATCGTGCGGCGCGCGCCGAAACGCTGACCGAACAGGGCGCCCGGAACCTGGAAGACCGCGTAGGCAATCAGGAAGGCGTTCATGATCCAGCCGATCTGGATCTGCGTGAGACCGAGCTCCGGCATCATCCGCTCGGCCGCGATGCCGATGCCCTGGCGCTGCAGGTAGCTCGCGACGGCGAAGCCGAAAATCAGGACGAAGACCCAGGAGCGGACGCGCGGGGCGGGCATCGCGACAGCTTACCTTGTGGCTGGCCGCCGCGGCGGACGCCTGAGCAGGGTTTCGCAGGCGCCGAGTCGTCCCGCCATCCGGTCCAGGATCCGCGTGGCGTCCACGAGCGATGCGACCGGAACATCGTTGGTCACTTCCAGAAGCAGGGCCTGAATGCCGGCCTCCACATTCGACAGGCACTCGATGCCCGCAACGGTCACGGTCAGGAGACGGTGGCGCTGGTCGCTGGGTGACGGTCCGATTGACAGGTAGCCGACGTCACACAGGCGATTTGCCGTTTCACGCGCGCTCGGCCGCGCCAGGTGCAGTAGCCTCGCCAGGTGCGCGAGCGTAGCTCCGTCGCCCGACTGCTCGACGAGCCGCAGCATTCGCCAGCCGGGAACGGTGAGCTCGAAGTGGGCGGCCATTCCAGACCGTGCGCGGCCGATCAAGTCGACGACGTGCTCGACGGCCGTCGTGAAGGCGAGCGCCTGCTCGGGCCAGGGGCTGAGGAGCTGATAGCGTGCTGTCATCGCCGAAGGAGTATTGGTTCGCAGAAACTGCGAAGGGAACCTTCGTATCTGGTGAAATGCGGAGGTTTCGCGATCCTTGAACGGGCCGCGCGGGGTGTCGATTTTAGAAAATAGGAAGGGAACCTTCGCAATTCGACATCATGCGAAGGTTCCCTTCCGCTTTTTCTGCAAGTAGGGGGCCGCCAGCCGGCGTGCGCCCCGTCAGACGACGTCGAGCCCGAGATCGAGCGATCGGGCCGAGTGCGTGAGCCAGCCCAAAGAGATCGAATCGACGCCGGTCTCGGCAACCGCGCGCACGTTTGCGAGCGTGATCCCTCCCGAGGCCTCCAGGTGGCAAGGTTTGCCAGCGATGGCCACGGCGCAACGCAGTTGCTCGGGCGTCATGTTGTCGAGCAGGATCGCCTCGACTCGGCAGGCGAGGGCCTCCTCGAGCTGGGCGAGCGTGTCGACCTCGACCTGGATCGGGAAGGCGCCCGCATGGCGCTCGCGGACGCTGTTGACGGCGTCGGCGATCGAGCCGGCGACGCCGATGTGGTTATCCTTGATGAGGACGGCGTCGTACAGCCCGAACCGATGATTGACGCCGCCGCCCACGGCGACGGCGTACTTCTCGAGCGCGCGCAGTCCTGGTGTCGTTTTGCGCGTGTCCTTGATCGCGGCGCCGGTGCCTTCGACCGCCCGCACGACGGCTGCGGTCGCGGTCGCGATCCCGGACAGGCGTCCGAGCAGGTTGAGCATGACGCGCTCGCCGGTGAGCAGCGTGCGCGCGGCGCCGCCGAGCGTGGCGACCACGCCGCCTGCCGCGAGGTCGGTTCCGTCGGGTGCCGAAACGCTCGCCGTCGCCGCTTCGCTGAATCGCGCGAGCACGAGCGGGATGGCCTCGCTGCCCGCAATGCGGCCGGGCTCGCGGCAGCGGATCACGGCCTGCATCCGGGTGCCCGTGGGCACGATGGCTTCGGTCGTCACGTCGCCGCGCTCACCGAGGTCTTCGGCGAGAGCGGCCTGCACGACACGGCTGAGATCCGCGTGCGGTGCCGCCGGCCTCAAGCGACGCGGCTCCGTGCGATCCGCATCGGGCAGACGGCTGCGGCAGCCGGCCGGATCGTCCGCTGGAACGAACCGGCAGGCGCAAGCCTGGGGAAATCCAGGCGGTAGTGGGAGCCCCGGGACTCGCGGCGTGCGAGCGCGGCGCGGAGCAGCAGCCGCGCGACCGTCGCGAGATCCTCTTCGGCGCAGGATGCGTACACGCGGTGCGTGACCTGGGCGAGGGCTTCGGACATGGCGCGGCCGTTCCTGACCGGTCCAAGGCTTCGGCCGACAAGCCTGCGCAGCGCGAGGATTCGCTCCGGATCGGCCACGGTGGTCGGCCGGCGTCGAGGCAGGTCGGGTGCGCCCGTCGGCCCTGGCAGTTTCGTCGCCCGCACAGCGCCGGCAATGCGCGCGCCGAACACCAGGCCCTCGAGCAGTGAGTTGCTGGCCAGCCGGTTGCCACCGTGCAGACCGGTCGAAGCCACTTCGCCGCAGGCCCACAGCCCGGGCAAAGAGGTCGTACCCTCGGCATCGGTCGCGATGCCCCCCATGTGAAAATGCGCCGCGGCTGTTACCGGCAGCCGATCGCGGGTCGGCTCGAGGCCGGCCGCGCGCGCTATCGCGGCCGCACCCGGAAAGCGCCGCTCGAGGTCCGGCACCTGCGTGGCGTCAAGCCACACCGGTTCGCCGGCCAGCCGGCGCAGGGCGATGGTGCGTGCGACGACGTCGCGCGGTGCGAGCTCCGCGTCCGGGTGGACGGTCGTCATGAACCGCCGGCCGGCGCCGTCGACGAGCACCGCGCCGGCGCCGCGCAAGGCTTCGGTCAGCAGGGGCAGGGGGTCGCCCTCGACGTCGAGCGCGGTCGGATGGAACTGCACGAACTCGAGGTCGGCGAGCGCGACGCCGCGGCGCGCGGCGGCGGCGAGCCCGGTGCCGCGCGAGGTGGCGGGATTCGTGGTGCGGTCGAAACACGAGCCGATGCCGCCGGTCGCCAGCACGACGTGGGGGGCGAGCACGGCGAGGCGCGAACCGTCGCGGGCCGCGAGCAGGACGCCGCCCGCACG
>Ga0075304_1000245_pt1 | contig 13113 bp, 9 predicted proteins | sample Joice_CattailNLA_FD_120067 | JGI IMG/M metagenome (GOLD analysis project Ga0075304, IMG submission 120067) | Natural and restored wetland microbial communities from the San Francisco Bay, California, USA, that impact long-term carbon... | ecosystem: Environmental > Terrestrial > Soil > Wetlands ... | reverse complement strand
CAAGAGCCGCCTCGGCATGCCGACGGGACAGATCGTCGACGTTGGGGCGGGGTCGCGAGCGCTGTTCGAGGGTGGCCGCATCCTCGCCAAGTCGGGGTCCGGGGCCCACGCGCTCTGGGGACGGGTGCTGGGCGAGTACCTCGATCGGAACGGGACCGACGGGCCGCTCGGCTTCCCGACGAGCAGGGTTCGTGGTGACGGGAACGGTGGATCGCTCGCCGACTTCGAACACGGCAGGATCGTCTGCCCCGACGGTCAGGCCTGTCGCATCGCCTGACGAGGAGCCGGGCCGGCGGTCAATCAGCAATCGTCGGCGGCGTTGGCCTCCGGTGCGTTCGACGTGCATGCGAACGCCTCGGCGAAGCCGTCGGCGACCGTCGTGGCCTGGTCGGCCGTGATCGAGCCGGGGCAGGTCTGCAACTGATCCCACGCGGCCAGCGCCACCGATGTGCCCTCGGGCAGCCCGTCGTAGGGAGCCGCGACGGTCATCGACCGGTCGGTCGCGACCCCCTTGAGAGCGTCGACCACCTCAGGCGAGACCGCATCGTCGCCATCGGCGCGGAAGTACAGCATCACGCCCGCGTGCTCGAGGAAGTGCACCGACGCGGGCTCGCTCCCGATGGGCTGATCGTAGGTCTCGGGTGACGACGGCAGCACCTGTCCGCCGTAGTGCTCGCCCGACGTCGCGGGCTTCTGCGCGTACGTGATCGGCGTTCCCTCGGCGACGTGCTGACCGGCTTGGGCATCGCCCACGGGCTGCTGCACGTCGGTGCAGCCCGCAGCCTCAGCGGCGGCGACCGCGGCCGCGGGGAGCTCGCGCGGGCTCGCCGCCCGATTCAACCAGTAGAACGCTCCGATGCCGACGACCCCCGCGACGCCGAACACGGCGGCTCGGCGCACGAAGGCGCTCCGTTCCGCGCGCTTGCGTTGCGCTGCGCGAGCCTCCCGGGCCTGTTCCTTGCGCTCTCGGCGGGCGTCGTTGCTCCCGGCTGAGGGGCGGGGTGTGGGTGCCGCCGCCGTCGCCTGTGACGAGCGTCGCTTCCTCTTCTTGTTCTTGTTCGTCATCGCTACATCGCCGCCCCGCGCTCGGGGGCCTCGCCGGCGTACTCCCGATCCTGGGTGGTCGGGTAGGAGTACTGGCTCGTGAAGTCGAACGCCACCGCCAGGCTCGGCGTCGCGCAGGCGCGCAACCGGCGCCATCCGACGAGCGCCATCTCCACGCCTTCGGGAAGCTGCCCGCCGGCGCCTTCGTAGTCGTACGGCGCCACGATCACGCGGTCCTGGCCGACCGGGTCGCTCTGATCGTAGAAGTCGAGGATCGGCTGCACGGCATCGGGCGGGGCGTCGGGGTCGTACCAGACGACGGTGCCTCCGTGCTCGAGGGAGTGCAGCAGCGGCCCCAGGTCGGGCGGCGAAGGGTACACGCCGGCCGGAAGTGTCGAGGCGCCGACGTGCGGCCCCGAGGCCGGCGGTGTGCTCGGGTACGTGTCGAGCGGCGGCATCTCGGGGAACCGCTCGTCTCCCTCGATGTGGGCCTGGTCCGCGTAGTCGGGGGAGGCCTGGTCGGATCCGTCGTAGAAGCCGGTCGTCGCGACGTCATCGCATGCCGCCGTCTCGGCCTCGCCACCGGCCTGATCCAGCAGGCTCGCGGCCGCGGGCAGCGCGGCGTCGGACCCGCCTGAAGGCTGCAGCACCACGACGGCCACGATCACCGCGGCCACCGCGAGGGCAACGAGCGACAGCCCGATGGTCCTGTTGCGCTTCCTCGCGGCCATCTGACGCTGGATCGCCTCACGCTCGAGTCGGGCCTGTTCCTTGCGTTCGGCCTTCGTGGGCCTGCGAGCGTCGTTGGGTTGGTTCGACACGTCCGGTGGATCTCCCTTCGAGGCTGCCGGGGTGCGCCTCGGAGGCTAGAGGGTACCCAACGATCGGGGATGCGAGCGGAAGCGACTCGGCGACGTCATCGCCACTCGGCGACCTCGGCGGGGTCGATCGGAGGTCGAGGATCGGCGGCGGGACGGTCCCGCATCGGTCCGCACGCGACGGTGCCGAGCGGCAACCACCCGTCGCCGACCCCGAGGGCACCACGAGTCTCCTCGACGTCGAACATCGTGGAGCCGATGAAGCTGCTCGCCAGGCCCTGGGCCGAGAGTGCGAGCAGCAGGTTCTGAACCGCGGCGCCACCCGACAGAACGAGCATCTCCCGCTCCTCCCGTGCGCTGCCTGCATCGGGGGACGAGTTGCTGCTCTCGAGCGAGACCCACGGCACGATCAGCACCGGGGCCGAGGCGAGGGCCTCGTCGCTCGTCCCACGGCGCTGCTCGACCGCCGCGACGTAGCTGCGCCTCGCGGCATCGGAGATGAGCACGCTGAAGCGCCACGGCTTCGTCTGGTGGGGGGCCCAGGCCGTGGACGCGGCGGCGATCGCCTCCTCCAGCGCGGGTCGCGTCACCGCACCGGGACCGAACGTGCGGCGGGAGCGACGGTCGTGCAGCGCCTGCAGCGGCGATGCACGGAACAGATCTTCGTCGGCCGGGCGCACGAGGTCGAGCGCCGACCCCTCGTCGCTCCCGAGACGATCGACGCCCCGAACGATCGCCGCGGGGATCCGCGCATCCTTCGCGATCACGAGCCCGCTCGCCGCAGCGACCTCGTCCGCGAGAGCCACCTCGGTGGCCTCGAGCTCCCGTCCTCGATCGTCGGCGCGTCCCCGCAGGTCCACGACCGCCGGCAGGCCGTCGCACCCGATCGCCACGTTCACTACGCCGGTCCGCCACGCCCGGCCGAAGGTATCGGTGACGACGACGGCGAGGTCGCGTACGTCGAGCAAGGCGGACAGCCTCTCGCGCAGCCTCGCCGCGCTGGCGTCGGGGTCCTCGGGCAGCAAGGCGAGGGAGCCCGCGTCGACGTTCGAGGCGTCGACGCCAGCGTTCGCGCAGACGAAGCCGTGTGCCGTCTCGGCGATGACGAGGTCGCCGCGGCGCGCGACGACGCGCGCCGTCTCTGCGGAGATCGCGTCGGTCCGATCGGCACCGTGCACGATGCGTCCCTCGGCCTTCGACACGACCTTGGACGTGACGACGACGACGTCGCCCTCGAGGACGCCGGCCGCCCGGAGAGGAGCGTCGAGCACAGCCGCAAGGTCGTCGCCCGGTCGCACCTCGGGCATGCCCTCGACCGGCAGCACCGTCACCGGTGGGCGCGGCGGGGACCTCACGGTGAGGCATCCAGCACCGCCGACGCCAGGCGCTGCGCGTCGTCGTCGTCGCGCATCACGGTGTCGGTGACCACCACGCGCACCCCGGTGGCCTCGATGCGATCGGCCAGCCCGCGGTCTCGCACGTCGATGAACCAGGCGCCGAGCAGTCCTTCGTAGGCGTTCGCAGCGCCCGCGGCGGTGACCTCCAGACCGACGGCCGGCATCAGCTTGTCGGCCATGCCGGCGAGGGGCGCGCCGCCGACGATGCCGCTCACGCCCACGACGGCCTCGCGGCGAGACCGGACCGCATCCCGCACGCCGGGCACCGCGAGGATCGGCCCGAGCGAGACGACGGGGTTCGACGGCGGCAGCACCACCAGGTCGGCCGTCTCGATCGCCTCGATCACGCCCGGTGCCGGACTCGAGGCCTCGACGCCGACGAACCGCACGGCCTTGACCGGATCGGTCGCTCGCCGCTGCACCCAGTACTCCTGGAAGTGCAGGTCCAGTCGCTCGCCGGTCTGCACGTCGACTGCGTCGATCCGCGTCTCGACGCGATCGTCGGTAACGGGCAGCAGCCGGGCGCCGATGCCGAAGCGCTCCGCCACGCGCGCGACGACCGCTGACATCGTCGCCCCCCGGTGCAGCATCGAGGTCCGGAGCACGTGCGTCGCGAGGTCGAGGTCGCCGAGGTTGAACCAGGCGTCGGCGGCGCCGAACGCTCGCAGCTCCTCGGTCGCCCGGAACGATTCGTCGCGGCGGCCCCACCCGCGCTCGCGGTCGAAGGCGTCGCCGAGCCAGTAGGTCACGGAGTCGGGATCGGGGCTCACATGCAGCCCATGCACGACGATGTCGTCGGCCACGTTCAGGATGACGGTGAGATCGTCGGCGGGCAGGACACGAGTCATGCCGCGCAGGAACTTCCCCGCGCCGATGCCCCCGGCGAGCGCCACGACCTTCATCGAGGAACAGCGTAGTAGGCTCGCCGACATGCCCCAGGCACCTGCCCGGCCGAGCGGCCACGAGCTGCGCCGGGCCCTCGTCCGAGCGGAGCGGGGCGTTGCGCTCAGCCTCGATGAGGCCGCCGCTCTGGCTGGTGCCAGGGGTGAAGGGCTCGATCGGCTCCTCGCGGTCGCCGCCCGACTGCGCGACCTCGGGCACGGCGACATCGTCACCTACTCCCGCAAGGTGTTCATCCCCATCACGATGCTGTGTCGCGACCACTGTCACTACTGCGTGTTCGCGAAGCCGCCCGCGAAGCTCGAGGCGCCCTTCCTCACGCCGGACGAAGTCGTCTCGATCGCGCGCGCCGGTGCCGAGGCCGGCTGCAAGGAGGCGCTCTTCACCCTCGGCGACCGGCCCGAGGACCGATACGAGATCGCCCGAGCGTGGCTCGATGAGCGCGGCTTCGACTCGACGCTCGACTACGTCCGCGCGGTGGCGATCCGGGTGATCGAGGAGACGGGCCTGTTGCCCCACCTCAATCCGGGCGTCATGAGCTATGAGGAGATCGCTCGGCTGAAACACGTGAGCGCCTCGATGGGCATCATGCTCGAGACCGCGAGCGCCCGCCTCTCGGCCAAGGGCGGCCCGCACCACGGTTCCCCCGACAAGGTGCCGGCCGTGCGCCTGCGCACGATCGAGGACGCGGGCCGGCTGGCGGTTCCGTTCACCACCGGGATCCTCGTCGGCATCGGTGAGACCGAGCGCGAGCGAGCCGAGGCGCTGTTCGAGATCCGCGATCTGCACCGGCGCTACCGAAACGTGCAAGAGGTGATCGTGCAGAACTTCCGTGCGAAGCCGGGCACGGCGATGCACGCGGCGCCCGAGCCCGGTGACGAGGAGTTCCTCGCGGCCGTCGCGACCGCCCGCATCGTGCTGGGGCCGCGCATGCACGTGCAGGCTCCGCCCAACCTCTCCGATCCCGCGCAACGGCTGCGGCTGCTCGACGCCGGCATCGACGACTGGGGCGGCGTCTCGCCGATCACCCCCGACCATGTGAATCCCGAGAAGCCGTGGCCGTCGATCGATGCGTTGCAGGCAACGACGTCCGCGCGTGGCAAGAGGCTCCGTGAGCGCCTCACGGTGTATCCGGAGTTCGCCGCGAAGCCGGACCCCTTCCTCGCGGGGAAGATGCGCGCTCCGGTCGCCGCGCTGCTCGGTCACGACGGACGCGCGGTTGAGGGGCAACGTCCGCTGCCGATCCCGTGGCAGGACCCCGACGTGCGCTGGAAGCCGCGCACGATCGCCCTCACGTTCGCCAAGGGTGCCGGCGCCGGCCTGCGCGAGGACGCCGACGCCGTGTACGGCGAGGTCGATCTGCCCCCGGCCACGACGGAATGGGAACGTGGTCGCGTCGAGCCGGCCCGACTCGAGGGCGAGATCCGATCTGCCCTGAGGAAGGCGTCGGCCCATCGCGCGATCTCCGACGAGGAGGCGCTCGCGTTGTTCCGCGCCGAGGACGACGCGCTCGACGCGCTCTGCCGGGTCGCCGACGACCTCCGAGCCGAGGCGGTCGGTGACGACGTCACGTACGTGATCAACCGGAACATCAACTTCACGAACGTCTGCTACGTGGGGTGCCGCTTCTGCGCGTTCGCCCAGCGCGAGGTCGACGAGGAGTCGTACACGCTCACCCTGACGGAGGTCGCCGACCGCGCCCAGGAGGCGTGGGAGCGGGGCGCCACCGAGGTGTGCATGCAGGGTGGCATCCATCCCGACCTTCCTGGTTCCTTCTACTTCGACGTCGTCGACGCCGTGAAGCGCCGGACCCCCGCGATGCACGTGCACGCGTTCAGCCCGATGGAGATCCTCAACGGAGCGACGAAGCTCGACGTCTCGTTCGCGGAATTCCTCGCGGAGGCGAAGGCACACGGGCTCGACACGATCCCGGGCACGGCCGCAGAGATCCTCGACGACGAGGTGCGATGGGTGCTGACGAAGGGCAAGCTCCCCGCCGCGACATGGGAGCAGATCATCCGTACCGCACATGGTCTCGGCATCCGTAGCTCGAGCACGATCATGTTCGGACACGTCGACGCGCCGCCGCACTGGGTGGCGCACATCCGGCGCATCGGTCGCATCCAGGCCGACACCGGCGGGTTCACGGAGTTCGTGCCGTTGCCGTTCGTGCACCAGCACGCGCCGATCTACCTGTCCGGCAAGGCGCGTCCGGGTGCCACGTTCGAGGAGAACCTGCGGATGCACGCGGTCGCGCGCATCCTGCTCGACGGACTGATACCGAACATCCAGGTCTCCTGGGTGAAGCTGGGCGTCGACGCCTGCCGGTCGATCCTGCAGGCGGGTGCCAACGACTTCGGCGGCACGCTGATGGAAGAGACGATCAGCCGTATGGCCGGCGCGGAGTGGGGGATCGAGATGACGCCCGACCAGTTCGACGATGCGATCAGAACGATCGGACGCACCCCGGTGGTCCGCACCACGACCTATGACGACGTCGAGCGGAAGGCCCGTCAGGCATCCTGACTACCTGTCGTCAGGGAGCCTGACCAGCACACCACACGTCCGATCGACTTGCGACTTGGCTCCAGGTTCGACACGATGGGGATGACGGACGAGGGATTGAGGCAGGGAACTTCCTCGATGCAGGGCTTGTCACCGGGGCGGTTCTTCCCTCAGAATCACACAGATGTGATTTCGGGGGGAGACGAGCGTGCATCACTACATCCCTTGGCAAGAACGAGCGCGGTGTCGCGAATATGACCCGGAGATCTTCTTCCCCGAGAAGGGAGGCTCATCGAGGGAGGCCAAGCGGATCTGCAGCGAGTGTCCCGTGCGGATCGAATGCCTGAACTACGCCCTCCGTCGTGACGAGCGTTACGGCGTGTGGGGGGGCATGAGTGAACGGGAACGCCGACGCCTGAAGCGCATGGCGTCCTGAGAACGGCCACCACGGTTCGACGAACCGGCTCGACGAGACGACGCATGGAAAGGGGAGGGGGCATGGCAGCAGCCAAGAAGGCGACCGCGAGGAAGAAGACCGCGGCGCGTAAGCCGGCGGCTCGCAAGAAGACCGCCGCGAAGAAGTCCACGGCCAGGAGGCCGGCCGCCAAGAAGACGGCCGCGCGCAAGAAGACCGCGGCCCGCAAGCCGGCAGCACGCAAGAAGACCACGGCTCGGAAGAAGACGGCCGCACGCAAGCCGGCGGCACGCAAGAAGACGGCCGCACGCAAGCCGGCGGCCCGGAAGAAGCCGGCAGCACGCAAGAAGACCGCGGCCCGCAAGCCGGCCGCTCGGAAGAAGACCACGGCCCGGAAGAAGACGGCCGCGCGCAAGCCGGCAGCACGTAAGCGCTGATCGCGGCTCGCCGCGTCGAAGGGGGGCCTGGTGCCCCCCTTCCGCGTTCTCCGGGTGGCTCCGTGCTAGGCTCGCCGCCGCTCGGTAGAGCCCTCGCATGACCCAGTCCCCAGCCGCCACGCCCGAGCGCACGCCCACCGTCCTCGTCGTCCTGGTGGCCCGTGACGCAGCCGCTTGGCTCCGCGAGACCGTCGCGGCGCTCGCCGCTCAGTCGTACCCGCGCATGGCGGTGCTCGGCGTCGACGATGGTTCCGACGACGACACCCACCAGATCCTGGAACAGGCCCTCGGCGAACGCCGCGTGATCTCGCTGCCCGATGCCCGCGGCCTCGCGGGAGCGTTCCGCGAGGCCATGGAGCAGCCCGCGGCGTCCGAGGCGGACCTCGTGCTGCTGCTTCACGACGATGCTGCGCTCGATCCCGACGCCGTGCAGCGCCTCGTCGAAGCGGCCGTCGGCATCCGCGGTCTCGACGAGGTGGGCATCGTCGGGTGCAAGGTCGTCGACTGGGACGAACCTCGCCGCCTGCTCGACGTCGGACGCTCCGCCGACATCTTCGGCCACGCGTACACGCCGCTGCAGCCCGACGAGATCGACCAAGGGCAATTCGACCGCGTCCTCGAGGTGCTGTGCGTGTCGGCGGCGGCGATGCTGATCTCGAGGGCGGCATGGAAGCGCGCCGGTCTGCTCGACGAGCGACTGGACGCCGATCACCAGGGCCTCGATCTGTGTTGGCGGGTACGCCTGGCCGGGTTCCGCGTGGTGATGATGCCGTTGGCTCGCGTCCGTCACCGCGAGGTCACGCGCTCCAGCGAACACGCGCCGCACTCGGGGCGCCACAGTCCGCGGTACGAAGAGGACCGGGCCGCGATCGCGTCGATGAGCAAGAACTACAGCCTGCTCTCGTTGCTCTGGGTCGCGCCGCTGGCCCTCCTGCTCGGGCTCGTTCGCCTGCTGTTCCTGACGTTGGCGCGTCGGTTCGAGGAGGCCTACGACCTGCTGTCAGCTTGGGGCTGGAACATCGCCCATCTCGGAGGAACGCTCTCGCGCCGGCGCCGCATCCAGCGCGAGCGCAGGGTCAAGGATCGCACCATCCGGCGATTCATGGAGACCGCGGGGGTCCGGCTGCCCAGGTGGTTCCAGACCGCCGAACGCATCCTCGAGGAGCAACGTGAGATCGATGAGCGCGACGAGGATGAGACCACCTCACGCAGGCTCCGAGATCGCACCGCGTCGCTCGTGGGATCGCACCCCGTCATCGTGGGCTCGTTCCTCGGGATCGTGGTCGGCGCGGTCACGATCCGCTTCCTCTTCGGGACCGAGACGCTGGCGGGTGGGGTGCTGCCGTCCTTCCCGGCCGGCCCCGACGGGTTCTGGGCCGAGTTGGTGTCCGCGTACCGGACGACCCAGCTCGGCGGCACGCTCTCGGCGAGCCCCGCCCTGGGAGCCCTCGGGGGCCTTTCGTGGTTGACGCTGGGCAGCACCGCAGTGGCGCAGAAGGTGGTGCTCGCCGGGGCCCCCGTGCTCGCGGCGATCCTGACCTACCGCGCGGCGATGCGGCTCACCGCGCGACCCGGTCCGTCGGTGCTGGCCTCGGCCGTGTACGTGTTCTGTGGCCTCATGCTGTGGTCGTTCTCGGAGGGACGACTCGGTCTCCTCGTCGCACTCGCGGTCCTGCCGGCGATCTTCGAACGGGTCGAGACGGCCTTCGGGCGCGAGGAGCCGCCCGACGGGCGATGGCGGTTCGTCGCAGGGGTGGGGGTCACCATGGCTGTGTTGGTCGCGTTCCTGCCCGGCGCCCTGCTCGCCGTCGGCGTGCTCGTGGTGGTCCAGCTCGTGGCGGGCCCGGCGCGCCTGCGTGGTCTCGGATCGATGGCGCTCGCCTCCGTGACCGCTGCGGTGCTGCTGTTCCCCTTCGTGCCCACGCTCGTGGCGGGTGGAGGTGTGGCGCTCGTGTCGCAGGTCGGCACGTCGGATCTGTCGCAGCTCGCACGGTTGGCACCCGGCGGGGGCCCCGGAACCTGGGCGGTCGCCCTCTTCCTGCCGGTGGCGGCGCTCGTGTCGTTCGCCCTGGTGAGCGCCGAGCTCCGCGGGCGGGCGATCCGCGCGGTGCTCGTCGCCCTGGTCGGCCTCGCGCTGTCATGGCTCTCCGCTGCCTGGTGGGTTCCGGTGCCGCTCTCCAATCCGCTCGCCTACCTGGCCGTGGCCGCGGTCGCCGAGGTGATGTTGGTGGCCTACGGTGTCTCCTCGGCGCTCACGGGGCTCGGACGCGAGTCGTTCGGCATGCGCCAGATCCTGACGGCGATGCTCGCGATCGTGATCGGCGGTGGCCTCGTCCTGCAGTCGATCGCCGCGCTCGTGGGTGGGTGGGCGGTCGGCGGTCCCGAGCAGGTGCCAGCCGCCTGGTCCGTGCTCGCCAGCACCGCGAAGGGCGACTTCAGGGTGCTGTGGGTCGGCTCACACTCGAACGATCCGTTCCCCGCGCCCGGGGGCGACCCCGAGGGGCTCGCCGAGGCGGGCGACGCCACCCTGCGCTACGGGCTCACGGGGCGCGACGGCACGGTCGCGATCGACATCGCCCGTCCGTCGGTGGGGACGGGACCCGATCACCTGGGCGAGGCGCTCGACGAGATCCTCTCAGGCACGACCCGCCACGGTGGTGCGCTGTTGGCACCCTTCGGCGTGCGATTCGTGGTCGCGGCCGACGACGATGTGCCGCCAGAAGCGCAGCGGTCGCTCGATGCGCAGGTCGACCTCGACCTCGTGCCTGCAGCGGGTCTCGTCGTCTACCGCAACGCGCGAGCCATCCCGCCTGCGGCCGTGCTCGACGACGATCCTCTCTCGATCGAGGCTATCCGCTCGACCGAGCCGTCCGACGTCGTCCGCACATCCCTGCGCCGGGGGTCCCCGCTCGACCAGGTGCAGGGAGGCTGGGAGGGGGGCGAGGGCGCCGGGCCGGTCTTCGTCTCGACTGAGTTCCAGGGCGCGTGGCAGCTGGACGGTTCCGACGACGCGCCGTTCACGGCCTTCGGCTGGGCAACCGGGTTCGAGACCCAGCAGGCGCCGGTCGCCGTGCGATACGGGGCCCAGTTGCCGGCCACGATTCAGGCGTGGCTGCTCGCGGTCGTCTGGGCGGCCGCCCTCTGGGTGACCAGGAAGCCGGTGGCCCGATGAGGGCCCGAGGCCAGGGCGTGCTGGCCCTCGCCGTCGCGGGCGTCGTGGCGCTCGGCGCCGTCACGTTCGATCGCCTCGGCCCGCACGAGCCCGCTGGTGCTCCGCCCGGCTCGGCGACGTCGGCGACTTGGCTCTGCCCCCACGGCGGCGGGAGGTCCTACGAGGGCACGGTGTTCCTGGCGAACCCCGGCGACGTCGTGGTCTCGGCTCGCGTGACCCAACTCTCCTCCGACGGTCCCGAAGGGTCGTCGGAGGTCCTCGTCTCGCCCCGCTCCCAAGTCGAGGTGGCCGTCGAAGCCTCCGATCGGTCGTCGTCGACGTTCGTGGAGATATTCGGCGGTTGGGTGGCCGCTGGCTGGCTCGTCCGAGGGGCGGAGGGTGAGGTGGGCATCGGCGCCGAGCCGTGCGTGGCCGAGGCCGGTCGCGGGTGGGTGTCTGCAGCCGCCTCCACGGCCGAGGGCGAGGACGCCTTCCTCGTCGTCATGAACCCGTTCGACACCGATGCGGTGTTCGACGTCGCCCTGTTCTCGGCCGACCGGGCCCCCGTGCGCGATTCGGAGCTCACCGACGTCACGCTCCGGCCCCGACGAAGCACCGCGATCCGGCTGAACGACTTCGCCCAGGGCGAGGAGGGGCTCGGCGTGTCGATCGAGGTCTCGTCGGGCAGGCTCGCTGCGTCGACGCTCGTCCTCTCCGAGGGCCAGGGCATCGGGAGCGTGATCGCCTCGGCCGAGCCCGGGCAACGTCAGGTGATGCTCACCTCCACGGGGGCCGGTCGGTCGGTGCTGAACGTCGCGGTGCCGACGGTCCTGACCGACCCCGACGACGCCACCCCGGTTCCGCCGGGGCAGCTCGGCTCGACGTTCACGGCGATCCTGCGTTCGGAGACGCCCCCCCAGCCCGCGGGCGGTCTCGCCGAGCAGCCACAGGAACCGGAGTCGGCGGCGGCGTACCCGCTCACGACCACCGGGCCGTCGGCGGTCGATCTCTCGGTCCGTGAGGGCGCACCCGTCGTGGCGGCGCTGCGGACGATCGGCGTGGGCAACGACGGAGGTGCGACCGCCGGGTCGTCGACACCCGCCACATCGTGGGTCGTCACACCAACGGTCGCGGGGGAACCCGCGCGGCCGGGGTTGCTCGTGCTGAACCCCGGGCAGTCGCAGGCGTCAGTCTCGATCTCGAGCCTCTCGGCCGAAGGGGACGAGTCCGGCGTGTCCACGACGATCACGGTGCCGCCCGGGTCGGTCGCGGGGGTGCCTCGAGCGTTCCTCGACGGCGTGGGGAGCGCATCGTTGCTCGTCATCAGCGAGGGTGTGCCGATCGTGGCCCTCGGCGCGTCCACGTCGTTGGGCAACGAGGGTCGATCCGTCTACGGTCTCGCGGCTGGGCTGCCGATAGGCGAACCTGGGACCACCTGATCGGCCGACTGGAGCCTGATCCGCTGTCGCGTATCATGTTCCGGTCCGTCGTCGCACGGACACGTCGCCATGGCCAAAGGAACGCACGCACCCGCGCGGAAGCATCGCGCGATCGCGATCGTCGCGATCGTCGCAGGCGTGCTCGTGCTCGCGGCCGGCGGTGCCGCGTACTCCGCGTACCGATACGAGCGATCGCGCGCCGATCGCATCCTCCCGGGTGTCACGGTCGCGGGCGTCGACGTCGGTGGCATGACCAAGGCCGAAGCGGTCGAAGCAGTCCGTGCGGCCGCCGTCGTGGCGCTGCAACGACAGATCGAGCTCCGGGCGCGCGGCAAGACCTGGCCGGTCACCCTCGAGGATCTCGGCCAACGCTCCAACGCCGTGGGTGCCGTCAACAGGGCCCTCGGGCTGAGCGAGTCGATGGGTACCTTCTCCCGCTTCTGGCATCGGTTCAACGACGATCCCATCGGTCAGGAAGTCGAGCTGTCGTTCTCGGGCCATGGGCGGGTCGACGCCGTGCTCGGGCGCATCGCCCGCGACGTGGCCGTCAAGCCGGTGAACGCCGACATCACCTATGACGACGGTGAGGTGCGCTTCGTGAAGCCCACGCCGGGTCGCGCGCTCGACTTCGTCGAGGCCCGTGCGGCGGTTCGCTCGGCGCTCGAGAGCGGTGGAGCTTCCGATGTGACACTCCCCGTGCTGAAGGTGAGCCCCAAGGTCTCCGAGAAGAACATGCCGCGCACGATCGTCGTCCGCGTCGACGAGAACAAGCTGTACCTCTACGACGGCTTCGACGTTCTGCGCACGTGGTCGGTCGCGACCGCGATGCCGGGGTGGACCACCCCCCGCGGCGATTGGAACCTCTACCGCAAGGCGGTGAATCCCACCTGGTACAACCCCGCCCTCGACAGCTGGGGCGCCGATCTTCCCGCGATCGTGCCCGGCGGGCCGACCGCCCCGATGGGCACCCGTGCTCTCTACATCACGGCGCCGGGATTGATCCGCAT
>Ga0075304_1000244_pt1 | contig 13131 bp, 12 predicted proteins | sample Joice_CattailNLA_FD_120067 | JGI IMG/M metagenome (GOLD analysis project Ga0075304, IMG submission 120067) | Natural and restored wetland microbial communities from the San Francisco Bay, California, USA, that impact long-term carbon... | ecosystem: Environmental > Terrestrial > Soil > Wetlands ... | reverse complement strand
GGGCCGGCAACGCGGTCGGCGGCTACGTCGTCACCGAGCGCATGCTGCAGATGTTCAAGGCGAGCGGCCAGAAGAAGAAGGAAACCGCCTGATGGAGGGTCCGCTGCCCGGGAACTTCGCGACGCTCGCGATCGACTTCTCGTACCTGCTGGTCGCGTTCCTGTTCATCATGGGCCTGAAGGCCATGAGCTCGCCGGTCACGGCGCGCCGCGGCATCGTCGTGGCCGGCTTCGGCATGCTCATCGGCACGGTGATGAGCTTCCTGTACCCGGGCATGGGCAACTTCCCGCTGATGCTCGCAGCGATCGCGGTCGGCGGCGGGCTCGCCTGGTGGAGCGGGCGCATCGTCGCGATGACCGACATGCCGCAGATGATCGCGCTGTACAACGGCATGGGCGGCGGCGCGGCGGCGGCGATCGCGGCGGTCGAGCTGCTGCGCATGGCGGCGGCGGACCCGGCGACAGGCGCGCACCATGGCCCGGTCGTGACCGCGCTCGCGACGGCCGGCGCTTTCATCGGCTCCGTCAGCTTTTCGGGCTCGCTGATCGCCTTCGGCAAGCTGCAGGGCCTGATCAAGCGCAGCTTCCGCTTCAAGGGCCAGCAGGCCATGAACCTGCTGATCACCGCGGCGACGATCGGTCTCGGCGCCTGGATCGTCGTCTCGGGCCACCCGACGATGGAAATGGTGGTCGCGTTCTTCGCGCTCGCGCTGCTGCTCGGAATCACGATGACGCTGCCGATCGGCGGCGCCGACATGCCTGTGGTCATCTCGCTCTACAACGCGTTCACCGGGCTCGCGGTCGCCTTCGAGGGCTTCGTGCTCGAGAACGCGGCCATGATCATCGCCGGCATCGTGGTGGGCAGCGCCGGCACGCTGCTGACGCAGCTGATGGCGAAGGCCATGAACCGCTCGCTCGCGAACGTGCTGTTCTCGAACTTCGGCGAAGGCCCGGCCGCGGCGGCCGAGGGCGTCACCGGCGCGCTGAAGCCGATCGAGCCCTCGGACGCGGGTGTCATGATGGCCTTCGCGCAGAAGGTGCTCGTGATCCCCGGCTACGGCATGGCGGTCGCGCAGGCGCAGCACAAGGTCTGGGAGCTGTGCCAGCTGCTGATCGACCGCGGGGTGATGGTGCGCTTCGCGATCCACCCGGTCGCGGGACGCATGCCGGGCCACATGAACGTGCTGCTCGCCGAAGCGGGCGTGCCCTACGACCTGATCGCGGACCTCGAGGAAATCAATGCCGAGTTCGACACCGCGGACGTCGCGCTGGTGATCGGCGCGAACGACGTGGTGAACCCGGTCGCGCGCACCGACAAGTCGAGCCCGATCTACGGCATGCCGATCCTGAACGCCGACAAGGCGAAGAACGTGCTGGTCATCAAGCGCGGGCAGGGGGCGGGGTTCTCGGGCATCGAGAACCACCTCTTCTACCTCGACAACACGCGCATGGTGTACGGGGATGCGCAGAAGGTGGCGGCGGAGCTGATCCACGCGGTGAAAGCCGCGGGATAGTCAGCCGGGGGCCGCGCGCCGTCGCTGGGCGGGGTTCCCTCGTTCGCTCCGCCGGAACTTAGTCGCTCACTCGGGACCCCGCCCGCGCTCGGCGCACGGCCCCTGCCAACTTCCGGCGGCTCTTACGGCGTGACCTGCCCCGCGGCGCTCCTGCGTGAACCCGCGGCCATGACGAGTCGTCGCGGCCGATTCGTGCGCGTGTTGTTGGGGCGGCCCGCCCGGCGCGCGAGGTGGCGGGGTCCTCGCGAGCAAATGCGTAAAGTTCCGGCCGCATTTGCGAGCGAGGAACCCCGCCGGATCCCGCGCGCCGGGCTGGTGGCGGCAATACTCGTGCTCAAGAATCAAACGTCGCATTCGTCGAGCAGCAGGTCCTCGAAGAAGGCGCCGTAGGGCCGGTCCGGGCTGCGGATCTGGATCTCGAGCATCCACAACCCGCCCGACGGCGTGAAGTCCGCCTGCGACAGCAGGCCGTCGTGGAACACCGCGTGCGGATGCTCGCCGATGCGGTGGCCGGCCATTTCATGGTCGAGCTGCCAGCCGCGCGATTCCGCCTCCGCGGCTGCGTATCGGTAGAGCTCGGCGCCGGTAGCGCGCGCCTCGCGCCAGTGGCGCTGCGTGCGGTCGAAGATCGCGCGCACGTCGCGGACCAGCCGGTGCCGCTGCGGGTCGTCGCCGACGACGAAGGTCTCCGCGTAGTCGCACTCGTGGTTGCGCCACAGCGGGCCGACATCCACGAACCAGACGTCGTCGCGCCCGAGCACCGCGCCGGGGTCCGAGGGCTCGGCGTATTTCTTCATCGTGTTGACGCCGAACCGCAGGTAGGGCTCCACCCAGTCGCGTTCAAAACCGTGGGCACGCAGTGTGAGCCGCGCGAGCGCGAGCCCCTCCTCCTCGGTCATGCCGGGCACGACCTGGCGCGCGATGTCGCCGACCGCTGCGAGGGTGCGGCGCCGCGCCTCGAGCATGATGGCGTGCTCGTGGCGCTCGCCGACGCGCTCCGCGAGCGCGCGGCTCATGAGGCCGGAAATGGGGAAAAGGGGACGCTCACCATTTTCGCTGCGCAGTCACTTCGCGGAAAAAGGTGAGCGTCCCCTTTTCCGGCCTCACGCCGCGTCGGCGTCGGGCATCAGCAGCCAGAGCAGGAGGTAGACGATGATGCCCGGGAACGCGGCGCTCAGGAGGGAGACGACCACGTAGGCGATGCGCACGTGATCGGCTTTCCAGCCGAGCCAGGCCGCGAGGCCGCCGCAGACCCCGGCGATGACCCGGTCATGCGATCGCTTGAGCGGTGCGTTCGGCATGGCCCGGACATCCTCCCACGGCGGCGCCCGGGACGCGAGTCCTCAGCAGGGCGGGCAGGGCCGCTTGTCGACCGTGCCCGGCTTGGGGCCCTGGCGACGATTGATGGCGCGGCGGCGCTCCTCCGGCGACATCCGTTCCCAGCGCTCGCGCAGCTGGTTGCGCTGCTCGGGCGGCAACGACTGAAAGCGCCGATACGCGCCGCGCAACGCTTCCTGCTGCTCCGGCGTCAGCTCGCGGAAGCGCTCCCAGCCCTTGCGCAGCCGCTCGCGCTGCTCGGGCGTCAGCGAGCGCCAGGTCTGCCAGCGTTCGTTCGCCTGTGCGCGGCCAATCCCGTCCATCGACAGCCAGCGCTCGGCGCCGTCGGCCATCGCGCGCTGGCGCTCCGGCGGCAGCGTCGCCCAGCGCTCCTCCTGGCCGGCGAGCAGCGCCCGCGTTTCGGGCTCGAGCGCCTCCCAGGCGATGCCGGCGGTCTCGCCGGCGAACGCCGGCGCAGCCATGGCGAGGATTCCCGCCAGCAGGATCGTTGCACGCTTATTCATCGTCGTCTTCCTTCCGTTCGTCCCCGGCGTCTTGCTCCGCGTCTTTCAGCGCCCGCCTGCCCGCGCGCGAGGCCATGAATGCGACCAGATACGGGTCCTCGCCGGCCATTTCCCCGAGAAATTCGAGCAGTTCCGGGTCCGGCTGCGCGGGCGGCGGTTCCTCGGCGAGCGCCGGACAGGCGACCGCAAGCGTTGCCAGGATCGTCGCGCGGCGCATCGCTCAGCCCACCCCATCGCCGGCGGCGTCCGCCGCCCAGGCCAGGAAATCGGCGTCCTCGCCGAGCAGGTCGAATTCCTCGCCGCCCGTGACCAGGTCCAGGTCCTCGAACGCGAGCGCGGGCGGCACCGGTGCGACGACGGTTGCTTCCGGTCGCCACACGAGCGCCGCGACCAGGGCCGCGACGGCGGCGCCCGCCGGCAGCCACACCGTCGGGCCCGAGATCCGCCGGCGGCGCAGCTCGCCGATCGCAGCCGCGCGCGCGCGCGCGAGGCGTGCCCGGGTCGCGCCGTCCCCGGCTCCGACGCTCGCGTCGAATGCCGCGCGGGACTTGCGCTCGATCTCCCGCATCCGGTCATTCAGATCCTGCATTGCCGCAATGCCTCCTCGAGCGCCTGCATGGCCCGGAAATAATGTGTCTTCACGCTGCCCTCGGAGCAACCCATCGCCACCGCCGCCTGGGCGACGTCGAGTCCCTCGAAGTTCCGCAACAGGAACGCCTCGCGCTGGCGCGCGCTCAGCGTCACGAGCGCCGACTCGAGGCGGGCAAGCAGTTCTTCGCCCTCGAGTGCCTCGTCCGGGCGTGCGCGCGGGTCGATCGCGGACTCGACGGGATCAGCGGCCCGCTGCCCGTCGGCGCTTGCCGGCCAGATCGCGGTCACGGCGCGACGCACGCGCTCGCGGCGGTGGTAGTCGGTGATGCGGTTGCCGAGGATGCGGTAGAAGAGCGGCCGCCATTCTCTCTCGGGTCGCCCCGAGTACTGCCGCACCAGCCGGATCATCGCGTCCTGGACGGCGTCCTCGGCTTCCGCGCGATTGCGCAGCGCGAGTTGCGCAATGCGCAGCGCCCGGCGTTCGATGCCGGCCAGGAATCGGTCGAGTGCGCGCTCCTGGTCCAATTGGCCGTCCCGCGCTGCGCGGGTTCTCCCGATCAGGATGGGCGCATCGAGCGTAGCAGAGCGATCCACCGGCCCATCCTCCATCGGCACCCGCCTCCGTGCGCGTCCACCGTGTATAACGTTGCCCTGCAGAGGCGGTTGACACCGGCCGCGGAATTTTCAACTCCTTGACCCAGAAGGCTTTCTTGAGCGAACCAGCGCCCATCCTCCAGGTCGTCTTCGACACGCCGCTGCGGCGGTCATTCGACTACCTCGCGCCGGCGGCCGGGCCCCTTCCCCGACCGGGCGAGCGGGTGCGCGTTCCCTTCGGCCGGCAGCGGGCGGTGGGCCTGGTCGTCGCGCATGCAGCCGAGAGCGCCCTGCCGCGCGCGCAGCTGAAGCCGGCCTTCGAATCGATCGACACCACGCCGGTCTGGGACGAGCCGACGTTCGGCCTGCTGCGCTGGGCGGCGGACTACTACCACCAGCCGCTGGGCGACGTGCTGTTCAGCGCGATGCCGAAGATGCTCCGCCTGGGCAGGTCCGCGGTCAGCGATGAAATCGTCTGGCGGCAGTCGGCGGCCGGGCGCGAGGCCATCGCCGGCGGCGCGCGGCTCGGCGCGCGACAGCAGGCGCTCATCGCACTCATCGGCGACGCCGGCGCGACGGCCGCGGCGATCACCGCGGCGGGCCATACGGCGACCCTGCGTTCGCTTGCGGGGCGCGGGTGGCTCGAGTCGTTCGCACGGCCCGAGGCTGCACCGGCCGCGGGCGAAGGCCGGCCCGGCCCGGTGCTTACCGCGGACCAGGCCGCGGCCGTCGAGCGCGTCGGCGCATCGCTCGGGGAGTTCGGCGCCTTCCTGCTGCACGGCGTCACCGGCAGCGGCAAGACCGAGGTGTACCTGCACCTGATCGAGCGCGTGCTCGCCGCAGGCCGCTGCGCACTCGTGCTGGTGCCAGAAATCGCGCTCACGCCGCAGCTCGTCGCCCGCTTCCGCGCGCGGCTCGCCGCACCCGTCGTCGCGCTGCACTCCTCGCTCGCCGACGGCGCGCGCCTCGAGGCCTGGCGTGCCGCCGCAGCGGGCCGGGCCCCGGTGGTGATCGGCACGCGCTCGGCCGTGTTCACGCCGAGCCCCGCGCTCGGCCTCGTGGTCGTGGACGAGGAGCACGACGCCTCCTACAAGCAGCAGGAGGGCTTCCGCTACTCCGGCCGCGACCTCGCGGTCGCGCGCGCGCAGCGCGCCGGCTGCCCGGTCGTGCTCGGCTCCGCGACGCCCTCGCTCGAATCACTCGCGAACGCCGCGGCCGGGCGTTACGAGCGGCTGTCGCTGCCGGAGCGCACCGGGCGAGCCGGCAAGCCGCGCGTCACCGTCGTGGACCTGCGCGTCAACGCGGCGCGCGACGGGCTGTCGCCGCCCGCGCTGGCCGCGATCGAGCGGCACCTCGGCGACGGCGGCCAGGTGCTGGTGTTCCTCAACCGGCGCGGCTACGCGCCGACGATGTTCTGTTCCGGCTGCAGCTGGATCGCGCCCTGCAGGTCCTGCGACGCGCGGCTCACGGTGCATCTCTCGCGCGCGACGCTCGCCTGCCATCACTGCGGCGCGGAGGAACGCATGCCATTCGCCTGCCCGCAGTGCGGCAACGAACTGGTGCCGGTCGGCGAAGGCACCGAGCGCGTCGAGACGACGCTCACGCAGCTGTTCCCGGCCGCGCCGCTGGTGCGCATCGATCGCGACGTCATCCGCCGGCGCGGCGACCTCGAGGACGCTCTCGCCGCGGTCAACGACGGGCGCGCGCGCATCCTGCTCGGCACGCAGATGCTGACCAAGGGCCACGACTTTCCGGACGTAAGCCTGGTCGTCGTGCTGGCCGCGGACCAGGGGCTGTTCGGCGCCGACTTCCGCGCCAGCGAGCGGCTCGCGCAGCAGATCGTCCAGGTCGCCGGGCGCGCGGGCCGTGGCGACCGGCCGGGCGAGGTCCTGATCCAGACCGCGTATCCCGAGCACCCGCTGCTGCATTGCCTCATCACCGCCGGCTACGAGGGGTTCGCGGCGCTCGCGCTCGAGGAGCGGCGCGCGGCCGGCTGGCCCCCGTACTCGCACCTCGCGCTGCTGCGCGCCGACTCCCCTTCGCGGACGGAGGTCTTCGACTTCCTGCGCGCCGCCGGGGCGGCCGCGAGTCCGTCCCGCGAATCGCGACTTCGTATCCTCGGGCCGGCGCCCGCCGCCATGGCGCGACGCGCAGGCCGCCACCGCGCGCAGCTGCTCGTCGAGTCGCCCGCGCGCTCCGAGCTGCAGGACTTCCTCGGCCGGTGGGTCGCCGCGGTCGCGGCCCTGCGCACCCCGCGGTCGCTGCGCTGGTCGCTGGACGTCGACCCCGCGGAAGTTGACTAGCCCGCGGCGATTCCAGAGACTGGCGCGCCTTGAAAAACCTCGTCGAAAAGCTGGTATCCGACGCGCTCGCCGCGCTGCCCCCGGGCACGCTGGGCGACGGCCCGCTGCCGGACCCCGCGATCGAGCGCACGCGCGAGGCCGCGCACGGCGACTTCGCCACCGGCGTCGCGATGCGGCTCGCGAAGGCCGCGCGCGCGAACCCGCGCGCGCTCGCGGCGAAGATCGTCGCGGCGATGCCGGAGAATGCGCTGGTCGCGAAGACCGAGATCGCCGGTCCCGGCTTCATCAACTTCTTCCTGACGCCCGCCGCCTGGCAGGCCGAGATGGCGCGCGTGCTCGAAGAGGGCGGCGGCTACGGGCGCGGCAATGGCGGGGCGGGACGCAGGACCATCGTCGAATTCGTCTCCGCGAACCCGACCGGGCCCCTGCACGTCGGCCACGGGCGCCATGCCGCCTTCGGCGCGACGGTCGCGAACCTGCTCGCCGCCGACGGCTGGCGCGTGCACCGCGAGTACTACGTGAACGACGCGGGCCGCCAGATGGACATCCTCGCGGCCAGCGTGTGGCTGCGCTACCTGGAGCTCTGCGGCGAGCAGCTCGCCTTCCCCGCCAACGGCTATCGCGGCGACTACGTGCGGCCCGTCGCGGCCCGGCTGCGGGCCGAGCACGGCGACGCGCTGCGACGCCCGGCCGCGGAGGTGCTCGCCGGGCTCCCGGCCGACGAGCCAGGCGGGGGCGACAAGGACCAGTACATCGACGCCGTCATCGCGCGCGCCAGGTCGATGCTCGGCGACGGATTCCGCGCGGTGTTCGACGCCGGGCTTGCGGAAATGCTCGCCGACATCCAGGGCGACCTCGCCGAGTTCGGCGTGACGTTCGACCGCTGGTACTCCGAGCAGGACCTCGGCGACGGGCACGACGGCGGGCCGATCGACCGCGCGCTCGCGCGCCTGCGCGCCAACGGCCACGTGTTCGAGCGGGACGGCGCGACCTGGTTCCGCGCGACGCTGTTCGGCGACGAGAAGGACCGCGTGGTCATACGCGCCAACGGCCAGAAGACCTACTTCGCCTCGGACATCGCCTATCACCTCGACAAGCGCGAGCGCGGCTTCGAGCAACTGGTCACGATCCTCGGCGCCGACCACCACGGCTACGTCGCGCGTGTGCGCGCGGGGCTCGCGGCGATGGGCGAGCCGCCGGAGTCGCTCGAGGTGCCGATGGTGCAGTTCGTGACGCTCTGGAAGGGCGGCGAGAAGGTCGCGATGGGCAAGCGCGAGGCGCAGTTCGTCACGCTGCGCGACCTGCGCGCGGAAGTCGGTAACGACGCCGCCCGTTTCATCTACGTGATGCGCTCGCACGACCAGGCGCTCGACTTCGACCTCGAACTCGCCCGCAGGCAGACCAATGACAACCCGGTCTACTACGTGCAGTACGCGCACGCGCGCATCGCGAGCGTCCTCAAGCAGGCCGCCGAGCGCGGCCTGCCCTTCGACCGCGCGGCCGGCATCGCGGCGCTGGACTCGCGCACGGAGCCTGCCGAGCTCGCGTTGATGCGCGAGGTTTCGCGCTGGCCGGAAGTGGTGCGCCTCGGGGCGGACCAGCGGGCGCCCCACCTCGTGGTGAACTACCTGCGCGAGCTCGCCCAGGCCTTCCACGCCTGCTACGCGGCGCTGCCCTTCATCGTGGATGACGCGGACACGCGCAATGCCCGGCTCGCGCTGATCGCCGCCGCGCGCCAGGTGCTCGTGAACGCGCTGGCGATCCTCGGCGTGTCCGCGCCCGAGAGCATGTGATGGTCGCAAGGGACTACAAGCGCAGCCGCGGCCGGCGCGAGGGATTTTCCGGGTGGGTCGGGCTGCTGATCGGGCTTGCGCTCGGGCTCGCCGTCGGGCTCTCGTTGTACTACTTCGACCCGCGCGATCCGCTGCCGAACGGCAGCGCCGCCAGGCCGCCGGCGGAAGCGGAGCCCGCCTCGGCGCGGGAGGCAGCCGCGGACCCGCAGCCCGATCAGTACGACTTCTACGACATGCTGCCGAACTTCGAGGTCGTGGTCCCGGAACGGGAAGCCGTCGTCCAGAGCGATGTGCCGGAAGCCGCCCGGAAGGAAGGCGCCTACGTGCTGCAGGCGGGCTCGTACCGGAAACCGGAAGACGCCGATCGCGTGCGCGCGCAGCTCGCGCTGCAGGGCATCGAGTCCAACGTCCAGCGCGTCGCCATCGACGCCGACACCTGGCACCGCGTGCGCATCGGCCCGATCAGCGATCCCGCCGAGCTCAACCGCGTGCGCTCTCGGCTCAAGGAGGCCGAGGTCGACTTCCTGGTGGTACGGGTGGGGGACTAACCGGAGGGGTCAGACCCCTTGATCCGATCGCCCTTGATCCTCACGGAACTTCGCCGTGCACTGGCGGCCCGCAACGGACATCAAGGGGTCTGACCCCTCCAAGTCCTCAGTTCTTGATGCTGATGCTGTTCTTGACGTCCTTCACGCCATCGACGGACTGGGCCACCTTGGTCGCCGCGGTCTTCTGCGCCTCGCTCTCCACGAAGCCGGAAAGCTGGACAACGCCGCCGCGCGTCTCGACCTTGATGTCGTGGGCCTTGGTCTCCTTGCTCTCGGTCAATGCAGTCTTGACCTTGGCGCTGACCGTGGAGTCGTCGATCGCCCCGCCGGCCGTTTGCGACGCCTGCTTGATCAGGAGGTTGTTCTCGACGCCCTTGACCCCGGTGACCGCCTTCGCCACGGATTCCGCCTGCGCCTTCTCCTTGTTGTTGTCCACGAAGCCGTTCAGCTGGACGACGCCCTTGTAGACCTCGAGGTTGATCTCGCTGGCATCCGCGGTCTTGTCCTCGGTCAACGCGGCCCAGACCTTGGTATGCAGCACCTTGTCGTCGGTGTACTCGCCGACCGTGCGCTTGGAGTCGTCCGCCTGGGCGGAAACGGCGCCCAGCAACCCCATGGCGGCCGCGGCTACGGTCAACAGCTTGCTCATCTTCTTCATCGCGGTCTCCCCGGTTCAGTCTTCGGTAATCTGACGGAAGTCTACCCCCAACGAGCGCAGTTTGCGGTAGAGATGGGTGCGCTCCATGCCGACGCGCTTGGCGAGCAGCCCGACCTTGCCGTTGCACAGCATCAACTGCTGCAGCAGATAAGCCCGCTCGAACTGTTCGCGCGCCTCCCGCAGCGGCAGCGCGAGCAGGTCCTGCTTGACCAGCGGCTCGTCCGGGGCCTGCTGGGCGACCAGGTGCTGCTCGATTTCGTCGAGGCCGATTTCTTCGGGTCCGCCCATGATCAGGACCCGTTGCACCAGGTTCCTGAGCTCGCGCACGTTGCCCGGCCAGGGGTAGTTCCGCAGCCGGTTCTGGGCCGCGACCGAGAAGCGCCGGAAAGGCATGCCCTCCTCGTCCACGAGCCGGTCAACATAATGCCGCAGCAGCTCCGGCACGTCCTCCGCGAACTCGCGCAGCGGCGGAATGCGGATCGAGATGACCTCGAGATGCGCCATCAGGTCGCGCCGCAGCCCGCTTGCCGGCCCGTCGTGCCCGGGCAGGGCCGCGCTCACAAAGCGGGCATCGAAGGGCACGATGTCGGGCGCGCCGGGGCGCTGCCAGCCGCCCTGCTCGAGGTCCGCGAGGAGCAGGCGCTGCGCCTGCACCGTGAGGTCCTCGAGCCCGCCCAAAAACAGGGTTCCGCCGCGCGCCTGCTCGTAGTAGCCCGTCTCGGTCCTGCCATCCGTCGTCGTCCCGCGCAGCCGCGCCGCGGCCGTCGCGTCGTCGAGGCTCGCGCAGGTGACGGTGACGAACGGACCCGACGAGCGCGGCCCGAGCGAGTGCATGTAGCGCGCGAAGGCCTCGCGCCCGGTGCCCGGCTCGCCGACCAGCAGCACCGACGCGTCGTGGGCCGCGACCTGCTGGACCTGCTCGCGCAGCCGCTGCATCAGGCGGCTCCTGCCGACCGGCGCGACCAGCGGCGGGATCAGCGTGCGCTGCGCCTGGCGCTTGCGCTTGCCGGCCTCGAGCGCGCGCTCGGCGGTGCGCAGGAGCTTCGCGATCGAGAGCGGCTTCTCGACGAAGTCGAAGGCCCCGAGCCGCGTCGCCTCGACCGCCGTCTCCACCGTGCCGTGGCCGGAGAGCATGACGACCGGGCAGTGCAGCGACTGCTTCTCGTTCCACTCGCGCAGCAGCGAGATACCGTCCATGTCCGGCATCCAGATGTCGAGCAGCACGAGGTCGGGCTCCTCGCGGGCCGCCGCACGCCGCGCCGAGGCGGCGTCCGCCGCGACCTCGACCTCGTAGCCTTCCTCGGCGAGGATCTCGGACAGCAGTCCGCGGATGTCGGCCTCGTCGTCGACGACCAGGATTCTCGGCGAACTCATGCTTTCTCTCTCCTCGCCTCGGCGCGGCGCGTCTCACGCGCGGTCGCCGGCAGTGTGATGCGCACCCGGGCGCCGCCCTGCTGCGCGTTGTCGACCTCGACCGCCCCGCCGTGTTCCTCGACGATGCGGCGCACGATCGCAAGTCCGAGGCCCGTGCCCTTCGGCTTCGAGGTCACGTAAGGGTCGAATGCCTGCTCCAGCAGGTCGCCCTGGAAGCCGGGCCCGTTGTCGATCACGACCAGGCTGACCTGGCCGCCCGAGCGCTGCGTCTCGATCATGATGACAGGATTCTCCCGCCCGTCGAGCGCCTCGAGCGAGTTCGTCAGCAGGTTATTCAGCAGCTGCCGGATGCGGCCCTGGTCGGCCTCGAGCAGCGACGCCTTCGGGTCGAGCGAGAGCCCGAATGCGACGCGCGGGTCCTGCGCATGGTAGAGGTCCGACACCTGCCGGATCAGCGCGGAGAGGTCGAACTCCCGGATGTTCATCTCGGGCACCTTGGCGTACTCGGAGAAGGCCGCGACCATCTGCTTCATCGCCTCGACCTGCTGGACGATCGTGTGCGTCGAGCGGTCGAGCAGGTCTGCCTCCGGCTTGTTGAGCCCGCGCATCAGCTTGCGGCGCATGCGCTCGGCCGAGAGCTGGATCGGCGTGAGCGGGTTCCTGATCTCGTGCGCGAGCCGGCGCGCGACCTCGCCCCAGGCCGCCTGGCGCTGCGCCTGCAGGAGCTGCGTCACCTCGTCGAACACCAGCACCAGGCCCTGCGCGCCGGCATCCCCCGGCAGCGCCGTGCAGGCACATACGATCTCGCGCCGGCCGGCCTCGGTCCGCAGCGTCAGCTGCTCACGCCACTCGGTCTCGCCCGCCGCCGCGTGCCCCTGCAGCACGTCGTGCAGCTCGGCGAGCAGCGGGTGACCCGCGGCGATCTCCGCCAGCGGGCGCCCGGCCGCGCCGTCGAAGTCGACGCCGAGGATCGCGCCCGCCGCCTGGTTCGCGACGCGCACGCGCAGGTCCGGCTCGAGCGAGATGACGCCGCTCGTGAGCCGCGCGAGGATCACCGCAAGCGCCGCGCGCTCCGCCTCGACGGCGGCCTGGCTGCGCTCGTTCTCCTCGCGGGCGCGCGCGAGCTTCTTGGTCATGTCGTTGAACGAGGTGACGAGGTAGCCGATCTCGTCGTGCGACGGGCGCAGGAGCCTCGTGTCGAAGTCGCCCTTCGCGACCGCGCGCGTGCCCGCGATGAGGTCCTGCACCGGACGCACCAGCCGCTCGGAGAAGTACAGCGCGCCGTACATGGCCGCGAGCAGCGCCATCAGCAGCACCAGCGACAGTGTCAGCACGAAGGCGGCCTTCAGCGGCTCGCGCAGGTACGAGAGCTGGCCGTACTGCTGGTAGGCCTGCTGGACGGTGCCGGCCAGGTCGGACAGCCGTTGCGGCACCGGGTAGGTCGCGACGAGCGCGCGCGGCGAACGCGCCCCCGCGGCGGCCGGCAGCTGGGTCGCCGCCAGCACCTGGTAGCCGCCGCCGGGCGCGGGCTGCAGGCTGACGTGCGGCCGCCCCTGGCGAAGCTGCAGCAGCAGTTCCGGCGGCGGCGCGACCGGCAGCGCATGCTGGATGCCGGCGCGGGTGTAGGCCAGTGTCTGGCCGCCCGCGCTCATGACGATGAGTTCCTCCGCGTCCGAGCGGCGCAGTTCCTCGTCGAGCGCGAAATAGAGTCCCGCGCCCGACTCCACCGAGAGCCGGTCTGCCATGTCGAGCGTGTGCCCGAGGTACTCGCGCATGCGCAGGTCGAGCGCCGCGCGCGACAGGCCGAGCGCGTCCGTGAGCCCCTGCCGCACCTCGGCGTGGAACCAGCCGTCGATGCCGCGCGTCAGGAACATCACCGAGAACGTGAACACGAGCAGGAGCGGCGCGATCGCGAG
>Ga0075304_1000243_pt1 | contig 13240 bp, 9 predicted proteins | sample Joice_CattailNLA_FD_120067 | JGI IMG/M metagenome (GOLD analysis project Ga0075304, IMG submission 120067) | Natural and restored wetland microbial communities from the San Francisco Bay, California, USA, that impact long-term carbon... | ecosystem: Environmental > Terrestrial > Soil > Wetlands ... | reverse complement strand
GTTCAGCTCCACGGGATCGCAGAGGCGCAGGGTGCGCTTCGGGTCGGCCGCCGAGACGACGAGCGTCGCGTCGAGCTCGGTGCCGTCGGTGAGGGTCACACCCCGCACGCGACCGTCCTGCGAGCGGATCGCGACGACCTCGTCTCCGGTGCGCACGTCGACCCCGCGGGCCCTCGCGGCGGCCTCGAGCGCGCTCGCGAGCGCCCCCGTCCCGCCGCGGGCGAACACCGTGGTGCCCGCCGCGCCACCGTCGGTGCCGGCGGAGTCGTTCAGGAACACGGCCGCGGTGCCCGTCGCCCACGGGCCCATCGAGGTGTACAGCACGCCGCGGGTGGTCAGCGGTCCGCGCACGGCCTCGTCGTCGAAGACCTCCTGCACGAGGTCGGCGACCGCCATCGGCAACGCGCGGATCGCCTCACGTCCGGCCTTGGAGCCGAGGTCGCGGAACGCCTTCCCGAGCTTCAGCCCCATCATCGCGTCGGCGATCGAGGGGGACTTCGCGTCGGGCGGGGTCGCGACGTTGATGTAGGCGAGGAAGCTCGCGATCGAGCGCATCTTGGCGTCGAAGCCCCCGAACGCGTCGGCGTCGTGGACGCTGCGATCACGCAACTCGTTCGCGGTGCGCGCGGGGTCGCCCCAGAACGTGACGGCCGAGCCGTCGGGCTGCGGCGCGAACATGCGCACGGCGGGCGTGATCGCCTCGAAGCCGAACGACGACAGCCGCAGGTCCTTCACGATCGAGGCACGCAGGCGCCCGACCGTGTGCGCGATGCCAGGGGCGGTCACGCCCTCGGCAGGTGAGGTGGTGCGCAGGATGCCGCCGACCTCGGGCGCCGCCTCGAGCAGCGTGACCGTCCGACCCGCTTTCGCCAGGTACGCAGCCGCGACGAGGCCATTGTGGCCACCGCCGATCACGACGACGTCTGTTCGAGGCGCCATCTATGCCGCCCTCCGTCCGCGCTTGCGCTGCTTCAGGTACTCGCGTGCCGCGATCATGCCCGGCGCCCCCATGATGCCGCCGCCGGGGTGGGTCGCCGACCCGCACATCCAGAGGTCCTTCACCGGTGTCTCGTACCGCGCCCAGCCGGGCACCGGCCGATTGAAGAACAGCTGCTCGAGCGAGAGCTCCCCGGCGAAGATGTTCCCTTCGCTGAGGCCCGTGATGTCCTCGATGTCCTTCGGTGTGACGAACTGGTACCCCTCGATCAGCGACCGGATGTTCGGGAAGCGCTCCTCGAGCGTGTCGATCACGTTCTGGCCGAACGCCTCGCGCTTCGCGTCGTCCCACTGCTCGCCGTTCTCGAGGTGGTACGGGGCGTACTGCACGAAGCAGCTCATCACGTGCTTGCCGGGCGGCGCCATCGTCGGATCGACGAGCGTCGGCATGATGCAGTCGATGTAGGGACGCGCCGACGGCCGGCCGTACTTCGCGTCGTCGTATGCGCGCTCCATGTAGTCGAGCGAGGGCGAGAACGAGATCGCGCCGCGCAGCCACGGGCCGACGCCCGGCTTGCACGCGAGCTCGGGCAAGCCGTTGAGCGCGAGGTTCACCTTCCCGCTCGAGCCGCGGTACTTGTAGCGCATCACCTCGTCGCGGAACGACGGCTCGAGATCGTGCTCGTCGAGCAGGTTGATGAACGTCTGCCGGGAGTCGAGCGAGCTCATCACGACGTCGGCCTCGATCTCCTCGCCCGACTCGAGCACGACACCGGTGGTGCGCCCGCCCGCGGTCGTGATGTGCGAGACGCCCGCCTCGGTGCGGATCTCGACGCCGAGCGAGAGCGCACTATTCGCGATCGCGTAGGCCACCGACCCGGTGCCGCCCCGCGGCACGCCCCACGCGCGGAACGCGCCGTCGATCTCCCCCATGTAGTGGTGCAACAGCACGTAGGCCGTGCCGGGCGAGCGCGGGCCTTGGAACGTGCCGATGATGCCCGAGGCGCTCATCGTGGCCTTCAGCGGCTCGGTCTCGAACCACTGGTCCAGGAAGTCGGCTGCACTCATCGTCATCAGCTGGATGAACGTGGACTGCATCTTCTTCGGGAGGTCCTTGAACGCCTTCGCGAGCGGACCGAGCGGCAGCCAATGACCCGGCGTGATCTTCCCGGTGTCGGGCGGCGCGATCGACAGGATCGGCTTGATGAACCGGCCCATCTCGGCCATCAGCTGGCCGTACTCCTCGTAGACCTCGGCGTCGTTCAGGCTCCAGCGCCGCAGCTCGCGCACGTTCCTGCCGTGGTCGTTCACGCGCCAGAGGTAGTCGTCATCCAAGGGTGTGATCGTGCCGTCGAGGGGCAGGATCTCGAGCCCGTGCTTGGGGAGCTGCAGGTCGCGGATGATCTCGGGGCGCAGCAGCGACACGACGTAGCTGAAGACCGAGAACTTGAACCCCGGGACGATCTCCTCGGTCAAGGTGGCCCCGCCGAGGATGTGGCGGCGCTCGAGGACGAGCACCTTCAGGCCGGCCTTCGCGAGATAGGCGGCGTTCACGAGGCCGTTGTGCCCGCCTCCGATCACGACCGCGTCGTACCGCTTCGCCATGGGTGCCTCCTGGGTGACTCGAAGTCAACGGGGCGTCCCGGAACACGGCCTGGGTCGCCGGTCGCCCATGCTATCCGGGGGTCCGAACGCCCACCAACGGCCCTTTGACCTCAGGTCAGTCCCGTGCGTGCCGCGGCCCGGCAGAGGTCGGATACCCTACGCGCTGTCGGGCGGCCGTCATGCGCCCCAACGACCTACCGAGGAGGTCCCACCCGTGAGCGTGCCCACCGCGTTCTTCCCGCGTCAGGAGGCGCTGAACTCGAAGATGGCCTGGGGCGAGTGGTCCGGGTACTACTCGGTGCCCGTCTACGCCGACTTCCACGACATCGAGTACAGCGCGATCCGCGAGGCGGCCGCGGTGATCGACATCAGCCCGCTCTACAAGTACGAGATCAAGGGTCCCGACGCGCAGCGACTGCTCGACCGGGTGATGACCCGCGACATGACGAAGCTGCGGGTCGACCGCGTCTTCTACTCCCCCTGGTGCGACGAGGAAGGCAAGGTGCTCGATGACGGCACGATCGCCCGCCTCGACGACACCACCTACCGCATCACGGCCGCCGACCCCTGCTACCGCTGGTTCGTGCTGAACGGCACCGGGCTCGACGTCGAGGTCGACGACATCAGCGACCGCACGGCCGCGCTCGCCCTGCAGGGGCGGCTCAGCCGCGAGGTGCTGCAGGACGCCACGGGCCAGGACTGGACCGACCTGAAGTACTTCGGACGGCGCATGACCGAGATCGCCGGCGTCGCCGTCGACGTGACCCGCACCGGCTACACGGGCGACCGTGGCTACGAGCTCTGGATGGCCGCCGATCAGGCCTTGCCCGTCTGGGACCGCATCTTCGACGTCGGTGAGCGCTTCGGCATCTACCCGGTGGGCATCAACGCGATGGACGTGGCCCGCGTGGAAGCCGGCCTCATCCTGATCGAGGCCGAGTACACGAGCGCCCGCCACGCGGTCGCGCCCGAGCAGCAGTACTCGCCCTACGAGCTCGGCTTCGAGCCGCTCGTCGATCTCGGAAAGGCCACCGACTTCACCGGGCGCCGGGCGCTGCGCGCCGAGCACGCGGCAGGTGGTCCGGCCCGTCGGCTCGTCGGCGTCGAGCTCGACTGGCTCGGGATCGAGGCTATGTACGCCAAGCATGGCCTCGCCCCCGCGATCAGCCCCTTCGTGCATCGCGACCCGGTGCCGGTCTACAAGGACGGGAAGCAGGTCGGCCGCGCCACCTCGGTCACGTGGGGCACGACGATCAAGAAGATGGTCGGGTTCGGCTCGGTCGACAAGGGTCACGCGGAGCCGGGCACGCGCCTCAGCGTCGAGTGGAGCGTCGAGGGCGAGCGCGGCAAGGTCGCCGCCACGGTCGTGGCGCTGCCCTTCCTCGACGTGGACCGCAAGCGCAGCTAGCGCGCCTTCCGTCGCAACGGGAACGCCACACGCACCTCCATCTGCAGCGAGGGCTCCTCTGGGAACATGGAGGTGTCCATGGAACGACGCCCTGACATCCGTGCCCTGATCGTGTTCGCGGCCCTCGCCGGGCTCCTCGGGCTCGTCGTGGGCGTCGCCGGATCGTGGGTGCTCGGCGTCTCGGTCGGCCTGATCACGCTCACGCTGGGGCTCGCGATCAGCGTCTGGGGGCCCGGCCGTTCGGACGGTCGCGACGCGGATCCCGGACGCCGCAACCTGCTCGTGGCGGCCGGCCTCGGCGGACTCGCGTGGGCGATCGCCGGGCCGTCGGTCGGGTGGGCCGCCCGCAAGCTGGGCCGCCCCGATCCGCGCCCGGTCCAGCAGGCGATGGCCACCGACCTCGGCTCGGAGTACATGGAGCTCGTTCGGCGCACGTTCGTCCCGCGTCGCTCGGGCGATCTGCAGCTGCTCCTCGCGCCGTACAACAGCTCGAACTACCCGCAGGAATCGCTCTCGCTCGTGCCGCAGGACCCGCGGACGAGCCACGCGAGCGTCTGGATGTACCTCGAGCGCATCCCGCTGCTCGTGCATGCGCCCGGCCACGTGCTCCCGAGCGACTCCGACGCTCGCGTGACGCTCGCCGACCTGGCGCCGACCACTGCGCGGATGATCGGCTACGACGGGTGGCCCGACGATCGCGACGGGTCGCCGCTGCCGCTCACGGCGAGCAGCTTCGCGCGCACCCCCAAGGTCGTGGTCACGTACGTGATCGACGGCGGCGGCTGGAACCTGTTGAAGGAGTTCCCCAACGTTTGGCCGAACCTCAAGGCGCTCATGGGCGAGAGCGCGAACTTCCGCAACGCGATCGTGGGGTCGTTCCCCGCGGTGACCGCGTGTGCGCACGGCACGATCGGCACCGGCGCGTTCCCGAACCGCCACGGCGTGACCGGTCACAACATCCGCGACGAGCAGGGCGTCGTCCGCAAGGCCTACGACTCCCCCGGGAGCGCCCGGCCCGGCGACATCTGGATCCCGACCCTCTCCGACCTCTGGCACGAGGAGACGGATGCCTGGGTGGGGCAGATCGGGTACCAGGTCTGGCACCTCGGCACGATGGGGTTCGGCGGTCGCGACCGACCCGCAGACGACCTGCCGGTGGGGGTGTTCTGGGACGAGGACGGCACCGCGACCTGGCAGCCCCACAACCCCGATCTGTACCGGCTCCCCGCGTCGATGCCCACCCCCGACGACTACCAGCGCTACCTCGACGAGTTCGACGACCCGGGGTGGGACGCCCAGTTCGCCCCCGTCGGACGTCAGTCGCCGTGCTGCCGCCCGCCGATCGTGCGCTATCAGGGCGACGTGATCCAAGCGGCCTTCGATTCCGAGCCGATCGGGGAAGGCGCGACCAGCCTGCTCTCGACGACCTACAAGTCGCCCGACTACACCGGCCACGTCTACGGGATGGGCTCGAAGTGGACCGGCCTGCAGCTGCGCGCGGTCGACGAGCAGCTCGGGCGCCTGAAGGCGATGCTCGACGACCGGTTCCCGGACGAGTACGCACTGATCGTGACGGCCGACCACGGGCAGTGCCCGCTCCCGGACTCGGTCGGCGGGGTGCGGCTCGATCCGATCCAGCTCGAGCGGTTCATCGAGTCACGGTTCTCGGGCGTGACCGGCGTGGTCGAGAGCGTCGTGCCGTCGGAGGTCTTCCTGAACGTGGACCGGCTGCGCGACAACGGCGGAGCCACGATCGAGGATGTCGCGGCCTCGCTCGCCGACTACCGCTACCGACAGAACATCGGCGCGTACGTGCCACGCAGCGCCGTCGAGCAGGACCTGCTCGACCAGAAGGAGTTCGCGGCGGTCTTCGGCACGACGTTCCTCGAGTCGCTCGCGGGTCGCGACCTCGCCGAGTACGGAGACACCGCCTATGCCGACGGCGACCCCGACGGCATGCCCGGTCCGCTCATCTAGTCTGCTACAGGCTACTCGGCAGGCCCGATCCACTCCATGATCTCGCCGACGGGCTTGCGGCGGATCGCGGGCACGGTCGCCCCCTCCGCCGGGTACCCGACCGGGATCACCACGAACGGCCGCTCGTTGCGAGGCCGGCCGACGATCTCGTTGAGGAATCGCATCGGGCTGGGCGTGTGCGTCAGGGTCGCCAGACCCATGCGGTGCAACGCCGCGAGCAGGAAGCCGACGGCGATGCCGACCGACTCCTTCGTGTAGTAGGGCTTGGGCTCGACCTCGCTCTGATGCACCTCGAAGACCACGATCACGACCGGGGCGTCGGTGAGCATCGGCTTGCGCCAGTCGGTGCCGAGTGGCTGCAGTGCCCGGTGCCACTCCTCGTGGTCGGCCTCGTAGAACTCGCGCTCCTCCTGCTCGGCCCCCTGACGGATGCGGGCCTTCGTCTCGGGGTCGGTCACGGCCACGAACCGCCACGGCTGCACGTTGGCGCCGCTCGGCGCGGTGCCGGCGGTGGCGATCGCGTGCCGGATCAGGGCGGGCGGCACCGGACGGTTCGCGAAGTCGCGGATCGTACGCCGTCGCGCCATCTCGTCACGGAAGTCGCGCGCGATGGCCTCGGCGTCCTCGGACGCCACCTCCGTGGTCGGTGCGGGTTCCACGACGTGATCGGAGTTGCAGGGCACCGGGTCACCAGCCCCGGTCGATCCACTCCTGCAGGTGTGGCGCCTCAGCGCCCACCGTCGTGGAGTCACCGTGCCCGGGATACACGTCGGTCTCGGGCGGCATGATGAGGATGCGCTCGCGGATCGACGCGATGATCACCTCGAAGTCGCCCAGCTCGTCACCCGTCGAGCCCGGACCGCCAGGGAACAGGGTATCGCCGTCGAACAGGTCGTGACTCGCGGTGTGGTGGAAGCAGACGCTCCCGGGTGTGTGGCCCGGTGTGTGCAGCACCCGGAGCTCGACGCCGTCGGCCACGAGCAGGTCGCCCTCGGTCAGGTCCCGGTCGGGCGCTCGATCGGGGTGGGTTCGCCGCCAGACGGGTGCATCGGCGGGGTGCAGCAGGATCGGCGCGTCGACGGCGTCGCGCAGGTCGAACGCGACGTCCACGTGGTCCCAGTGCGCGTGCGTGCAGGCGATCGCGGTGACGCGGCGGCCGGCGACCGCGCCGACGATCGCGGCGACGTCGTGCGAGGCGTCGATCACGAGCACCTCGGCGTCGCCCCCGACGACCCAGACGTTGTTCTGCACCTCGGTCGGCCCTTGCCCCGGATAGTCGCGGGTGGCGACGGTGCTGACGACGTCGATGCGCAGGACCATGACGCCATCGTATCGAGCCGCCGACAGCTCAGCCGTTGTGCATCGGGCCGTGATCGATCTCCTCGTCGAACGTGTTGCCCTCTGCCGGGATCGGTGTGGCCTTCAGGATGCGCGCGAGGTGCACGGTGTTGTGCGCCATCCACCGCGTCGTTCGCTGCGTGTACGCGTGATGCTCGCCGCCGGCCTCGATGTAGCTCGGCCCGGGGCCCGCGTCACCGACCCAGTAGGTGTCGGCGTTCGGCGGGATCGCGCACCCCAGGTGCGACAGGTTGAACAGCGTCGTCTCGGCCGCCGCGTGAGCGCCGTCCTCGTTGCCGGTCACGACGACGCACCCGACCTTGTTGTAGAGCGGGTACTGGCCGTTGGCGTTCCGCTCGTTGTACGTGCCGTCGAGCCGCTCGATCACCAACTGGGCGACCGAGCCGCGAACACCGAACCAGATCGGCGTGCCGATGCAGACGATGTCGGCCGCCTTCACCTTCTCGAGGATCTGCGGCCACTCGTCGCCATGACCCTCGTCGGAGGTCACCCCGAAGCGAACCTGGAAGTCGGTGACACGGACGATCTCGGTCTGCACGTCCATCGTGTCCCACCACTCCTTCACCTTCAGCATCAGCGCCTCGGTGTTGGAGACCTCGGGGGCGTACTTCAGCGTGCAGTTCAGCATCACGGCCTTCAGTGCGGTCATCGCCTCTCCCTCGCTCGATCGACACCGGTGACGTCATCCCCGCGGGCCTCACCGTTACACGCGGCCGTCCGCCGTGACAGGATGCGCGCGTGCCCGGCTCGCTCTCCCTCTCCGACGACGACCGCTCGGCGCTCGACGGCGAGCGCGGTGCCGCGGCGCAGCTCGCGATGCGCATCCTCGTCCGCACGGCGGAAGCGATGGACGCGCGCAAGCTCTTGGACGTGACCTCCGCGCACATCGACGGCTGCCTGTACCACGGTCGGGCCGGGCTGGACTTCGCGATGCGTCTCGCCGACGGCGGCGCCCGTGTCTCGGTCCCGACGACGCTCAACGTCTCCTCGCTCGACCTGCTCCACCCCGAACTCGTGCATCTCGATCGCGACACCGTCCGGGACGCCCGGTCGATGATGGACGCGTACGAGGCGATGGGCTGCCGCCCCACCTGGACCTGTGCGCCGTACCAGCTGCCGGCGCGACCCGCCCTCGGCGAGCACGTCGCGTGGGCCGAGTCGAACGCGGTCGTGTTCGCCAACTCGGTGCTGGGGGCTCGGACGGGACGCTACGGCGACTTCATCGACATCTGCTGCGCGATCACCGGGCGCGCACCCGCGGCGGGCCTGCACCTCGACGGGGAACGGCTCGCGGCGACGGTGTTCCGGGTCGGCGCCCTCCCCGAGACGCTCCTCGCCGACGAGGCTGCGTACGCCGCGATCGGGCACCTGGTCGGTCGCCGCACGGGGACCGCCGTCCCGGCGATCGTCGGCTTGCCCCCGACGACCACCGAAGACCACCTGAAGGCCCTCGGTGCGGCGGCGGCCTCCTCCGGCGCCGTCGCGATGTTCCACGCGGTCGGCGTGACCCCCGAGGCGCCGACGCTCGAGGCGGCGACCGGCGGCACGGAGCCACTGCTCGATGTCGGGTTGGGGCTGGAGGACCTGCGGGCGGCGCGCGACGAGCTCTCGACCGTGCCGGTCGGCGCCGCCGTCGGGAGCGTGAGCCTGGGCACGCCACACTGCTCCGCCGCCGAGCTCCGGCGCCTCGCCGAGCTCGTCGAGGAGCGCCGGCTCGCGGTGCCGTGCTACGTGAACACCGGACGCGACGTGATCGCCGAGGCACCGCACGTCGCCGACGCGCTGCAAGCGTCGGGGGTGACGATCGTCACCGACACCTGCACCTACATCACGCCGATCATCGAGCGCGTCGACACACCCGTCGTCACGAACTCGGGCAAGTGGGCCTGGTACGCGCCCGGCAACCTGGGCTTCGACGTCGCGTTCGCCACGCTCGAGGAGTGCGTCGATTCCGCCGTCACGGGCCGCCTCGTGCGCGACCGGAAGGTCTGGGGCGATGCCTGAGGTCCCCGGGGCGCGGGTGCTCGTGCCCGGCGTGGCCACGGGCGAGGTGCTCGTGCTCGACGAGCCGCTCAGCTTCTGGGGAGGGCTCGATCCCGAGACCGGCACGCTGATCGACAGTCACCACCCCCAGGCAGGCACGATGCTCACGGGGAAGGTGCTCGTGATGCCGTCGGGCCGGGGATCGAGCTCGAGCTCGTACGTGCTCGCCGAGGCGATCCGCGCAGGCACCGCCCCCGTGGCGGTGGTGCTCGGCGAAGCCGACGCGATCGTGGCCCTCGGTTCGATCGTCGCCGGCGAGCTCTACGGCATCGACGTGCCCGTCGTGGTGTCGACCGAACCGCCTCTCGTGACCGGCTGGTCGGTCACGGTGCTCGCGACGACCGACGGGAACGTCGACATCTCGAGGCCCTGAGTCGGGCGTTCGAGGGCGCGCCGCTAGACTCGCCGCGTGCCGATCTCCTGTCCGAGCTGTGGGGCGTCGAACGACGACGACGCACGGTTCTGCGCCAGCTGCGGCTCCTCACTGGGCGTGCGATGCCCGTCATGCGGGGCCGAGGCGCCGCCGCAGGCTCGCTTCTGCCCGACGTGCGGCTCGCCGCTCGGCGCCGCCTCCCCTGCCGGCCCTCCCCTCGAGGAACGCCGACTCGTGACGATCGTCTTCGCCGACCTCGCAGGGTTCACCGAGCACAGCGATCAGGCCGACCCCGAGGACGTCCGCGGCATCCTGGTCCCGTTCCACGCGGTCGCGAAGGAGGAGATCGAGCGGTTCGGGGGCACGCTCGACAAGTTCATCGGCGACGCCGCGATGGGTGTCTTCGGCGCGCCGATGGCTCATGAGGACGACCCCGAGCGGGCCGTGCGAGCGGCCCTCGCGATCCGTGAACGCGTGCGCGAGGGCAACCTGCCGGTGCGCATCGCGGTGCAGACGGGCGAGGCGCTCGTCACGTTCGGCGAGGGTCCGACGGTCGGGGAACGGGTCGCCGGCGACGTCGTCAACACCGCCTCGAGGCTGCAGTCGTTCGCGCCCGAGGGCTCGGTGATCGTCGGAGGAGCGACCGAGCGGGCGACCCGCCACGTCGTGGACTACGAGCCGCTGCCGGCGACCAGGGTGAAGGGCAAGGCCGAGCCCCTCGTGGCGTTCGTGGCGGTGGCCGTGCGCGCCGACACCCCCGAGCGGGAGGAGGACGACCCGCCTCCGTTCGTCGGTCGGATCCGCGAACGCGAGCTGCTGCACGACCTGCTCGAGCGCACGGTCTTCGACCGGACGCCGCGCTTGGTCACGGTCGTGGGCGAGCCGGGCATCGGCAAGACCCGGCTCGTGCTCGACCTGAACGATCATCTGCGCGCCAGCCACGACGGTGTCGGCTGGCATCGCGGCCGCTGCCGTCCTTTCGGGGAGTCCATCACCTACGCCGCCCTCGACGAGGTGGTGCGATCCATCGCGGGCATCGGGCCGAACGCGGCGGGCGACGGGCTCCGGGCAGCTCTCGACGCCGACCTCGCCGGACTCGACCTGAACACGGAGGACCGGGAGTGGCTGGCATCTCGGCTGCGTCCGCTCATCGGGCTGCCGGCCGGCGACGACACGCCCGCAGACGTCGACGAGACGTTCACGGCGTGGGCACGCTACCTCGAGTCGGCTGCGGGACGCCGGCCTCTCACGATCGTCGTCGAGGACCTGCACTGGGCGGACGACGTCTTGCTCGGGTTCCTCGAGCGGCTCATGGAACGCGCACCCGACGTTCCGCTGTTCCTGCTGTGCACGGCCCGGCCGGAGCTGTTCGCGCGTCGTCCCGGGTGGGCCGCAGCCGTCGCGAACGCGACGACGATCTCGCTCTCGCCCCTCACCGACCCCGAGATGTCCGAGCTGCTCGGCTCGCTGCTGCTGCGATCGGTGATGTCGACGGACGAGAGCGACGTGCTCGTGCGCCGCGCCGGCGGCAACCCTCTCTACGCCCGGGAGTTCGTGCTCATGCTGCAGGACAGGGGCGAGGAGGACGGGACGATCGGTTCCGACCTCGGGGGACCGGGCGGCGTAGGTGTGCCCGACACGGTGCAAGCCCTGATCGCGGCGCGTCTCGATGCGCTCGACACCGCCGACCGGGCCCTGCTGCAGGCCGCCTCGGTGATCGGCGACCGCTTCTGGCGAGGGGCGCTCGTCGCGCTCGAGCCTCGCGCCCCCGATCTCGAGGCGTCCGTGCACGTGCTGCAGCGCCGTGGCCTGATCAGGCGTTCCTCGACGAGCGCGGTCACCGGGGAAGCCGAATTCTCGTTCGCACATGCGCTGATCCGCGACGTGGCGTACGGTCGCCTGCCGAGAGCGGCGCGTTCCCGGCTGCATCGGGCCGTGACGACGTGGCTCGCCACCGTGCACGACGACGGCATGACGGCGAAGTCGGATCTGCTCGCCTCGCACGCCATCCGTGCCCTCGAGCTGGCACGGGCCGCAGGGCTCGACGGTGAGGTGCCCGAGCTCGAGGCCACCGCCCTGCGTTCGCTCGTGCACGCGGGGGATCGGCAGCAATCGCTCGACGCGGCGCGCGCAGCCCGCTACTACCGGCAGGCGCTCGCGCTGGCACCATCCGGAGTCGAGCGCGCGGAGATCCGTCGCACCGCCACGGGCCTCGGGTGGCGTTCCGGCGGCATGACGAGCGACGCAGCCCTCGAGGAGTACCGGACCGCGCACCGCGAGGCGATGGAGGCGGGCGATCGCCGCCTCGCGGCACGCGTGCTTCGGCGCATCTACTTCCAGCTGGGTCTGCGCGGCGAGACCACGGCGGCGCACGAGGCACTGGAACAGGCCATCGCGCTCGTCGAGGACGACCCCGAGGGCCAGCAGGAGCTGTCTGAGCTCTACGCGTGCAGGGCCGAGGCCGAGATGTTCGCGGGCCGTTCCGACGAGTCGCTGCGGTGGGCCGAGCGCGCCCTGGAGCTGCCGCGCACCGAGACGGTGACCCTGATGGCCCTGCACCTGCGAGGGAACGCACGCTGCGAGGCCGGCGATCTGGGGGGCGTGGACGACCTGCGGAAGGCGCTCGAGCTCGCCGAGGCGTCGGGCGTGGCGATCGACATCGTCACGTCGTACTCCTACCTGCTCGAATGGGTCGGCCTCGAGGACGGTCCGGCGACCGGTCTGCCGATGAACCGGGCGACGGTCGACCTCTGCCTGCGCCGGGGCATCGAGGGCCAGGGCATGTGGACGCGCGCGGAGGGGCTCTGGCTGCGTTTCGATGCGGGGCTCTGGGACGAGCTGCTGGACGAGACGAGCGACCTCGCGGAGTGGGCGCGCCCACACGGCGACACCCAGATCGCCACCGTGTCGGATCTCTACAGAGCGCGGGTGCTCGCCCACCGCGGCGAGGCGGCGGCGGCGGTCGAGCTCGCCGACTCCTTCGTGCCGGTGGCCCGCCAGATCGAGGATCTGCAGGTGCTCGGGCCCGCGCTCGTCGTCGCGATCGTCGCGCACGCCGTCGCGGGCGACCTGCAGCGGTCGGTCGCCCTCGCCGAGGAGTTCGACGCCGCGACCGGTACCGGGCCGACGGAGTACCGCGAGATCTACCTGCCGGAGTTGGTGCGCGCGCTGCTGGCGACGGGCACCTCCGATCTTGCGGCGCGCATCGTGGGCGACCGGCCGGTGCACGTGCGGCGGGCCCGCCTCGCCGTGGCGTCGTCGCACGCGCTGCTCGCCGAGGCTCGGGGTGATGTCGAGGCTGCCGCCACGAGTTTCCGTGAGCTCGGCTCGGGTTGGGAAGCATGGGGAGGCCGGTTCGAGCAGGCGCACGCCCTCGCGGGGTTGGCCCGATCGCTCGGGGCCACGGGCGAGACCGAGGAAGCGGCAACGGCCGCGACGAAGGCGGAAGGCATCTTCGACCAGATCGGGGTGGCCCGACGCGGATGAGACGCGTTGCCGCAGGGCGTGCGGTCTCGATGGGATGGTGGAGGTGAGGGGAT
>Ga0075304_1000242_pt1 | contig 13345 bp, 10 predicted proteins | sample Joice_CattailNLA_FD_120067 | JGI IMG/M metagenome (GOLD analysis project Ga0075304, IMG submission 120067) | Natural and restored wetland microbial communities from the San Francisco Bay, California, USA, that impact long-term carbon... | ecosystem: Environmental > Terrestrial > Soil > Wetlands ... | reverse complement strand
GGCCGTGCTCATCGCGTCGGATGATGTGGAGGACCTGGTGACCGAGACGGTCGGCGGCTCGGCTCTCTTCGCCAGCCGTTTCCGCGAGAACGCCGCACGTGCCCTGCTCCTGCCGAGGCGGCGCCCCGGCCAGCGCACGCCGCTGTGGCAGATGCGCCAGCGGGCCTCGCAGCTCCTCTCTGTGGCGGCGCGCTACGGATCGTTCCCCATCATCCTGGAGACCTACCGCGAGGTGCTCAGCGACGTCTTCGACCTGCCTGCCCTGCGCGGGATCCTGGCCTCCGTGGAGCGCCGTGAGGTACGCGTCGTGAGTGTCGAGACTGCGCGCGCCTCACCCTTCGCGGCCTCCCTGCTCTTCGACTACATCGCCACCTACATGTACGAGGGCGATGCGCCGCTGCTGGACCGCCGTGCACAGGCGCTGACGCTCGACCGTGACATGCTCCGGGAGCTGCTCGGAGCGGAGCAGCTGCGCGAGCTCCTCGATGGCGAGGCCCTCGAAGAGTTGGAACTGGAGTTGCAGGCGCTCACCGAGGAGCGCGCTGCCGGCTCGGCGGACCAGGTCCATGACCTGCTCCGCCGCCTCGGCGACCTCGACGCCGGCGAGGTCGCGGCCAGAGTGCGTGGCGCGGATGCGCGCTCTCGCCGTAGCGTGGCCGGAGAGTGGCTGGAAGCGTTGGGCGCAGACCGTCGGGCCGTTACGGTCCGTGTCGCCGGCGAGGAGCGCTGGATCGCGGCGGAGGATGCGGGACGATACCGGGACGCTGTGGGGGCCGTGCCGCCGGTCGGCGTGGCGGATGCGTTCCTGGCACCGGTCGATGACGCCCTGGGGAGACTCGTGGCCCGCTGGGCACGCTGCCACGGGCCCTTCCTGACCGAGGAGCCCGCCGACCGCTGGGCGCTGCCGCGCGGCGTTGTCGAAAGCGCGCTGGAACGACTCATGGCCCAGGGTGTCCTGCTGCGCGGGGAGTTCCGGCCCGGCGGCGTGGAGCGGGAGTGGTGCGACCCCGAGGTCCTGCGCCTGTTGCGCCGGCGCTCCCTGGCCCGGCTGCGCCGCGAGGTCGAGCCGGTGGAGCCAGCTGTCCTGGGGCGCTTCCTGCCCGCCTGGCATGGCGTCCGCGCTGGCGCTGGGGGGCTGGATCGGCTTGCCGAGGTCGTGGCACAGCTCGAGGGCCTGGCGCTGCCCGCCAGTGTCCTCGAGCGCGACGTCCTGGCGGCCCGGGTGGCCGACTATCGGCCGCAGATGCTCGACGAGCTGGGCGCGGCAGGCGAGGTCATGTGGGTCGGCGCAGGAAGCCTGGGCCGCGACGACGGGCGCGTCGCGCTGTACCGCCCGGATCGGCTGGCCCTGCTGCGGCCAGCGAGAAGCGGTGCTGATGGCAGCAGCGACGAGGGTGCAGTGGCAACGTGGCTCCACCTGGCCCTGCGCGAGCAGCTGGCCTCGCGGGGAGCTTCGTTCCATCGCGAGCTGCTGGCCGCTGCGTTCTCGGCGGCGGAGGCAGGCGGGCACGGCCGGCCCGGGGAGCGCGAGGTGCTCGACGCCCTCTGGGACCTCGTCTGGGCAGGGCAAGTCAGCAACGACACGTTCGCGCCGCTGCGGGCGCTGCGCTGGCCACGACGGGCGAGGGACCAGGGCATGTCACGCTCACGGCCCCGTCTGGGTGTGCGCATGGCACCGCCTGAAGCTGCCGGCAGGTGGTCACTCGTGGCTGACGCCCGGCGAACGGCGACCCTGCTGGGCGAGGGAGAGGCCTCAGCCACGGAGCAGCGCGCCGCGCTCGCGACAACCTTACTCGAGCGCTACGGCGTCGTCACCCGCGACGCGGTCCTGGCCGAGAGCATCGGCGGCGGCTTCGGAGCGGTCTACCCGGTGTACCGGGAGATGGAGGAGCGCGGCCGCGTGCGGCGGGGCTATTTCGTGGACGGGCTCGGGGGAGCCCAATTCGCGTTGCCCGGGGCCGTGGAGCGCCTGCGCTCGCTGCGCCGCGGGCCCGGTCTGGCATGGCGGTCGGACGCTTCTACTGAGTTGCTCTCCAGCGCGGACCCGGCCAACCCGTATGGCGCGGCGCTGGCCTGGCCGCGCGACGAGGCCAGGCACGGGCGATCGCCCAGCCGAGTGGCCGGCAGCTACGTGGTCCTCCACGACGGCGAGCTGGTGCTTTACCTGGAGCGTGGCGGTCGTTCCTTGCTGACGTTCGCGCCCTTTGACGATGAGGCAGTCGCGGCCGCCGCCGTGGAGGCCCTCCGCGGCCTGGTGGCGGATGGCCGGCTGCGTCACCTCCACATCGAGCGCATCGACGGCCACGGGGTGGTGGCCTCCTCTCTGGCGCCGCGACTGGCGGGACTCGGATTCAGGCAGTCGTATCGTGGCTACGTGCTCGACCCGGTCAGGTCAGCGAGCGAGAGCCCAAGCGCGGCGCCGCGGAGCCGACACTCTGGCCGCGTGACCTGACGCCGACCCTGTCCTATGCCAGGCCGAAGAAGGATCTCGTCCCACGGAGGGCGGCATCGCGGGCGCCGGAGACCCGTCGCGGTGAGCGCCACCAGCTCGCCCAAGCCCCGTCGATGCGTGCCCGGGCCTCGTCTGCCTGCGCCGACCAGCTGCGCCACTCGAACCAGCGCGGATGGCTCCACAGCCAGGGCACGGCCGCCCACACGAGCAGGATGTAGTCGATGCGCAAAGGTCGCGGATAGTTGAGCACGAGGTCCATCTGCCGGGTGACCTCAGGCCAGACGGCCAGCGTGAGAACGCCAAGCAGCGCCAACCAGACGAGTCCCCAGAGGCGTGTCCTGGGTCTCAGGATGAGGAACAGGAGTGCGGGGAACCACTTCAAGGCCGTCGCAAGAGCCCACATGAAGCCGCCGATGCGCGGTTCGATGAAGTGGGCGGCCCAGATGCCCATGGCGCAGAGGAACGTGATGTTGCCGGTGTCGAGCGTGGCCGCCAGGGCTGGGGTCACGAGCAGGACCAGCAAGGCCGTGGCCAGGGGGTGCCGGCGATACGCCCACGTCACGCTCCAGGCGAAGAGCAGGATGTTGAAGCTCCGGTAGACGAACCAGGCCGTCTCCCAGGGCAACGCAGCCCAGGGCACGAACAGCGGCAGCGACCAGGGCCAGTAGACGTAGGGCATATAGGGCGGCGGCGGGTCGAGCGGGTCCCCGCCGCCCAGCCAGAGCCGCACGCCACCCCAGTAGGCCCGCGCGTCGGCACCCACGAGGTCGCCGCGCGCCAGGATCCAGACGGCGATGGCGGCACCGCAGGCAGCCAGGATGAGGATGGCGCCCAGGCGTGCGGGATCTCGGACCAGGGCGGGCTGGGCCCTATCTGCCGACGGACCCGAACGTCCAGACTGCGTGGCCGGCTCCATGGCCGATGGTTCTGCACTCATCGAGACCATGCTACCCGCGTCCCTGGCACGTCAGGCCAGTCTCCCGTGTGGTCGCTGGCTGCGGTCTGGTCGTGGTCGCCTCGGGCTCTCTACCGCCGCCTGGGGAGGCATGTGATCAAGTTCGGTGCTGTGCCCGCACCGGCACGACTGGCAGCGGGGGAGCGGTCCCGGCCAGACCAGCCCCTCAGCGCAGGAAGGATTCCCCGCAGGTGTCGCATACGGTATAGAGCGCGTGGCGCTCGAGCGCGTAGCCAGCGACGTGCAGGCGGCCGCTGAAGTCGCCCTTGGGGCAGACCCAGGTCCACCACATCACGGGTGCGCCATTCTCTGCCGGCTGAGGATCGCCCAGCGGCGTGGACTCTGCCGCGACCCGCTCCCGCAACCCCTCGAAGGCCTCGAAAGCAGCAGCGACGGCCGCTGCTCGCTGCACCTCGGACTCATTGCTGTAGGGGTAGCTCTGGCTGACGTTGGAGGACATGCTTCACCACGGCTTGCGACGACGGAGTGGCCAGCCGCGAGGGTCGTGAGCGCGGCGCGACCGGCCGGTCTCCAGTATAGCCAGCGGCCGCGCTAGCAGGCGGCCGCGGAGCCCTCGGAGCGAGGATCCGCGGCCGCGGCGAACGAGACCTCTCCTTCCTTGGACCGGATGATCTCGACGGCGTTGGCGTGGCCCATCGTCGAGGACCAGGCTTCGGCCATGACCACTTCGTGGCCCATCGACGCCAGGGCCTCGGCCAAGCCGGAGGGAGCCCGCGCTTCGAGCTCGGTCAAGTCGGCCGCACCGAGGTGCTCGCGGATACGGGCGGCCCAGCGGGGTGCGGCCACGGCCGTCGCGATGTCGGCCGCGCCATCGACGACCGCCGACACGAACTGGGCGAAGACCTGTGGCTGGATCTCGCCGCCCATGGATCCGTGTGCGATCGCGGGCCGGTCCTCGCGGAGGAGCATCCCTGGCGCGAGGGTGTGCACGGTGCGCTTGCGCGGTGCCAGCGAGTTGGGATGGTGCGGGTCGAGGCTGAAGAAGGCCCCGCGGTCATGGAAGGCGATGCCTGTCGCAGGGTCGACGAGGCCGGAACCGAAGCCCTGGTAGTTGGACTCGAGCATGCTCACCAGACCGCCCCATCGATCAGCGGTGGCGATGTGGACGGTGCCGCCGCCGGCCGGCAAGGTGCCCGGTCGTGGGCCCAGCGCTCGCTCTGGGTCGAGGCGCCCTGCCAGCTCATCGAGCCGACCCGCCGAGAGCATCTCCTCGACCTCACCATCGCGCATGGCGGAATGGTCCGTGACATGTGCGTCGCGCTCAGCGAGGGCCAGTCGGGAAGCCTCCAGGCCGAGATGGACCCACGTTGGCTCATGCCAGCCCTCGCCGTCGAAGCCTGCCGCGCGCGGAGGCGCGAAGCGTTGGAGGATGCCCAGCGTCTGCAGCGCGATGACGCCCACGCTGTTGGGCGGGTGGCTCAGCGAGCGCAGCCCCCGGTAGTCGATGCCGAGCGGTTCGGCCCAGTCGGACGAGTGGGCTGCCAGGTCGGCCGCGTCGACAGGCACGCCGCGCTCCCCGAAGTAGTCGGCCGTGCGCCCCGCCAGCGCGCCCGAGTAGAAGTCGGCCGGACCCTCGTCCGCGAGGCGTCTCATGGTCGTCGCGAGCGCTGGCAGCCTGACGACACCACCTGGTCGTCGAGGATGATGGGGCGGCCGATAGATGCGTGCCCAGTCGCCGGACACGCCGAACACCGCCGTGGCAGTCTCCACTGCCTCGAGCCAGCCGGTGCTGGCCGGGAATGCCTCGGCCAGGTCGATGGCTGGCTCCAGAAGGCTCGCCCAAGGTAGTCGGCCGAAGCGGGCGTGGGCGTCGCCCCAGGAGCGCACCGCGCCGGGGACCGTCACCGACCAAGGGCCACGCAGGGGCATGCTCGTGAGACCCGCTGCCCGAACGGCTTCGATGCTCGCCCCGCTGCCGGCTCGGCCGCTGCCATTGAGGGCGAGGGCTGCGCCGGCTGGAGCGTCCCAGATGAGCCAGAAGGCATCCCCGCCCAGCCCGCAGCTGTGGCCGGCCACGACTGCCAGGGCGGCGTTGGTGGCGATGGCGGCGTCGACGGCGCTGCCACCGGCTCGCAGGGTGGCCAGGCCCGCCTGCGTGGCCAGGTGATGCGGGCTGGCCACAGCGCCGTGGCGACCCCGCACCAGCCGAACCGGCGCGGTGGCTGGCGGACCGTCGGGGCTCACGGCGTGGCAGCAGGAAGCACGACGCCGACGCGGGCACCTCCTTCGGGCAGGTTCTGTGCGAAGGCGCGTCCGCCCAGGGTATCGGCCAAATCGCGCACGATGGCCAGTCCGAGCCCCGAGCCCGGACTGCTTCGCGAGGGGTCCGCGCGGTAGAAGCGGTCGAAGACGTGGGGCAGGGCCGCGGCCGCGATGCCAGGGCCGTCATCGCGGACGGCGAGGAGAACACCGGCGCGCCCGGACCAGCCCCCCGCACCGCCGACGGGTGCGTCGCTGGCATGAACCATGCCGACCTCGAGGTGGATGTGACCGCCCGGCGATGGGGCGTGCGAGAGGGCGTTGGCCATGATGTTGCCCATGATGCGATCGAGGGCATCGCGGTCAGCCATGACCTCGGGGCGTTGGCTGCCGGCAGATGCCGTGTCGTCCAGGGCGAGTTCTTGCCCGCGCGCCTCCGCTTCGGTGGCGAAGCGCTCGACCGTGGCTTGCGCGACGGTCAGCCCATCGATGCGTTCGGGCCTGAGGAGCGGACCCTCCACGCCGGGCACCGTCAGGTGGTCGAGGTCCACGAGCATGCGTTCCAGGCGCGCAGCCTCGTCCGAGATGGCGACGGCGGCTCGCTCAGCGGCCTCACCGGTGGCCGTGCCGTCCCGCAGCGCCTGGGCGAAGCCAGCGATGACGGTCAGCGGGGTGCGCAGGTCGTGGCGGATATCGGCCAGGAGCTGACGCTGGGCCTGGCGAGTGGCGTCCACCTCCGCGGCCATGGCGTTGAACGCGGCGCTCGCTTTCGCCACCTCGGTCGGGCCGCTGGCGGGGAGCGGCTCCGGCACGGCGCCGCTGGCGACGGTCTGCGAGGCGGCCGCCAGACGCTGCAGGGGGTGTGTCACCGAGCGGCTCAGGCCGACCGCCAGGGGGATGCCGACGAGAACGAGCACGAGGGCCGCGATGGCCAGGGCGCGGGCCAGGTCCTCCGTGGCGAGGCGGGCCGAGTCATCTTCGCGGGCCAGGACCAGCGTGGGGACGGCACGGTCGGGCAGCGGCTCCCGGATGAGGGTGGCGGCGTAGATGACCTCACCTAGGCCCTCGACCTGCGTCGTGCCTGTCTGGACGACTCCGCGTAGCTGCGGCGCCTCCACCGCCGGCGCCGAGGCCAGAGTCTCGATGGTGCCGCTGGCCGGATCGCGGACGACGGTGCTGCCGTCGGAGATGAGCAGGACGGAGATGCCGGCCGCCTCGATCTCTTCCTGGGCCTCCTCCACGAAGGTGACGAAGGCCTCGCTGGCTAGTCGGCCCTGTTGGCTCTCGCGGAACGCGCGCAATGTCTCGGCGGCCGGCCGCTCGCCCTGGGCGCGCGGCCTCAGGATGTCCAGTGGGAAGCGCTGACGGGCCTGACTGGCGTAGGGCACGGTGAGTTCCGCGAGGGAGCCCAGCGCGGCGTCGCGATGGAGGTCGCGCAGCGCCACCCAGAGTGCCGCACCCACCGTCAGCAGCGTGATCAGGCCGAAGACGAGGAAGACCGCTCCGATGCGGCCGCCCAGCGATCTCACCCGACGCGCTCCCGTGGTGGCGGGACGAGGCGGTACCCGACGCCCTTCACAGTCTCGATGGCCGGCCCGTCCGGTCCGAGCTTGCGCCGCAGCTCCGAGACGTGCACGTCGACCGTGCGCGTTTCCCCGGGGAAGTCGGTGCCCCATACCGAGGAGAGCAGGTCATCGCGGCTCCAGACGACGCCGGGATCGCGCGCCAGGGCGGCCAGCAGGTCGAACTCCCGCGGTCGCAGCTCCAGGCGCCGCTCGGCCACGTAGGCCTCGCGGCGGCGGGGATCGACTCGCAGTGTACCGACGTCCATGGGCCGCGCGGCGCGGATGGCCGGGTCGGACCGGCGCAGGATGGCCTTCACGCGGGCCACCAGCTCACGAGGGTTGAAGGGCTTGGTGAGGTAGTCGTCGGCGCCGATCTCGAGGCCCACGATGCGGTCGATGTCCTCGCTGCGCGCGGTGAGCATGAGGATGGGCGTCTCACCCCGACGCCGCACCTCGCGCGTGACCTCCATGCCGTCCATGACCGGCAGCATCAGGTCGAGCACGATGAGGTCAGGGTCGAAGCGGTCGTGCTGGCGGAGCGCCTCGCTGCCATCGCGGGCCTCGATGACTGTGAACCCGGCCTGCTCCAGGTAGAGCCGGACGAGCTCGATGATGTTGCGCTCGTCATCGACGACGAGGATGGTCTTCACGGTCGCAGCATAGTCGCGCCTCGTGAGCCAGCGAGAAGCGCGATGTCAGGGGCGTGTAATGACGACGATCGACGCTGGGCGTGGCCGAGGAGGCCCGCCACGACCCAGGCGGTCGGCCATCTGTGCCGCTGCGAGGCGCACCGGCCCGTCGGGTGCCTCCGGAGCCGCTCGATCCGAACGGCAGGCGTTCATGTCGACGAAGAAAGCCCGGGCGGGATGGCCTGACCGAGGTTCACGGAGGTCCTGGCCGGGCGGTTCGAACGTCTGGCGTTGGCCAGGGCGAAGGAATGCGTCGCGGGCGCCCCTCCGCGCTGTCCCGGCGGTCGATACGAACGTCAGGCGTTCGTGCGCCGCTGGAGCGAGGCGTTCGTGTGCCGCTGGGCCAGGCGTTCGTGTGCCGCTCGCAAGCGGCCGGACCCGGCCGGCACCAGCACGGCACCCGGCAGGCAGGCGGCGAGCTAGCCGACCGGCTCCCCGGGCTCGGGTGCGATGACACGGACGTCGCCAAGGCCCAGGCGCTCGAGTTCCTCGCGTAGCTGGTCGGGCGTGCCCGATAGGACCGGGAACGTGCCGTAGTGGATGGGCACGACGGTCGCGGCGCCCAGCAGCTCCACGGCGCGCGCAGCAGCCGGCGGGTCCATCGTGTAGTGGCCGCCGATGGGCAGGAAAGCGATGTGGGGCCGGTGCATCTCACCGATGAGGCGCATGTCGCCGAAGAGCGCTGTGTCGCCGGCGTGGTAGAGGCGCCGTCCGTTCTCCAGCTCCACGACGAAGCCGGCCGGATCGCCCAGGTACAGAGGCATCCCAGCCTCGGCCGCCCAATCGCCTGCCGAATGGTCCGCATGGACCATGCTCACGCGAACGCCCCGAACTTCGACGCTGCCGCCCTTGTTCATGCCGATGATCTCAGCCCCGAGGTCGGGGAAGGACTCCAGCCACAGGCTCAGCTCGTGGATGGCCGGCCAGGCTGGGCCCGTTCGTCGGGCGATGCTCAACGAGTCAGCCTTCGAGACCTCTCCAGGCATGGCCCCCAGGTGGTCGTGATGCCCGTGCGTGACGAGCATGACATCACAGTGCTCGACGCTGTCGGCAGTTGCGGGTGAACGAGGGTTGCCGAACCAGGGGTCGAAGAGGATGTGGGTACCGGCCTCGCTCTCGACGTGCACGCAGCTGTGGCCGTACCAGGTGAAGCGGAATCCGAGCTCCTGGGCCATGGTCACCTCCCACCAACGCTCACGTGGATGCTGTCACGGTGCATCCTACCCAGTCGAGGTCGGACCTGAGGTACCCAGCTGGTCGGGCGACGACTGCGAGGCCTACCAGCAGGTCGCTATGCTCACCCCCATGAAGATCTTGCACCTGACCACCGGGCCGGTTGCTACCAACGTCTGGATCCTGGCCGACATCCGCACCCGCGAAGCCATCGCCATCGACACTGCGACGCCGTCGGTGCGCTGGCTGACGCAGCACCTCGCGGAGGAGGGTTGGGCCCTGCGCTTCGTGATCAGCACCCACCGTCACTGGGACCACATCGGCGACAACGCCGAGGCCATCATCGCGACGGGCGCCACCCTGGCTGTCCACCAGCTCGACCGCCAGGGCCTGGAGCGGCCCGACGCGTCCGCGGCGCCGTTCCCCATCCCGCCCAGCGTTCCCGCCCTCGAGCTCGCGGAGGGCCATCACATCCGCTTCGGCGACGTCGACTTCGAGGTGCTGCACACGCCGGGCCATACGGAGGGCTCGGTGTGCCTGATGGACAAGGAGGACCGCATCCTCATCACCGGCGACACGCTCTTCGCCGGAGGCTTCGGCCGCATCGACCTGCCGGGTGGTAACCAGGAGCACATGATCGAGTCGCTGTCGCGGCTGGCCACGCTGGAGGACGGGCTCAGCGTCCTGGCTGGGCACGGTCCCCAGACCACCCTCGGGGCTGAGAAGCCCTGGCTCTCGGTGATCGCGGAGAAGCACAAACTGCCCTGGTGAACCTGCGGCCCGGAAGCTCGCCCGGGTCGTTAACGGCGTGTTAACGTGGCGGCCATGATGGTCGCGCGGCAGACGCTGCCGACCAAAGGTGCAGAGGAGGGACTGTCGTATGTCACGACGTGGAACGTTCAGCGCCATCCTGCTCGGCGGTCTCCTGACGGCCGGCCTCGGCGGCGTCGCCGCCGCACAGGACGAAGGGCCATCTGGTGAGCTTCGCGTGCTTTGCGGACCCGAAGAGCCCTACTGCGTGGCCATGGTCGAAGCCTTCCAGGCTGAGACGGGGATCCCCACCAGCTACGTACGCATGTCCTCCGGCGAGGCGCTGGCGCGCCTGCGAGCTGGTGCCGCCGCACCCGAGTTCGACGTCTGGTGGGGCGGCCCCGCCGACGGTCAGATCGCCGCGGGCGCGGAAGGCCTTATCGAACCCTACGTCTCGCCGAACGCCGAGATGATCGCCTCGGGCCAGAAGGCCGAAGACGGCACCTGGACGGGCGTGTATGTGGGCGCCCTGGGGTTCTGTGTCAACCAGTCGGTGATCGATGAGCTCGGTATCGAGGTGCCCGATTCGTGGGAGGACCTTCTCGATCCAGCTCTCCAGGGCAACGTCGCGGTGGCGCATCCGGCCAGCTCGGGCACGGCCTACACGACGTTCTACACCCAGGTCCTGCGCCTCGGCGGCGAGGACCAGGCCATGGATTACATGAAGCAGCTTCACCCCAACATCCTGCAGTACACGAAGTCGGGCTCGGCTCCAGGCCAGATGGCTGGCCGAGGTGAGATCGCGGTGGGTATCATCTTCAGCCACGACTGCGTGAAGAACATCGAGACAGGCTTCGAGGACCTCGTGGTCTCCTTCCCGAGTGAGGGAACCGGCTACGAGATCGGAGCGGTGGCGCTCGTCGCCAACGCCGAGTACCCGGACAATGCCAAGGCCTGGATCGACTGGGCGCTCACTGCGCCCGCGCAGGAGATCGGCCCCACCGCGGGTGCCTACCAGCTGCCCACCAATCCCGACGCGGCGGTCAGCGATCTGTCGGTCGCTCTGAGCGATGTCACCCTTGTCGACTACGACTTCCAGGCAGCGGGTGAAGCCCGCACCGAGCTGACACAGCGCTTCGAGGACGAGGTCGCAGCCGAGCCCGTCGAGTAGACCGCGGGCGCCATGCTCACGGGCCAGGGTGTTGACCACGCGCGCCTGAGCCACCAGCAGCACACGGGCGAGGCCGGCCGCGCGCCGACCTCGCCCCTTCGTGCATGACAGAAGCCGATCGCAAGGCCCTTCGCGACGCCGCCTACGGTCGCGCGCTCCCTGAGGGGTTCCCGCACGATGCCCCCCATCCGGGTCGGAGGGCGATCGACCCCATCGTCATCGCGACCATCCTGGTCGCGGCGGGCTTCGTGTTCATCGCCATCTTGTGGCCCGTGGGGTCGGTGGTCCTTACCGCCCTGTCCGATGAGGCGATCCCTGTCTTCCAGCGCTACCTCTCGTCGCCCCAGAACCAGATCCTCGTCAACACGGTAGTCCTGGGTGCGGTGGTCGGTGGCGTGGGTACGTTCATCGCCTTCGTCTTCGCGCTCGTCCAGGTCCGTGTGCCCGCGCCGCGCCCTGTCAAGACGCTGATCCACATCATGGCCCTGCTGCCCATCGTGAGCCCTCCGTTCGCGCTGGCGGTGGCCACCATCTCGCTCTTCGGCCGCAGCGGCATGATCACCCGCGACCTCCTGGGACTGCGAGTGGACATCTATGGTTTGCCCGGCCTGACGCTGGTGATGTCGCTGACCTTCTTCCCGATCGCCTACATCATGCTCATGGGCATGATGCGGGCGCTGGACCCGTCGTTGGCGGAGGCCGCCGCCAACCTGGGAGCCTCGAAGTGGCGCACCTTCTGGAGAGTAGACCTGCCGCTGCTGCTGCCCGGCATCGCCTCCGCGTTCCTGCTCCTCTTCGTCGAGGCCCTCGCCGACCTTGGGAACCCACTCGTCATCGGTGGCAATTACAGCGTGCTGGCCAGCCGCATGTACATCGCCATCGTGGGCGAGTACAACCTCACCGCAGGGTCGGTCCTGGCGGTGATGCTGCTGGTCCCGGCGGTCGTCGTCTACATCGCCCACCGCTGGTTCGCCGACCGCTCGTCGATCGTGTCGGTGTCGGGCAAGCCGAGTGGCAGGCACTCGGAGATCACGAGCCGCCCTGTGGGCTGGCTGCTGCTGGGCTTCGTGCTCTTCATCGTGGGCCTGGTGATGCTGCTGTACGGCACGATCGTGATGGGCTCGTTCACCAAGCTCCTGGGCGTGAACCACACATTCACGCTGGAGCACTACCAGACCATCCTCACCGGATATGGCATGGAGCCGGTCACGGACACGGTGACTCTGGCCTCCATCGCCACACCGCTCGCGGGGCTGCTCGGCGTCATCGTCGCCGTCATCGTGGTCCGTCGCCGCTTCTGGGGCCGCGGGGCTCTGGACTTCGGCGTCATGCTGGGAGTGGCCATCCCGGGCACCATCTTCGGCATCGGCTATCTGGTGGCCTTCAACACCCCCACCGAGATCGCCGGCGTCACCGTCTTCCCCAAGCTGACGGGCGGGGCCGCCATCTTCGGTGGCGCCCTCGCCATCATCATGGTCTACGTGCTGCGGGCAGCTCCGGGCGGTCTCCGCTCTGGCACCGCGTCCCTGCAACAGATCGACCCGGCCATCGAGGAGGCCGCGGTATCGCTCGGCGCGAACCAGGCCACGACCTTCCGCCGCATCGTGCTGCCCCTCATCAAGCCGGCTTTCCTGGCCGGCCTCATCTACTCCTTCGCGCGCTCCATGACCGCCATCAGCGCGGTCATCTTCCTGACCACGCCATCCACACGCATCATGACCGCCCAGATCCTCAACGAGACCGATGCAGCTCGCTACGGCGAGGCCTTCGCCTATTCCGTCCTGCTCATCGTCATCGTGCTGGCGGCCATCGGTCTCCTGACGCTGATCGTGGGATCGAGGTCGGAGGCAGAGCAGTCAGGCGCTTCCTCCGGAGCGACGTTCGGATGAAGGACGGCATGCAGGACGGACGGCGGGGCGGGACGGCACCGCGGCGGGGCGACCCCTCGGCGCCGGCGACCCTGCTCCTCGAGCGGCTCAGCAAGCACTTCAGATCACCCGAGGGCAAGGATGTCAGGGCGGTCGACGACATCAGCCTCGAGCTCTCCGGCGGCAGTTTCGTCACGCTGCTGGGACCGTCAGGCTGCGGCAAGACCACGACGCTGCGCATGATCGCGGGTTTCGAGGTCCCGACCAAAGGCCGCATCCTCCTCGACGGCAAGGACCTCGCCCGGCTCACGCCTGACAAGCGCGGCATGGGCATGGTCTTCCAGTCGTACGCGCTGTTCCCGCACCTGCGGGTCCACGACAACGTCGCCTTCGGCGTGGGGCTGCACGGCAAGAAGGGCAAGGAGCTGGGCGCCACCGTCGAGCGCGCGCTCGAGCTGGTCAATCTCAGCGGCCTGGGCCAGCGCAGGATCGCTGAGCTTTC
>Ga0075304_1000238_pt1 | contig 13488 bp, 14 predicted proteins | sample Joice_CattailNLA_FD_120067 | JGI IMG/M metagenome (GOLD analysis project Ga0075304, IMG submission 120067) | Natural and restored wetland microbial communities from the San Francisco Bay, California, USA, that impact long-term carbon... | ecosystem: Environmental > Terrestrial > Soil > Wetlands ... | reverse complement strand
GACAGCAGCGTCACCGGATTGGCATATGCGAGACCCACGCCGAGGGTGAAGGCGATGATGCCCGAATACATCGGGTGCCGCACGTAGCGATAGGGACCCTGATCGATCAACTGCTGGCCGTCGTTCGGCTTCGGGAACGGGGAGAGGGCCCAACCGTGGTAGATCGCGGACCACCCGCTGAGCACCGCACCGCCGACCGCGACGATGACCCCCACGACCTGGGCGAACACGATCCCCGGGATGTCCGGTGCCGCACCGCCGGCGAGGACGCTGATGATGAAGAGCAGGAACAACACGCCCTGACCGATCACCCATGCGGTTCCGCGCGAACTCGGAGGCGGGTTCGAAGGATGTGAGTCACCTTGACTGAGGTTTTCTGGCATAAAGACCGCGTCACCGAGGTTGATGGAGGCGTAGTATCGCGCGAGAACGGACTGAATCCGACCCATGGACATCAACACCTTCACCCAGCGGAGCCAGCAGGCCATCCTGCATGCACGGGACACGGCCGAGGCGCGCCATCAGCAGTACGTCCAACCCGAACACCTCCTCGACGGCCTCCTTGCCCAGACCGATGGGATCGTGTATCCCATCATGGCAGCGCTCGACGTCCACGCCATGGACATTCGGGGCCCGCTCGACGCCGAGATCGCGTCGTTCCCGTCCGTGACCGGGGGTTCGGAGGTCGCATTCTCGAAGGACGCACTCGACGTCCTCGACGCTGCCGACCGCGAGCGAGCGAGCCTCAAGGACTCCTACACGTCCGTCGAGCACATCCTCATGGCGCTCGCCGATGCGACCACGCCGGCGGGCGCCCTGCTCCGCAAGGTGGGGATCACAAGGGATTCCATCCTCGGAGCCCTCGCGGACCTGCGTGGATCCCAGCGGGTCACCAACCAGAACCCGGAGGACACCTTCGCCCCACTCGAGAAGTACGGGCGAGACCTCACCGAGGATGCACGCAGGGGGAAGCTGGATCCCGTGATCGGGCGGGACGATGAAATCCGAAGGGTGATCCAGGTCCTGTCCCGTCGAACCAAGAACAACCCTGTGCTGATCGGCGAGCCCGGCACAGGCAAGACGGCGATCGCCGAAGGCCTCGCACAACGGATCGTCGACGGCGACGTTCCGACGAGCCTCGAGAATCGCAGGCTGATCGCGCTGGACATCGGCTCGATGGTCGCCGGCGCCAAGTACCGGGGCGAGTTCGAGGAACGCCTCCAGGCCGTCCTCGCCGAGATCAAGGCATCGGAGGGTCGCATCATCACGTTCATCGACGAGATGCACACGATCGTCGGTGCCGGTGCAGCCGAGGGCTCGATGGACGCCTCGAACATGCTCAAGCCGATGCTGGCTCGCGGCGAGCTTCGGATGATCGGCGCGACCACGCTCGACGAGTATCGCAAGTACGTCGAGAAGGACCCCGCACTCGAGCGGCGGTTCCAACCCGTCCTCGTCGACGCTCCCAGTGTCGAGGAGACGATCGGGATCTTGCGCGGGTTGAAGGAGCGATACGAGGTCCACCACGGCGTCCGCATCACCGATGCGGCGCTGATCGGGGCAGCGGTCCTCTCCGATCGCTATGTGACGGGCCGACACCTTCCGGACAAGGCGATCGACCTCATCGACGAGGCCGCGTCGAAGTTGCGGATCGAGATCGACTCGATGCCAGAGGAGATCGATGAGCTGGAGCGTCGACGTCGCCAGCTGGAAATCGAACGCCAGGCGCTGGCGAAGGAGGAGGACTCGGCATCGGCCGAGCGCCGAACCAGCATCGAGGAGGAGCTCGCCAACGTCGCCGAGGAACTCGATGCGTTGATGGCGCACTGGCAGTTGGAGAAGGATGCGATCGACGCGATCCAGGCGACCAAGCACGAGATCGAGGACACGCGGGCGGAAGCCGAACGGGCAGAGCGCCAGGGCGACCTCGAACGGGCGGCCGAGCTGCGCTATGCCACGCTCCCGTCGCTCGCCCAGCAACTCCAGACCGAGCAGGACACCCTCGACCTGCTCCAGGCCGACGTCAAGATGCTCAAGGAGGAGGTCGACGAGGAGGATGTCGCAGAGGTGGTCAGCCGATGGACCGGCGTCCCGGTCTCCAAGCTGATGGAGGGCGAGATGCACAAGCTCGTCCACCTCGAGGACCAGCTGCACCAGAGAGTCGTCGGCCAGGACGAGGCGGTGTCCTCGATCGCGAACGCCATCAGGCGATCACGGGCGGGGTTGTCCGATCCGCATCGTCCGATCGGCTCGTTCCTCTTCCTTGGCCCGACGGGGGTCGGCAAGACCGAACTCGCGCGGGCACTCGCCGAGTTCCTCTTCGACGACGAGCGGGCGATGGTGCGAATCGACATGTCCGAGTACATGGAGAAGCACGCCGTGAGCCGGCTCATCGGGGCGCCTCCCGGCTACGTCGGATACGACGAGGGAGGCCAGCTGACCGAAGCCGTTCGCCGTCGTCCATACTCGGTGATCCTCCTCGACGAGGTGGAGAAGGCCCATCCCGACGTCTTCAACGCCCTGCTCCAGGTCCTCGACGACGGCCGGATGACCGACGGTCAGGGACGCACTGTGGACTTCACGAACACCGTGCTCGTGATGACCTCGAACCTGGGTTCCGAGTTCATCGACCCGGACCTGCCGGAGTCGGTGGTCGAGGAGCGGGTGAAGGCGGTCGTCAAGGAGCACTTCCGCCCCGAGTTCCTCAACAGGGTGGACGATGTGATCGTGTTCCATCGCCTGACGAAGGACGACCTGCGCCAGATCGTCGGGATCCAGTTCGCCGACCTCCGGAGGCGCCTCGAGGATCGGAGGATCGAGGTCTCGCTCACGGACGATGCGATATGGTGGTTGACCGAACATGGCTACGACCCCGTCTACGGCGCCCGTCCCCTCAAGCGCCTCCTCCAGACGGCCGTGGCCGATCCCCTCGCGATGCAGGTCCTCGACGGCGCCCTCGCCGAGGGATCCTCTGTGAAGATCGGCGCCGACCAGGAAGGCCTCACCTTCGCCTGACGTGTGCTCGAGCCCTGGGCTCAGGATCTCGCCCCCGAGGATCCGGGAGCCGGACCGCGTCCGACTCCCGGTCTCGCGTTCGAATGGCGATCAGCCCCCTGCGTCGGCGACGAACTCCTCGGTCAGTTGACGCCAGAGGGCCACGTCGTCGGTGGATGTGCGCTGCAGGTAGAGGGTGTCGAACGAGAGTTCGGGGTGGGCAACCGCGAGCCAGTCGGTGAACGGGTCGAACACCTTGGCCGCGAAGGAGAACCCGTGACAGCCCTCACCGTCGGCCCCCATCAAGGCGTAGGTGACCAGCCCACCTTCGACCCGTACGGTGATGCACTCGACACCCCCTGGGTCACCGACCGCTTCCGAGATGGCCGACGTCACTGCCGTCGTACACGAGAGATCGACGATCTCACCTGCATCGGCATCGGCCGAACCATCGATGACCACGCAACCGATCGGTTCGAAGCTGATGCCAAGCGCCTGCTCCCAGGCAAGGCCATCCGCCAACTCATCCGGTGACGTACCGGGTCCCCAGTCGAGGAGGGCGTCGGACGCCAGATATGACAACGCCTCCTCGACGTCTCCACGGCTCCTCGCGTCCAGGTACGCCTGGACGCTCGAGAACGCTGCGGAGAACGAGGTCTCCTTCGCGTACTCGTCGGTGAAGCGCCGCCACAGGTCGATCGACTCGTCGCTGAGGATGACAGTGGTGCCTCCTGCGGCGAACATCGATCGGTACGAATCAGCGCGGTGCGCGAGCACCCAGTCGTGGAAGGGCTCCCAGATGTCTGTCGAGTATGAGCCGAGGTCGGCCAACGTCGCCGAGCTGATCAACCCGTCGGACACCAGGAACTCGTAGGTGAATCGGATCGGGTCCGATCCGTTTGCCTCGAGAATCGGGCTCTCGACGCGAACCAGACACGTCACTGCCGTGTCGTTCCCGCTCGTCGCAGTATCCGCTTGGCAGCCCTCGTTCGTGCCCAGCAGGCCCGAGGCCTCCTGCCATCGCATCTCCTGCGGAAGCGTCGCCACATCCTGAGCAGGGCCGATGTCGATCACGGCGTCTGATGCGACCGACGCGACTGCCGCATCGGTGTCGTAGGCAGAGCGCGCCTGCAAGAAGCTCGAGGCGATGTCTGCCGCATCGATGATGGGGATGGTCGTGGTGGCGGTTGTCGACGATGTCGTCGACGTGGGCGATGGCGTCGTCACTGCCGGATCCGAGCCGCCTCGAGCAAGCAGCGCGGCGATGATCGCAACGCCGACGATCGATGCGAATGCACCTCCCGCGACGAACCATCCCGACCGCGACTTCTTCTCCTGTTGTGGCTTCGTGGGTCGTACTTCTCTCGTGTCCATGTCCCCGTTCCCTTCTCGGGTGAGGTGAAGCAACGCGGCGACGTCCTCCTTGGAGAACTGTGTCGTCGCATCGGGAATCGGATTTGCGTCTCGCACGAGCGATTCGACCGATCTCATGCCTCACCTCCCTCCTCAACTGGCACGGGGGCGGTGCGCGGGTCCTGTGGTGGTCTGCCGAGGATGCTCCCGAGCCTCTTGTAGGCCCGGCTCATCCTCTTGTCGATGGCGGCTCTGCTCACGTAGAACATCTCGGCGACCTCATCTCTGGTGAGACCCTCCCACTCGACGAGTCGAATGATCTCGCGGTCCTTGTCAGAGAGGCGATCGAGGGCTTCGATGAGCTCGCGATGTTCCTCATTGCGGACGATCTGCGGTTCGGGACCGGGGACACTCGCCTCGTGATATCGAGAGAGCTTGGTTGTGAGGCGGGCTCGGCGCCGACGGGAACGGGCTCGGTTGCGCAGCACGTTGGCGGAGACGACGTACAGCCACGGCAGCGCGGCATCACCATCGGGGACGTCGTCGACCCGCCTGAGAACCACGACGAAGACCTCTGAGGCGGCGTCCATCGCCTCGGCACGGGATGTCCTCCGTGCGCAGTAGGCCAGGACGTCGACCGCATGGGCTCGATAGATGGTTTCGAAGCGGTCATTCGTCGCACTCATCGTCGCTCGTCTTCCGGGGGTCCACTCGTTGTGCTATGTCCGCTTCGGCGCTTCATCTGACGTCTGATTCCAACATGTCAGTGCCACCATTGCAGAGGACAGGACGAGATGTAAGGCGGGGGCCTGCGCGACACGCTGGGAGCCGGACCCAATCACGGTGCGGCTCCCAGCTTCGCGCCGGTGATCGGTCTCAGCAACGGCGGGGAGTCGCGTGCACGGATGCCTCACCTGTGTCGACCATGTCAGTGCAGCTGCACCTCGATCATCGGGGCGGTTGCGACGAGGCGATCGAGCTCCGCTTGCGTTCGATACCAGCCGATCTGCGGATCCATGAAGACCCGGCGCCTGAAATCCTCGTCGTCGATCTCGGTGACCGTGGCGGGGAACGCCCCGATCGGCGCGGAGATCACGACCTCGGGGTTCGCCCTGACGTTGGCGAGCCAGTCCCTTCGGCCGGGGGTCCCCGTGATGATGAAGCGGCCGTCGACGTGGAACCACCAGATCTCGACCCTCCGTGGTTCGCCGGTACGACGACCGATGGTCGTGAGATCCACCGTGCGGGTACGGGCGAGGAAGGCGACGTCGTCTGTCGTTGGCGGCATCGCGACAACCTACAACTTCACGTGCGCTCGAAGTCAAGCGATTCCTGGATCGACCCGATGCCAGCCGACAGCCAGGGAGGCGGAGGAGAACACGAGGGAACGACCCGTCGACCGTATCCTGCCGACGATGCGCCGTGCCCTGACATACCTGATCCTCCTCAGCACCGCGCTCGGTGCGTGCACGTCGAACGATCCCGTGGCGCTCCAGACATCATCGACCTCGGTCGCCCCGATCACGACCCTTCCGCCTGCGGACGGCTCGGGTTCGACGACCACCACCGAGCCGCAGGGGGACGCCTCGACCACCACCGCGCCCGTGTCCCTTCCCGACAACGACTGTGAGGTACGCGCCGACGCATCGGTCGACGGATACGCTGCCTCGTGCGAGGTCCTCGGGATCACGATTCGCGCCACCGATGCCACCGACGGTGCGGCGATCACTGCCGAGGCCGACCGCGTCTACCACATGCTGGTCCTCCGACCGGACCTCATCGAGGCGATCGTGGCCTCCGCCATCGAGGGGCGGATCATCCCCGACGGTACCCGGATCACGAGCATGGTCGAGTTCGAGGATCTGTACGACCGGTATCCGGGTACCGACTGGAACCGTCGAGGACGGTACTTCCCCGGAACCGAGGAGGTCCCGTTCTTCGCTGCGGCCGAGGAGAACCTCCTGTGCCTCGACGGGGACTTCTATGAGGGAGAGGACATCGCCGTGCGGACCTTCGCCCAGACGATTCGTCGCTTCGGCCTCGACAGCGTCGACGTGGTCACGTCCTCCGCCATCGACCAGGCATATGGAAGGGCGATCGCAGCCGGGCTCTGGGAGAACACCCTCGCCGAGATCAACTCGGATGAGTACTGGATGGAGGGGGTCCAGAGCTGGTTCGACGCAAACCTCGAGGACAACGCCGAGGAGCGGGAACCGAACTCGAGCCACAACGCCGTCAACACGAGGGACGAGCTGAAGGCCTATGACCCGGCCCTCGCCACGATCGCCGCTTCCGTGTTCGGCGATACCGATTGGCGTCCGAGCTGCGGTTGAAGCCGCGCCGGGGACCCGGATCCCGTATCTGAAGGGCGGTACTCGGACAAGCCACACTCGGACACCGTGGTATCGCCGCGTCCTGGCATCGAGGCGGTCCGGTGTCCCGGACCACGTGCCGTCCGGATTCCGAGTGCAGAGTTCGACACGCAGTCGCGGCTGGGCCCCTTGACATCCTGCCGATTCCCTGATATCTCTATAAGCAAGGTATCAAGCAAACGTTGATAACACATGATGTCAGATAACAGGTGACACAAGGTATGCCGCGTATGGACCACCGGAGTCAGCTCCTGAAAGGCGTGCTGGACATGTGCCTGCTCGCCATAATCAACGAGGAGCCGAGCTATGGATACGAAATGGCCGACAAGCTCAGCTCGAAGGGGCTGCATCTGATGAGCGAGGGCTCGATCTATCCGACCCTCTCCCGCATGCAGCGGTCGGCCCTCATCGAAGGGTTCTTCGTGGAGGTCGACGGATCCGGCCCACCACGCAAGTACTACCGGATCGCACCGGAAGGCGAGCAGCGGCTCGCCGAGTGGAAAGAGGAGTGGATCGACCTCCGAGACGGAGTTGACGAGGTCGTGAAGGGAGCAAGGACGTGACCGATCTGACAGCCGACCAGGTGGTGGAGCGCTGCCGCGCCTACTGGCACGAGTCAGGCGTCTCCGGTGAGGCGACAGACGAGATGGCGGCGGAACTGCACACCCACCTGTCGGAGGCGACAGCCGCCGGCAAGACCGTCGAAATGGTGACGGGCCCCGACATCGAGGACTTCGCAGAGGAATGGGCCGCCGCCTATCGCGGGCCGAAGCCCCTTCCCCATCCGGCGCCCGCGGCCGTGCACACACCACCGTCGCTCCCCCGCACCGACAGCCGCGCACCGGGATGGGCGCTGTGGCTCGGCGCCCTCGCCATCGTCGCCCTCGTCGCCCTCGTCGCTGTGCTCGCACCGCGCGACGAATCGTACGACCAGACGGTGTGGGTCGGTCTGTGGCTCGTCGCCGCGGCGCTTCTCGCCGTCGGTGAGATGCTCACGGCGGGCTTCTTCCTGCTTCCGTTCGCCATCGGAGCTGCAGCGGCGGGGGTCCTCGCTCTGGCCACCGTTTCCGTGCCGCTCCAGATCATCACCTTCGTCGTCGTGTCCATGGGCTCACTGTTCCTGCTCCAACAGTTCGCCCGCAAGGACATTCGTGGTGAGCTCCTTCCCGTCGGAGCGGCCCGCTACATCGGATCGTCAGCGCTGGTCGTCGAGCCGGTCAGCAGGTTGCACGGGACCGGTTGGGTGAAGATGGGAACGGAGGACTGGCGTGCGACGACGGACGGGAATGTCGAGATACCCGCGAACACGGAGGTTCGCGTGATCGAGGTACGCGGCGCACGTCTCGTCGTCGAACCGGTCGACCAATAGGACACAGGACACGAGAGAGAAGAGGGAAGCAACATGCAAGCTGCAGGGATCGTTCTGGTCCTGATCGTCGTGCTCATCATCTACGTTGCACTGGCGATCAAGATCGTCCAGCAGTACGAGCAGGGACTCGTCGAGCGGTTCGGCCGCTATCGCAAGACGCTCGATCCGGGATTCCACATGATCGTGCCGTTCATCGAGCGGGTGCGGAAGGTCGACATGCGCGAGCAGGTCGTCGACGTGCCGCCACAGGAGGTCATCACGAAGGACAACGTGGTGGTCACCGTCGACGCCGTCGTCTACTACCAGGCGACCGATCCGGTCAAGCTCGCCTACAACGTCGCCAACTTCATCGTCGCCGCGACCAAGCTCGCCCAGACGAACCTGAGGAACGTGGTCGGTGACATGGATCTCGATGAGGCACTGACCTCGAGGGAGAAGATCAACACCGAACTGCGGGTGATCCTCGACGAGGCGACCGATGTCTGGGGAACCAGGGTGGTGCGCGTCGAGATCCAGCGAATCGATCCACCCGCGGACGTCACGGACGCCATGCACCGCCAGATGAAGGCAGAGCGGGATCGGCGTGCGATCGTGACCGAGGCCGAGGGCGACAAGCGGTCGGCCATCCTTCGGGCAGAGGGCGTGAAGGAATCGAGGATCCTGGACGCCCAGGGTCAGGCACAGGCCATCCGCGAGGTCGCGGACGCAGAGCGGTACCAGAAGGAGACCATCGCGGAGGGCGAGGGCCGCGCGATCGAGCGTGTCTTCGGCGCCATCCACACGGGAGACCCGACACCTGATCTGATCGCGATCCGCTACCTGGAGGCCCTGCAGGGCATCGCGGACGGACAGGCATCGAAGATCTACCTGCCCCTCGAAACCGCAGGGGTGCTCTCGAGCATCGGTGCCATCGGCGAGCTGTTCGCGGACACCCAGCGCGAAGCGTCGTCGCAGATGCGCGACCGCTCCAGCGGACCGAGCTACGGATCTGCAGACGCCTGACCCCGAACCATCCTCGCTCGCGTGATGGATCTCAGGCGACCTGGGCCCGAATCTGTTGTTTGATCCGGGCGAGGATGGCGCCCATCCCGCGGAGTCGCAGCGGGGTGATCACGTCCTCGAGGCCCATCTGGTAGTAGAAGTCGTCAGGAACGGCCAGGACAACGTCCGACGGTTGACCGTCGAGCCCATCGAGGAGGATGCCGGCGAAACCCCTGATCGTCGGTGACTCCTTGGGTGCTTCGAAGTACATGTGCACCAGGTTGTCGGCATCCACCTCGGTGCTCACGAAGAAGGGCGTCTGACACTCCCTGACCTGTTCGAGGGCGCTTGCATCGATGTGATCGGGGAGCGGGGGGATGCGCTTCGAGTAGTCGAGCATCGCCTCGACCTTGATGGTCTTGGGCGACGACTTCATCAGCGTGACGATCTGTTCGAGTTTGGCTGGGAGGGCCATCGATCCCCTCGGCGTCGCGGAAGACGGATTCTACCTATGGTCATAGTGGTTAACTACGGATGGAAGGCAGCGCTCCCCTGATTCGAGGAGCCCACGACGCGGACACGAGGTGATTCCCATGGCGCCCACCGACAACAGCGACCCGAAGTTTGCCGCCTACGCCCATCCCGACATGCTGGTGTCGACGGCATGGCTCGCCGATCGGCTCGACGATCCCTCCATCGTCGTCGTGGAGTCCGACGAGGACGTCCTCCTCTACGAGACCGGCCACATCCCGGGTGCGGTGAAGATCGACTGGCAGTCAGACCTCAACGACCCCGTGGTGAGGGACTACCTCGATGGGCCCTCATTTGCGGAGCTCCTGTCGTCGAAGGGCATCTCCGCCGACTCCACCGTCGTCTTCTATGGCGACAACTTCAACTGGTGGGCCGCCTACGCCCTGTGGGTCTTCTCGTTGTTCGGCCACGCCGACGTTCGACTGCTCGACGGTGGGAGGCAGAAATGGATCGCAGAGAACCGAGACCTCACCACCGATGTTCCCGATCGACCGACGACCGAGTACCCGGTTCGCCCTCGTGATGATGCCCCGATTCGGGCGTTCCTCGGCGATGCCGTCGCACACAGCACGGCCGGCAAGCCACTTATCGACGTGCGTTCACCCGAGGAGTTCAGCGGCGAGCGGATGCACATGCCGGACTACCCGAACGAGGGTGCGCTCAGGGGCGGGCACGTACCCGGAGCCGCCAACGTGCCGTGGAAGCGTGCAGCGGCCGACGACGGAACCTTCCGATCACGTGCCGAACTCGACGCGATCTACGAGGGGGATGTCGGTCTCTCGGCGAGCGACGATGTGATCACGTACTGCCGCATCGGCGAGCGATCGAGCCACACCTGGTTCGTCCTCCATCACCTCCTCGGATACCCGACGGTGCGCAACTACGACGGTTCATGGACCGAATACGGCAACGCCGTCAGGGTCCCGATCGAACGCTGATCGCGACCCTTCGCCACGGCGGCGTGTGGGACGTCCGCTCGACCGGGTCGGCGAGGTCACGGCGTGGTGGCATTCGTGTGGTCGGATCGCTGGTCAACGGTCGACACGTGCATGGCCCCGAGCCAGATCGCGGTCATCATCAGCCCGACCGGCCGGTCGTAGTGGATGAAGTCGAACAACAGGAATCCGACGATCGAGAGGGCAAGTGCCGCCGACAGCGGACCCGCACGGATCGCCGCTGCCATGGCGAGCCCGACGAGGATCGACGCGACGACAGCCACGGCGATCCCATTCTCAGCGGCCACGAGCAGGCTCACGTTGTGGACCTCGAACGGATAGCGCGCATCCAGCTGATACTCCCTGTGCATCGTGTCGAGGTACTGCACGGGGCCAACACCGAGGAGGGGGTGATCGAGCGCCATCTGGACCCCCTGCTTCGCCAGGGTGATCCGACCGAGCGTGACATCGTCGAAGCCCCCCGTCGTGGAGTCGTTCGTCCGAGACATCCAGGCCGTCGCGGTGAATCCCGCGGCGATGACGAAGCCGAGGAGGATCGCGCCGCCGAGGATCGCCGCACCGTCATTGCCTCGAAGATGCGCGATGCCGACGCAGATCACGATCAGGATCAAGCCGAGCAGGGCAGCCCTCGAGTGCGTCGAACCGACGGTCACACCACAGAGGGCGAAACACGCGAACCATACCTTCCTGAGCGCACCGCCCCGTGGGATGGTCGTGAGCCCGACGCCGAGTGCCAGGAGTGCCAACGCAGCCGGTTCGTAGACGTGGGACATCGTTCCCTGTGGACGGAGGAGACCGTCGATCAGTTTGAGCTGGGCACCGGACTCGAAGATCGTCAAGCCGAACGGTCGATCCGTGACCGTTTGCACGACGACGAGGATTGCCTGGATGCCAGAGGTCAGTAGCAACGGCAACGCCACGAGCCGCTGGAGACCCTGGCGATCGAGCGAGGCGACCGCCAACACCGTTCCCGCGGCGATGAACGAGAACACGACGAGCGTCATCCCGGCACCGCTCGGTGACGCGATCAGCGAAACGAGCATCGCCGGAGCCAGGACGAGGCCAGCGAGCACAGCTGCCGACAGCGGGATGCGACGCTCCTTGATGGCGACGGCAGTGGCGATGACGGCGACGGCGAGGAAGGCGAGTCCCACCATCACCCCCGCCACGGCGAGCCTTCCCTTGAACACGACGTTGCTGAGAAGGGGAAGCCCGAGGACGGCGGCGAACAGGAGGAACCGCGCCCCCTCGTTCACCGGCTCGCGAACGACGTCGCCTGCCGGGGCCATCGCTGTGCTTCGTGACGGCATTCGGTGGTCATCGGACGCCATCGCCGGAACAGTAGGGAAAGTCCTCCCCGGTTGTGGTCGAGTTGTGGTCGACGTCGCCTCGACTTGACAATCGGTAACCACAACGTTACCTTTATCGGTAACCAAGGAGTTACTGATCACGGCGACGATCGAACAGACCTTTGCCGCCCTCGGCGATCCCGCGCGACGTGCCCTCGTGGATCGCCTCTCAGAGGGTCCTACGAACGTGCGCGACCTTGCAGAACCGTTCGCCATCAGTCGGCCTGCCATATCGAAGCACCTGCGCGTGCTGTCGGACGCAGGGATCGTCGAACACAGGCGCGAAGGACGCGAACACTGGTACACGCTGAAACCGGCGGCCCTCGTCGAAGCAGGGAGCTGGCTCGCGGACGTCGCAGGGACATGGAGGTCGGCACTCGAAGGGCTCAAGCAACTGACAGAGGAGGAGCGTGATGGCAACCATCAATGAGAAGATCGACATCGTCGCCGACCGGGTGACCGTGTTCAACATCTACGTCGATCGGATCGACGAGTGGTGGCCACGACAGAAGACCTATCGGTACAGTTTCGCTCCCGCGACCACCGAGCCGGATCGCATCCTGTTCGAACCCAGGGAGGGTGGGCGCCTCTACGAGCGGTTCGCCGACGGATCCGAGTACACGATCGGGTCCATCGAGGTCTACGACCCGCCGTCTGAGATCGTGTACACGTGGCAGGCTCCCGAATGGCCGGCACCGAGCACGATCCGCGTGCGATTCCTCGACTCCGGCGACGCCACGACGGTCATCGTGGAGCACTCGGGTCTCCCTGACGACGAAACGGCATCGGGATACGCTGTCGGCACTGCAGAGATCCTGTCCGTGTTCGCAGCCTTCGCCGAGGAGTGACCGACCGTGCCGCATGTCAACTACGTCGAGTTCACGAGCGGCGACCCTGAAGGTTCCACCGCGTTCTATCGCGAGGTGTTCGGCTGGGATCCCCAACCCTGGGGTGCTGACGACTACTTCGTCGCCACCCACGGCGACGAACCGGGCATCGACACCGGCTTCACGTCATCCCAGGACGGTCAGCCGCTGGCCGTCGCCACCATCACCGTCGACGACCTCGCAGGCTACATGGCGAAGGTCATCGTTGCGGGGGGCGAGATCGTCGTACCCACGTTCACGATTCCGGGGGTCGGGCACGCCTGCTACTTCACCGATCCCACCGGCATGATCGTCGGACTGCACCAGCCTGACCCGGACGCCGAGTAGCAGTCGGACTCGACGCCGCGCCGTTTCGTGTCGTGGCCTCGTCCAGGGACGTGGTCGAGGGCACGCCCATGTCGAGACCCCGGCACATGGCCGCAATAGGATCGACGGATCAGCGACCAGGGAGGGTCAGATGGGTATCAGGAGCGAGTTCCAGGACTTCGTGGCCAACGGAAACATGGTCGACGTCGCCGTCGGATTCGTGATGGGCGCCATCTTCAAGGATCTCGTCGACAGCCTCGTCGGCAACATCATCATGCCGATCGTGGCCATCCCCTTCGGGGAACCGAACTTCGATGCGATCGTGTGGACGGTCAACGGGTCCGACATCACGGTCGGTGCCTTTCTGACATCGCTCGTCGCGTTCTTCCT
>Ga0075304_1000236_pt1 | contig 13541 bp, 12 predicted proteins | sample Joice_CattailNLA_FD_120067 | JGI IMG/M metagenome (GOLD analysis project Ga0075304, IMG submission 120067) | Natural and restored wetland microbial communities from the San Francisco Bay, California, USA, that impact long-term carbon... | ecosystem: Environmental > Terrestrial > Soil > Wetlands ... | reverse complement strand
TCGGCGCGAGCTGGGCAAAGGAAAGGAACGACGCCTGGCGCGACGAAGGTGGCGACGACGAGGAGACGCCGCTCCTGTTCGCCGAGGCCCTCGAGGACCTCGACGAGGTCGAGGGACCCTCCGACGAGGGGCGCGCCCGGCTCGAGGAGTTCCGCGCCGAGCTGTCCGCGCTGCGGGTGGAGGCCCGCCGCCCGGTGCCCGAGTTCCTGGGCGAGGTGATGAGGCGCATCGGCATCGTCGACGAGCTCGAAGCCGACGTCGATCGCGTCGCGGCCGCCCAGCGCTCGCGTAACCTCGCGGCCTTCCTCGACCAGGTGCACGCGTTCGAGCCCGTCGAGGGCGAGCTCACCCTGCGGGCCTTCCTCGACTACGTCGACTCGGTCGAGGCCCTCGAGAAGGAAGAGTGGGAACCGGTGCAGCCGAGCGAGTCCGACTCGGTCAAGGTCATGACGATCCACCAAGCGAAGGGCCTCGAGTTCGATCACGTCTTCGTGCCGGGCGTCGCGGCGGGGCTGATGCCCTCGAAGCGTATCCAGCAGAACCCGGCCGAGCGCGGCTACTCCCTCGACTTCGAGCTGCGCGGCGACGCGGCGATCCTGCCCTCGTTCGACGGCGTGCTCTCGCACTTCAAGCGCGACCTGCAGGCCCAGGAGGTGATCGAGGAACGGCGCACGATGTACGTCGCCCTCACCAGGGCACGCAAGTCGCTGCACGTGAGCGCCTCGAACTGGTACGGCGAGAACGTCCGGGCGAAGGGGCCGAGCGAGTTCTTCACCGAGCTCGCCGAGTGGGGAACGACCACCGAGGAGGCCGACGTGACGATCGAGGCCGACGGACGCCCCTCGGGCGACGACGGGGAGCCCGATCAGAACCCGATGCTCGGCTACCGCGAGTCGCTCGTGCGCGACTGGCCGGGACCCGCGAGGCCCGACGACGCCGATGCCGCGTTCCCCGACGGATGGCGGCGCACGGCGGTCGCGGCGATCGAGGCCGGCGCCGTGCAGACCGCGCTCGTCGACGCGCTCGATGCGGACGCCCGCACGGCGTTCGAGCGCCTGACCGCCGACCGGCGTCAGCTCGCCGCCCACCTGCGCGAGCGCGAAGCCGTCGAAGGCGGCCCGAGCGCGGAGCGCACGCCCCAGGCGGTCGGCGCGAGCGACCTCATCACGTACGTGCAGTGTCCGAAGCGCTTCTACTGGTCGCGGGTGCGCCCGCTGCCGCGATTCAGCGGACCGGCGGCGCGCATCGGCACCGAGATCCACGCCTGGATCGAGCGCCGCGCCCGAGGTCAGGGGCAACTGCTCGAGCTCGCGGACCGGGTCGATCTCACCGACGAGGAGCTCGCCGGCGACCCGGGCCGCGTCGAACGCCTGCGCGAGTCGTTCCTCGCCAGCCGGTTCGCCGGGGTGTCGCCTCTCTACGCCGAGCGCGCGTTCCTGCTGCGTCTCGGCGAGTTCTCGGTCGGTGGCCGCATCGACGCGATCTTCGGCGACGCCGACGGCCCGTGGGAGATCGTCGACTGGAAGACAGGCCGCCTCCCCGCTGCCGACGACCCGACGCTCGGCATGCAGCTCGACGTGTACGGGCTCGCCGCGGTCGAGATCTGGGGCAAGGCTCCGGTGGACCTCACGCTCACGTACCTCTACCTCGCGAGCGGCGACGAGGTCACGAAGCCGATGGACGACCCGGCGGCCGTGCGTTCCAGGGTCGAGGCGTCACTCACCGCGATCGGCGAGGGCACGTTCGACCCCACGCCGGGCCGGTGGTGCGCCCACTGCGACTTCCGCTCGTTCTGCGACGCGGGCCAGGCGTGGCTCGCCTCGAACAGCTAGTCCCGATCAGACTACTGGCCGGTCGACAGTCGTTCGATCGAATCTTCGAATCGCCGGTAGCCGGCGGCCGGGTCGTATCCGCCTTCGGTGACGCCTGGCACGAGCCGTGCGTCGACGCCGGCTTCCGCGGGCACCCGTACGAACGACACGGCACGGAACCACTCGAGGTCGCCCGGCTGGATCTGCACTTCACCGTGGGTGCCGGATCTCCGGTACGACGCGTCGTCGGTCACGACCGGCGTCATCCGATACGCCCGCTCCAACATCGCTCGCAGTCCGTCGTCGCCGCACTCGACGACCGGCCTCCCGTTCGTCCACGTGGCCATGCCCACGAGTTCGGGCGGCCTCGCTTCCGCGTCAGGCTGATCGGCCGGAGGCGGCGGCCCAGGGCGGTAGAACTCGACCTTCATGCGAGCACCGGACGCGCGCTCAGCGCGCGAGCGACCGATCGACGCGGCGGATCATGCGAGCGAGGCTCTCGAGCAACGAGACCGCGACCTCCGGGTCCTGCTCCAGCTCCTTCAGGAAGTTCTTCCGCGTGATCATCAGCAGGGTCATCGGTGTTTGGGTCACGACCGTGGCGGTGCGTTCGCCGCCGTCGAGCAGCGAGATCTCACCGAAATGATCTCCCGGCAGCACGCGGTGCACGGTCCTGCCCTTCACGGTGACCTTGGCCTCACCCGTGAGCGCGACGTAGAAGCTGTCGCCCGGATCGCCCTCCTTCACCACCGAGGCGCCCTTCATGAAGTTCGCCATCTCCGCGAGCGACGCGAGCTTCTTCAGGTGTCGCTTCGACAGTCCCTCGAAGAGCGGGACGGCCGCGAGCACGGGCTCGAGCTTCGGCTTCGACTTGGCCACGAGGGTTCCTCCTTGAGCTCATCGTCGGCGGGCTCGCGGCCAAGCCTAGCCGTTCAGGGGGGTGCGATGCATCGGGCCGTCCGGCTCACGTCCTCCGTCGATGTCGGAGGTGGCCGGTAGGGTCCGGCTCCCTCGGGTTCGCTCCTCCCCCGGAAGGAGCCGGTGCCGATGGTCGCCCCCGGGCAACACGGACCGCAGCAGCAGGGATCGCATCTGCGTCCTCTCGAGATCGCCGTGCGCGCCGGCGGCGTGGTCGTCCGGCAGGGCGAGCCGGCTCCGCCGATGCGGGTCGTGACCCACGGCGCCTTCGTCGTCGAGGTCCTCCGCCACGACGGGCGCCGGCTCGTGCTCGACGTGCTCGGCCCCGGCGACGGCGTGGGCGGGCCGGGTGACGGTATCGACACCGACGACGAGGACCGGCGCGCCCAGGCGACCGTCCGCGCGTTGCGACCCGGACGCCTGCGCGCGATCGAGCCGGGCGAGGCGGTGTCACTGCTCGTTCGACGGGCCGAACGAACGGCGCGCCTCGCGGCCGACCTGGCGTGGTTCGATGTGCCGACCAGGCTCTCCTCTCGGCTGCAGGTGCTCGCCGGTCGCTTCGGCCATCCCGTTCCCGGAGGGGTCGCGATCGGGCTGCGCCTCACCCACGAGGATCTCGCCGACCTCTGCGGCACGACGCGCGAGTCGGTGACCCGGGCGATGCGCCAGCTGGCGCGCCAGGATCGCATCGAGGTGCCGAAGCGCGGGCGCATCGTGCTGCGTCACCGGTTGTCGGCCGTGCCCTCCTGCAACAGGATCAGACTGCACGTGCCGCAGTAACGCGCGCGGCCCCTCACGGGCTTGCCGCACCGCTCGCACGATCGGGGCGCGACGGCTTCCCAACGAGCGTCGACACCACGGCCCGTCGGCACGACGCGGCCCTCGGCGGAGAGCTTCATCAGGTGCGCCAGCACGGACCGAGCCGCGAGCTCGCGCACCTCCGGCGGGTACGCGGCATAGATCTCGCCCACGACCTCAGGGATCGTGCGAGGACCGTGTGAGATCGCCTCGATCACCTGGTGCTCTCTCTCGGCGCGGTGGTCCACGTACTCCTGCAGCTTGGCGGCGGCTCCGAGCACGACCGGCCCGTGGCCGGGGTAGATCGTGCGGGGGGCGAGCTCCTGCATGCGGGTGAGCGACCGCAGGTACTGCGCGAGGTCGCCATCGGGTGGATCGATGAAGCTCGTGCCACGCCCGAGCACCGCGTCGCCCGTGAACAGGGCGCCCTCCGACGGAACGTGGAACGCCATGTGGTCGCTGGTGTGCCCGGGCGTGTGCACCGCGGTGAGCGTCAGGCCACCAGCCTGAAGCTGCTGGCCATCGCGCAGGTGCTCGGCGCCGGCGAGCCGGAAGGCGTACAGCGGCGCGTCGACACGGGCTGCGAACGACGCCGCTCCCGGCGCGTGGTCGGGATGGTCGTGGGTGACGAGCACCGCGCTCACGGCCGCGCCGACGACGAGGGCGACCTCATCGAGGTGGCCGGGGTCGTCAGGCCCCGGATCGATCACCACGAACGGGCCGTCGCCCACTATCCAGGTGTTCGTGCCCTCGAGCGTGTAGACGCTCGGGTTCGGAGCCAACACCCGCACGATCGTCAGCATCGCCTCAGTCCTCCCAAAAAACCGACCGTGGCAGCCGCACGACCTCGTCGTCGTCGGGCTCGCGCGTCTCGAATGCGAGCGTCACGATCGCCTCGGCGCTCTCGCACGCGGCGAGCTCGAGCATCGTGGCGTACGTGGGCCAGTAGAGCTTGCGGGCGCCGACCTGCCACTCCGCGAGCAGCGCCCGGGGCGACGCCCACCAGGCCTCTGCGGCCTCCGCGCCATCCGGCGCCGGTTCGAGATCCTTCGGGGCGGCGATCGTGAAGTAGCGGGCGTCGAAGCGCACCGGCACCTCGTCCGGCGCCACCCACCGCGCGATCTCGTGCAGTTGGGCGGGGCTCGGCGGCGCCGCGTGTACCGGGTCGAGCGAGTCCGGGTTGCCTGCGTCGACGAGTCCGTCGCGGGTGAGGGCGAGGCCGGCCTCCTCCACGAGCTCGCGAACGGCGGCGGCGCGAGACGCCTCGGCCTCGTCGTCGAACCAGCGGACCGCCAGCGCCGCGTCGTCGTCATCGACCGCGCCGCCGGGGAACACGACGTAACCCGGCAGGAATCGGCTGGCGGCACCGCGCTCGAGCACGAGTACTTCTGGCTCGGCATCGCCTTCGCGGACGGCGACCACCGACGCCGCGTGTCGGATCTGCTCGGTCATCGAGCGTTCATCCTCCCAGGTACCCTGCCGCTCGATGGACGTCGAAGGGCCGGGCGCGGTCGCCCGCACGATCGCCCACGAGATCGGCCGGCACGGGCCGATGCGGTTCGACCGGTACATGGAGCTCGCCCTGTACTCGCCGGGCGGGTACTACGAGGATCCACCGGTCGGGGCCGGGCCGTCCGGCGACTTCGTGACCAGCCCCCACGTGCACCCGGTCTTCGCGCGGCTGCTCGCCGAGGCGATCCGCGACCTGCACGAGGCGATGGGCCGTCCCGACGGGTTCGAGCTGATCGAGGCCGGGGCCGGCGACGGCACGCTCCTGCGGGCGCTGCTGCCGGAGCTCACCGATCTCGACCCTCGGGTCACCGCGGTCGAACGCAGCGCCGGCGCTCGAGCGGCGTTGGCGACGATCGACGGGGTGGCGACCCGCGACACGATGCCCGAGGCAGGAGACCCTGCGCTGATCCTCGCCCACGAGGTGCTCGACAACCTTCCCTTCCGGCGGCTGCGATCGGCCGGCGACGGTCCGCGCGAGGTGTTCGTCGACCTCGTCGACGGCCGGCTCGTCGAGTTGCTGGAGCCGGTCACCGGCCTCGAGACGATCGACGAGGACGAGACGGTCGTGCCGACGGGTGCGGCGTCCTTCATCGTCGAGGCGCTCGCCGGGCCGGCGCCGCGCGCGATGCTCGCGATCGACTACGGCTCGGACCGAGGTTCGGGGGGGCCGGCGCACGGCTACGCCTCGCACCGTGTCGTGGAGGACCTGCTCGCCTCGCCGGGCACTACCGACATCACCGCGGGGGTGGACTTCGGCTTCCTCTCCGAGACGGTCACGGCGCAGGGGTTGCGCGCGTTCCCGACGGTCTCCCAGCACGACGCGCTGATCGCCCTGGGCTTCGAGGACTGGCTGCACACCGAGCTCGAGCGCCAGCAGGACCTGCTCGACACCGGGCGCGGCGCCGACGCGGTGCGCACGTGGGGCGGCCGAAGCCGCGCGGTGATGCTCGCCGACCCCGCCGGCCTCGGGCGGTTCAGGTGGTTCGTGGCCTCGACCCCCGACGTCGCCGAGCCGACGTTCCTGCGTGCGGCTCGTGAGCACCATTCAGCCACCGAGGCCTGAGCCTTCCCAGAGCCCCCCTCGGCGCACGCGATCGAACGCGCGGTACTGCAGCCACACGATCGAGGCGGTCAGCACGAACATGAACACCGTCGCGGCCGAGGCGTATCCGTAGCGCAGGTACTCGAACGCGTTGCGGTACACGAATAGCGGCAGGTACGTCGTGCCGTACGGCGGGGGGCCCCCCTCGAACACGACCAGCGCCGGCACGAACGTCGCCTGGAAGCTCATGATCGTGTCGCGCATCGCCATCAGCAGCAAGGCGGGCGTCATCAGCGGCAGGGTCACCCGCGTGAACCTCGCCAACGGACCGGCGCCGCTCGACGACGCCATGTCGTAGAGCTCCCCCGGCACGGCGCGTCGCGCGGCGAGCGCGATCAGGAATCCCTCCCCGATCAGGAACAGCCCCATGACGATCACGCCCCACCGGGCCGACGCCGGCACCGAGAGCCACGACGGCGTGGGCAGCCCGAGCGCGCCCAGCAGCAGGTTCAGCGGTCCGTAGAGCGGGTTGAGGATCCAGAGCCAGAGCAGGGCGTACGCCACGTCGGGGATCACCGTGGGGAAGAACACCCCCGCGCGCTCGGTCCCGACGCCCCGCATACGGCGGTGCATCAGCAGGGCGAGGCCCAGCGCGATCGCCACGCGCAGCGGCACCGCGATCGCGACGTACGTGAGCGAGTTCCGCAGCGACGCCTTGAACGCCACGTCGCCGACGAGCTCGCGGAAGTTGTCCAGCCCGATGAAGCGAGCCGGCTGCAGCAGATCCCACTCGAACAACGACATCACGAGCGTCACGAGGGCCGGCGCGGCCACGAGCGCGACGACGCCGACCAGGAACGGTGCGGCCATGAGCCACAGGCCCAGCCGCTCCCGGTCGACGCGCATCGCCATGCGTCAGCCGCCCGCGTTCGCCCGCTCGAACAGCGGCGCCGTCTGATCGAGGATCGCGACCACGAGCTCACCGGCCTCGCCGCTCCCGACCGGCTCGTAGTAGGCCTCCTCGAGCAGGTCGTTCACGATGTCCTCGATCTCGGGCCACGTCGCGATGTGAGGAACCGCCCGGATGGAGGGGATGTTGTCGAGGAACACCGGGGAGCTCGCCGGCGGCAGGCTCGGGTCCAGGAAGGCGTCGGACTCGGCCACCGAGCGCAGCGACGGCACGGTGCGGCCGGTCGCCGTCGCGATCTCCTGACCCCGCGTCCCGAGCGCGAACTCCAGGAACTCCCACGCCTGATCGGTGCGTTCACCCGCCGCGGTCATGCAGTACGCGTCGGAGTGCAGCACCGTGGCCGGCTGCTTGTGCACGGGCAGCTGGGCGACGTCCCAGACGAAGTCGGTGATCGTGCGGAACGACGGCACGACCTTGCGCGACTCCATCATCATCGCGAGCGACCCGTCGAGGAACCGCGTCTCGAAGTTCGCCGACTCGGCCTCCTCGTCGGTCGGGGTCACGCCGTGCACCCCGCGCAGGTCGAGGAACGCCTGGATCGGCCGGATCGCATCGAGGCTGCCGATCGTGAACCGGGTCGGCCGTTCGGGATCGTCGACGATGTCGCCACCGTTGGACCAGACGAACGGGGCCACCCTGATGATCTCGACGTCGGTGCCGAGGCCGTACACGTCGATCTCGCCGTCGCCGTCGGTGTCCTGGGTGAGCTCCGTCGCGGCCGTCACCATGTCGTTCCACTTCCATCCCGCGGCGGGGGGCGGTTCGACACCGGCGGCCTCGAACAGGTCGCGGTTGTAGTAGAGGACGAGGCTCGAGACGTTCTGAGGCATGCACGTCTGGACGCCGTCGTTCTCAAAGACGGTCATCGCCTCGGGATAGAACGCGTCGGCCGACAGCGCATCGGAGGCGTCGAGGTACGGCCCGACCGGCTCGAGCGCCCCTTTCGACTCGAACTGGCCCAGGTACCGGTAGTTCATGAGGAAGACGTCGGGTGGCTCGCCACCCGCGAGCGAGGTCGACAGACGCGCGATCAGGTCGTCGCGTTCGGCGATCACGACGAGATCGATGTCGATCGCGTCCTGCGTCTCCTCGAACGCCGCGGCGACGTCGACGAACGCCTGCGTCTCCTCGGGGTCGCCGGACACCCAGACCGATACGGTCGTCGGCTCACCGGGCTCGGGAGATGCGTCATCGCCGGTGCATGCGGCGAGCACGAGTCCGATCACGAGGAGGGCGGCCGCCGGTCGTGTGGCGGTCACGCGGAGGCCTCTCGTCTCGGATCGGTGAAGAGCCGGCGTTGCACGAACAGGAACGCGGCCAGCACGGGCAGGCATGCCATCACCGACGCCGCGAGCATGATCGGCTGCTCGGTCACCGGCACGATCGCGAGCGATCGCATGCCGAGCGGCACCGTGAACCAGCGTCCGTCGTAGATGTAGATCAGCGGGTCGAGGAAGTTCCCCCACGAGATCACGAACGCGAGCGATGCGACGGCCGCCGTGGTGCCTCGCTGTAGGGGCATCGCGACCCGCCACCAGGTGGCGATCGGCGAGAGGCCGCGCTCGAGGGCGAGGTCGAACAGGTCGTTCGGCACGCGGGACGTGGTCCACGCGTAGAGCAGCACGAACAGCGGCGACATGCCGAGCAGGGCCGGCGCCATCAAGGGGAGTGGGGTGTCCGTGAGCCCGAGCCAACGGAAGACGCTCACCCGCCCCACGAGCAGCGACGTCGCGGGGATCATCAGCACGACGACGCACAGTCCGATCAGGAGGACGCGCGAGCGCTGCGGGAGCCGCGCGATCGCGAAGCCCGCCCACGAGGCCACGACGACCGAGAGCGGCACGGCGACCACGGCCACGAGCAGCGAGTTCGCCGTGTACCTCGCGAACGGAACCACCTCGAAGACCTCCGCGTAGTTGGACCACGCGGGCGACGTCGGGAACCACTGCACCGTCTGCGGGGGCGCCTGGCCGAGCGGACGCAGCGACGCCACGACCATCAGCCAGAGCGGCACCAGGAAGAGGGCCGCCACGGGCACCGCGATCAACTGCCGCGCGAGGCGCCCCCGCCGCTCGAACGCCGGCTCGGTGCGGCGGACGCTCGCAGGTTCGGTCGTGGGGGTCGCGGCCATGGCTCGCGAGCCTATCGGCTCCCACGTGGCCGCCATGTCAGGCCCTCGACGGTGGCGCTCCGCCCGCGCGCAGGTGTAGCGTCCGCCCGAGGGCCGGAGCGGGAGGATGCGCAGCCGTGCTGACGGGGCAGACGCGGACCAGGACGATCGTGACCTCACTGTCGATCTCGCTCGTGGTCATGACGGCGATCCTGGCGTCCGGCGGCGACGGTGCCGGCTCGCTCGCGCCGAGAAGGGCCCGCGCCGAGCGCATCGAGCAGGCGACCTCGACCGACCGGCGCCTGAACGCCGCCGACGACGCCCGGCGGGTGGGGGAGCTCGGGCAGATCGAGCCGATCGTCGCTGCGGCAGCTCCGGGGTGGCCAGGCGAAGAGCTCGCCAGCCCGACGGCCGACGACTGGGAGCCCGCGATCGCGGCCGCGTCGACCACCCCCTGGGTCTACATGATGACCACGCGCTACACGGGGCCGAACGCGTGCGGGAACCGCTGCCCGACCCCGTACATCGTGTTGCGCCGCTCCGACGATCAGGGCGTGACGTGGATGGCGGACCAGTACCTCTGCGCATGTCGCGGCCAGAAGGGGCAGTTCGACCCGATCGTGGAGGTCGTGCCGAACACCGGCCACGTCTACGCGGTGTGGATGAACGACTTCGACGTCTACTTCTCGAAGTCGACGAACAACGGTGCCACCTGGTCGGCGCCCGTGAAGACGTACGGCAAGGTCAGCTGGAACGACAAGCCGATCCTCGCGGTGAGCGACGACGGGCAGCACGTGTACGTCGCGTGGAACGGCCCGAGCGGCGGGGATCCGTACATCGCGCAGTCGCACAACGCGGGCGGCACGTGGACCCAGTCGAAGGTGGTCGACTCCCCCCGGTACTACTTCGCGTTCGACGGCGATGTGCTGCCCAACGGGACGGTGGTCTTCTCCCAATCGAGCGTGAGCTACGCGGGACCGGGGGCCTCGCCCGAAGGCCAGGTGCAGGTGCACGCGATCCGCTCGGCGAACCAGGGCTCGTCGTGGTCCAACGTCGTCGTGGACTCGGTCGAGCTCGGTGCCGACTGCGTCGCCGACGGGTGCAGCGAGGACTACTACCTCGGCCACTCGGCGGTCAGCGCCGACGCGAACGGGTCACTCGTGATGCTGTACGACGGCGCGTCGACGGCCGGCGGCCCGCAGACGATCTGGGCGAGGCGGTCGAGCGACGGCGGCGCGACCTGGAGCGCTCGTACCGCCCTGTCCACCGCCGGCGTCTTCTCGTCGTTCCCCGCGATGGAGTCGCGAGACACCGGCGACGTCCGGGCATTCTACATGCAGCAGGACGGTGGTCCCGATGCCTGGAACGTGTGGTACCGCGCGTCCACCGACGGCGGGCTCTCGTGGTCGAGCCCCGTGAACATCTCCGACGCCACGACCGGCACGATGTACAAGACCGCTGCCGGCTTCCGTGAGCCGTACGGGGACTACGGCGAGGCGGCGATCACGAACGGCGGGAAGTTCATCGGCGTCTGGGGCGAAGGGGACAGCTACACGGGACCCGGCGGCGTCTGGATCAACCGACAGCTATGAGCCGCCCGACCCGCCGCATCGTCACGACGCTCGCGACCGCGATGGTGGTGGCGGCAGCCAGCCTCGCCGCCACCAGTGGCATGACGTCGGGCCCGATCGCGGGAACCGCCGCGCGGGCTCCGGGGGCGCCCGGTGAGAACGAGGTCTTCGAGATCGCCGAGCGGATCTCGACCTATGACAATGCCTTGATCGCGGGGGCGGTCGGGCGCACGGGCGTGGTCACACGGGCACCCGCCCCTGGGTGGGCAGGCGCTCGAATCGTGCATCCGCGCGCGAACGACTGGGAGCCCGCGATCGCCGCCGATCCGAACGAGCCCTGGGTCTACATCATGGTCGCCCGGTACGGATCGCCGGTCTGCAAGCGCTGCCCCGATGCGGCGATGATGTTCGAGCGGTCCCGTGACGGCGGCGCCACTTGGTCGAAGGCCCGACCCGTCTGCCGGTGCGTGGGAACGCCGTGGCAGGCCGATCCGATCATCGAGGTCGTGCCCGACACCGGCGCCGTCTACGCGATCTGGATGGACACCTGGGATGTCGTCTTCTCCCGCTCCGACGACCACGGCCGCACCTGGACCGATCCCGTCTCCACGAAGGGGAGGGTTCCCTGGAGCGACAAGCCTGCGCTCGTCGTGAGCGACGACGGGGAACAGGTGTGGGTGACGTGGAACGGCCCGAGCGGCGGCGACGCGTTCGTCGCGAGGTCGGCTGACGGCGGCGCGACATGGACGCGGCGGCGGGTCGTCGACTCCGATCGCTACTACTTCGCGTACGACGGCGACGTCACGAGCGACGGGACCGTGGTGCTCGCACAGTCGAGCATCAGTTACTCCGGTCCCGGCGGCGCCCCCGCGGGTGTGGTGAAGCACCACGCCCTCGTGTCCGACGACGGGGGCGACAGCTGGCGCAACGTCGTCGTGGATACGGTGCGCATCGGCGTGCCCTGCGTCTCGGTGGCCTGTCCGTCCGACTACTACATCGGACACAGTTCGGTGGCTGCGGATGACGACGGAGGGCTGTACTTCGTGTACGACGGGGCGCTGCGCCCGGGGGCTCGCCAACGCACGTTCGTGGCGACGTCCGACGACGGCGGCGACACGTGGTCGGCCCCCCTGATCGTCTCGGAACCACATGAGCAGTCGGGGTTCCCGGCCGTCGCGGCCATGGCGTCGGGTGACGTGCGCATGTGGTACATGCAGACGCGCCGCGGCGATCGCAACGTCTGGAACGTCTGGTATCGAGAATCCGGCGACGCCGGCGCCACATGGAGCGACGCAGCGCGCCTGTCCAACGTCACCCGCGGCTTCGCATACATCTCACGGCGAGGCTTCCGTGAGCCGTATGGGGACTACGGTGAGATCGCGATCACGAGTACCGGGAAGACGATCGCCACGTGGGGCCAGGGCATGAGCTACTGGGGCCCCGGCGGCGTCTGGTTCAACCGCCAGCGATAGACCGGAGTCGCCGTGCGCCCGGCGACTCGAGGCCGTCGTCGCCGGCACCGGCTGGCGCGGACTCAGGCTCAGCGAGGTCGGCCGGACCGGGAACGGCGCCCGACGCCTGCGCTCGTCGCACCCGTGCCACGAGGCGGTTCAGTTGATCGACAGCGGAGATGTCACCTTCGGACCAGAAGGGATCCATCTCGTCGGGATCCAAGGTGCCGGGAGACCCAAGCCGCTCGCCATCGGTGGTGAGCAGCACGCACCGGCCCTCGTGCTCGTTGCGCTCCCCCACGAAACCGTCGAATCGGTCCCACACCACGCGGTGCGTGCGCGCCACGTCGGTCACCTGCACGCCCGCGAGATCGACCCGCAAGCCCAGGCGAGACATCCGCAGCACGACCCACGCACACGCCAGTAGCATCGCGGCGCCGAACGCACGGATCGGCATCGGGAAGGGCGAGAAGAGGAAGCCGGCGGCGATGAGCACCGGCACGAGCGCCAGCACCTGCGACTCGAGGCGCCAACCCTTGGCCCAGATGTCCACCGCGCCGTCGCGGGACACGCGGATACGGAACAACCCGACCGCATGCACGTCTCCACCCGGGCCTCGTCCCATCCACGGGGTATCGGCACGGAGAGGCGGGCAACTGGAGCGGGAGCATCGCGGACGGCCTGGTCAGCGACGACGGCCGACGCGGGCGAGCGAAGCGGTGCGCAGATCGGCCGTCTGGGCCTGGATCAGGTAGAACGTCGCCTCGCGACTCAGCCGTTGAGCGGGATGCTCGAGGGAGATCGCACCGCCCCCGCTCGCGGCCACGAGTGCGTCGGTGGCCCGTCGGGCGAGGTCCAGCCCACGGTCGCGTTCGGTCGCGCCCGACGCGACCAGCTCATCGTCGATCCCACCCCCGCCGGCCATCGATCGGGCGATCTCGTCGGCGACGACGTCGGCAGCCGTGCGTCGCTCGTCGAGCTCGTCGGCGAGCGATCCCGCCACGGTCCAGACGCGCTGATCAGACCGCCGCTCACGAAGCAGGTCGATCGCACGGCCGGCGATGCCGAACGGGGCGGCGGGGGGGAGCGCCGAGCCGGCCCGGTCCCGCCGCCGCCAGCCATCGTCGGTCTGCACGCCGACCACGTCATCGTCGGACACCTGCAACCCGTCGAACCCGAGCGCCACGGTGCCGGTCGCACCCATCACGGCGAGGGCCTGCGGCGCCCCTGCGTGCAGCGCGGGCTGCTCGCCCGGCCGGTCGACGACGGCCGTCACCACGCTGCCGTCGGCGGCCCGGGCCATGACCACGAGGACGTCGATCAGGCCCCATCCGCTGATCCAAGGCGCCTCGCCGTCG
>Ga0075304_1000234_pt1 | contig 13548 bp, 9 predicted proteins | sample Joice_CattailNLA_FD_120067 | JGI IMG/M metagenome (GOLD analysis project Ga0075304, IMG submission 120067) | Natural and restored wetland microbial communities from the San Francisco Bay, California, USA, that impact long-term carbon... | ecosystem: Environmental > Terrestrial > Soil > Wetlands ... | reverse complement strand
TGGACTGCGAGCCCACGGCCAGGACGATGTTCCGGGCCCGGAGCGTGTGCTGGCGTCCCTGCTGGGCGACGCTGACGAGCCCGGGCCCGGCGATCCGAGCGCTGCCGCGGATGACGGCCGCCCCGGCAGCCTCGAGCTCTCTGACGTGGCCGGCGTCATCAGGATATTCGGTGCCCTCGCGGCTGATCATGTAGTCGCGGCGAGCGGACGCGCGATCCCAGTCGTAGCGGGCACCGCCGGCATGGCGAGAAGCGGCGTGCAGCAGTGTCTTCGAGGGCATGCACGCCCAGAAGGGGCACGACCCGCCGAAGAGATCGCGGTCGACGATGGCGACCGAAGCGCCGCGCTTGCGGGCCATGTAGGCCGCTGCCTCGCCGGCCGCGCCGGCACCGATGATGACGAAGTCGTAGATCGTTTCCACGTGACGGGCTCCCTCATGGGCTTGGGGAGGACGAGGTTAGCCTGCCCCGGCCGTTCCGGGCTGCACGGCCAGACCCGGTGCAGAGCACCATAGGCCCGTGGGGGATGCTCCGATGTCAGCCGATCGACTTGGACCCTTTCTTCACTCGTCCCAGGGGATTCCCCGGTCTTGTGAACTGGTAACGTCGAGTGCTGGAACCGTGCGGTGGTCGACCGGATGCCCCACGCGCGGCGCCGAACGCGGAGCCGAGACTGGTATAGGTCATCACGTCAGGAGGAGAGACATGTCGAGCGTGCCCCACCGTCGGTCCATCGGGAGGTTCGTCGCGGCGGCGGCGATGCTCTCGGGACTGCTGCTCCCGAACGGGGTCGTCCTCGGCGCGGTGGTCGAGGGTAGCGCCTGTCTCGCGGAGAGGGAACCGAACGATACGCTGGATCGTGCCGTCACCATCGGCAGCGAGCGTTGCATCAGCGGCACACTCGTCTCGGTGGGGGACGTCGACATCTTCACATGGGACATCGACGAGGAGATGGCGGCGAACACCTGGTCCATCTCCCTGCGGGGCGTGCCCTCGACGATGACCAGCGCCGCTGTCGTCCGCGTCGAAACGGGATCCAACACGACTGACAGCGAGATGGGCACCGAGGTGGCCCGAGTAGACGCCGGGATGGCGGCCGCTGCCCGGCCCGCATCGAGCGACGTCCAGCTGGAAGCGGGGCGGCACGCGATCGTCGTCACCCGACAGGATCCGCCGGCTGGCCTCGAGCTGACGACCGATCGGGGCTACGAGCTCCGACTGGATTCCGCTACCGAGCCTTCGCCAGGCACGGACGCATCCTCGACCGCGGGTCACATCGACGTGGTCACCATCCCGGAGGGACAGGCCCTGCCACTGGGCGGGGGGATCGCCGTGGAACTCCTGCTCGACACCTCGGGCAGCATGACCGAGCCCCTGGGCGAATCCACCAAGCTCGAGGTCGCCGAGCAGACGCTGGTCGACCTCGTGGATACCACGATGCCCGCCGGCCTCCCGGTCGCGCTGCGCACGTTCAAGGCCAAGCCGAGGTCGTGTGCCACGGTCCTCCAGGTGCCGCTCGAGCCACTGCGGCCCAAGGCCCTGACGCGCACCATCGGCGATCTACCCATCCGCAAGGGCACCAGGACACCGATCGCCAAGGCGCTCTCGAAGGTCCCTTCGGACATGGAGGGCGCTTCAGGACATCGACTGGTCATCCTTCTGACGGACGGCAAGGAGGACTGCGGCGGGGACCCGGCAGCGGCGATCACCGCGCTGGTCGACGCAGGTTACGCGGTCACCGTGAACATCGTCGGATACACGATCGGCGAGGATGAGCAGCTGCGACAGGAACTCGCGGAGTGGGCTGCCCTCGGTGGTGGCCGTTACCTCGATGCGCCTGACGCCGCCGGTCTGGAGTCGGCCATGCGGGCGGCTCTCACCGCGCCGTACCTCGTCTTCGATGCGGAGGATTCGCTCGTCTCGCGCGGGGTGGTCGGTGACGAGGGTGTCGCCGTCGCGGCAGGTACATACCGGGTGGAAGTCCTGGCCGACCCAGCGGTGACCTTCGAAGCGGTCGCCGTCGAAGGCGAGAAGACGGTCGAGCTTACTGTCGACACGGAGGGCTGAGGGTCGCGCTGGTAGGCAGCAGTCGCCTCCCGCCGATGACTTGGCGCAGTCTGTACGTCATCAGCCTCCCCACGACGACGTGGGACACTAAAGGGTGATGTCGCCGCGCACTGGTCAGGCTCACGGGTCGACGCCGCTGCCCCGACCGATCGGGCAGTCTCCTGGTGGCTGCTCCACGGTATGACGATGGGAGTGATGGATTGAGCAAGAAGCAGCACCACGCCGAGAGCGGACGGCATCGCGGTCAGCGGAGACGACACGATGCGGCTGCTCGCAGGCATGAGTCGGACGTCTATGACGAGCGTCAGCCGCCCTGGATCCGCTACTCGATCTACGCGCTGGCGGTGATCTTGATCGGGAGCCTGACGGTCCTGTTCGTGGGTGGCTTCATCCGCTGGTAGCCGTGGCGGATGGCGGCCTCGGCGATGAGCAGATCGGGGACGGACGTTCGATGCCCCAGCCGGTGATGGCCCCAGGTCACGCGGCAGCGCAAGCTCGCTCGAGGATGACAGGCAGGCCGACCATCGTGTACGCCGCATGAAGTTCGTCGCAAAGCGTGTGTTGGTCGTTCGCGGATCGCGCCAAGAAGGGCTGCTCAAGCTCACCACGGTGACGCGTCCGCCTGGACATCAGCCTCGAAGAGGCCGCCGCGCTCCCGCAGGATGCGAACGATCCGTCAACCACCGCCGCTTCGTGACGGTGCCAGGAAGGCATTGGCGAGGAAGCCTGTGAGCGTGCCGAACACCCCCACGCCGACGATGATGATGAGCGCTCCGAAGGACCGCCCCAGTTCGGTGACGGGGAACTGGTCGCCGTAGCCCACCGTGGACATCGTTACGATCGTGTACCAGATAGCGTCGCCGGCCGTGGTGATGTTGGCTCCTTCCGCATCCTGCTCAGCCCAGAGCACGGCCAGGCTGCCGTACTCGAACACGATGAGGGCGATGAGGAGGACGGTCAACAGGCCTCCCGTGGCTCGGTTCGCGAAGAAGGTTCGAGCGGTAGCCTCCGGTCCGCCCATGCGGCCGACCAGTCGCGCGACGCGCACGATGCGCAGCAGACGGGCGACGCGCAGCAGGGGGATGACGCTGATGAGGTCGAGCCATCCATAGCCCTTCCCCAGATAGGCTCGGTTGTCCTGGGCCACGCGCATCCGACGCACGAAGTCTATGAGGAAGATAGCGACCATCACGCCGTCGGTGATGGTGATCACCTGCTCCAGGCTCGGGTCGCGGATGCTGATGAGCAGGACGAGGTTGATGATCGAGAGCACGGCGACCCCAAGGACGAAGACCTCCCAGGGCATGGAGAGCAGGACCTGGCCATCCTTCGTCTGGCTTGACCAGGGAATCTCTTGGGGATCAGGTGTGGGCATGCGGTGCCTCCTTTGTCGGTCCTGGCCAGCGTCATCCTACGGCCGGGTTGCCTCCGCCGCAGCCACCCTTGAGGGTGGTCGGCGTCAGGTCAGCGTCGGGACGGGGACGCGCGTGCCCTTGGCTAGGTCGGCGGCCAGGGGCATGTGCGAGGCAGAGGTAGCCAGCCCGTCCAGCAGGCAGGCCATCATCGCCGCCGGCGCGAGCGAACGAGGCCCTTCGGCCGTGCTGCCCTCGGCGGTCGCCTCGTGGATCCCGAAGCTGTGCTTGTCCAGGACCACCCGAAGGCCTGGCGCCTCGTAGACGAGTCGGTCGCCGCCAGAGTCGCGGTCCATCTCGAGCCGGTGGGTGGCGCCGTCGAAGCGCCCCTCGATGCGCTGGCCATCGAGGACCCGGAAGGCGTTGGCATCCTGCGCTTCGAAGTCGGCCGCATCGAGGTAGAGGCGTGGCTTGTCGACGTACGGTCGCCCGGAGGTGGGACACGCGGTCACGCAGTTGCCGCACTCGTTGCAGAGGTCGTTGAGGACGGCGACCTGGTGGCGCTGCGCCACGGGGAAGGGCATGCGGCCATCGCTCACGACCACCCCATCGCGGACGTCCAGGAGCGGTACGTCGAGCCGTGCCAGCTGGGTCTCGTAGGTGACGATGGCGAGGTTGGGGCAGACGCCCACGCAGAGGCTGCAAAGCACGTCGCAGTCCAGGCAGCGGCTCGCCTCTCGATGGGCTTCATCGGCCGTGTAGCCCAGGACCGTCTCCGCGAAGCCGTCGCGCTCCTCGATCGGGGAGGTGCGGACCGGGACGCGGTACTCGCGGTGGGCGCGGCGCAGGGTGAGGGCGTGCACGTCGAGGTCCGGCGCCTGTCGATAGGGCCGCGAACCGGGTGCTAGGCCAGCCTCCAGTCCTAGGGAGGCGCTGATGGCCCGGGCTGCCCGCTTGCCGTCGGCAGCCGCCCGGACGATCGAAGCCGGTCCGTGTGCGGCAACGTCGCCAGCGGCCCAGACCCCTGGCCGCGACGTCTCCAGCGTCTCGACATCGGTGGCCAGGTCGCCTGCCGGCGTGAGGTCTGGCAGCTGGTCTCCGAAGAGGTCGAGCACGGGCGCCTGGCTGATGGCCAGGATGAGCGTGTCGAGAGCGACCCTGAACTCGGAGCTGGCGATATCCTGCGGCACCTTGCGCCCGGCGGCATCGCGAGTCCCCGTGTACTCGGTCCGCAGGCACGTCAGCCCTGTGAGTCGTCCGTCAGTGACTTCGAGCCCCACCGGCCTGGCCAGCTCGATGATCTCGATGCCCTCCTCGCGCAGCTCGTGGATCTCCTCGCGGTCAGCGGGCATCTGGTCCACCGTGCGCCGGTAGATGACCGCGACGGAGGTGGCCCCGACGCGTCGCGCCGATCGCGCGCAGTCCATGGCCGTGTCACCGGCGCCGACGACGCCGACCCGTGGCCCGATGGCCACTGGCCGGCCTTCGCGAACGCCGCGCAGGAAGTCCACGCCGTCGAGCACACCGGGGGCGTCCTCACCGGGCAGGCCCAGGCGCTTGCCGCGCTGGGCCCCCACCGCGATCAGCACGGCGCCGTAGCCTTCTTCGCGGAGTCCCTCGACCGTGATGTCCTGGCCGGCCCGCTGCCCATAGCGGAAAGCCACGCCCAGCCGCTCCAGCACGGCCAGGTCTCCGTCGATGCTGGCCTGGGGCAGGCGGTACTCGGGGATGGCGCCGCCGACCATGCCGCCCGGGTAGGGGTGCTCCTCGAAGACCGTGACACCGACGCCCGCGCGAGCCAGCCATTCGGCCGCGGCCAGGCCGGCCGGCCCGGCCCCGACGATCGCTACCCGTGGCCTGCCGTTGCCAGGAGTAGTGGCCCCATCCCTGGTCGATGCGCCCGCTGACGCCCCCGCGACTGCGGCGTCGACCCCTGCCTCCTGCTCGGTGATGAAGCGCTTGATGTGACGGATGGCCAACGGCTCGTCGAGGTGGCTGCGGATGCAGGTGTGCTCGCAGAGATGGTCGCAAACACGGCCCAGGATGGTCGGCAGCGGGTTGTCGAGACGGGTCACCCGGACTGCTTCGGCCAGGTCACCTTCGCGCACGGCAGCCATGTAGCGGGGCACGGCCTGGTCGACCGGGCACTCGTCGACACAGGGGGGCTCGATGCAGTCGAACGGTCCCAGCACGCGGAGCGTCTTGGTGCGCCCGCTGCGCGATGTCTCCCGGCGGTAGCGTGGATCGTGCCGCACCGCCTCGGCGTAGCCACGAAGGTTGAAGCGGGCCGCTTCCGCCAGGGAGTCGTCCTCCCAGCCGCCTCGCCGCGCGGTCAGGCGAATGAGCTCGTCGAGGTCGTGCGCGCCCGTCTCGTCGAGCGCAGCGTCCACCTGCTCGGGGTACTGCAGCAGGCGCAGGTAGCCGCCCGTCTTGAGGAGGTCGGAGCAGACCGTTATGGTGCGCAACCCGCCCGCCAGGAGGTGAGGCATGTTGAAGGCGTCGGCGCCGCCCGCGAAGGACAGCGGCAGCTCGCCGCTGGGCCCCTCGGCCGAACCCTCCGCGAATTCGTCGGCCAGGGTCGAGGCCAGGTTGACGGTCACCGCGTGGAGCGCCCGGCCCGACAAGTACATGGTCGCGTCGCGGTCGAAGACCGTCCGCCAGTTCTGGACCTCGAGGGTGTTGCTGAGCTTGAGTCCGAACGTCAGGCCTCGCTGCGCTGCGGCCGCCCACAGTCGCCGGAACATGGGCACGGCGTCGTCGTAGCGAAGGTCGTGGCCGAAGGCCTCGTCAGGGATGGGCACGTCCTGCCAGCCCAGCTCGTCGTTGAGGATGCCCCGCACGCGCTCCGCGCCGAGCAGGGTGGGATTGCACTTTACCGAGGTATGAAGGCCGCGCTCGTCGATGAGGTAGCGCGAGATGCGCTCGATCTCATCAGGCGGGCAGCCGTGCATCGTCGATAGCGTCACGGTGTCAGAGAGGCGCGCCGGGATCTCGATGTCGCGAACGGCCGGCAGGCGTCGGGCCACGATATCCACGTAAGCCGGCAGCCAGGCCGAGGCGTCGGCCATGGCGTCGAGGTACCAGCGCACGTTGGGCTGCTGCACGCCGGCCAGGTCGTAGCCCACGCTCATGTTGAAGATGAGCCCCGGTCGCTCACCCGGGAAGCCCAGGGCTCGGTGCAGCGCGTGGACCAGCACCCAGGCCCGCAGGTACTCGTCGAACGACTGGTGGACCTTGAGCTCCTGGGACCATTCGACGTTGTAGCCCTCGTCCTGGATGTCGATGCAGGGCTTGTTGACGTCCAGCTCGTCGAGGGTCTGGATGGTCTTGAGCTCGATGAGCCGGGCCCCGGCCAGCCAGGCGGCCACGATGTTCTGGGCCAACTGCGTGTGCGGGCCGGCCGCCACGCCCCAGGGTGTCTCCAGGTCCACGCCGTACTCGTGACGCCGGAAACGCTGTTCAGGGTCTGGCCTGAAGACAGCGCGCCGGGGCACGCCGAACACCGAGTCGCGCTGCTCGAGCTCGTCCACGGCCCAGTCGGTGAGCTGCTCCATGGTGAGGGGCTGGAAGCGGTCGGACACTGGAGAGAGCCTCGTGCTGGGGCGCCGCGGGCCGGGCGCCGTCGGCTGCCTCTGAGCCTAGAGGCGTGCGTGCAGGCGGACGGCCTGCTCCCGCGCCCTGGCCCGGATCTCGGCGGCGTCGACCCTCGTGGGTCGGCTGTCCTCGAAGACGACCTCGCCGCCGACCTTGACACGAAGCGGACGGATGCCTGGTGTGAAGGCGACATGCCAGGGATCCATGGGTTCATATGACCAGGTGACTTCGTCGTCCCGGGCCTCGGGCACCAGGTGCCATCCGTTCGCCAGCCACGACCAGGCGGTCTCGGGGCTGGCCGTCACGCCCACCGAGCGCTGCATGACGTAGGCCAACCGGAAGGCCTCGAGGACGTTGCCGCCGATGCCGTCGGTGCCCAACGCGACGGGGTTGGCGAAGCGAGCCGGATCGGCATAGCCCACCGCGTTGTTGAGGTTGGACATGGGGTTGTGGAGGATCGTCCCGCGCAGCTCGTGGTCGGTGGGCAGGTGGACGCAATGGGCCAGCAGCCAATCGTCGCGAGTCAGGCCGGCCAGGCGCCGCGGCGCTTCCCGGTCGCCGACACCCTCGCAGACGTGGACATGCACGCCCACCCCGAGCTCAGCGGCCAGTCCCGCGGCCGCCTCCAGGGATTCGTCCGAGCAAGTGAAGGCGGCGTGGATGCCGACGAGGCCGCGACCGCCGACGCGGATGAAGCGCTCGTTCTCCGCGAGGCCACGTCGCGCACCCTCTGGCCCGTGGCGGTCGGTGATGCCGTAGGCCAGCAGCGAGCGGACCCCCACCTCGGCGCAGGCCTCGGCGATGACGTCGAGGCTGCCCTCGATGGCGTTTGGTGACTCGTGATGGTCGACGATGGCGGTCGTGCCGTTCTCGAGCGCCTCGAGTGCGCCGAGCATGGCCGACCAGCGGATCATCTCGAGATCGAGGGCGGCGTCCAGGCGCCACCAGATGAGCTCCAGGATCTCCCCGAAGTCCCTCGGAGTCCGTGGCGGGGCGGGCATGCCACGCGCCAGGGTGGAGTAGAGATGGTGGTGGGCGCAAACGAGCCCGGCAGTGACGGCCGACATCGGTTTCTCCTCCCCGCACCTGCCTTACCGTTCGGGATCCGTTCCAGTCATCCGACCTCGGTACAGTGTGCGGCTGATCAGAGCTGCCTGAGTCGCCGCCGCCCCGATGCTCGCGCCGGACCCCGCTACGCAGGGTGTGCCGTCCGGCCCCATCCTCGTGCGTCCGCCGGCCTGAAGCGCCGCGCTGCCGTATCATCGGCTGGATGCCAGGCGTCGGTGGCGCCGGGCATCCAGGGCGCGACCAGGTCGCCCGGGGGGATGCGATGGATGCGCAGAAGCGGGAATACGACCGGTTCGGCCCGTGGGCCGTCGAGATCTCCGAGGAGGACCCGCTCCCTCCGCTCTTCGAGCCCTACCTCAGGAGGGCAGCGCCGGCACTGCTGAGCGTGAAGGTTCCGCGGCACATCGAGCGCCGTGCCGCTCGGCCCGGCATGGATCTCTATGACTACCTGGTCTCACTCTATGAAGACGACATGCTGATCCTGCATCGTGTAGGTCACGACGTCACGTCGGAGACGTGTCGGTACCGGGACGTGCGCCACCTGTGCATGGAACGCTGCCTGCTGCGCGGAGTGATCCGCCTCGGCCTGCCTGGCCGGTCCATCGAGCTGGTCTACAACACGGTCTCGGACCGGCTGATGCAGCGCCTCGCAAACCTGATCCGTGAACGATACTGCCGTGAACGCCCGTGCCCCTCGCCGGAGGACGAGCCATCGATCGTCGAGGGCGAGCTGAGCTTCTACTTCGAGCGACTGCTGGCGGCGGAGCGAACGCAGCCATGTATGCGCCTCCTCGCCGCTCAGGGCACAGTGCCCATCGAGCCACGCTCCGCGGGGGCTATCCGGCGCCTCGCCTTCGGCGTGGCCCGAAAGCGTCTGCTCGAATCGTTGCACCTCACGGACGGCCGAGAGCTGAAGATCGTGGACCGCGGCAAGGCCTATGTCTATCGATGGGAGACCTGCTACTCAGCCGACACATCCTTCATCCCTGTCAGCAACGTCCAAGGGGTCACCTGGCAGGACGACGCCGTGAACGGGACGACTGACCTCATCCTGCTCACCGGTGGCCCCGAGATCAGGCACGCGTTCGTGCAGGGCAACCCGTCTCTCGACCGATACGCCTCGTTCCTCTCAGCGTTGCCCCGCATCGCAGCGCGGGGCTCGGCCTAGTCAGCCGGTCCTTCGGGATGGCGATCGGGATCCATCGCCTCACCTCCCTTGAGACGCGGCCGTTGCATGAACCCGGCACGCTGTGCCATCGCGCTATGCCCGACCAGCTCGGTCACGAAGAGCGTGACGATCCCGAGGCCGGAGAGGATGTACAGGACCGTGAAGAGCTTGGAGACGTCCGTGGTGGGATAGAGGTCGCCGTACCCGATGGTGGTCAGCGTGACGACCGAGAAGTAGAGCGCATCGACGAGCGACCAGCCCTCGAGGAGGGAGTACACGATGGTGCCGACCGAGACGGTGGCGATCGCTGCCCCCAGCAGCACCTTGCCCGACGGGTCAGCCATCATCGCGCGCATCGCTCTGAACATGTCGCTGATCCTCCTGTCCACTACGGGTCCGTCTCTCGTTTCTGTCGAGGCCCATGATGGACCAGAGGGCAGCTGGGTATGGACAGAGCCACGAGGCCTGGAACTCGGCGTTGAGCTCAGCGGCCAGACCCGCCTCTGCCGCCAGCCATCCATCCGTGCAGGCGAAGGCGGCGTCGATGCCGACGAGGCCGCAACGTGCGCCATCGGGTCGGTGGTGGTCGGGATGCCGTAGGTCAGCCGCGAGGAGCCCTGGGTGGTCCGGCCGATCAGCCAGCCGGGGCCTGGAGAGACCGAGGGCGGCGACGGGCGTGGGTCACGAGCGCTTCCTCAGGTGTGGGTAGCGGCACCGGATGTGCCTGGAGGCACGCCGGGGATGCCTGGAGACTCGCCACCAGCCATCGGAGGTCCCTCGCCGGTCGGGGTGCCGCCTGCCATCGGCAGTGCCGCCCCCGCTGCCTCCCTGGTGTCCTCGGCGTGGAATGCGGCGCGCATCTTCTCCTCCTCGTCCTTCTTGGGGACGAGCGTGCTGGCGTGGTCAGCCGGCGATGCCGGCGGCCGCCATCTGTTGGCTGTGGTGCTCGTGCAGGGACTTCTCGGCCTCAGGATGGACGGGCTTGAGGTCGAAGACCACCCTCTTCACGGTCCCGGTGAAGGTGTACGGCGCCCTGTCCTCGTAGGCGAGGTCCACGACGCCACCGTTATCGCGGCCGATGTCCATCCCCGCGTACGTGGTGAAGATGAGCGAGATCGTTTGCGGCATCGTGCCTTCGCCGATCTGCTCATCGTCCGCCCACAGGGTGACCATGCCGCCGGCGCCCGGCTTGGGCTCGTTGATCTCGAAGAGCATCTTCAGCGTTACGTCGCCCGTGGGGACAGGCTTGCTTGACGTCTGCTTGTAGGTATCGACACCAAGGTACTGGTAGGTGTGGTTCAACAACCCCTTGTCATCGACCCAGAGCGAGAACCCGCCGATGAAGTCGGCGAAGGCCACGAGGACCCCCTGCGCTCCGTCACCCGGGATGTGGACATCCGCCTCGATCGAGTACGAGCGACCGTAGATGCGCGGGATCATCGTGGTCTGGATGTTCTGGACGTCCCCGGCGAACGTGTGGCGCGTGATAGTGGGAAGCGGCGGGACATCGCCCATCCACACCGAGAACGGCGCCAGGAGTGGGAGCACATCGTTGCGCTCGGCCTCCCTCCACCACAGATCCTGAAGTTCCTTGAGCTTGTCGGGGTGCTCGTCCGCGAGGTCATGCGCCTGGCTGAAGTCATCAGGCAGGTAGTACAACTCCCAGCGGTCCTTGTCGGGATCGTAGACGCCCGGCGCGAACTTCTTGAGTGTCCCTTGCGTGAAGTCCCAAGGGGCCTTGTCCAACCGGGCGCCGGCCCACCAGCCGTCCTTGTAGATGGCACGGCTACCGAGCATCTCGAAGTACTGCTCTGCGTGGCGCTCGGCCGCATCGGCTTCATCGAGCGTATAGGCAAAGCTCGTGCCGTCCATCGGCTCCTGTGCGATGCCGTCCACGATCGTCGGCTCGGGGATGCCCACGAGTTCCAGCACCGTGGGACCGACATCGATGCAATGGGTGAACTGGCGCCGTATGGTGGCGTCCGGCCTGATGCGCTTGGGCCAGGCCACGACCATCGGATCACGGGTGCCACCCAAGTGGCTGGCCATCTGCTTACCCCACTGGAACGGGGTGTTGTTGGCGTGCGCCCACGCGGCCGCGAAGTGGGGCGCGGTGTGGAAGCCGCCCAGCTCATCGATGCCGCCCCACTTGTCGATGATCTTCAACTGTTCGTCAGCATCGAGGACGACGCCATTGAAGAACGTCGTCTCGTTGAAGGACCCGGTCAGCGTGCCTTCCATGCTGGCGCCGTTGTCGCCCCAGATGAAAAAGATCAGGGTGTTGTCGAGGTCGCCCATCTCTTCGATGCTGTCGAGCAGTCGGCCGACATTGTGATCGGCATTCTCGGAGTAGCCCGCAAAGACCTCCATCTGGCGGGCGTAGAGCTTCTTCTGTGCTTCGGTGAGTGTGTCCCAGGCCGGGAAGAGGTCAGGCCGAGGCGACAGGTCGGTGTCCTCCGGCACGAGGCCGAGCTTCTTCTGACGCGCCAGGGTGCGCTCGCGATAGGCGTCCCAGCCATCGTCGAACTTGCCCTTGTACTTGTCGGCCCATTCCTTGGGGACGTGATGCGGTGCATGAGAACAGCCCGTGGAGTAGTACATCATCCAGGGCTTCTGGGCGTCGGTCGCTCGAACCGCGTGGAGCCATTCGATGGCCTTGTCGGTGAAGCCATCGGGGAAGTAGTAGGGCTCACCGTCCTTGCCCTCTGGCACGCCGATCGTCGTGTTGTCCTGCGTGATGATGGGATCGTACTGGCCAGCGGCACCGGTGAGGAAGCCATACCAGTGGTCGAAGCCCCATGAAAGCGGCCAGTGGTCGAACGGTCCGGACTGACCCATCTGGCTCCCGGGCGTGAGGTGCCATTTGCCGAAGCCGCCTGTGACGTAGCCGTTCTCCTTAAGGATGCGCGGGAAGGCTGTGCAGCTCCGTGGCCGCGTGCCGGTGTAGCCGGGGTACGGAGCGGGCAACTCGGCGATGGTGCCCATCCCGACGCGGTGGTGGTTCCGGCCGGTCAGCAGCGCAGCACGGGTTGGGGAACACACGGCGGTCACGTGGAAGGCGTTGTAGGTCACGCCCATCTTCTGGATCCGGCTGAACGTTGGCGTGCTGATCTCGCCGCCGTAGGTATCGGGCCCACCGAAGCCGGCGTCGTCGATGAGCACCACGAGCACGTTGGGGGCGTCATCGGGTGCCTTGGGGCTGGGGATGATGGTCCAGTCACCGACGGACTTGTCCATGGTGCGGCCGAGTGTCCCGCCGAAACTTCGGTCCGGGATGGGCAGCACGGTCCGGTCAGGGCTGAACTTGCCCAGGGCCTCAGCCAGGGAGCTCTTGAGCGCCTGCGCGCCCTTCTTGTCCGATTCCACGACGGACTTCATCAGAGACCCGGACAGTGCCTGCTCGACCACGAGGCGCTGGTCGGCATCGAACATGGCGATGACCACCGCGGCGCCAGCCTTCATCGCCTCAGCGAGCTTGTCGTGGAGGCCCTTCGTTAGCTTGTGGTCAGCGGCCTTGCCAAGCAAGGCGCCGCCGACTGCGCCCACGGCCGTGGCCGCCAGCAGCGGCGGGGCTGCCAGGCCGACGAGGAAGCCCACGGCGCCGCCCCATTTGGCGCCGGTCCGGCCCACCTCGTCACCCGTCTTCTGGACGGTGGCATTGCCGTCCTTGTCGTGGGCGACGAGGATGACGCCCTCGATCTCGATCTGCTTGGCCTTGACCCGTTCGATCAGGCCATCGAACTCCCTGCTCGCCAGATCGACGTCTTGATAGCCAGCGACGAGGACGTCGGTCATCTGTCCAGCCATGGTTCCCTCCTGATGGTTCCTGGAGTGTTGCGTAAATGGCAGATCGAATCAGGTCGAAGTGGCGCTCTCACCTCCTGAGGGCTCAGACCCGGGCTCCACGACGAGGCCAAGATCGCGCATCTCACGCTTGGACTTGCCCGCCAGCTTGCGGCCCAGCAGGGGCCCGGCATCATGGCGCATCCAGGTCTGGAGGGTGTCGGCGTTGATGCCGTGGTCCCGGGCGATCTGGGTGATGGGCCGGCCTGACTCGTGGACGAGCCGCACGGCCCCGTCGCGGTACTCCCGCGAGTCGGGTGACTTGCCCATGTGGACACCTTCTTGCGGCTGCTGTCGCTCAGGCTCAGAACTCGGCGTTGCCCGGCGTGCGTGGGAAGGGGATGACGTCACGGATGTTGGCCATGCCGGTGGCGTAGGCCAGCGCCCGGTCGAACCCGAGCCCGAAGCCCGCGTGCGGCACGGTGCCGTAGCGTCGCAGGTCGCGGTACCAACCGTA